>Ga0137359_10002076_pt1 | contig 16047 bp, 8 predicted proteins | sample Mad1_40_16metaG_FD_108281 | JGI IMG/M metagenome (GOLD analysis project Ga0137359, IMG submission 108281) | Vadose zone soil microbial communities from Angelo Coast Range Reserve, California, USA - Mad1_40_16 metaG | ecosystem: Environmental > Terrestrial > Soil > Vadose zone | place: USA... | reverse complement strand
TTGCGGTACCCGAGGCATCCGGAGCCGGCAGGTTCGAGCCAACGCCGCCGCCTGATCCTTCTGCCAATAAGAAATACTTTCCAGGGATAAGCAGACACGGACCGGCCGGACAAAGCGCGGCTATGTTCCAGATAGTGCCGGTGGCCGCGGCCTGCTGGACTGACCAGCCTGCCAAATCAACAGTCGTAGTTCCGCGATTAAAGATTTCTATGAAATCGTTTTTGAATACCGCGCCCGAATTTCCGCCGCCGCCGTAAATATGACTGATAGAAACCAGAGGAGTGTCGTCATTGCGAATTATGCCCAGACCTTGATTGTCTCCCAAGCCTGCGCCACCCGTAGCTCCATTTAAATCGACCAGGAAGGTTTCATCAGGTTCGACCAGAGTATCGCCGTTGACGTTCACCCAGACCGTCTTGTTCTTCTCTCCAGGACTAAACGTGAGCGTGCCGTGCGCGGGCTGATAATCATTTCCGGCGGCCGTAGCGGTGCCGTCCGCGGTAGTGAAGTCCACGCTCGCAGTTTGATTACTGGCAGGTGATAGGGTCACGGTAAACGTTGCCGCCGAAGTGCCGTTGTCGCCCTCGACAATACTGACATCGTCGACGAAAAACTTCGGAATGGGCGGAGCGGCATCGTCATTGGCTATGGTGCCCAGACCTTGAGCATCAGAGATGGAAGCATTTGTCGAGGTATTGAGATTAAGAAAAAAGGTTTCGTCCGGCTCGAACGTGGTGTCACCATTGATCAGAATGTTGACCGTTTTGGCGGTGTCGCCCGGATTAAAGGTAAGTGTGCCGCTGATGGTTTGATAATCGCTGCCGGCCTGAGCCGTGTCATCGGCGGTCGCATAGTTCACGGTCGCTGTGCGCCCGCTGGCAGCCGAAAGCCTGACTGTGAAAGTTGCCGGTATCGTGCCCGCATCACCTTCAGCAACGGAAACATCGTTGACCGAAAGCGACGGCGCCGGATCGTTGTCAGTAATGGTTCCTTGTCCCTGATTGTCGAGCAGGGTTCCGTTCGTCGCGTTGGATAAATTAACAAAGAATGTTTCGCTGGCTTCGTCGAGAGTGTCGCCATTGACGGGTACAATAATTGTCTTAGTCAGGTCCCCGGGATTAAACGTCAGGACGCCGCTCGTTGCCTGGTAATCGACAGGCGCAATCGCTGTGTCGTCAGTGGTGGCGTAATTGACAGTGACGGTGTTGCTGCCGGCAGTCGACAACATGACGGTAAAGGTGGCATTAACTGTCCCGGTGTTTCCCTCCGTGACCGCGACGTCGTTAATAGTAATTTCCGGCTTGCAGTCACCGACGGCCGAGCCACTGTTGCGTGGGTTTGGTGGCCCGGCAAGGAAGTCCGCCGTATTTTCGTTGGTGTCGACACATCCTCCGGCTTTACGAAAGTCGGCGCTCGTGTTTGATGGAGCGGTCGCGGGTCCGTTCCCCTCATAACAATGGCCGGCGGTTGATGCGCCATTTCCATAGCCGACAAAGTCAGCGATCGAGGAGTTGCCCGGGTTGAACGGAACGGAGCCGTCGTCGCCCGGACACGTCGCAGCGTTTAGAAAGGTAGTTTCGGTTACCAGCGCGACTTTTCCAGCGGTGCTCGATAGGTTGATATTGCCGGTAGCATCGGGCGCCGGCAGGTTTGCGCCATTCGTTGTGCCGCCCGATTCCTGCACCAGGAAGTATCGCCCTGGGAGGATCAGGCCGGTGTTCAAGTTCGTTCGATTAGTGCCGAAGTTGGCGCCTATGCTGGCGTATTGGATCGAGTAAGGCGTTACCGCGAAGTCCACGGTGGTCGTGCCGTGGTTATAGATTTCCACAAAGTCGTTACGAAGAGGGGCGCCGGAATTATCGCCTCCGCCAAATACCTGACTGATCACCAGCGAGGCAGTGTCATCGTTTTGAATCGTCCCTGTGCCTGAACCATCCGTGACATCTGCGTTGGCAATGTTCGTTAAGTTCACGCTGAAGGTTTCGTTTGGCTCAACCAACGTGTCGCCGTTAACCGTTACCTGGAACGTGTAATTTGTTTGCCCAGCGGGAATCGTCTGGCCCGTGAGAGTTTTAGCTATAAAGTCGCCGCCGGCCGCAGTCGCTGTCCGGTCTGCGGTGGCGATGTCGAAAGTGATACCGCCCGGCGGCGCGGGGAGGCTCGCGGTGACTTCGAATGTAAGTGTGGTAGCACTACTGTTGCCTTCGTTCGCCGAGACATCACTAATGCTCAGCAATGGACTGTCGTCATTGATGATGGTCCCGATGCCCTGGCCGTCACCAACGCTCGCGCCCGAAACATTGGTCACGTTTATCTGAAAAGTTTCGTTCGGCTCGATGTTCAAATCGCCGTTGACGGTTACGTCGAAAGCATAAGTGGATTCACCGGCGGCAATCTTTTGCCCAGTTAAACCACGCGCGACATAGTCGTTGTTAGCGGTCGTGGCCGTCCCGTCCTGCGTCGCAATGTTGAAGCTGACACCCCCGACCGGGGCCGGAGTTGAAAGTCTGACCGTGAAGGTAAAAGTTGTCGCGCCAGAGTTGCCTTCGCTCGCACCGACATCGTTAATCGTCAGCGATGGTCCGCTTACAAAGACCGTGGCCTGAGAGCTGTCGGCTGTAGTGGTGCCATCAGCGGCTGAAGCCGTAATGTGTGCGGTCCCGGGATTATGCGCAGAGACAGTTGCCGTGGCGATGCCGTTGCCTGGGTTCGTCGAAATGGAATCAATCATCGCTACGTTGGGGTTGTCGGAAGCAAAGGTTATTTCGACTCCAAACATCGCCCGGCCAAACTGATCGAAAGCCCGAGCAATTAGAGGTGTCCTTTCTCCAACATTGATGTTCGTTGACGACGGCGAGATGGTGACTGATGCCGGATGTCCGGGACACTGGCCGAACGGAGTGCCGTCAACCTTCAAACCTGGTGAAAATTTTCGTGCGCCGGCGATTAAGGTGTGCAGCGCGAAGCCGCCATTGATATCAGGTGAGCGTGTCAGCGACTGCCCGATGCCTCCGTTCAAACCCGTGGTTCCGCCATAAGAGAACTGCGTGATGAGGTTGCCCAATCCATCGCGCACCAGAATTGCCAGCCCGGAATTTGTGAGGGAAAGGCCGCCGGACGAAGCCTTCACAACCTGTGCACAACCAAACGAGGGATCGCCAGCGTTGAATATGCCGCCGCCAAAGACCAGCATGGCCTCGCCCGGAGGCAGCATCGTGCCGGCCGCGAAAATATGCCGCACAGATTCTGTCGAACTGTTGATAGAGCGCGTCCGCACGGTCCAGCCCGTCAGGCTGATCGCCGCGTCTGTCGAATTGGCCAACTCGACAAACTCATCCTGTGAAGAGTCGCGGGAGCCGTCGTGGTTAGCATCACCTTCGATGCCGGCAGGCGGATCGGCTAACACTTCGTTGAAAACGATCGTCGTCGGAGTGACACTGAGGCTGGCGCTGCCGGTCACATCTTGTGAACTGGCTCTGATGGTCGATTGACCCTGAGTGATTCCGTTCGCGAGGCCCGTCGGGTCAACGTTTGCGACGCTCGTGTTTGTTGACTCCCAGCTGAATGTAATTCCCGTCAACTCTTTTCCTAACTGATCGAGACCATGGGCGGCGAACTGCTGCGCGCCAGTCACCGGTATCGTCGCGGTGGAAGGGGTGACATCAACGCGGGTCAACACGCGCTGAACTTCGCGCACCGTCAACGCCGCGGGTACCGATTGCAGGCCGTGCGCGGAAGCCCGAATGTTCGCCGCCCCGACGGCAACACTCGTCGCCAGACCATTCTGATCGACAGCCGCGACTGCGGGATTGCTCGTCTGCCACGAAAAGATGACGCCTGAGACTTCGTCACCGCCCACGCCGATGGCTCTGGCAGTGAACTGCTGTTTCGCACCGGCCTCGATTGCCGCCGACGGCGGCGTGACCTCGATGCGAACGAATGGATTGCACGACGCGAAAGACGCGCCGGTTAACAGCGTTCCCGGGCTGAAGCTTTTTCCAGCCGCGTCCGAAGATTGGTGCAAAATAAAGTTTCCGGTAAGATCGGGCGAACGGGTAATTGACTGATTGGCTTCGCCATTCAAGCCGGTCGAGCCGCCCCAGGAAAGGGAAGTAATGATTGCCCCAGCCGGATCACGCAGAGTGATCACGCCTCCGCTATTTGACAGCGACAGCCCCCCGGAGCTGGCTTTGACGACGATGGCGCCTCCGAAGACAGGGTTATTTGGATCAAACGAGCCGCCGCCAAAAACTACCGCGGCAGAACAAGCAGGCAGGATCGTGCCCGGTCCGAACCTGTGTCGCACAGTATCTGCCGTCGTATTGACACTGCGCGACAAGAGTTGGTAGCCGCTGATGTCGATGTCGTGAGTAGTAGTGTTAACCAACTCAACGAACTCATCGTCGCTTGAATCGCGCACCCCGTCTTGATTCGCGTCGCCGGCAATTCCGTCGGGAGGATCAATCAGCACCTCGTTAATGAGAACATCGCGTTTGACGTCACCGGAAAACGTAACGGCGACGGAGTTGCTGGCACGGCCATCCGACTGCACAAACAGATCAACAGTTCCCACACCTCGCAGATCGCGGGGCACCCGAACGTTTATTTCATCCAGCCCGGGCATATCAGGAGATGCGACTATACCTTCGGGACTAACTACACGCCCTCCCAGAACAACGGCAGTCAGCGAAGCGTTGCGCGCGCCGGTAGCAAAGACAATCAAGCGCAAGTTACCGTCGGTCGGATCGAATGGTTCTTCCTGCAAAGTGTCACTGTCTAAAATCACTCCAGGCCCGGAGCCGTCGCCACTCTTTGCAAAGACACCGGGCGCCGCATGCACTATGGTAAGAGTTCCGCGCGAAGCGAAGTTCTCAGAATTTGTAACGACGACATCCGCGGTCGCAATCTCAGTTTGCGGAGGCACCAGAAAATTCACCTGGCCCGGTGATACGTAAAAGATTTGTGCGGCGCGGCCGTTAACCGTCACCGTCGTGCCTTCCACATTCGTCGGGAATGTTCCGTTCGGCAACTTTTGAGACTGCCGCGTCGAGTTAGCCAAAGCCCCGCCAGCGGCAACTGCGATACTGTCGGGCGCGAGAGCTTTTGTTGTCGATGGCTCCTTACCTAATGACGCGCCGTTTACGACCGTGAGCGGGCCGAAGGCCGCGCGTGGCGGAGTCTCAGCCAGGTAAATCTCGGAATTATTAGCCAGCTCGCTGCTAGTGACCGCGCCCGAAAGGATGCGCGGAAAATTGAAGGCCACAATTGATCCGTTATCGTTGAGCGAAGAGATTACGTCGGCAGTAGCCGAAGCAGGCGCATTGGTGATCTTTGATACCTGCGCGGACGGAATATCGTAGACATAGAGTTCAACCCCACCATCCGGATTCAGCGGCGCGCCGGGAACGCTGCGTCGCGCCGCAAAGGCGACGCGCGTTCCATCACCGCTGATGGTCGGATGCAGCGGCACCTCAGTAGCGCGCGCCCCCAGGGAAGTGATCTGTCTGATGGCACCACCGCTGCGGTCATCGAAAAGAAAGACCTGGGTCGTGTTGGTTGCGGTTTCTGCCGAATAAACAATCCGCTTGCCGTCGTCGCTGATGGCCCGGCCATACGTCATCGCCAGCGATTGGACATTGCCGGCGATGACTGTTGCCGGGGCCGAACGCACTCGCGCTTGCTGCATGAGATCACATTGCGGGCTTGGCGTGGCGCCGTTATCGCGAATGTAGACGACGTTGTCCCCGTTTCCGCTAATCTTCGCATCGCTCGATCCGGCTATTCCCGTCGTATTGGTCAGTTGAATGAAGTTGTGCGCGATCGTGTCATAGATAAAGACTTCCAGGTTGCCGTCGGCATTCTGGCCGGTAAGGTCACGATTAGAAGAGAAAGCTATAAAGCGGCCGTCGTCACTGATCGAAGGCGCGAAATTTCCGTTTGTAACGCGGGCCGCCAGATCACCCGGTACGGTTTTGGTTATCTGGGTCAACTCCGTGTCATCAAATAAGAAAATTTCCGAGTTGCCATCCGCATTCGTTCCCAATGGATCGTCTTTTGAGGCGAACGCGATCCGCGACCCCTCCTGTGAAATCGCGGGAGCCACCGCACGTGTTCCGCCCATTTGGAAGAAGGCCGCTGGATCAGTGGCAACGTTCGCGCGGATTGCGCGAAAGCGATCCTTGCCGCCGGTCGAGGCGATGTCCTCAGTTGACTCGAAGGCGAGAACTTTCCCATCACCGCTGATCGAGGGATTGATGTTGATGCCTTCTTCAGTAGTGTTGGTGACTCTGCGCACAGCACCAGATTGTGTGTGGGCTCGAAACAGACTGATAAGGCTGAGCGCGGTTGCGCCGGCCAGAATGAGGACGAGTATTCGTACCTTATGCACGGGAGGCTTCGGTCAGAAAATAAGCGTGGGGATTCTACAGATCTCTTTCAGAAAAACAATGAAAGAGAAATGGCTAATGGAAGGTGAATTAGCAATCAATCCAACTAGCATTGTCAGCTCCCTTAATTTCAATAAAGGATCGATCTGGAATAATGCTCTTCTTAATGCTGGGAGCGCGGACGTCCCGTCCGCATTGCGCTGAAAGCGCGCATCTCATGCGAAGCGATAAACTAATTCAATCGCGCTGCGCGCTCAGTGCGGACGGGACGTCCGCGCTCCCAGCAAGATGGAGTCTCCTGTTTTCAACGGCCACACTTCCACGAATTCTCACCGGTAGCATCTTTGGTATGGCTGCGTTAGGATTTCAACGATTCATCACGGCTGGTTACTTAAGGAGACTAGAGAGCATGAAAGTTTTGATGGCGGGCGCAAGCGGACTGGTCGGATCGGCGCTGATTCCTTCGGTGGAAGCCGAAGTCGCCGAGGTGACGCGACTGGTTCGTTCGTCGGCCGGCGCGGGAGAGATCGAGTGGCATCCCAACAATGATCAGATCGACGCGGCCAGGCTGGAAGGCTTTGACGTGATCATCAACTTTGCGGGCGAGAATATTGCCGGTGGCCGCTGGACCGATGAGCAGAAACGCAAGATTCACGATAGCCGTGTGTTTGGCACTCATCTTTTAAGCGACGCGATATCCAGGCTTGAGCGGCCGCCAACAGTTTTTCTATGCGCGTCGGCAACCGGCATCTATGGCGACCGAGGCGATGAGATATTGGACGAGCAGAGTGATTCTGGCGGAGGTTTTCTGGCCGGCGTCTGCCGTGAATGGGAACAGGCGACTGAGCCCGCAGTCGCAGCGGGCGTGCGCACAGTTAACCTGCGGTTCGGACCAATCCTGGCGCGCGAGGGCGGCATGCTGGCGAAGCTTTTGACTCCGTTCAAAATGGGTATGGGCGGAAAGGTAGGCTCGGGAAAGCAGTATATAAGCTGGGTGGCGATTGATGATGTTGTCAAAGCGATCAAATTGGCGCTGAAAGACGAATCGTTTCGCGGTCCTTTGAATATCGTGTCGCCCCACCCGGTGACGAATGAAGAATTCACGAAGACGCTCGGGCACGTGCTCTCTCGTCCGACCGCTCTCGCGATGCCGGCGTTCGCGGTGAGGCTGGCATTCGGCGAGATGGCCGACGAGATGCTGCTCACCAGTCAGCGCGTCATGCCAAAGAAATTGAATGATGCAGGATATGAGTTTGAGTATCCCGAGTTGGAAGTGGCGTTTCGAAAGTATCTTGGACAGTAAGATTTATACCTAGAAGAGGGAAGGGTCGGTTGAATTTCGGCTCCTCATAAAGAGATCCGTTCTCGCGGGACAACTCGGCCTTGGCTGTCGGAAGAAACCAATTGCGTAGCCGCCGTCAGAGCCTCAGGGCCCGCCGAGGGGTTTTCTATGGGTTGAGGATTGCCGTTTGGCGTTCGACGAGCAAACTGTGAAGTAGCCAGACGCAGAATTAGAAGGAAGGCAATAACCACGATAAAAGACGATGCCAGTATAAGCAAGGACCAAGTTTGCTGCAGACCAACGAGCAATATCATAAAGAGCACGAGCGTAGCGATTACCGAAGACCAGATTAGGAGTTTTGAGCACGCGGGATTCAATTTGCAGATGCCGCGACTGATGTTCGTTATAACCATCGACGCCGCCACGAAAAACCAAAGCATGACTAATAAGCCTACATCCAGCGAATCTCCGACAAGCCGGACGAAAAAGGTAAGCGGCAACCATGGGAGTGACATAAGAAGAAGCGTGAAAAGGCTCTCAGTCACCGTGATCTTGACTCGGCAAAGTCGGGCGACAGTCATGGCATAGAATAGTGAGATAAAGATGCCCGCAGTAAGGAGCATTAACGCAACGGGACTAGTCGCAATAATGCTTTCGTAGCTTTTTCCGGGGTCAAATTTGTTCCCTGCGCTAAGACCTACTCCTGAAAGTAACAAAGCGATTGCCATCAGTCTCAGCAAACGTGGCCACTTGAAGTCGGGAGGGCACTTGAAAACACCCTGCGGCGGCCCGCTAAGAAAAGCCGTTATGTCCTCTAATCCGCCGTAGAACCACCTCCCTGGGATAGAGAGAAGTTCGGTAATAGATTTCTCTAAATCGGCCATTTTCGTTATCCACCTGCAAGGGTGTTGACTAGCGCTTCCTTGTCACCGCCAGAGTCTTTGCACTGGAAATATTTCAATTCACTCCTAAGTAACCTTTTCCTCTTCTCGGTGGAGAATGGGTGATTCGCCCAAGCGACGCCCCACGCCCCATAGCAGAATCCAACCCGCTCTAGACTGGCAGGCGGACAGTGAGTCAATCCATCGTAAACACTATCTAGGGGCTCAATGGGAGTCGCTTTTGGCGAATTACCAACTAATGCTGAGGTCCTTCGGGAGTGCGCCATTTTTTCAGGAGTCTTGACGACTGATGGATTGGCCACCCACAGTTTCGCTCCGTTAAAGGCGTCGAGAAGATCTGAAGTGGCTGTTTGCTTCTCAATCCGGGTACTACTTTGTGTATTCCCAGTAGCGGGCTTGGGAAAGAGGTCGATCGCGCTTTGTATGAATTTAACTGCGTCAGCTCGATAGTTATCGGACTCAGACTGATTGAGTGCGTGCTCGGCGTTATAGGCGGCTAGACTAAAATCAAAAAGATAACCTCGTATGACATCGAACTTCTTCCTGATGTCCGTTACTCCGGTTTGGTATTGCTCGTTCGCTTCCTTGGTTCGTTTGGGAACGTCGCTGGTCTTGTGTACCAGGTCAAAAATGTCCAAAAGGATCTCTTTGGCTTTTCTGGTCAAGGTCAGCGCCCCTTGCGGCAGCGCCTCCTCAGCCTCTTTGGCGAGAAGGTCGGTGACGTTGGAGAGTTTGGAATTCTGATATACAGCCTGTTCGTTATGCGAACCCAATGTCCCGAGGATTAATTCGGTATTGACTTTGCCAACTGCAACGAAGTTCTGGATGACGCTATTCTTGCCCCAATTTGGTATCCGATGCAGCTCAACCTCTAAGTCACCAAACCGCTGATGGAGTTGGACGAGAGCATCTCCGCATTCCTTATTCGCCGCAAGTAGTGGTCCCGCCAATTCAGAAAACTCCTCGCTCAACGCGTCGATTAGGAGGCTTAGGAGCGGCGCTAAGGCCTCGGCGACGGTAAGTTTACAAGAGAAGCCAGGGAGGGAATTCTGCGAGATGATTGGGACCGGCGAAAACGTGATACCCACCCCAGTCGCTAGTGCGGCCGTCAAGAATCTCCTTCGATTTTCACCTTCTCGGTAGGAATGAGGCCTTGCCATCGTCGAACTCCTTTTCTCAAGAATAGGGTGCGAAGCTCAGAAAAGGGAATCTTTTTCCTTGTGAGAGAGCTGCGCTTTCGAATCGGGAAATCGTCTTCAAAAAATGCTTCCCGATGATTCGCGTAAGTTCCGCGCTATTCTATTCTTTTTTTCCGTAAAGACAATCAAAAGTTTCATGGGCAGGATATTGCCGCGCTAGCAACGGTGCTTGGGCTAAAGGGAGGCATCGAGTCAGGATCGGTTGATTAATTCGTTCGCCAACCGTTGCGTCACTACCGACTCGCCTGGACAGGTCACCACAGCACCAATGCCAACAAGTATCGAAACACACCAGCGCTGATTAAAACCCAGAACGCGTTTGGCCGATAGCGCAGCAGGATTAGCAGAATGATTACAGCCATTCCCAGGCCTATGATTGAATGAATCCCTGAGCGGCCGACGCTCCACGCCGCGGCGACCAGCAGACCCGCAACTGCGGGCGCGACTCCACGAAGAAAAGCCTGCATCTGTCTGTTAGTTCGAAATCGTCTGAATGATGATCCGGCGGCAATCGTCATCAAAAACGAAGGCAGGAAAACGCAAATCGTCGCGAACAAAGCGCCCACCGTTCCGGCGACGCGATAACCAACGAACGTTGCCATGATCAAAACCGGACCGGGTGTAATCTGTCCCAACGCGGTTGCGTCGGCAAATTCCTGATGGTTGAGCCAGTGATGCGAATTGACTACCTCTGCTTCGATTTCGGGAATCATCACGAAGCCGCCGCCAAAGGTGACCGCACCGATCCGCAGAAAAATAAACCCCAACGACAGCGCCAGCCCAAGCTTGGCTAGACCCGGTATGTTCATGAGAAAAAAAGCACGCGCACGAGACTTCGTCGGGGGACCCAGCTTGTCAGGTTCTGTCTCTTGAAACTCTTCTGATTCGACTTCGTCCAAAGGATCACCAGCTTCATAGTCATCGAGGTCTTCCGGTTGCGCTATCTGGGCCTCGCTCATAAGTCGCAGACGTTCTTCAGCGATCGCTTCCGTCAAATAGCCGCCAAAGAATCGATGCGGCTTGATGCGCCTTCTTACCAGGCGATTACGTATTCGCTGCTGACGACGTGACGCGAAGCCGCGAATTCTCTCCAGACGCGACAACTGTTTCTCACTGAAGGCCTCAATGCCGATGCCTACTAATCCTGAAAGCAAAATAACTTCGACGACCGTGGCTTTGAAGACTACGACAGCCGCACATGAAAGAATCATCAGGATTCTTTGCCAGGGCTTGCTGACAGTTTGTTTGCCCATGCGCCAGGCAGTCACCGCAATTAGAGCGACCACGGCCGCGTTGAACCCATGAAACAATTGTTCTGTATTAGGTAGTGCTCGGAAACGATCGTAGAAGACCGCCAGAGCGATCATCATAAACATCGAAGGCAGAATGAAAGCCGAGAGGGAGGCGCCGGCGCCCCGCCAACCGCGCAAACGATATCCAATATAGGTGACGGCGTTACCGGCGCTGGTGCCCGGCAAACTTTGACCGAGGGCCAACGCTTCGACGAAGTCGTTTTCGCCGAGCCAACGCCGCTCGAGTACTACAACATGTCTGATTTGTGAGAGGACGGCAAAGCCGCCGCCGAACCCGGTAAATCCGATTTTAAGAAAGGAGAGAAAGAGGCCGCCCAACGTCGCGGTGCGCGAAATCTGCTTCAGCCGTCGATGGCCATATCGCGCGCGAGTCCTGATCTTGCGAACACGTGGTCTTACACCGTTGGTCTTGTATCTCGATGCTGATTCCACCAGTGAGAATTACTCTATCACAAGCGTCATGGACGAACGCTTAACATCACTAAGTGGATCGGCACAAATTGGTTACTGTCTGATGGTCCTTGGGTCGCATCGAGTACATCTGTGAGAAAAAGAAATGGCCCAGGCATTGCTGCCCGGGCCACTTCGGTTAAGGCCGCTTTGCGATCCGACTATCGCCGGATCGCCATAAACCAGCACATTGCGTGGTCACTTACCGACGACATAAAGATGTCCGTCGTTCTGTGAGTATAGTTTCCCATCTCCACCTATCGACGCGGGCGTATAGGCTGCGCCGAGGGCGAGTTGCTGGAAGATTTTCTGTTTTAGGGTGCCCCCCTGATTGATAGCGAAGAGGTTGCCGTCTTCACTATTTGCATAGACTACACCATTCGAATCAATCGCCGGAGCATTGACGCACCACTCAAAGCCATTTGGGTGATCGCTGACGCAGGTGATTGTATTGTCCGGATTGCGCGTGCAACTAAGTGTGTTGGTGTTCTGAAACCTCCACTCGACGCCCAGACTCGGACTAAGCTGGGTAACGAAGTACTGTTCCGGATAGCCGGGATTCGACGCATTCCGGTCGGGTGGACAGACGCTCGGGTCGTTGCAGTACGAACCAACACCGCCGTAATGATTATCCTTTGTGGCGATCGAGTAGGTGTTACCGTGCGTATAGATCGCCGGAGTATCGTCCCAGCCGAAGATGTAAGAATTAAGGAACACCCCGGTAGAACTGTAACGCAGCATGTGTCCCTGAGCGTAGTTATAGCGTGTGTAGGAACCGTAGATGATGCTGCCGTCAGGAGCTACTACCGGCGAGGAAGACGAATCATCAAGAATACGGCCAGAGGGCAGGCTGTTGGTATCCGGAGCGACACCGGTCGTTGCTCCCGCGCTGCAACCGCCCGGAGTTCCGTTAGGCGGAATCTGGACGTTACACCCGTCGTTTAAGACGCCGTGCATCGAGGCGGTCCACTTGGGACTCAGATCCGGATTGACCGCCACCACGTAACCATAACGGGTCACGAAATGATTGCGTGCAATGGTGTATATCGTCCCATCGGGTCCAACGGCCGGAGCGACATTAATGCCTGGACGCACGGTGCCGCAGTTGATCGTCGGAGCGACTGATGTTGGGGTCGGCGGCCAGGGCGGCGGGGTGCTAAAACCAACTTCGCAAGGATCGTTTGGCCCCATCTCGCCCGTCATGATGTTCTTGAACTGGGCCGAACTGATCGCGCCACTTGCGGTGATCTTGACCAGCCACGAGTTGCTGACATCGTTGCCCCAGGGATTGCTCATGTTGAGCTTGATTGTATTGAAGTAGATGTTGCCTGAGCTGTCAGCAGTTATTGGCCCGGTCAAGAACATGCCGCTCGCGATACCCGGGTCGAAAGGATTGTAGTGGGCAGCGACCGAGCCGTCTGACTTGTTGAGTTTAAAGACGGTGCCGCCGCCACCGGGTACATAGACAAAGTCTCCGGCAAGCGTGGCGTGAAAGACCGGCTCCCAACTCGGACCGGCGGGGTTAAACGGTACGGGTTTCCAATCGCTTTGGAAGCTCCATTGCTCTACCAGGTTGTTGCCCGCCCAACTGAGCTTTTTCTCATTCCAAATTTGTGTTTCCCACGTCGTCATCGACGTGTAAGTTCCTGTCTTGAATTCCATGTAAACGTTATTGCCATCTACGAGCGGAGTCTGGTAGTGAACCAGCAGATCGCCGTCGCCGTTTGCCGGCGCCTTCTCGTCTTCGACAAACGGATCGTAAACGATGTTGGCGAGAATTTTGTTAAGCTTTTGACCGGCTACGTTGACCTCGCCCGTGTGTTGTTGATCGTGGCCCCACTGGGGCCAGCCAGAACTCTGTTGACTCAAAGCGGTAGTGAGCACAAACGTCATACCTCCTAAAGCCACAACCAGAGCAACGATGTGAAATCTAGTGGGTCTCCTTAACGATTTCATTCGAGTTTCTCCTTTCAAGATGAATTACAGGTGAAGACTCTCCGGCGACTTAGCGCCAGGAGCCAGCCCGTAAGAGTTAATTCACGCGCGAGGTACTAGCGAACTTCGGAGCAAGATAAATCAAACGATGTCGATTCAATGCCTTTCGCGCGGACTGAATTGGTCGGCGGAAAGTAATTCGCTCTGGGGCAGGAACCTGCATAGCTGACTGTTCCTTGTAAGCGGTAAACGGATCGTTACGGAATAACTTAGAGGGCGGGAGCTTAAGCCGTTGACGTTACGGTGTCAAGGCGTCCTTGCAACCTGGATTGCGGTAAGGGTGCATAGGATTTCGTGGAGGGGCCGCAAGCTGAAGGCTGAATTTCAGCCGAGCGCGCCCCAAATCTTGCAATAATCCTTGCTTTAAGCAGGTTGGCGAATTAGGGAGTCGCATTTGTCGCGGCAGCAAAGCCATCAAGAACGCTGAAAACTTCGAGGGCGTATCTAACATTTCCAAAGGGCGCGGAAACCTGCACGCCTTGAATTTGATCCCGCACTTCCAGGAGCGACTCTCGGGCGATCTTTAGTCCCTCGTCACGGCCGGCTTCCTTACTAATGGCAGAAGCGTCACGCATACGTTCCATGATCGAGGGTGTCACGCGCACGCCCGGAACCTCGTTGTGAAGAAACTCTGCATTGCGGAACGAGACCAGCGGCCAAATCCCTGCGACGATCGGAATGCGACAGTGTTCGATGCCGCCAAGAAATTCCTTAAGCTGATCAGTATCAAACACTGGCTGAGTAATCGCGTATTGGGCGCCGGCTTCGACTTTATATTCAAAGCGTTTGATTTCTTCGTCGAGATTGATCGCGCCTGGGTTAACACCAACGCCGATACAAAAGGCGGTTGGCTGGCCAATCGGATTGTTACCAATGTCGAGGCCGTGGTTCAACTTATTGACCATGTTCGTCAGTCCGATGGCGTCGATGTCGAAAACCGCTGTCGCATCCGGATAAGGTCCCATCTTGGGCGGATCACCGGTAATCAAGAGAAGGTTGCGGAGCCCAAGTGCTGCCGCCCCCAGCAAATCCGAAACCATGCCAAGCAGGTTTCGATCGCGGCAGCAGTAGTGCAGCACCGATTCAATTCCAATCTGCTGCTCGACCAGGACCGCAGTTGCCAGCGCGCTCATGCGTGATTGCGCGCGTGCGCCGTCCGGGATGTTAACGCCGTCCACTCCCGCATCTTTCAAGAGTCGAATGGAATCGAGTGTCTTTTGCGAATCACAGCCCTTCGGCGGCAGCACTTCTACCGAAGTGACAAACTCGCCCTGGGTAATCTTGCGCGACCATTGCGAGCGTTCCGCCGGTGGCATGACTTCGACGTTGGGCGCCGGCTTCTCGTCGACGATGAGAGGAAGACTGCCGGATACAAAAACCCGCTGTGCTCGCGGCGATGCGGCCCGGACCGCGTCACTGATGAACTTTATGTGCGAAGGCGTCGTCCCACAGCAGCCGCCGATGAATTTGGCCCCCGCCTGAATGAAACGTTTGGCAAACTTTGACATGTACTCAGGTGAGCACATGTAGAATTGTCGTCCCTGCACATCGCGCGGCAGGCCGGCGTTGGGCTGCGCGGAAAGCTTCTTCGAGGTAACCGCGCGCATCTTTTCGAGCGCTGCCAGGATGATCGCGGGACCCACGCCGCAGTTCAGTCCGATCACGTCAGCGCCAAATTCATCCAGTTTCTCGGTGAATACTTCCGGTGTGGTTCCGTATGCTGTGTTGCCGTCGGTGTAGACGGCGATCTGAGCGATGATCGGTAGGTCGCTCAATTCGCGCACGCCGCGAATGGCCTGTTGTATCTCTGAGAGATCGGAAAATGTTTCGAGGACAAAGAGATCGATACCGCCTTCGAGCAGCGCCGCCGCTTGCTCTTTAAACAAGTCCCGGGCCTCGTCAAACGAGGTGGGCCCCAGGGGTTCAATCCGCAGACCCAGCGGACCGATCGCGCCGGCGACATAGGCGTCTTCCCCAGCCGCTTCGCGCGCCACGCGCGCGGCGGCGATGTTGATCTCGCGAAGACTGCCTTCCAGACCGTACTGTGCCAACTTGGGCGCAGTCGCGCCGAAGGTGTTTGTTTCTAGCACATCGGCGCCCGCGCGCACATAGTCGGCGTGGATGCTGCGCACGAGGTCGGGCTGGGTGATGTTTAATTCATCGTAGCAGCGGTTGATGTAGACGCCCCGTTCATAAAGCATCGTGCCCATCGCGCCGTCAAAGACGTGGATGCCGTCGCCGTCAAGGAGTTCTCGAAAGTTTCGCATCGGTAGTCAGAACCGCCTGCGGTAGCGGGCGGTTGTACTCTCGTGATCAAAAGGCTGTTCTCATTTCGTCGTTGAACCGCCCGCTACCGCAGGCGGTTCTGACCTCATCACACCAAAACGAAAAATCCCGCGCTAAACAACGCGGGACTTCAATTCTTCTGAAGTGTTTCGGTTCGTTCTTTGCGAACTGCCGAGCTGTTTAGCCGTTTGTTTTGCGTGGCCGCAAGTCGCCTTAACTCACCACGTTTTTCAA
>Ga0137359_10002073_pt1 | contig 16058 bp, 11 predicted proteins | sample Mad1_40_16metaG_FD_108281 | JGI IMG/M metagenome (GOLD analysis project Ga0137359, IMG submission 108281) | Vadose zone soil microbial communities from Angelo Coast Range Reserve, California, USA - Mad1_40_16 metaG | ecosystem: Environmental > Terrestrial > Soil > Vadose zone | place: USA... | reverse complement strand
GGGAATCAAAGTCATCGCGCCGTGGCGGCTGTGGGATCTCCATGCGCGTTCGACATTGATCGACTACGCGCGCAAGCATGGGATTCCCGTGCCGGTGACCAAGTCAAAGCCCTACAGCACGGATCGGAACTTATTTCATATCAGTTACGAAGGCGGGATCCTCGAAGATCCGTGGAAAGAGCCGCCGGCCGATATGTTTGTCTGGTGCCGGCCCCTGGAGAAGACGCCGAACCGTGCCGAATATTTGGAGATCGATTACCAGCGCGGTGATCCGATCGCGCTGAACGGACGCAAGCTGTCGCCCGCCAATCTGCTCGCGCGCCTCAACGACATCGGCGCCAAGCATGGCGTCGGCCGGGTCGATATCGTCGAAAACCGCTACGTCGGCATGAAGTCGCGCGGCGTATACGAGACGCCGGGCGGGACCATCTTGCACGCTGCGCACCGCGGCATCGAGTCCATTACCATGGATCGTGAAGTGCTCCGGATCAGGGATTCGGTGATGCCGCGCTATGCGGAAATGATTTACTACGGCTATTGGTTCACGCCGGAGCGCGAGGTTTTGCAAAAGGCGATCGATGCTTCGCAGGCCAACGTCAGCGGCCGGGTGCGCCTGAAGGTTTGTAAAGGCAACGCCGCGGTGGTCGGGCGTAAATCGGACTCGTCACTCTACGATCCCGACGTGGCGACATTCGAGGCGGACCAAGTCTATCATCAAGGCGACGCTGAAGGCTTCATTCGTTTGAACGCATTGCGGCTGCGCTTGCAACGCTTGCGCAAAGCCAAGCGGGGATGACGGTGGCGCGCGCCAAATCAAAAAAGACCAAGCTTTGGGGCGGACGCTTTGCGACAGGCACGGCGGACTCCGTCGAAGCTTTTACCGCGTCGATCGAGATCGATGCGCGGCTTTACCGCCATGACATTATGGGCAGTATCGCGCACGCGAAAATGCTCGCGAAACAGCGCATTATTCCAGCCGGCGATGCGCGCAAGATCATCCGCGGCCTGCAAACGATTCAGCGCGAGATCGACGGCCGTAAGTTCCAATTCTCTCAAGCCGACGAAGATATTCACATGAATATCGAGCGGCGCCTGACGGAGTTGATCGGGCCCGCCGGCGGAAAGCTCCATACGGCGCGCAGCCGCAACGATCAAGTGGCGCTGGACATGCGGCTTTTCCTGCGTGACGAAGTGGGGCTCATTGTCGACGGGTTGCACGCGCTGGGGCAGGAGTTAGCTAGGGCCGCAAGCAAACATCTCGACGTGATCATGCCGGGCTATACTCATTTGCAGCGCGCCCAGCCGGTGCTTTTTTCGCACCATCTGCTGGCTTACTTCGATATGTTTGAACGTGATGGTGAGCGCTTCAACGAGTGCTTGACCCGCATCAATGTCTTGCCTTTAGGATCGGGTGCCCTGGCTGGGACGACGTTTCCAATCGATCGCGCCTACGTCGCCAAGCTCTTGGGTTTTCCGCGCGTCTCGAAAAATAGCATCGATGCGGTGAGTGACCGCGATTTTCTTCTGGAGTTTTTAGCGTCGTCGTCTATTTTGTTCGTCCATCTGAGCCGGCTCGCCGAAGAATTCGTTTTGTGGTCGACTCAGGAATTCGGCTTCGTCGAATTGCCTGACGGCTATTGCACCGGCAGCTCGATGATGCCGCAGAAAAAAAATCCCGACGTGCCCGAGCTGATTCGCGGCAAGACCGGACGCGTATTCGGCCATCTGCAAGCGTTGCTGACAATTATGAAAGGTTTGCCGCTTGCCTATAACCGCGATCTGCAGGAAGATAAAATTCCCCTCTTCGACACGGTCGACACGGTCAAAGCTTGCGTCAAGATCATGGGCGAGGTCATTGCGGGTATGAAGGTGCGGCGCGAGAGAATGTTGAGCGCCGTACAAGACGGATTTATGAATGCAACCGACTTAGCCGATTATCTCGTGGAGCGCGCCTTGCCGTTTCGCGTCGCCCATGCGGTGGCCGGCAAAGTGGTGCAATTTTGTCTCACCCACGGTAAACGTATCGAAGAATTGACGCTGGTCGAGTTAAAGCGTTTTTCGGACAAATTCGAAAAAAACGTCTATAAGTATCTTTCAGCGGAAGCGGCAGTCGAACGACGCCGCGCTGTGGGCGGCACGGCGCGCGGCAACGTGGTGCGCCGGTTGCGAGAACTGAGGGACTAGATGAAACGACTAATAGTCACTGTTTTGCTGCTCGTGGCCGTGGTCTCGTCGTGCGGTAAAAGAGGCGATCCACGCGCACCTGAACTGGCGACGCCGAAGACGATTACCAACTTGACGGCGCGGACGGCGCCCAACGGCATTATCCTCATCTGGACCCGGCCGACGGAGTACGTCGACGGGAAATCGTTGAAGGATCTCGCGAGTTTCGTGATCTTTCGCAAGGAAGTTTCTCAAAGCTGTCCTGACTGTCCGGTACCCTATCGGCAACTGACGACGGTCAACGTCGAAGACCGGGAAAAGTTCGTGCAGCAAAAACAATATCGCTACGATGATGAGGAAGTCAGGCCGAAAGCCATTTACCGATATCGAATCTCGTCGCAGTTGTTCGATGGCTCGCTGAGCGCGCCATCGAACGAAGTGGAAGTCGCGCGGGGTGACCGATGAATCATTTTGAATATCGCAACGGGGAAATGTTCGCCGAAGGAGTGGCGCTGAAGCGCATCGCTCAAGAAGTGGGCACGCCGGCGTATATCTATAGTCTGGCGACGCTCAAGCGCCATTTCAAAGTCTTCGATCAGGCCTTTGCCAAGGCGCGGCATATCGTGTGCTTTTCGGTGAAAGCCAACTCCAATCTTGCGTTGCTGCGCGCCTTCGCCAAAGAAGGCAGCGGCTTCGACATCGTTTCCGAAGGCGAGCTGTTTCGCGCACTGAAGGTCGGGGCGGATCCGAGAAAAATCGTTTTCTCCGGTGTTGGGAAGAAGAGACAAGAAATCGAGTACGCCCTCAAATCGGGAATATTGATGTTCAATGTCGAGTCCGAGGAGGAATTATTCGCGCTCGATGAGATCGCCGCGGGCATCGGTAAAAAAGCGCCGATCAGCCTGCGCGTCAATCCTGACGTCGATCCGCAGACCCATCCCTATATTTCGACGGGGATGAAAAAGGCAAAGTTCGGCGTCGACATCAAGAAATCGCTCGAGACTTACAGAAAAGCAGTTTCGTTAAAAAACGTCGAAGTGGTCGGCGTCGACTGCCATATCGGCTCGCAGCCCACCTCGGTGACGCCGTTCGTCGACGCGTTGGCCAAGGTGCGCGAGTACTTGGACCGCGTGCTTGCCGGCGAGATGAAAAAGGAGGGCGCGCAGATCCGTTATCTCGATCTCGGCGGCGGCCTTGGGATCAATTATCACGACGAAACCCCGCCGTTACCGGACGAGTATGCCAAGGCGATCATTCAGGGCCTTGAAGGGTTGGACATTACGCTGATTCTCGAGCCTGGCCGCGTGATCGTCGGCAACGCTGGGATTCTCCTCACCGAAGTGCAATACATCAAGGAAACCGACACGAAAAAATTTATCATCGTCGACGGCGGCATGAACGATCTGATTCGCCCGGCGCTTTACGGCTCGTATCAAGCGATTCAACCGGTGATTGAAAACAACGCCGACAAAGTCGTCGCGGACGTCGTCGGGCCGATCTGCGAGAGCGGCGACTTCTTCGCCAAAGATCGCGAGATCGCACGGCCGAAGCGCGGCGACTTACTGGCGGTGATGAGCGCCGGCGCTTACGGTTTCACGATGGCTTCGAATTACAATTCCCATCCGAAGCCGCCCGAGGTGCTGGTCGACGGCGATCAATATTACATTGTGCGCAAGCGGGAGAGCTTGGACGATCTGATCAACGGTGAAATTATTCCCGCTTCGTTGCAGTAGGGACCGTTCAAAAGTTCAAGGTTCAATCGTTCAAAGGGTTGGGGATTAATGGAGATCGAGTTTACCAAGATGCACGGCGCGGGCAATGATTTTGTTTTTCTCAATTGCCTGAAAAAGAACATCGACAACTTGGAATCGATCGCCAAAAAATTGTGCGACCGCCGCTTCGGCATCGGCGCGGATCAAATGCTGACGGTGCATCCATCGAAAGTCGCCGACTTCAAGATGGAGATCTACAACGCCGACGGCAGCCAGGTGGAGATGTGCGGCAACGGCATCCGCTGCTTCGCCAAATATGTTTACGATCACGGCATCACGCAGAAGCGCGAGCTCGAAGTCGAGACCCTCGCCGGCATTATTCGGCCCAAGATTGTCGGCGAACTGGTCGAGGTCGACATGGGCGAGCCGATCCTCGAAGGGCGAAAGATCCCCGTCGACGCCGACGGCGAGATCAAGAACCGGCCGCTGACGGTCGACGGTAGGACTTACGAGGTCACCTGCGTCTCCATGGGCAACCCACACTGCGTGCTCTATCTCGACGATATCGACTCCCTGGATCTGGAAAAGATCGGGCCGTGCTTCGAGCATCATCCGTTTTTCCCGAAACGAGTGAATACCGAATTCATCAAGATCATCAGTCCGGAAGAAGTCAAAATGCGCGTGTGGGAGCGCGGCGCAGGCGAGACTTGGGCCTGTGGCACCGGCGCCAGCGCCGCGGGCGTCGCCGGCGTGATCACCGGGCGGACCGAGCGCGAGATCACGATTCACTTAAAAGGCGGCGATCTGTTGATTGAATGGCGCGACAATAACCGCGTCTATATGACGGGCGGCGCGGAAGAAGTGTTTCACGGCACCGTCAAGATCGCTTAGGAGATATCGCTATGTTTACCGGTTCGATGGTTGCATTGGTCACGCCGTTTAAAGACGGCGGCGTCGATTGGCAAAGTCTCGAAGGGTTAATCGACTTTCATCTCCACAACGGCACGCATGGCATCGTGCCCTGCGGCACCACCGGCGAATCGGCCACGCTGAGCCATCAGGAGCACGACGAAGTCATTCGCGCGGTGATCAAAGCCGTCAACAAACGCGTTCCGGTCATCGCCGGCACCGGTTCCAATTCCACCGAAGAAGCGGTTCGGCTCACGCGCGAAGCGGAAAAGTCCGGCGCTGACGGGGCCCTGATGATTTCGCCTTATTACAATCGCCCCACGCAAGAAGGCATTTATCAGCACTACAAAAAAGTCGCATCGAATGTCGGCATTCCGATCATTGTCTACAATATTCCCGGCCGCACCGGATCCAAGATCGAGCCGGAAACTCTGGCGCGCATGTCTGAAATCAAGAACATCGCCGGCGTGAAAGAAGCGACCGGCTCGGTCGATCAGGCGATCGACGTGATCCGCTTGTGCGGCGATCGCTTGGCCGTCTATTCCGGCGAAGACACACTAATTTTTTCTTTGATGGCACTGGGCGGCAAAGGCGTCATCTCGACGGTCGCCAACGTCGCACCGAAAGAAACCTCGCAGCTCACGGAAGCTTGTTTAAAAGGCAACTGGGAAAAGGGACGCGAGCTTCAATTCAGACTCATCCCGCTGATTCACAATTTGTTCATCGAGACGAATCCAATTCCCGTCAAGACCGCGCTGTCGCTCATGGGCAAGTGCAGCGGCGATCTCCGTTTGCCGCTCACGCCGATGGCCGAGGGAAATCTCAAGAAGCTCACACAGGCGATGCGGGATTTTAGTCTGCTGCAAAACTGAATGGCGATTGGAATTATCGTCTGCGGTGTCGGCGGCCGGATGGGCGGCGCCGTCGTCCGCGCGATTCAACAGTCCGCAAATTTCAAGTTGACCGGCGCGATTGATAAGCCGGGTAGCGCGCGATTGGGCAAAGACGCTGGCGAGGTCTCCACGGCGGCGCATCTGGGAATTGCAATCACCGACAACATCGATGCTGTGCTGAGACCCAACACGGTGATTATCGACTTTACGAATCCGCAAGCTTCGTTGGGATTTCTCCGCAGCGCCGCAAAGAGACGCGCGCCGATGGTCGTGGCCACGACCGGTTTCAATCCAAAGCAGCAAGCGGAAATCAAACGGCTGGCGCGGCGCACGCCCACGTTGTTGTCGGCAAACACGAGCTTAGGGGTCAACGTTCTTGTTTCTCTGCTGAACAAGGCCGCGAAGATGCTCGGCGACGATTACGACGTCGAGATCATTGAGGCCCACCATCGATTCAAAAAAGACGCGCCGAGCGGTACGGCGTTGGCGCTTGGCCGTTCGGTTGCCAATGCGCTCAACCGCGATCTCGATAGAGTCGCCATCAACGGTCGCCAAGGCATCGTCGGCGAACGCACCGAGAAAGAGATTGCGCTGCTGTCCGTCCGAGCCGGCGACATCGTCGGCGAGCACACCGTCATCTTTGGAGGCATCGGCGAGCGCCTCGAATTCATCCACCGCGCCCATAGCCGCGACACCTTCGCCCGCGGCGCGCTGCGCGCGGCAGAGTGGCTGGCGAAAAAAAAGCCGGGGCTATATGGAATGGGGGATGTGCTAGAGCTGTAAAGTTTGGGTATGCGAGGCCCTGAAAGGATGCAATAAGAGAGTAATATCGGCCCAGATTTTTAGGATACCCGAGCCGATCACTGTCCTGAAATTCTTCATATAACCTCATCGGTCGACAGTGTTGGTTAATTTTTGATTTTCGTCGCACGTCAGGTTGTAATACAATTTATAGAAGACGTCGGTTAGTGGCTGATCACATGGACTCTGACGAAAGGACCACGGTTCCACATGAGACAAACCGTCCAGAAGTCTCCGTTGTTATGCCCTGTCTTAACGAAGCTGATACGTTGTCAAACTGCATCTTAAAAGCCTCCCAGGCGCTGGCTGGAAGTGATATCGCCGGTGAGATAATTGTTGCAGATAATGGTAGCACGGATGGCTCCCAAACGATCGCCCTTAACGCAGGCGTTCAGCTTGTCATAGTATCCGAACCGGGTTACGGCAGCGCTCTTATGGGTGGTATTGAACTTGCCCGCGGCGATTTTGTCATCATGGGTGATGCTGACGACAGCTATGATTTTAATGAAATTCCACGCTTTGTGATTAAATTACGAGAAGGTTACGATCTTGTTCAAGGCTGCCGTTTACCTAGTGGGGGCGGAAATATAGTTGCTGGTGCAATGCCTTTTCTTCACAGAGTTTTCGGAAATCCCATCTTTTCACTGCTAGCACGAATGTGGTTTCGCTCACCGCTTCATGATGTGCATTGCGGCTTACGCGGATTCAGGAAAAAATTTTACCTAAGCCTTCACCAGCGGTGCACTGGAATGGAGTTCGCCACGGAAATGGTAATCAAGGCGAGTCTCAATCACGGCAAGATTACTGAAATTCCAATCATTCTTTACCCCGATGGCCGCAAGGCGCATGCACCCCATCTTCGGACCTTTCGTGATGGATGGCGTCATTTGCGGTTTTTTCTTATGTGCAGTCCGCGGTGGTTGTTTCTGATACCTGGCATGGCATTGATATTTATTGGTATTCTCGGCTATGGATTCGCCATGCCCAGAGCAACTTTTCTAGGAGTCACGTTCGACGTTCACACTCTTTTGTTCGCTAGTCTCGCGATCATTTGCGGTTATCAGTCAATAGTCTTTGCCCTATTTACGAAAACATTCGCGATTAGCGAGGGTCTTCTGCCGGAAGATGCTCGAATGAATCAATTTTTTAAGGTGGCGAATTTGGAGCGGGGGCTATGTGCTGCTCTGTTACTGCTAGTGGCCGCAATGGGGCTGCTTGTTGCTGCAGTAAATGATTGGAGGTTGGCGCAATTCGGGCCATTAAATTATGAGCGCACTATGCGAATGGTAATTCCCGGTGCTATGCTTACTGCACTTGGGTTTCAAACCGTGCTTTCGAGCTTTTTTGCTAGCATTTTGGGATTACGTCACACATGAGCCTCTCCGAAGTTGCCTACGGCCGCAATGTTTAACGTTATCGTAGTCAGGTTCTAAGCCGCCATCTCACGGTATTTGCTGAAGAACGTTTTAGTCCAAAATCTCGGCTGCGAGGATAGTTTGGTTACTCATTGATCTGCGAATCGCGCGGAACCTGATCTCTGAAGCGCGGCATTACCACTGAATCCCAAGTAGAGCTCAAAATGATCTATTGGACGAAATCCGTATGCTTAGATGAGGGAAGGGGCCGTATCAAAAGGCACATGATCTCCTTGGAAATGAATTCAGTCTAACCGGCGCGTCGTCACGGTCGATTATCAAGGACCAGATAATATGATCCTTGAAGTAATCAACTAACTTGCAATTCTCTTTTGGACCCATGTCATGGGCCCATACAACTTTTGCATGATCGATGTCGGCCTTGTTGTAGACCCACTCGCGATCGCCGGACTGCTCCGGGCCGTACTTCACTAACACGACATGTTTTCCGGCCTGTTGCTCCAATCGCGCCAATAGATTCGCGCGTTGGGCTTGTGCTGACAGAGGATTGCCTTCCTCTTGAATTTTCTGGGTAACTGCAACGATGAGCACTATAACAGCCAAACAAAACATAACGGGACATAGCACCGTGCCAATGCGCCGATCGCGACTCCTCCACAAGCGGATCGCCTGAACAGTAAAATAATAATTCAGCGCAAGGACGGGCGCCCAGTAGTGAAGCAATGTATAAGTCTCCAGCATGATCCCTACAGTTACGACCGTATATATAGCAAGTGCTCTGCGGGCCCACGAGCTATTTAAGATCCATCTCGACAATGGCCAAGCAGTCACCAGCAACGGTGCGGCGAAGACATTTGCGGTGAGCACAAAGTACCCTAACAAGTTCCTCAGATTGACCTTCACAAATCCTGTCCAAGAATGTTTCTCGTTGTAGAAAGACATCTCATATAACTTATGGAAGTCGCGAATGCGGATCTGCCTGTACTCTGGCGGCGAGGCAGGTTTCTGCCAGATAAACAAGGGCGCAATGCCGTACATCTGTTCGTGAATTTGGTAGGGTAGACGAAACATGCTTCCAGTGATTCGATAGTCATAGTATCCCATCCATGCAGCGCTGATACTGCATATAAACGTCAACGGGAGAATGGTTTTACGGATAAGTAAACTCGCTTTTGGTTTGTCCTTCCCCCAAAATCCGGAAAACAATATCCAAGCGGCGCAAACGCTGAGAAGCAGCCCCTCGAAAGGCCTGCTATTGGCGAGAATTGCCAAGCCCAGCCCCATTAACAATGATTGACGAATCTGAAGTTCTTTGAGCAGATTTCTGATGCTGCCAAGCACAAGCGCACCGCCGGTTGCGCCTAAAGCACCCCCCCAATAACTCTGCGCCCAATCGCCTCCGATGCCGACGATTGGATGCACCACCGAAAATAGTCCGCCAATCACTGCCCAGCGTGGCGGTACCCAGGCATGTAACATCCAGCATATAGCGGCACACATCAGTCCCATGCTCACCCAAACTCCGACAATCGGATAGCCAGTCAACAATTGGCCCAGGGCTAGAATCGCTCCCTGTGCAGGCGGGTATTTCGACATATAGGTTGGTTGATGAATAATGTGAACGCTCTCAAAATGGATCCACATCGGATGAGCCGGATTCGTTAGACGGCCGTGTACGAAGGTGTCAGCTGCAAGGAGATAACTAAATTCATCTTGCACTGTCGGTTTGGCAATACCACTGATCAAACCGATCGTTACACTGCCCGCAAATGCTAACAAACCGACGATTAGGACTGCCAACCAGCAACGCGATGAAATGGCGTCAATTAATTGCATTAATGGAGTGTTGACGGATGGCTCTAATGGAACATCCGTCCGTGCGGCTTTTGCGATAGGCGCATCATTCAAAAGCGACCGGCTTGCGACACAAAACCTGATACTGCGCGCCCAGGGGTAACCCGGCACAACTTGGCTCGATCCAGCGCAGCCAACGTAGAACGTTTGGGAAAATGAATAAAAAATCAGTGCGGAGAATTTCAAATCCGCCGGATTTTAGTAACGCTCGGGCCCTTGGCGCTGTTATCGTAATCGCATCTCTGTCGAAGGGAACGCGGCTCATTACCAGTCGGGTTCCCAGATTCCACGGATTGTTTTCCCAAAATGCGAATAATCCGCCCGCCCGAATCGAACGATAGATGTAATTCACTGCAGCGCCACGGAGAGACAACGGGATATGATGAAATACCCCGTTGCAATAGACCAAGTCGAATTTTCCGTCGGGCTGATATTCATTAAACAAAAAGAACCTAGTGCTGTCGGAACTATGCTCTCGTGCCGCGATGTCTAGCGACTTTCGCGACGTATCAGTCCCGACGATCGTTCCTGCTTTTAGGATGTCTATTAGCAGTGGCACACTGGAACCGGTGCCGCAGCCGTAGTCCATGACATGGTCAACGCTCGTCATGCTATTCTGGAGTCGGTCACGCAACCATTCGATCCGTTTACGCGCGAAATAATCCTTTTTCTCGCCTGAAAGCGCGAGTCCTCGGCTCAGTGCCCTGTCATACTCATCCGCGTACTCGTCGAATGATTCCCTGGAATCGATTTTCATTGTCGCACTACTCCCTGAATACAGACGCAGAGGCTAAAAAAGCACTTCATAGGCAGCGCCGTCAGCATCGCCCATGATGACAAATTCGCCACTCGCCGCGCGGCTATTCCGTGCATTAACGCGTTACCGTAGCCGCGCGCTGCTACGTGAATCACACATGCGCCTGATCGCTTGGCAATTTCCGGGCTGCCGTCCGTGCTGCCATTATCAGCAACGACAATTTCGCCGTCGATATGTTGTTCGTCCAGCGCGCGGAACGCTTTCTCTATACAGATTGCAAGCGTTTCCGCCTCGTTGAGACAAGGTATGACGATTGAAACTTTCAATGCCGGTGAATCTATTGCGCGTCGAGTTCTTTGTCCAATGCGTGAGCATGGGAATGGTACCCGACCGCCCGGTGCCCAATTATAGCGTAGGCATAAAATCTAACAATGCATTTTTTTGACCACGATTGCCCCAGGGGGCTGGGGCGAAAAACAAGCCAATCTGGGGGATTGGCAACAGGAAGTCCAGAGTCAACTTGCCCTTAAAATGTCGTCCCTTGGGTCGCGCTTCATCATTAGCATCTCCAATCAATCGGTCTCTCAGGCAAACGGAATTTGTCGTCTTTTTGGCACCACGCACTAATGTGGGGTTGTTGATTCCTTGGTGTGCAGCTCTAGAACAATGTAACGCAAACGCAATACCTTCGTTGTCGAATCCGTATGGCTGGCGCGCTTTCATACTTTTCAAGACTATTCACGGGTGCGCCGTCTTCTGGCCAGTAATCCGATTCCAGATGTGTCAGGTTTTAGTTTATTGCGACATGGCAACTTAATTTGTTCTCGCGATATGGTCCCAGATAGCCGTTTTGACTCTGCCGCCCCTATCCATTACATTGTTGGAATTCACCTTCAAATAGGACTCCCGAATGGTAGACATGGACAAGATCGTGTCGCTCTGCAAGCGGCGCGGCTTTATTTTTCAGTCGAGTGAAATTTATGGCGGCACGGGGTCGTGTTGGGATTACGGGCCGCTGGGCGTGGAGCTGAAAAACAACGTCAAGCGCGCGTGGTGGCGCGATTCGGTGCAGAATCGCGCCGACATGGTCGGGCTCGACGCGTCGATTCTCATGCATCCCAAAGTTTGGAAGGCGAGCGGCCACTTGGATCACTTCACCGACCCGATGGTGGATTGCCGGGCGTGCAAGAAACGTTTTCGCGCGGACAAGCTCGAGGACGATGCTTGGGTTCATTTCTGCGAGGCGACCAAGGGCAATAAATTCAATATTCCCGGTGGCGAAGCGTGCAAACACTGTGGCAAGAAGAGGACTCTCTGTCCGGCTTGCGGCAAGGGTGAGCTGACCGAGCCGCGGCAATTTAACTTGATGTTCAAGACTTTCATGGGTCCGGTGGAAGACGATGCGGCGGTGACGTATCTGCGACCTGAAACCGCGCAAGGCATTTTCGTCAACTTCGACAATGTGCTGCAGTCCATGCGGCTGAAGCTTCCTTTCGGTATCGCGCAGATCGGCAAATCGTTCCGCAATGAGATCACGCCGGGAAATTTCACTTTCCGCACGCGCGAATTCGAACAGATGGAGATCGAATTCTTTGTCATGCCGGGAACCGATGAGGAGTGGCATCAGCGCTGGATCGATGAGCGTTTTTCGTGGTATCCGCGCTACGGCATGCGCAAGGAAAATCTCCGTTTGCGGGAGCATGACAGAGACGAGTTGGCCCACTACGCCAAACGCACCGCGGATATCGAATATCTTTTTCCGATGGGTTGGAGCGAGCTCGAAGGCATCGCCAACCGCACCGACTTCGATCTCAAACAGCATACACAATTCAGCGGCAAGGCGCTCGAATACTTCGACGAGGAGAGCAAACAGAAAGTCGTTCCCTTCGTTATCGAGCCGTCAGCCGGCGCCGACCGCGGCACTTTGGCGTTTCTCGTCGACGCCTACAACGAGGAAGAAGTAAAAGGCGAGAAACGCGTCGTATTGAACTTTCACCCTGAGCTCGCACCGATCAAGATCGCAGTTTTGCCGCTGCTGAAAAAAAATTCTGGCATCGTCGAGACGGCGCACAAACTTTGCGTGGATTTGCGCAAGCGCTGGCATTCCGTCTACGACGACACGGCGTCCATCGGCCGGCTCTATCGGCGCCAGGACGAAGTGGGGACGCCGTTCTGCGTCACCGTCGATGTCCAAACCGTCGGCGACGAGAAGGCCCCCGCCGATGAAAAAGTGACGATCCGCGATCGCGATAGCATGTTGCAGGTGCGTGTCGCCATGACTTCGCTTCCGACCGTCATGGACAAGCTCATGGCCGGGGAGTGGGCCGAAGTTTACCGTGAACACGGCGTCACCAACGACTAAGGATCGCGCTGGGTGAATTCACCGGCGCAAAAAAGAGGACAGAGCGATTCTCCGCTATTACCATCGCGTCAAGTTTCTCGTTGATCGCTACCGCCGGTTCCTGCTTCTCGGCATCCTCTCGCTCATCGCCACCGACCTTGCCGGTATCGCCCTGCCGTGGTTGATCAAGGGCGGCATCGACACGGCGCTGCGCAGCCCGAACGGCGAGCGCTCGTTGATCAAGTATCCCGCGCTGATTCTGCTCGGCGCGTCGCTGCAGGGATTTTTCCGTTACTGCTGGCGCATCAATATTCACGGCTTCTCGCGCCGCTGCGAAGCCGATCTGCGCGATCGCGTGTTTTCGCATTTGCAGAAGCTGCCGCTCAGTTACTTCCAGTACGCTAAAACCGGCGATCTGATGTCGCGTCTTACCAATGACATCCACGCCGTGCGCGAGCTGATGGGCTTCGGCTCGCTGGCGATTGTCGACGCCACAGTCGTGATTGTTTTCAGCCTGACTCTGATGATCACCATCGATCCTTGGCTCACGCTTTGGTCCATGCTCGCGATGCCACTGATTCCCCTCGTGGTGCGTGTCTTCGGCCGGCAAATATTTCGCTGGTCGCGCGAAACCCAAGTGCAGCTGAGCGACATGAGCGCTTACGTGCTGGAGAATCTTTCTGGCATTCGCGTCGTGCAGGCGTACGCGCAGGAGCAAAACCAGATCCGTGGCTTCGACGCGGTCAGCTCCGAATATCGCCGCAAATCCATGTGGCTCGCCACGCTGTGGGGAGTTTTTTGGCCGCTGATGCAGGTGATGACGGGATTGGCCGCCACCGTAGTGCTCTGGCTCGGCGGACGCCAGGTTTTGCAAGGCACGATGACCCTGGGCGAGTACGTCGCCTTTACCGGATATTTGGGGATGCTGACCTGGCCGCTGATGGCCATCGGCTATACGGCCAATCAATACCAGCGCGGCACGGCGGCGCTCAGCCGCATCGCTGAAGTGTTGGACATGCCGATTTCGCCCCGCTATCAACCGTTGCCGGTGTCGAACCGCGCCCTGCCGATCCGTGGCGACGTCGAGTTTCGCAACCTCACTTTCGCCTACGACGGAGCGCATGCGCCGGCGTTAAAAAATATCAATCTGCAGATTCCCGCCGGAACCGTCTGCGGCATCGTCGGCGAAACCGGTTCCGGCAAAAGCACCTTGGTCAACCTGTTGCTGCGGCTTTACGAGCCCGATGATCAGACCATCTTTGTCGACGGCGTAGATATCAAGCAGATGGCCCGCCGCCTGGAGGACGCCGTCGGCTACGTTTCGCAGGAGATTTTTCTTTTCTTCGGGTCGGTCAGGGACAATATTCTTCTCGGGGCGGAGAACGGCGATACCGATCGGGTGGACGAAGCGGCGCGCATCGCACAACTCTTGCCGGCGATCGACTCTTTCGGCGCCGGCTTCGACACCGTGATCGGCGAGCGCGGCATGCGCTTGTCGGGCGGGCAAAAGCAACGCACGGCGCTAGCCCGAGCGATCATCAAGAATCCGCCGATCTTGGTTTTAGACGACGCTTTTTCCAGCGTCGACGCCGAGACCGAAGAGGAAATTCTCCGCGAGCTGAAACGATTCATGCGTGGCCGCACGACCTTGTTGATTTCGTATCGGATCTCGACGGTGCGCGAGGCGGACCGCATCGTCTACTTGAGAGCCGGCGAGCTGATCGAGCAGGGCACCCACGCAGAACTGATCGCGCGGCGCGGCGCCTACTACGAGCTCTATCGGCGCCAAAGTTTAGCGCGTGAGGTCGAATCTCTGACGCGCGCGGAAGGCCGCCCGTGAGCCAAGAATTGCACCACGAAGAGGAGATTCTCGGCAAGGCTTATGATGCCCGGTTGATGGCGCGCATCCTGCGCTATCTGCGGCCCTACTGGAAGCTGCTAGCGATCTCCTTCGTTTTTCTCATGCTCCAGACCGGCAGCCAGCTACTCGGTCCTTATATTACCAAGGTCGCCATTGACCGCTACATTGCTCAGCATGATGTGCACGGACTCGATCTGATGGCGCTGGCCTATTTGGGCGTCGTCTGCTTCGGCTTCGTCGTCCTGTTTATTCAGACTTACACGACGGAATATACCGGCCAACGGGCCATGCACGACTTACGCATGGAAGTTCTTTCTCATCTGCAAGAGCAGGATTTGGCGTACTTCGACCGTAACGCCGTCGGGCGGCTCCTAACGCGCACGATCAACGACGTCGAAACGCTCAACGAGCTTTTTAGCACCGGCGTGGTCGGGCTTCTCGGCGATGTCTCCATCGTTTTTGGCATCGCCGCGATGATGCTTTGGCTCGATTGGCGGCTCGCGCTGGTTTGCCTCGCCGCCTTTCCGGTGATTCTCTACGCCAGCCGCTTTTATCGGCGGCGGGCGCGCGAGGTTTACCGCGAAAGCCGGCTGATTCTCGGCCGTCTGAACGCCGGCCTGCAGGAAAACATCGCCGGTGTCGCCACCGTTCAGGCCTTCGGCCAAGAAGAAAAAATGTATCAGCGCTTTAAGGAGATCAACCTCAGTTATCGCGACGTGCTGTTGCGCAGCATCCGCTACAACGCGCTGTTTTTCCCGGTGATCGAGATATTCAGCGCGCTCAGCATCGGGCTTTTATTGTGGTACGGCGGCCGGCAGATTCTTTCGAGCGCGGTTCAGGCCGGCGTGATCGTCGCGTTTATCCAGTATGTCCAGCGCATGTATCAGCCGATCCGCGATCTCGCGGAGAAATATAACATTATGCAGGCGGCGATGGCTTCATCCGAGCGAATCTTCGCCTTGCTCGATACGGCGGAGACGATTAAAAATCCGCCGCAGCCGAAAAAAAGTGATCGCTTTGCCGGCGAGATCGAGTTCAAAGACGTTTGGCTTTCCTACCGTCCGGGCGAGCCGGTGCTTAAAAATATTTCCTTTCGCGTGCGCGCCGGCGAGAAGGTCGCGCTCGTGGGTGCCACCGGCGGAGGCAAGACTTCGATCATCTCCGCCTTGTGCCGGTTCTACGACGTGGAGCGCGGCGCGATTCTCGTCGACGGCATCGACATCCGCAAGTGGAACAAACAGGAGCTGCGCCGCCACTTGGGTTTGGTCTTGCAGGACGTGTTTCTTTTTTCCGGCGACATCGCCACCAATATTACTTTGGGCGACCAACGCATCGGCGAGGTGCAAATGCTCGACGCGGCGCGGCGCGTGCAGATCGCGCCGTTCATCGAG
>Ga0137359_10002072_pt1 | contig 16059 bp, 16 predicted proteins | sample Mad1_40_16metaG_FD_108281 | JGI IMG/M metagenome (GOLD analysis project Ga0137359, IMG submission 108281) | Vadose zone soil microbial communities from Angelo Coast Range Reserve, California, USA - Mad1_40_16 metaG | ecosystem: Environmental > Terrestrial > Soil > Vadose zone | place: USA... | reverse complement strand
TCGTCGAGGGAGAGTTTTTTCGCGGGCTTCGAAAAGTAGTATTCGGAGGCGGACTCGAAACCGTAGGCGCCGTGGCCGAGGAATATCTGGTTGGCGTACAGGGTGAAGATCTGCTGCTTGGTGAACTTACGCTCGATTTGGATGGCGAGCAGAGCTTCCTGAATCTTTCGCTGGAACGAGCGGTCGGGCGACAGGAACAGATTGCGAGCCAGTTGCATGGTCAGCGTGGAGGCCCCTTGCACCTTGCCACCGGACTGGATGTCGCGATATGCCGCGCCCACGATTCGCCAGACGTTAACCCCCCAGTGACGGTAGAAGTCCTTGTCTTCGATGGATATAAGGGCGTCGCGGAGGACCTGGGGATAGTCGTCGTAGGTCGCGACCACCCGCCGTTGCAGGGCGAACGAGCCGATGGTGCGTCCCTGGTCGTCGTAGAGTTCCGTGATGGAGCTGGGACGGAAGTGTTCGAGATCGTCGACCTGGGGCAGGTCGGTGGAGTAGACGAGCAGCAATCCTGCGCTCGCTCCGATCAGGGCAGCAGCCAGGATCAGCAAGGCGAATAGAACCCGGCCCACGACTTTCTTGCCAGGAACTTCGATTTCGGGCAGGTCCTGATAGAGAGACTTCATGGGGACCGATTCAGGATAGCAAGCTGAGGGCTGCGGTTGGAAATCAGGCAACGGTGCGCGGCGCCGTCGCGAGAGAACCCGAAAGGCCAATCACTGCCTGGCGTGGTCCCCGGAGATAATGGACCTGCGCCCATCCAAGGCATCTGAAAGGACATCGCGCCGTGCGCGTGTGGAGCAAGAGTGCGCTCAAGTCCCTGCTGTTGCCCGGCGTCGTGTTGTTGGCAGCGGCGGCGGTCAGTGGCAGGGCAGAGTGGCTAACCCGGTCGGTGTCGGTGGTCGATCTCTATTACTACACGGCGTTTGGAGTTGGCTTGCTCCTAGCGTGGCGATTCCATTCCGGAAGAGTCTTTTCCGCGCTCATCCTGTTGTTTCTGGCAAATCGCGCGGTCGAGTTCTTCGCGGCAGGACCAATCCCAACCGCGGGGCCGGGACGGACGGCGCTGGAAGCCGTCTCGTTTCTTCTTCCTCTGAACTTCGCGCTGATCTCCACCGTCCGCGAACGGGGATTCACAGCCCCGGTGGTAGCTCCTCGCGTGCTCGTGCTTTTCCTCGAATCCGTGTTTGTGGCGGTGCTTTGCCGTCCCCAGCCGGCTGCCGGGTCTGGGTTGTTTCACGGAGCGCTCCTGAACCGCGCCTGGTTTGCATGGACTGGAGTTCCGCAACTTTCATGGGTGGCACTCGCTGTCGCCCTCGGAGTTTTGATGACCCGCCTCGTAACCTATCGCAAACCGGCGGAAGGCGGTTTTGCCTGGGCTCTGTTGAGTTCCTTCGTGGCCCTGAGCGTCGGAGGGGTGGGCCCCCTGGCACGCGCCTACTTCGCAACCGGGGCCGTGATCCTGGTGGTTTCGATCATCGAGACATCGTATTCGATGGCCTACCACGACGAACTCACCGGATTGCCCGCGCGCCGGGCCTTCAACGAGGCCACCCTGGCTCTCGAAGCCCCTTACGCGGTTGCGGTGGTCGATATCGATCACTTCAAGAAGTTCAACGACACCTACGGCCACGATACCGGGGACGATGTCTTGTGTCTGGTGGCTGGCCGATTGGCGAGTGTGACCGGCGGAGGCCAGGCCTTCCGGGTGGGCGGGGAGGAATTCTCCATTCTTTTCCCCGGAAAGTCGGTCGAGGAAGTGACGCCGGATCTGGAGCTGTTGCGCGCGACCGTCGGGAAATCGGTTTTTCGGTTGCGCGGCTCAGATCGCAGGTTCGCTCCACGCGGTCCGGATCGGCGCAAGTCCGGGGCCAAAAAGAAAGGCTCCCGAGATCGAGCCCGCACACTTCCTGCTTCGGATCCGCGCGACCTGTCGGTGACCGTGAGCATCGGAGTCGCCGGCCCCGACCCCAGACACCCGGCGGTCGACGGAGTCATCAAGCTCGCCGATCAGGCTCTCTATCGCGCCAAAGACGGGGGCAGAAATCGGGTCGAGGTGGCAGTAGCCGGCGGAGTTCGCCCGAAGAAAAAAGCAGTCCGTACCAACCGCTGAGGTGGTCGCGCGTCAGCCACTTGCTGCCCCGATGCTCTTACACGATTCGTTTCTTGCCGTGCGACGCCAGTTCATCGATCGGGGGATAGGATCGCACGTCGGTGTAGGTGCGTTCGGCGGGAACCGTGCCGGTATGGATGGTCTGGGCCAGCATCTCGAGCGCGAGCCCGGTATTGGCAGGGACCACGACGGTCGCTGCCAGCGAGCCGTTTCGAACCCAGGCCTGGCCGGTCTTTGGCATTCCGTCACAGCCTGTAAAGGCCGCCGCCAGCCACCGGTCCCGAAGCTGCATATCGCCGATCTCCTGAATCGCCTTGCGAGCCCCCATGGCCATGGAATCGTCCTGCGCAATGATGGCTTCGATGGGCAAGGCGCGAGACGTGGACAGACGCAGCCACGCGCTCACGGCCTGGTGCGCGCTCCCTTCGGTCCACTGCGCCCGCAGCATCCGTACCTCGACCTCGGCGGGCCTGGTTTCTTGCATACCATCGGTTCGTTGTTGTGCAGCATCGCTTCCCGAGGGCCCCTGTATATAGAGGATGGATCCCCCTTTCGGGAGGAGAGCGCCAATCTGCCTGCCCTGAATGCGCCCGATTGCACGATGATCCGAGGTGATGCAGAAGGCTGGGACCCGGTAGGTCTTGCGCAAGTCGGCAATGTAATCCGCTTCGCGATTCAAAATCACCCAACCCATTCCCGCTGCAGCCGCTGCCCGGGCGACCTGCGGCAGTCCGGTTGAACCGGCAGGCTCGAACACGATCGCATCGGGCCGGGAGTTGGATGAGGACTGAATAATTTTTAGCAGTTGCTGGCTCTGATTGATGGCGTCGTTGTCTGCATAGACGATTTGCAGATCGACGCCCAGTCGGCGGGCCGTATGTTCCGCGGATACTGCTTGCTCGATCTGATAGTCGTTGTCGTTGGTTGTAAGCGAGACCAGGAATCTGAACTTTTTCATCGTGGGCCGTTTCCACAATGATACCTTGGATGCTTCGACAAACGCTCCAAGCCAAACTTTCGTGATGTCCGGACTGGGAACGGCCGCCGGACTGTAATCGGACGCGAGCCCGTCGCGTTCTCAGAAGAACGTTTCGACAACACCCATCACCTGATAGCTCGAGTCCAGCACCACCAGGTAGCGCCATTTATCGAACGTCAAACAGGGATGAGAGATGTCCAGCCCGATCATGTCGCCCACGCGAATGTCCGCTCCATCCGGAATCTCCAGGTAGGCGTGCTGGTCCATCATTTTGGTGAGCTTCCATGTGGCGGGCGCGGCCCGGGGTGCGGCCTGTCCTGGACGGTGGTGGAGTCCGGGCGCGGGCAAGCCTGCATCGAAGGCGGCGTCGCGCTTGCCCAGGCCCAGGATCGCTTTGTTCGGCTCCGGCACCGACTGTACGTAGGCCCACAACTGCAAGGCAGGAACCAGGCTCGAATCCATGTTCCGCGCGACCGGGTTGCGGACCCTGATCTGCTGTTGTGCTTGGCGATAAATGCCGACATCGTGCGTCAGATAGCATCCTGGTCGCAACACCACGTCGACCGCCTGGCCCAGATCAGCCCTGGAAAAGACGTCCGCCACGACGTCATACCACGCTGAACCGGCGCCCGACAGGATGACGGGCGAACGATCGAAGCGGTCTTCCTTTGCCAATTCCCGGGCGATTTCGAGGGTGCGGCTTAGAAACGTCCGGATCGACATCTCATCCTGGAGGACGCCTTCATACACCTCAACCCCACACAGGGCGATTTGATTTTTCCACCCCGACAGGGCAGACAGAACCCCTTGAAGCTGCCCGCGATCACGAACTCCGGTTCGGCCATCGTCGGTTCCGAGCTCCAGCAGGACGTTGAGACGCTGGCCGCGGACCTGGAAGAAGCGTCCGAGCGATTCCACCAGATCGGCCGAATCGACCAGGCAGAAAAATTCGAAGCCGGGATCCTCAAGCAAATGTGCAACGATCTCCAGGTTCTGTCGTCCGACGAGCTGGTTGGCCAACAAAACCCGCCGAACTCCATGCTCATACGCAACTCTGCTCTGGGGCGCGGTCGCCAGCGTCATGCCCCATGCACCTGCCCGCATTTGCCGCATGAACAGCTCCGGCGCCATGGTGGTTTTTCCGTGGGGCGCCAGTTTCGCCCCGTAGGCGGCGGCAAATCTCTTCATCCATTGCAGGTTGTGTTCCAACTTGTCGTCATAGAGAACGGCAGTTGGCAGACTCAGATCTTCGCGCAGCAGGTTCCATCGCAGTGCCGCGATCGCGCTCGCTGGAACCGCTGCCTCCAGTCGTCCCAGTCCTTTGGACAGGGAGCGAACCGGCGGATCAGCCACTGCAGAAGGAAGGTCTGTGCGATACTTTGCATCGTTCATTGGGTTGGCCCGCGGAGTGGACTTGTCGAGCTCCGGATCCGTCCGGTCGCGGAAACGAAGTTACCACAAGCAACGCCCAGCAACGACCTGCCGGATGAACGCTTGCTGCTTAGCGCCACGGGTGCGGCTCGACATTCGAGCGTCTTCCCCCCGCGTTGCCCAGGAGATCGACGTTGCCCCAATGCGATACCCTGATCCGCGCAGTGCGGATCCTCGATGGCAGCGGTGGCGAGCCGCAATCAGGCGATGCGGCGATCACAGCGGGACGCGTAAGCGCACTGGGGAATCTGTCGGAATACTCCGCGGAACGGATTTTCGACGGCGCCGGCCGCATCCTTGCCCCCGGTTTCATCGACGCCCATACCCACGACGACCTCTACGTGCTTCGCGCTGCGCAGATGCTCCCCAAGTTGTCGCAGGGCGTAACCACCGTGGTCGTAGGCAACTGCGGAATCAGTGGCGCGCCCACGCAGCTGACCGGCGAGCCGCCGGAGCCGGCGAACCTCCTTGGAAAAGCCGCCGAGTTCCGGTATCGCTCCTTTGCCGACTACCTCGTCGCCCTCGCCGCCGCCTCGCCGGCCGTCAACGTTGCTGCTCTGGTTGGCCACACTACCCTACGCAGCAACCACATGGACCGGCTCGATCGCGTGGCCACTCCGGAGGAAATCTCCGCGATGCGGTCCCAGCTGCGCGAAGCCCTCGATCGGGGAGCCCTGGGGCTCAGCACCGGCTTGGCGTATTTGTCCGCCTATTCAGCTTCTGAGGAAGAAGTCACAGCACTGGCCGAACCCCTGGCCGCTGCGGGCGCGCTTTATGCGACTCATCTCCGCAACGAGAGCGATCAAGTGCTGGAAGCCATCGAGGAGGCCTGTCGAATCGGCCGGCGAGTGCGGGCCCCAGTGGTCATCTCTCATCTGAAATGCGCCGGTGTCGGCAATTGGGAAAGAAGCAACGCATTGCTGGGCGCCCTGAAAAGAGCCGGTGCCGGTCAGGCAATCGGCTGGGACTGCTATCCCTACGCGGCCAGTGCCAGCATCCTCGACCTCCGGCAAGTGGATGATCGCGTCAAGATCCAACTGAGCTGGTCCGCTCCACATCCCGAAGTGGCCGGACAGACCTTGGCGCAGGTTGCCGAGTCCTGGAGATTGACCCAGTTGGATGCTGCCCGGCGACTGCAACCTGCCGGCGCCGTCTATCACTGTATGTCGGAAGACGATGTGCGTAGAATCCTCCAACACCCCGGCACGATGATCGGTTCGGACGGTTTGCCAAACGATCCCCTGCCGCATCCGCGTCTGTGGGGGACATTTCCCCGCGTGCTTGGACACTACTGCCGGGAGGAGAAATTGTTTTCGCTCGGCGAAGCTGTCCGCAAAATGACCAGCCTCCCCGCGCAGCGTTTCGGTTTGACCGATCGAGGCTGGGTGCGCGAAGGCTACTCCGCGGATCTGGTGCTATTCGACCCGCATACCGTTCAGGACTCCGCCACCTTTGCCGATCCGGTTCGGGCGGCAACCGGCATTCACGCCGTTTGGGTCAACGGCGTTTTGTCCTATGCAGAACAGGCCGCCACCGGCCAGCGCGCAGGCCGTTTCTTGCCGCGCCGTGAATCGCGAGCCAGCAAAAAGAGGAGGCGACAAGAATGACGATCAAACGCTATGGCGTCGAGGGGGGCAAAGGCACCGGCGGCCAACATCTGCCTTTCGCACGCGCGACCGAGATCGACGGCTGGCTCTACGTTTCCGGCCAGGTCCCCATGCTGAACGGCGAGGTCATCGACGGCAATATCGTCGCGCAAGCGCATCAGGCAATTCGGAACCTTTTCGCGATTTTGGAAGAGGCCGGCTATAAGGCCGAGCATGTAGTGCGTTGTGGCGTCTGGCTCGATGATCCCCGTGACTTCCAGTCCTTCAATACGGTCTTCAAACAGTACTTCGGCGACCATCCCCCCGCGCGTGCTTGCGTCGTGTCCCGTATGGTGCTGGACTGCAAAGTCGAGATCGACTGCGTCGCTTACAAGCGGCCCGCGAAGTAGATCAACACTCTCACGATCGGAGAAGAAACGACTCCACCTATGACCGACACCCGCGACGCCTTCCTGCTCCTGTCCGCTTTGGGTTCTGTCCTCGCGCTGGTGATCCTGATCGCGCGTTTCAAGGTCAATCCCTTCGTCGTGCTGATGACGGTCTCCCTGGCCCTGGCGCTGGTGACCGGCATGCCCCCGCAGGCTATCGTCAAGTCGTTCGAGACCGGCATGGGCGGCACCCTGGGGCATATTGCGATCATCGTTGCGCTCGGCACCATGCTCGGCAAAATGATGGCGGAGTCGGGCGGTGCCGACCGCATCGCGCAAACCCTGATCCACTTGCTGGGCGAGCGCCGCGTGCCCTGGGCGATGATGGTGGTGGGCTTCCTGGTGGGGTTGCCCGTGTTCTTCGAAGTGGGTTTTGTGCTCCTGGTGCCGATTGCGTTCAATGTGGCCAGACGCACCGGGACCTCGCTGATCATGGTCGGCCTCCCGATGGTGGCCGGACTCTCGGTGGTCCATGGCCTCGTGCCACCGCATCCTGCGGCCATGCTGGCGGTGACGGCCTACAACGCCGACATCGGCCGCACGGTCTTCTACGCCGTGCTGGTTGGATTGCCCACGGCGATCATCGCGGGGCCCTTGTACGCCAAAGTGATTGCCCCCTACGTGCAGCTCGATTTGCACAACCCGATCGCCGAACAGTTCATCGACGACACGCCGCATCGGAACTTGCCCAGCTTTGGCCTGACCGTCGGAACGGTCCTGTTCCCAATCGCCCTCATGGTGCTCGGCAGTTGGGCTGACATCCTTTCTGCTCCGCAGAGCCGGATCAATGGCGCGTTGCATCTGCTCGGCAGCGCGGATATCGCCCTTCTGCTGGGCGCGGCCGCAAGCTTCGTCACTTTGGGGAAGATGCGCGGCTTCAGCCGGGAAACGATTCTGAAGTTCTCCGAGACCTGCCTGGCCCCGACCGCAACCATTCTGCTGCTCATCGGAGCCGGTGGCGGTTTCGGCCGTATCCTGCAGGATAGTGGCACCTCGCAGGCGATCATCCATCTCGCACTTCATGCGCATGTTTCGATTCTGTTTTCGGCATGGCTGGTCGCCGCCCTGGTGCGCTTGGCAACCGGATCTGCAACCGTCGCTATGACGATGGCCGCCGGAATCATCGCTCCGGTTGCCATCCACACCGGAGTGCGGCCCGAATTCCTGACCATCGCGACCGGTGCCGGATCGCTCATTTTTTCCCACTTCAATGATGGCGGATTCTGGATCGTTAAGGAGTACTTCGGCATGAGCATCGCTCAAACCCTGAAGAGCTGGTCGGTTTGCGAAACGATCATTTCCGTCGTGGCTCTACTGTTGACGCTGGCTTTGGCGGCGGTAGGTTAATCCATCTCATCGCGCGAGGAGCAATGAAAACGACCATTTCCCTTTGCTGGATCGTCGAGCTGTGCCTGTTCTCAATCGGCCTGGCGTGGGCTGCAAAGGACGCGCCCGCGAAGAAATACCTGCTCTATGTCGGCACCTACACCAAGGGCGAAAGCAGGGGTATTTACGCGTATCGCTTCGATCCCAAGTCCGGGACTGCAGCCTCCCTGGGTTTGGCAGCCGAGACTGAAAACCCCTCTTTTCTGGCGGTCGATCCCGGTCAAAAATTCCTGTACGCCGTGAATGAACTCACCCGGTACAAAGGCGCCGCAAGCGGTGCGGTCACGGCGTTCGCGATCGATCCCGCGACTGGCAAATTGTCAGCTTTGAATCAAGTCGCATCTCGCGGCGCCGACCCTTGCTATATCGCCTTTGACCAGACCGGCAACTACGTTCTGGTCGCCAACTACACGGGGGGGGAGCCTGGCCATATTCCCGGTCTCCAAAGAGGGCCATCTCGGGGAGGCCACCGCCTTTGTCCAGCACGCTGGTGTGGGTCGGAATCCGGAGCGCCAGGAAAGTCCGCACGCGCACTGGATCGAGACCAGCGCTGACAATCGGTTCGCAATCGCCGCAGACCTCGGGCTCGATCGGTTGCTGGTCTATCGTTTTGACGCGAGCCAAGGGTCGTTGACTCCGAACACTCCCCCTACGCGAAGGTCGAAGCCGGCGCCGGTCCGCGCCATGTTGCCTTTGCACCCAACGGCAAGTTCGCCTACGTCATCGACGAACTGGGTTCCACGATTAACGCCTTTTCCTACGATGCGAAAGGTGGCGTGCTCGATCCCCTGCAAACCATCTCGACGCTCCCGGCCGGCTTCAAGGGAACCAACGACACGGCTGAGATCCACGTTCATCCCAACGGCAGATTCTTGTTTGCGTCGAATCGCGGGCACGACAGCATCGCGGTTTTCTCAATCGATGCGAAGGCCGGTCGCCTCACCCTCGTCAGTCACGTTTCGACTCAGGGTAAAACCCCACGGAACTTCGAGATCGATCCCACGGGCACGCGCTTGTTTGTTGCCAACCAGGACAGCGGCAATATCGTCATCTTTCGGATCGATGCAGAAACGGGCCGGCTTACCCCGACCGGTCAGGAACTGAAAGTCCCGTCACCGGTCTCTCTGCGATTTGTTGCGAACGATTGAGCCGCGCTATCACCTCGGTCTCAGTACATGATCGTCCGGGTCAGATGATGTGGCCACCAGGTGGTGTGGTAGTGGCTCCAAAGCCGAAAGTCGACCTGGGGAACGATAATCTGCATATCCGGTGCCCGCAGCTTGTTGATGTCTTCGGCAAGCAGCGCGGACGCGTAGATGCAGTGCGCCCGTATCTCAATTTCCCAGCGGCTATCCCGAGCAATCAGTTGGTGTGAGCGCACTGCATGTTCCAGGTCTTGCGAATAGCTGGTGATTCCCAGCAGGTGCAGCGCTGCCGGAACAATATAGTCCGCAAACGCAGTCATCCGCTCCAGATCGCCAATCGGAAACTGCCCCGTCTTGTTCAGACTCAAATACAGGAACCACACGGCCAGCTGCGGCAGCTTGTAGATCTTGACGGTGTGCCCGTCGTAGTCGCTGACATCGCGAAACCGCTTGAACTCGCCGGCCAGGCGCTCCACCAGTCCATTGCCGCTGTCGTACAACTTTTGGGAGCAGGACCTGGCGAAGGTATGAAATCGTCCCCCGTAACGCTCGCTTAGGACAGCACCCACCTGGTGGCAGATCTCTGTCTTCTCATCCAGCATGGGAAGTTCGATGTTGCCTGCAAAGATGTTCTCCATCTCCGTCCGCGTCACCGCGGCCAGAAATTCGCCGTTCAGGATCGGAATGCCCTCATCGAGAGCCCGCTTCATGGACGCGAACAGGGCGTCGGAGTCCGACCAGTGCCGGCCGGCATAGTCAACCTGAAACTTCACCTGGCTCGAGAAGTCGGTGAAGGCAGTGTCGATACAGGAGGCCGTCAAAATGAAATCCATGATCCAGTCCGGATCGTTCTCGCCCGCTCCCAGGGGTAGAGCATAGTCCGGCATGGGCAATTCCTCATACGCCATCCAGCCCGCAACTTCTGCGATCCGGGACACCCTCGTCTGAACGTCGCGCGAGCGCTCGATGACGTAGGCGAGGCTGTCCAGGACAGGACTTCCCGCCAGTTTTGGCCAGCGCATTGGCTCGCTCGTTGGAACTGCAGGTGTCGAACCAGGCCGGGCGCGCTCCGCAGGCCTTCCAGGCGCTGGTCGTGTCTGTGTCATGTGGCGTGCATCCATCGTTCGCCTGGAATCTCGAGGCGAACCCAATAGCCCCTCAAGTCTATCAAGCTCTCCGGCGGACCGCTCAATTCACGATGGCAACGCCGACATCGTTCCAATTGATGGGACTGTTTCCGAGCAGGGAGTTCGCTGCGGGCCCGGAGTGCTACGCCAAACGCGCAACTCCTTCAAAGTCCATGTAACCCACGAGGCTGCCTGAGGGCTTGTCAAATTCAGGTGGGCAGAGATGACAGCGAGCAGGAAACCAGGAATCAGCATATCGAACCCGTCCATCGAATCGCCCATCACCAACCCGGCTGACGCCTTCCACCCACCGGCGGGCAATTGTTGCCTCCAGAATGCGCTTTTTCCCTCCCTTGAACGGGGGAAACCGCCGCCTCGTACCCAAATCCGCAAGCTGTTTATAAAATGCTCTGGATCGGAAGGTCACTCAGAGCGATCGCAGAGGTGCTTGATGGCGTGCAATCCAGAGGTGCTGAAACACGTTCCGCTCTTCGCGCTGCTGGACGAAGATGAGACCGCCGTTCTGGCGGGCCAAGTCGAACTGAAAGCGTTTGCGCCCCGGCAACGTATCTACAAAATGGGCGACCCGGGAGGCCAAGCCTATGTGATGGTCTCCGGGCTGGTTCGCATTACCACCGTTGACCAGGATCATCAGGAAGTTGTGGTCGACGAACCCGCCCACGGCGAGTTCTTCGGATTTGCCTCGATGCTTGAGCGGACACCCCACCAGACCGACGCGGTTGCCCTCGAGCAAACCGTCTGCCTCGAAGTTGATCGGAATGATATTGCCGTCTTGTTGCAGCGCAAACCACTCGCCGGCATGGACATGTTGACCGTGCTCGGGCGGCAGTTTCATGCCTCCCAGCAACTGGTGCGTCTGCGCGCCATGCGTAACCCCAACGAGGTGATCGAACACGAGGCCAGCTGGGGTGAGCGGATCGCTGACCAGGTCGCGGCCTTCGGCGGATCGTGGACTTTCATCATTGCGTTTTTTGTGGGTCTGGTCGTCTACACCATCGTCCAGGTCTTGCTGGGTGGCCGTTCCTGGGACCCTTATCCTTTCATCCTGCTCAACCTCATGCTGTCCATGCTCGCCGCCATCCAGGCGCCCGTCATCATGATGAGCCAGAACCGCCAGGACACAAAAGACCGGCTGCGCGGTGAACTCGACTACGACGTTAACCGCCGTGCCGAGGTTGAGATTAAAGGACTGGCGCGGAAACTGAACCATCTGGGCGACAAACTGGGGGACATTGAAGATTTGTTGCGCTCGAACACGCCGGCCAGATGACGGAAGGCTTCCTGCCAGAGTCCCGGCACGAACGACCTGTTAGCGGGAATAAGAAAGGCGGTCCGCAGACCGCCCGCTGTCACCAGAACCGAGTGTGGCTCGATTGTCTGTGATCGGTCACTGCTCTCCGGCTTTGGCATTTGTCTTTGCCTGGGCCGAGTACTTCCGCACGGTTGCAAGAAATGTGTCCGAGCCGGCCGGGGGCGCTACTTTCCCGGCGAGAACCTGCTCAAACGAAGCCTTGTCACCATAGAGCGCACGTGTCTCGTCCTCGTCTTGCGTAATGGCCGCTCCGTTCAATGCGACTCCGGCAAACACTCCTCGAGCGCGCGAATACGAGAGCACTTCGGCGCGCATCTTCCAGTCCGTGTCTCCTTCTGCGTGGCGACCCACGGGGCCTGCCGCTACCGAAGCGTCCGCGCCCAGTTTGAACTTACTGGAAAGCAGGTTGCGCATGCCCTTGTCGTTCATCACAATCATCACCACGTCCACCGCTTCGCCGCCAATCTGGAAACCGAAGCTTCCGCCCGCAACGCGAAACGGCGCCGGCGCGCTCCACCCGGTGGCCGTCCGGCATGTGGCCACGCCCTTGCCGTAATTTGCTCCTACGATGAAGCCGCCCTTCAGCATCGACGGAACCACGGCCACGCACTTTGCGGACGCAAGGATCTCTTCGGGAATCCCTTTGTCCGGCGTCCCCATGATTTCGTTCAGAACACTTGCTGCAGCATCCATGCGCCGCACTTCTTCGGACGTGTCCTTCTTGTCGTCGGCGAAAACTACCGGCACCAGCATGCATAAAATCGCGAACAGGGCCGTCAAGGATTGAACCGGACGTTTCAGTTTCACAAGGATCTCCTCTCAAGCAGTTTTCGTTTTCAATCGGTTTTCGTTCTAGCTCTGCCGCCTCCCAGCAAATACCAGCACCACCCCGCCCGCCAGGGCTGCTGCGCCCAGGACCGGCGGTATCGGAATGCGCTGTTCGGTTTTGGTCGTGGCCTGAATCGGTCCCAGGTCAACGACCTTCTTTTCCTTCGTGTAGGTGATCCCCTGGTAGGCCAGCGCGAACACGCCCAGGACCACCAGCAACACGCCCGCAAGCACCGTTCCCTTCATATGCGCATCCCTGCCTCTGCCGTGGAATGATTCGTCACAGCACCGGGCTTCTGCCCTGGATCACGCGAATCAGCACCACGATGATGGCCACCAGCAGGAGCAGGTGAATGAAACCGCCCAGCGTATAGGAACTGACCATCCCGACCGCCCACAGGAGAAGCAGAGTCACAGCAATCGTCCAAAGCATTGTCGAATTCCTTTCGCGCCGTCGCTATCGCCGCGGCTTGATCGATCTCAGAGTTGAAATAGCGCACGAGTGTGCAGTCTAGGACCTGCAACCCGCTCCCCAAATCAGGTTGAAACCCTAGTCCAGCCGGTACTTTCTTCTAATCCTCGCGTGCTACGACGTCGAAAATTGGTAAGCGCATGCATTCTTGCTTCGACAAGGGATCAGCGGCCGCCGCAAAAATCGGCGAAGTCGCAGGCGTGCCTGGTGAAGTTGCGATTTCGAGTTGCCGATCGAGCAACCCAGTTCTCGCGCAATTTCACTGTGCGCCTTCCCTTCAACGTCGTGCAAAAGGAAGATCGTGCGGTAGCCGGGAGGAAGTTTGTGGAGAGCCCGCCGAAGCGCAATCCGGTCAATCGCGCCCGTGAGCTGCAGGTCATCCACCGGGCACACATTGAGGATGGCACTCTCTCCTGAATCTTCCTGCGTTCCGCTCGTATCGAGCGAAACGGGCTTGTTGTGCGCGGCCCGCAACCGCATCAGCACCACGTTCACCGTGAGCCGATAGAGCCATGTCGACAACGCTGCTTCGCCCCGAAATGTCGAAAGCCGCAGGTAACATTGCAGAAAGGCTTCTTGCACGCAGTCCTCGGCTTCAGCCGTATCCCGCGTGATGCGCAGACAAATGGCATACACCCGTCGCTTGTGAGCTTCGTACAAGCGGGCAAACGCCTGTTTGTCACCCCGTTGGGCCAGTTGCACCAACTGTTTTTCAGAAAGCTCGTTGTTCAAAGCATGTCGCATTGGCATTGCGTCACTCTAAACATTCACTGGAAATCTGGGGCATCGGGTGGTGGCTGTAGAGCACACACGACGATTCCGTAAAAAAGCGCTCCTGCCTCGCGACCTGCGGAATTCCAGCGTCGCTTGCGACCGGTGAAGCGCGATCTTGAACCCTGCGCTCGCCTCTCCAGGCGATACCCATCGCATGACGATGCAGTCTTGCTCGTTTGGAACAGGGGTCGCGGCAAAAATTACACGAGGCTTGGGCATGGGGGAAATACCTTAAGGCCTGCATTTCAGTCGCTTACGAGTTTGGCAAGCGCGATGCAATATTCAGGGCCGACCAGGTTAGCTGCCGCGGTTCGACCAGGCGTCGACAGCTGATCTTCGAGCACGGTGGGAATCTGCCATTGATCCCCGCGATTCCTCCGTATACAGGCTTTCCGTTCGTGCCGGCAATGCACGCGTCGATCGACCACGGGGTGATCGGTCATGTATGAAGCCTTTGAGCAAAATCTTCAGCGACTCCGCGTGAGCGCGCAGGCACCCTCGAAAGGCTGCCTGAATCGAACCACGACGCTTTCGCCCGGTTCGACTCTCAGGGGCAATGTCGCCCGGCACTCCGGCGCAATCCGGACATTCAAACGACTTCACGATGCACAACCGTCCGAGCCGCTCTACCTATGGGAGGTGCAGCATGAGTGCATTTCGAATCTTGATCGCCGATGACCATGAAATCGTTCGTCGAGGTATCCGTGCATTGCTCGAAAATCACCCGGGATGGGAGGTCTGCGGCGAGGCCATCGACGGTCGCGACGCGATCGAAAAGGCCGCTGCGCTGCGCCCCGATCTGGCCTTGCTGGATGTCGGCATGCCCAACCTGAACGGCCTGGACGCTGCCCGCCAGATCCTGGCCGCGGCACCGCGCACACGAGTGCTCATTCTCACGATGCATGAGTCCGAACAGATTGTTCGCGAAGTGCTGGAGGTGGGCGCGCGCGGTTTTCTTCTCAAAACTGATGCGGCTCGCGATATGGTGTCTGCCGTGGAGGCCCTGCAGCGTCGCACCACGTTTTTCACATCCAGCGTCGCCGAACTCGTGCTCAACGGATACCTGCACCGGCGCGATAATGACAAACCCCTGAGGGACCGTCTTACGCCACGCGAGCGGGAGGTTGTTCAATTGCTCGCCGAAGGCAAGTCCAGCAAGGAAGTCGCGATTGTTCTGAGCCTTAGCGTGAAGACGGCAGAGACTCACCGTACCAATGTCATGCGCAAACTGGATCTGCACTCGGTCGCTGACCTGGTGCGCTATGCTGTCCGCAATAACATCGTGCAGGTCGTTTGAAACTACCGCTACCCTGCAAACGCCGCTGACCTGTCCCTAGGGGTGCTTTCGGGTCCGGTTACAGCGTTTACCGGATGGGCTCGCGGCGTTTGTCTCTCTATCGTTCAGTCAAAGCTGTCACCCCAGGATGAGGGAAAGCGGCTGCCCCGAGATCTTGTTCTGCGGAAACCCCCGGTCTCAAGGGTCGACCGGAAGCACTCGGGGGGAGGCGGATGCTACGAAGGCATGGCGAGTTCTGGTTATCAGCACCGAATCGAATCGTGACATCGTGCAAGACGCGATGAGTCATTGGAGCCTCGAACCGATCTGTTGCTCCTCGCTCCAGCAGGCACGATCCCTGCTGCCTGACGAAAGCCTCTCCTTGATCTTTTGCGAAGAGACACTTCCCGATGGTACTTATCGCGACCTGCTGCATGGTTTCGAGAAACCTCTCAAGACCCGCTTGGTCGTGATCACGCCCGCTCCGCAGCTTGAACAACTCTATGAAGAGGGGATGCAACTGGGCGTCTTTGATGTCATCGCAAGCCCGTGCCGCAAGAGTGACGTTCAGTGGATGGTCATTCGAGCCATCCAGGAAGAGAGCAAGAGAGGGGGAAACAGACGCCGGCTTGAAACCGAGGGCATGCATTCCGACGGTTCTGATCTTGAAGGCAGCGGGCCTTCCGGCAGCGGGCGTTCCGGGAAAGAGACGCCCGAAAGCGGTCACTGAGAAACAACCGCACCGGTCGCAAATCCATCTTCGATCAATCAAGGAAGTTTAGTCAGCGGAAACGGGCACGGATGTCCCACGCTTGCGCAAGTGTCCATGAGAAGCGTACGTCGCAAACTGCTCGCGATTACCCTCTTCGCGGTGGTGGTTGGCCAACCTTGGGCGCATGCTCAAACGGCGCCACCCGGCGCCTCCGGCGCCGCTGAGCCACAAGCGTCTGCGACGTCATCCCAACCGGCGCCTCCCCAGCCCAAGGAAGAGTCAAAGCAGGCATCCAGGCCCCTCCCCCCGTGGCAGATGCTGACCGCCGGCGCCACCGACCACAACATTGCGCGACGCGCAGAGGCCATTGCGGCTCTGGGCACGATGGGTCCAAACCGGCGGGCAGTGCGACTGGTCGAATCCGCCCTCGCCGACAAGGATCCTT
>Ga0137359_10002070_pt1 | contig 16077 bp, 21 predicted proteins | sample Mad1_40_16metaG_FD_108281 | JGI IMG/M metagenome (GOLD analysis project Ga0137359, IMG submission 108281) | Vadose zone soil microbial communities from Angelo Coast Range Reserve, California, USA - Mad1_40_16 metaG | ecosystem: Environmental > Terrestrial > Soil > Vadose zone | place: USA... | reverse complement strand
CTATATTACATGCACTCTTCAATATGAATACATCCCGTCTGCAACGAACGTTCTTCTGTATTTTGTTCTTATCTTTACTGTACTATACTTTTCATATCTCAGACTGATCACGTTAAATTTGGTGTGAATACATTAGCGGTAACCTGTACCAAACACGAGGACCTAGGCCAGTCTGGTGACCATTCCCTCGTCTGGACTTTTTCCCGTTTTCGCAGCGAAAACGTGTGAATAATGCGTACAATGTTTTGGTCATCGCGCTCAGTCCTGCATTTGCCACATGACACGGATGGAGTCCTATGGAGGATTTTACGAATGGCCGAATGGCCTGCAACGGGTAGTGTTCACAAATATATTTCTCTTCCATGTGGCCGTGAGGGCGATGCAGTGATCACATTTATTAGGGTGTGCACATAGTAGATTGTAGGTTACTTTTGTTGGCATCCCCTCATCCTAACTAGGGATTCTCTAAGCACTGACAGGAGCGCTTATGGCCTGCTCAGCCCCTGCGCTAACAGCCATCGCCATATCCTGATACAAATCACGGACCTGGACAGATACTGGGTCTACAACGTTCCGCAGCGCCGCGAGTACAGCACTGGCGGTCATTTGCAAGCTCCATAAGCTGACCGTCTTGACGCGGTGATTAAAGTTGGCCTGGGTGACGTGATACGCGAACGTATCGTAAACCTTGAGAGCAATATCGTCCATAAGCCCAGCTAGTTTCGAAAACGTCAATCTCGACTCATGAGTACAGCTTGTGTAGGGCACTCACTTTCCCACATCTAAATGACATCATTGTAAGGTAGTGTCCGGGCCAAGTAATCAGAGACGTACCGTCCAAGAACCGTCAAAATGCTCAAGACCTTTAGCCACCCGGCAGCGAACAGGGATCAGCGTGCGATTGGCACTGTTACAAAGGGTCAGTAAACGCGCACCGTCTCTCAAGACCGAAATAGATTACTTCATGAAGGCCACGATGGGTCGAATGAGTGCATTCGAACTGTAACTAAGTTCGCTGGTCCAAATGGGCACTGCGGCTTTGAGGTCACGGAATCGCAAATCAATATCAATCACAACTTTGTCTTGTCCTTGTCCCTCGCCTTCTTCGTGCTTTTGCGGAACGGTCAAAGGCGGCTTGGCGAGCACACGTTGACCAGGAATACGCTCTGTGACAGCTGCAACGGCTGTGGTTGCCAGGGCGTCTATGAGTACGTTCAGCGCATCCGCGTTAGGGTCCCGCGGGAACTTGATGTCGAGCACTGCATCTAGTTTTCCGGAAGTGATCCAGGAGATGGGACCTTCCTCAGTGGTCATTGCTTGAAGATGGTCTATGTTGACACCGTCGATTCGGAACCGAGACTAAAATCGCTGTGACTACTGGATACGGATAGAAAGGCAGGGACTTACCATCGTAGACCAACCACCATCTTCGGCGTCCTGTTCGTTCGTTCTCCCAATACTCTGCGGACGATGCAAACTAAATAGACAATTGTCGAACTGTCCCACGATACCCTCCGCCTTCAAAAAGTCATAGAACAGCCACTGCTTACGCAGGGCGCCAATATCCGCGCGGAATATTGAAAAGTTATAGGGCCGAAAACCTCCAGGTTGATATACGGTGACAAGAACATCTTCTAGCGCAAGTGATTCAAGTTCAAAGTCGCCTGGTTGTGACATATGACGAAAGGAGGCAGGATCAAGGTCAGGAGACCACCGAACTGAGCGACGATCTAAATGATGTTAGGTGATTCGAAACGCAAGCAGAAGGGGCATACCAAGGACACCGCGCACACCCTTGATAACAGCGTCCTTTACGAGACCCTTGCCATCAAGCCACCGCCATAGACTGAGAGTGACGTCGATGCTACCAACGTTGAGGTCAAACATGGACCACTTGATGTCTTCGTCCGCATTGCGGTGCTTATCGCGAGATTCCTCTTCATCGTCTATCGTGTGGTTGGCAGGATGGTTACTGACGTCATAGCCCAATGCAGCTGAATGAATGACTCTGTTACTTTCGTCTATCCTGTTGGCATCAGCGTTGGGTCGCCTTATAATATACACATTCTTGAAAGAAATGCGGGAGTCCTTCCATTTAGGTACGATGGCGGATTCGAAAATGATAGTGACGCCTGTCTCAGAAGTGAGATAGTCGCTGATCGCGCGGGCGACGTAGACTATGTCCATTCTTAGCAATGCGCAGCACTTGTGAAGAGCGAACGGAAATACCTTGTAGGCGAAGGCTATTCGCCACTGCGAATACAACAGAAAAGAATGTTGTCCTGAAAAGGGTGAGCACTTAGGGCGCAACGCAGCCAATCCTTAACACTAACGTTCCGATTAGGATCCAGAGACCGTGTCCAACCAAGAACCATGTAACAAAGGCTGAGATATCGTCTGCATTGAACTTGCGGAAGTTTCGAATGAAAAACCAGCGAACACGAACGCGCATGCGTTGTACAAAACCATTTGCAGCATTGAGGAAGTCATCCCGGGAAGGTCTAGACACGTGGGGAAGTGACAGGGCGAGTCTACGAAAGAAACGGGGATAGTTGTCGTATAGATCATCAGGAGTCCTATTATGATTTGAACTATCTTGGTGGGATGTGGGTGTAGAGTGCTGTGGACGTTGTTGCGGTTCTATGCTGGGAGGGGTAGTGCGGGAAGAAAATGGCCTGTAGTGGACAGGGCATAATGAAGAATAGAATGTTGGATGGAGCGTAGATGGTGGTTGAGTAAATAAGGCAAAGCGGATAGATGGCCTCGGAAGGACGGAGTGAATGAGAGGCGGTGACGGTCGGGGTGTTGTGAAGAAGGAACGTATGAGGGAATAACGTTCAGAGTGGGCAAGGCGACCAGCGATTTGTCGTGACATGGACATCCCGACATCCCATCCACATCCAACAAAGTCGGGTGAGGACCCTCAAAACACTCGTGGGAATATTATCCGGCTCTCCGCGGGCCGACAAGTGTCAGCGCTCGCTTGGTCCTTCTTCTGCGCTTTACCTACGACCATCATCATGAGTCAATATCCAATCCCACCACCCTCTTACGGTTCTACTGCCCCCTCCCCCAAGTCTCCTAATGACCCGCTCCGTGCTGGCATTAGGTATCAGGATGAGCCTGGTCCTAGTGCCGGTATCTATAACCAACCTGCCCCCGGAGATCTTCCTGACGATTTCAAGGTTTAGCATATGACATCCATTCACCAAACATCTCTCTCTGACCTTTCCTCCTAGTACGGCGTTACCGTCACAGAGAGCTCCGTTGATATTCGCAATACATTTGTCCGGAAAGTCTATACTATCCTTTGTGCGTCTCTCCTCTTCGCTCCTTGGACATGGCTGAGATTCCTCATCTCCACTGTAGTTGCTCAAATCGTGAGTTTTCTCGCATCTCCACTTATCTAGGTTTCGCATGAGCCTATGCCACTTTTTTAGTTGGCCACCACCATTGTAGCTGGTTTCCTGTCTCAGTCCCAGTCGGCCATATTCTGGGTTCAGACTCAGTAAGAGCTCCACAATCACCACCCTACATGTACTGACAACGGTTCAGTGTCTGGTCATTCTACGTCCCCCTCTTCGGTACCCTCATCGTTCTGGGGCTGCTGTACTGGAAACGCCACAGCCATCCTCTGAACATAGGTCTCCTGGCACTCTTTACCCTCATGGAGGCATTCACCCTAGGCGTGGTCACTGCTTTCTACGACAACGTGATCGTCCTTCAGGCGCTGCTCATCACAACCGGTATATTCCTTGGGCTCACACTTTTCACGTTACAGAGCAAGGTACGTTATCAGTCCCATGCATTCCCGTACATGTTTTCGATAATCTGCATTTTAGTATGATTTCTCGGGCATGGGTCCGTGGCTATTCGGTGGCCTTATTGCCTTGGGTAAGTTCTGTTCCTATGCTACCCTACACCCTCGATCTCATTGTGCGCAGTGATGACCGGCTTCGTCGGAGTCTTTATCCCGTTCAGCTCGACTATGAATCTCATATATGCCGTTATTGGTACACTTCTGTTCAGCGGATATGTGGTCTACGACACCTACCTCATCAACAGCCGCCTCTCCCCCGATGAATTCATCATGGGATCAATTAGTCTCTACCTCGATTTCGTCAATCTTTTCCTTAATATCCTTCGTCTCCTTAGCAGCATGCAAGATCGCTGAACGGACAGTTGATTGCAACTCGAGCTGGTCTTTATTGTTTCCTTTATGTGCCTCCGATTGCCTAAAATCTTTGTAAAATAACTCGAATATATTCTTGCGAAGTCCGCGTTCTCAATGCTGAGCGCTGATCGGTCAATACAGTGACCATCTTCAACCACGATGCGTCGACGTCGACACATGCATTGTACCAAAAAGTGTAACAATGGTATACCATCCATTCAAATGCCGATGGGCACAAGTTACTTCCAGACGAGCAAAAACGTTTCCTCTCGCTTCCAAGCAACTACTCCGTTCAGTCTACGTCATTCCAGCCTGTCAACGCCAAATGCACGTCCTCAGTGTCGGCGATGCTGGCAAGCGGTGAAGTGTGATGCGAGAGAGATTACTGGCGAATAGTAGCTATATGCGTTGGTACTTTCGCGCAGCATTATCGCGGGCAGTGGGCGGAAGCCCGGAGCGACGAAGAGCCCATTAAAGACTCCGTCGCATGCTCTTCTCGTGGATTGGATCGCTAAGGGATGAACAATGAGCGGTATGTAATGCGAAAAGGGGGGAGGCAGGGAAAGCGAGGGAACGTAGTTTTGGGGCTCGGAGGGCGACGGTCAGCATGATCACCTCGCGCGGGTTCGCGAACGCGAAGACGTTCTGAGTGAGTTACGCCCACGTACTAGCTCGCTCCACCGACCTGGTCTTCCAGACATCGCAAGGCCGTAATCGTGCTTGCTCGTCATATTTTCACGCACGCCAGTTGAGCTACCCTTCTCGGTGAGCTGGGAATAATGTCGTGAACAGCGCCGTGGCGTCAATCGAACAGGATAATGCAGAGACCTTCACCAAAAGTTGAGTATGAGTGCCTACCCTTACTTTCACCCTTTCCGACAACCGCCAAGTTTCCCCCGAAGCATGGCGTCTCTCCGATACCGTGTGGATGCCGTAATTGTAGGTAGCCATGACTGTTGACAACCGTGGACACATCGACATAGTATCAGTGGCATTGTGATGTTCACACCTCAGTTCACACACAACGGGAATGAAGGAGAAACAAATTTATCGTGATGAGGCCGTCATACTGGATACAAAGGTATAAGACGCAGAACGGGCAGGCAAACACCGCCACAGACAGATCGAAAGGCACAAGTTGGAGATATACAAAGAGAGACGGAGCTGCCCTCAGCGAATCTGTTGGGTAGGCATGACACCATGAGGCAACTTGGGCGGGACCTTGGCAGAGAAATTATTGACCCGAAAGGCGGTGGTGGCAGAATCAGGAAGGCCCTTTGCTCGTTTATGAACTGATTTATCAAAGAATGCAGTAGCGCCAGAAGCAAAGTCAGCGTCTTTGATGAACCGTCTCGAGATGGCACGGGGCCGCTCGGCCTGTGAGCCTGGATAAACGGGAAACTTGGCAGAGGAAGCCGAACGTTGAACGGTGGCGAGGCCAGGATGATAGGGCTGAATATGGGTAGGCGCAGGAATCATGGCAGCTGCACGATGGTAGTGGTAGACGGGGGAAGGCCGAAGGGGGCTGGCAACAACAAAGCCCGAGCTGAGGATAAGGAAGGCAGAGAGACCGACTAGGCGAAACATTATGCGTTGGGTATACATTATAAAATGATTGTGTTGTACTGTATAGTTGTTGTGGTGGTGGTTGAAGATGTAGTTGAGTTGTTATTTGGTCGTTGGCGGGCTCTTGTTTTGTTGGTGAGCACGTGGGAACTGTGGGAATATTAAGGACTTGATATTTCCATTTCTGGGAGAGTGCTTGTCTCCTTGTGCACCCTGCCCTTGGGGGCGCACCCTTCGTTATATTTCCTTTACCTCGGCTTTACTACAATCTTCGCTCTACCCCTCAACCACCACTTTCTCAATGACCAGGATGCTGTCAGATTTCAGCCACTTCGACTTCGGCGTTCCCTTTCCAACCCTTTCAAACTTGAAATGCCAAGTCCCTGACTCCATACCCACCTCCTCGATCATTTCGTGCCGTCCTAGTCCCGGATTGACATCGCTTCCGGATGACGTCTTACTTCTGGTGATTAGCCTTGTTGATGTCGAAGATATTCTCGCACTTAGAATGGTATGCACCCACAATTTTGACTCGACTCAATCGGCCCCAGATCTCTGACTCGTTTGTAGACATCAAAACGGTTTTCATCAGTCACCAAGCAACGCTGGGTCTGGTCGGATGTGCTCAAGCATCATGTGATCGAGAAGAGATTGCCTGTACCAGCCTTCATCACGGATCTCAAGTCTTTATCTGCTAACGAGCTTGAAGCCCGCGCAATACACGCCTCCAGGTTCCACAGAAACTGGTCTTCTTCCCATTCTCGCTCGAGACGAAGTGTAGAGTTTCTTGCAAGAGAACTGACAGTCGAGGAGGCTTCTTCCCCCCAGCTCGCCGATGTTCACCCCCATCCCATTTCTCAGGTCCTCTTTCCGGCTGGTTACAATGGGGAACTTCTTATTACTGTCGAGCAATGTCGCGTTGCTTGTTGGGAGATTCCCTTCGAAGGCTCAGAGGCTTTCCTTGTTGCAGAGCGCTACCTACCCGATGTTATCGACGGGCTAGTCCTCAATGAGGACCCGGACAATGAGGGTATGCTCATCGTCATGTCCTCCCGAGTCGTTGCAACGTGAGTTTCCTTTTTCTCTCGTCCCTGTTTCCTCCGTGACCATCCCCCTCTTCAAAGGCTTCCACTCTATGAGATAAAGGCCGAAGTCTGGTCATTGGATAAATTCCACGGTTCCTTCACAACACTCCGCTCTGAAGTTTTGGCACGGAATGTACAACGGCGCGTGTCTCCCATCGCACGTTTGTGTGGGGATTTGGCCCTGCTTGGGGACCCAGTTGTACTTTGGAACTGGAAACGGAAGGGTCCGTTCTTCACCATGAGCTCGGGAAACATCCATCATTCTCCCACGGTGAGTACCTCCATTTGGCTTATTGTTTGGAGAGGGTTGCCTTAATTGAAACCATTCCAACTCCAGCCCGACAGTGTTTTAGCCGTTCGGCTCGTTCGGAATCACTTACTCGTCGTCCGTCAGTCGCACATTCAATTATTACCAACACCACAATTCGACCAATTCGGTCGTGCGGTCCAAGGCGCGAGCATCTTTGGAGCCTTCTTACATGTTCAAGATCCGGCAAAGGAAGCGGTCGTCATCGTTCACGAAATGACAGAAGAGGAACGGGAAGCATGGCAATTCAACCCAGTCACCATTCTCATGCGCGTCACGACTGACGAGAGCCATACCATCCGGAAATATGATCTCCTTCCCAGACCGGTTAGCTCGGCTGACCTGGCAGCGGAGAACGAAATCGTGCAAGAGCAAAACAAAAGCAGCGCACGACGGGGGCGCCTCAGTCCAACGGACAGTCCTTGTACCCTTCCGGTGCGACCTACCCAGACGATACACGTTTCGCCTTCATGCAGCAATCTCGTAGTCGGGCGGAACGGGAAAGGATTCTGGATGGAGACTCAGAACTTGGCGTGTGGTCACAACACATTCCCCGTCCGATGCTTTGTAGGCTTCGATGCGACGAGTCGACTCGTGCCTGCTGAGGAGCAACAAACGGTACGATGGCAGAATGACCTGGTGGTGCGGAAAAACGGGATGTACAAAGCGCGAGTTGGATCCGGAGAAGTTAATGAGCGCAAGTATAGGATTCTGACCTCTTCGATTGAAGACACGGTAGGCCGGGTTACAATTGGTGGCCGAGATGGCAGGGTACAGATTTTGGATTTCGCTTAATTGCCCTGGATATTATGTAATTATATCCCACGACTGCTTGTGTGTATTACAATGCACGTTGTTGCTGTGTTCGCCTCCATCGACGATGACATGGACAGCATTTTCGCTATCACTCTAGGTTTTGCTCTGCGTCTCGTCGTAGACGCGACTTCTCATAGTAACAATCGCATTGGCGGCTCCTTGATTGGCCTTTGGGAGGGCGCCGTCCTCTATCATTTTCACGAAAAATGGCCGAGCTCTTTCGATCCCTATGTCGGCTTAGGGTTCCGTCTATTAATCGACTTCCTCCTTACCGAGAGCATCCATCGCCTTGCCATCGTTCTCCTCTGGACAGGTCTCGGATTCGTCCTCTCCGATGTCACCCCCGCATTTTGGTATGACAAGAATCTTCACAAATTTTATCGCCGCACCAGTCGCTTCATCCGCCACTTCGACTGGAATTCCCTCAAGATCCCATTTCCCTCCAGCGCCATCTCCCGCGTACGCTTCTACGAGATTCCATCCTTCGAACCTCTCGCCTCCACCTCCACCTCAGCACCTTCCGCACCTATCCCACGCAGGCCAAGTGTCCCTGGGAATTTCCCCGGCTCTTCGTCATCCACCGATGCATCCAGTCCCCAGACCTTCGCCGTCCGCCATCCCCTCCCCGCAAGCTCATTACCGAGCGCCCTCCGCACCGTATCGCGCTCCAAACCCTCTTCCAACTCCTCCGTCAGCTTCGAGGTCATCCCTCCCGCCTCCGAGGTACCACACCTAGATGACGACGACATTTTCGCGCACACTGGCTCAGGCGCACACACGCCTAAGCCCGTGCCCCCTCACATTGTAATGCCCGTGCCCGACCTCAGCCGCACCGCGAGCGGCGAGCCCGCCTCTTCCACGCTGCCGCCCGCCAACATCGACTCGCTACCAGAGATTGACGACCCACGCGACGACCTAGACCCGCCCCCGCCCTTCGCCGAGCGGGCGGACCCCGTAAGCCTCCGACCACACGCCAGGACCTGGGCCTCGGAGAAACTCTCGGTGCAGAATCCGGATGAGGAGAGCCCACGGTCGAGCATCATCTCGGGCGGCAATCGCAACTCGATCATTATTCGCGCGGACCTGCTCAGAGAGCAGGCGAAGGCTGAGGAGAACGAACGTGACCGCCTGCGCACCGAGCAGAAAAGGGCGCTGAGCGAGAAACGGTATGCGGACGCCATCAAATACAAGGTCGAGCAGGAGGAGGCCAACGAACGCGCACTGAGTATGCACAGACGGGCAGCGGAGCGATATTTCAAGGGTGCGTTCCTGCGTTCTTCTTTCGAGCCTTCGATTCGACGTTTTCTCATGATACGGATGTGGAATAATAGCGCATAATCTCGAGCCAGTAGGTGAACATACGATCGACGTGCATCGTCTCAAACCGATCGAAGCCACACGGAAAACAGAGGTTGCAATTCGCGATGCACTCTTAGCAGGTGCCACACGCCTCCGCGTCATTTGTGGGCGTGGAAACCACTCGCAGGGTAAGATTCCTGTCTTGAAACTCGCACTGATAGCTGCGATGGAACAGTACGTCGTCTATTCACCCGTTACGCCTGCATATCTTACTCACGAATCAAAGGCACAAGATAGACACAGAGGTGGATCCGGTTAACCCAGGCGTCCTCAATATCAGGTTACCTGCCTCATGATCTTACTCAGATTTGGGCGCCGGGCACTCGATTTCTGGTTCATTTCTACGCACCGTCACCACATTTCTTTTTTTCTGTTTCATTTAGTGCTAGATGCTGCTCGTTCTGTTATTTTGTACGACCACATCTTGATATTTTTGTCCCACCAGTATTCTTTACTTTGTCCCATCCTATTCATGTCACCTTACCCCTGTCTATGTATTATCCATGATGCTACGTATAGGAACGGCAGCTCCTTACAGGGGACGGTGTACATTACAATCGTCACCTTGTTGCCGCGAACCCCCCAGTCGAGATGGACTGTGGCACCGATGCACCACAATTGTTCGCTGTAGCTCTGTCCGCCGTGACGGTGATGACAATGTCCGCACCGGCGCGGAACGTGTCGTAAAAGTCAAAGTGGCAGGGCGACGCTTGCGTGGCGTTGTTGATCCGCACGCTTTGCACGTACGCCGCGGCGCCCCGCGGGACCGTCGCGTTCACGGAGCGCGCATCGAATCCCGCGACCGTGACGGTCGTGCTCACGTTCAGGTATGGATTGTGCACGGTGTACTTGGGGATCATCGGCGAGAGCACGAGAAGCTCGCTCGTGCCGGGGACTGGCCAAACACAAATCCCGAAGGAACATCGGTCAATCAGCGTGAGAGAAAGTAATGAGAAGAACGGACCAGGGTAGAGCCCGAGGAGATGCCAGGTGAGTAACGTAGCCATCGCCGCTTGGTCGTCGTTCCCGGGTAACCCAGCGGCAGCTAAGAAAAGCAAAGTATTTTCCGCGAATCGCCAGAGTGTGGACAGAACGTACTGATGTCAAAGTTTGTGAAGACAGCTTTCCGCACGGCGTCGACCGAGCTTGCGGGCGAGTTTGCGTAGTGGTATGATACTGGAGTCTGTATTTGTCACAGCACCAGCATTCAGCATATAGATCTTGGTTATTGGGCAAGTGAATGCTGGAGGGGAACGTGCCTGGAAGGATGGCTCGTTCCCGGCCAAGTAGTATCCTTCATTGAGAAAGTGGTCCAGTCGCTTGATAAATGTGGCCTATAAGAATTTCGAGTGAATGGGGCGCTCATTTCGCGGTTGGGCATGTTTTGGCTCACGTTTCCCCCCATCAGAGTGATCAAATGCGCCATGTCGTGCGGCACGAACCAACTGTACTCCCAGGACGACGATTCATAGAAGCCGACGGTGTTGTCGCTTTGCAATGAACATTCTCGATTTTGTTGAGTGTCCTTGGGCGAGCACGCTACGGGGTCCACTGCCGCGAAAGTTCCATTTGGGTAACGTCTTTGCATGAAACCTGGCACGACGATACTTGATGAGAAGTGCGCACACATACACTGTGAATGGTATCCTCACCGCGGAAGCCATCGCTCTCCACATCGAGATCCCAAATGTTCCTATAGTTCTGATACGAAAAAGTCAGGCCAATGCCCGTGGGTAACGTGAAGAGCACAGGACTCACCAAGGAGCGGTTAGCGTACTTTACTTCATCACTTGCATTGCTCAAGAGGAGAGCAACTTGGCGAATTGCAAAGTCTTCGAAAGCATACTGCGAGTGACTCGGCTCCCTACGTGGTATGTTTGCGAGTCACATTGTACGTACCTCAAGAGTTCTGCTCCCTTCACGCGTGGTAAGCCCTATGCTAGATGTATCGAGTGCGCCGTAAGGCACGTAGCCATAATGACTACGTGGCCATGACAATGTTCAGCACAAGCGTAAAGTGGGAAACATGGGCGCCTGACTTGTATACATTGGACTGCCTGCCCTGAATGTTCCACTCTGGTGGGTTGACTTCCGCGTCTGCAAGTTGAGCGGCGTGGAGCTCTGCGAGGTCGATTCCTAGCGCCTTTGCTTCATTGTGATAGTTGATGGCAAAATGACCGACAATAACATCGCCACTAGAGCCTATAGAGCCGCTTTGAACGAGAAACCGACATTGGAACAACAATAACTATCAAACCTCCTTGCGTCCAGCCGGGAAGATTGTTTGCGCGACACTCTGGCATCCAGCCTCTCTTACGGTATCCGTCGATATAACTGTCGACAATTTGTGCGAACACTTCGGGGGAGTGAAGAGCCATGAGGGGGTAGAACGTTCGGAACTACGGGCTTTCTGAATCACAAGGGGCTACGAGTTCGAAGTCTTTAACTAGCTTACCGTGTCCCAGCTGAAAATTGAAAAATCAAAGACAGGTTTGCGCGCCATTGAGGCGAGAGCACTGACCTGCAATAGAATGAGTCGAAGTAAAAGGCAGTCGTGTCCAAAAAGTCTCCTTGCGCCTCGCCTGTGGCGTTATTCTTCAAAAGTATAGTATATGTCAAGTCAGCACTTACGGCTGAACTTGCTTTCGAAGTGAGAAACGCTCACCGGTGTCAACGATGCACGATACAGAGATGAGTAGAGTAGTTCTGTAATTTTTGGTGGCGTTTCAGGAATGTCAATCTGTATCCGACCCAACCTCTCGTTCCACAACGCCTTGCTTCTGGAGAGGACGTCTTCAAAAGTTGCGGTACCGACCTCGGACTCCACATTTGCGCACGCCTGTGCCTCAGAGATGAAGGAGACGCCGACGCGAATAATCACTTGAGTTGGGTACCCTGAAAACGAGAAGAGCGCCCCGGCCTCGATCGCACCTGGGACGAGACTGTCCGGGAAGTTGAGGCTTGTTTCTCCAAGACCTCGCGCAACGACGCCGTTGCTAGCGTCGATGAGACAAACGATGTTCAGTTCAGATATTGGTGAGACCAGGAGGGGGCACAGACAGGTCACCAGTCCAGACACCAAACTGACCCAAATTTTGTGCGCCGTTGTTGAGGAGGTCGTAACACGTGAACGCCTGATACCTAGCCGGTCCTGGCCCAAAACTAGGACACCGTCATCAGCACATAGGAAGGTGGAAATAAGGATTTGCCGGCATGCCTCGAGCTCCACGAGCCTCCAATCGTGATTCGCCCTTCATTGGGATCTATGACCATATTTCCCCCCTGGAAAGATTGAGGAAGGTCATTTGCAAGGTCAAGCGTGAAAAACGGCGTGGTGCCCTTCGGGAAGGTGAATCGTTCAAGACCTGCGCGTCGCGTCGAGGTTGCTTCCATCTGGATGCTATTGTTGAGGGTGAGAGAGAAATAACCGGGCGATGCATCTTCGTTGGTCATGAGATGCGCGTGCTTCGTAGGAGCACAGTGGGGCTATTTACCGTCGGTGTTGTTCTTCCTTAAGCGCTCACGACCCCGAAGATTAGGTAGGCACGAGTCGAATGCACTAGCACAAATCAAAGGCATAATTTCAAAGTTCCCATAAGACCCTAACCACCGTAATGTCAGCGCTGGAGTAGAACCTGCATCGCTACCAAACCTAAAGAAGAACCTGTCCCGCTATCGTGCAATGGACTAAGTCCTCGGATGTATTGGGTGTTATCAGCGACGTAGCCTGTTTGTCATGTTGTATCTAGCCGACTTCAGCCTCGGCAGCAGAGATTACGCATCATACCAGCAGGAGCGTAACCTGTCATGTCCGTGGTAAATTTCACCTAGATCAACGTTTTACAAAACAACGTAGCCTGTCCACAGAGAGGATTGAACGTACCATCCCAAACGGGACTGAAGCTCCAGGGCTACATCATAAATTGCTGCTCAACGCATTCCGTCCTTTAGACACTCACCATACATCTCCAAAATTGTCTACGTGTGTTCAAGTAAAGTGAAGCCTAAGACCAAAAAAAATGAACTTAGTCACTGACAGCCACGTACCGGTGCCAATGAAAGGGTTAACGAAGACAGTATAATCAATGGCGGACGCGTTAGCAACAGCTTCGATAGCTGCAGTGATCCTACGCTGGACCTCAGGAGAAGGCTGTGCATACACGCTGCCGCCGCCAGCTACGACCAAGACTGTGAGAGCCCTGATGAGGGATGAATAGACCATGGCCGTCGAAAAGAAGTGCCCTAGTGATACAAAATATTTATATCACCACATGTACGCACACAGAAGTTATACTCTCCAAAACCACGTAAACGTGTGGAGAAGGAAAAGGACAAAGGACATTCATTAGGGCTAAGATTACAGGATACCCCGAGGAGCTAGAGTTGCTTAGCCGGTATGACCGCGTACCGAGATCACAGCCAGATGGGTGAAACGTGTGGAAGTTTCAATGGAGGAAGATTCGATGTCACTTGTAGGATATATGTTGTGTGGCAGAAGGCCTACGAACAAAGTTTCTATACATGACGGCAAGCGCCGTCATGTAATGGGTTATTGAGAAGTCCGGTCAACCTGAACCGCTATTCTCTGGATGTGCTCCCAGACAAGATCGAGGCCCGGGCCATCAGGGGCCCAAAATTGACGTTCGTAATTAGGGAGTCTAGTCAGGACATAATCCGCAACATCAAATTCGGGTCTCCCGATCCCCACACGAAGACGGTGGAAATCCTTAGTACCGAGGGCTGAGATCAGACTTCGGACACCATTATGGCCATTGGCCGACCCGCCAAATTTTGGCGATAGGAGAGTCGGCTTGTGCTCCAAAGAGTCATGAATGACGATGAGGGAGGAGGGTGTGCGGGCGGTCTTCTTGAGGACCGTGGAAATTGGGGGACCAGAAATGTTCATGGCAGCCGCTTTGTGACAATGAGGAAGGTGAGAAGAGCATCGGATAACAAAGCCGACGTACGTACTGGTCTTGTAAAGTGTGATGTTGAAAGGACCTCCGTGAATGTCGACACTGCTCTCTGCACAATAGCCTCTCAGTGACCTGTCCCCAGAGAAGTGAACACCAAGCCGTGTAGTGAGAGAGTCCAAGGCAAGCTGGCCGATGCTTTATGAGGGGACTTTTTGAGACAAATCAAGGCAAGAGTGTGAGAAGTCACCTATGCCGGGTAAGTGGATGAGAAAGATTTCCAAGGCCGACGACAAGGATTCTGGCGGAGGACGACATGGTTGCTGACTAAACCATGCATCCACACTGAACAGGGGCAGAGACTCCGTTCCGTTACATAGCCATTAATGATCCCTGCAACGGCGACAACGACGACAACCTCACAGAGGACAAGGTCACCCGTTACTCGCACCAGGCGCCAGTCTATCATCCAATCAGCTCTCGCTCCACGTTTAACTTGTCAACCACCAACTCGCTCACTCGATGCTCTTGACCTTTCATCTGCCTCCCCGACTGCTGCATTCGCTTCCTTCCACTTTCATGTCCTTTCCTGTCTCGCAGACATAGAGGCTTCTCTTTCACAACTAGAATCCCCACTTCCCGACTTTGACCTTGGTCAAGCTATTTCTAGAGGTGAAGTCAAGGTCGAGGAGGTTCGAGCGTGGGCTAAAGATGGGCTGGAAATGCTCAAGCAAATTAAAGGAGAGCTTCGCTCCCACTTGCCGGATTTCACCCTCGACCCGACTTCGGTAGAGAACTATGTATCTTCTCGGTTCCATGACTTGTCGGACGCATCCACCCTCAAACGAGTGACTTTGCGCCTCCTTGAATTCCCACGCATTCCTCGTCCCGAACAATATTTGTTGACATTATCAAACCGTCTGAGATCCCTCCATTCTCATCTCTCTTCCCCTAACACCCTTTCTCATGTCGTATTTCCGTCCTTCCCGCCGACCGCAACGCTTTCTGAGCTCATTGACACAATAATTTCCTCCGACCGGGTTCCTGCCCTGCTTCGCGCGCCTTCTCTAAGCCGAACAGAGGACGCACTGGGAAAAGCTGCTGCGGAGGTCGCACGTGCTATTGAACGCTCCGTACACGGTGCCAAGCTCATCACTTACGGTGATCTTCCCATTGAATGGCGGAACAACCCATTTGTCACCCATGGTTATCGGTTTGTAATCCTTCAGCATATACTCAACGTTGCTACTCACGCTTGTGCATCCTCTCAGCTTCATCCCTCTCAGTAAATGGCCTCTCATCATCGCATCGATTTTTGCATTACATAACGAAACCCGTATGTGCCGCTTTTTCGTATGCCCTGCCCGTCTTGACTGACAACTCGCAAACCGTGTCAAGTCAACATTCATACCCACCTTGTACCCCTTTTGTTGTGGACCGGCAATGTAACCCGTACATTCTTCGACTCCTCAATACCCTCCGCCTCGGCGGCCGTCGTAGACACACCCGTGCTCGCTTTCACTATTTTTGCGCTCTTCACTCTCTTTAGCAGTGTCGTGTGGCACACCATGGCCGGGTGCGCGCACCACAGAGGCATGATTTTATGTGCCAAAATTGACTATGTCAGCATTGCCTGGTATGTCTGCATGTGTTCCCCTTTCATCTCTGAGTAAACCAACCGCGATTCTGTGCTAGGTTAATTAGTGGGAGCGTGGGCACCTTCGTTTACTACGGCTTTCAGTGCAATACTACTATGCGCAGTATATTCCTTCTTGTTTGCTTAATTAATGGGGTGGTGGGCACTGTAATCCCTTTCTGGGATTGGTTTAACAGGAGGGAGAACAAGGTTGTTATCTT
>Ga0137359_10002065_pt1 | contig 16097 bp, 17 predicted proteins | sample Mad1_40_16metaG_FD_108281 | JGI IMG/M metagenome (GOLD analysis project Ga0137359, IMG submission 108281) | Vadose zone soil microbial communities from Angelo Coast Range Reserve, California, USA - Mad1_40_16 metaG | ecosystem: Environmental > Terrestrial > Soil > Vadose zone | place: USA... | reverse complement strand
GACATAAAGCGGGCCATTGTCGCTCATGATCAAGACCTCATTCGTCGCTGCCTTGGCGATGCTCGATAGTTAGCGTAATCGTCGCTATGATGGGAGCGATGAAGCATCGCCCTTGGTAAAAATAGCGATGCAGCCGTTGCGGGAGTTTTCTGTTTGCGCCCGGGAAGGCACGCGCATCTTTCGGTGAAACCACTGCGGGCTGGTCGACGATCGCCTTACCAGAGCCCTGTCGTCGGGCGGGCCTATGGCCCGATCCGTGGGCGACCAAGCCCAGCTTTCGGCTGGTGTGCAGAATCGAACAGCGCTCGCTGATATCGCTGTTAAATGCAGCGAAAAAACAGCCAGGGGTCTAACCATCGCCGCGGAATCCTTCCCTTTCGGCCGCGCCGACCGCGCAATAACAGCGAAAACAGTGGCTGATCTTGGTTGTTGTCCGCTGTAAATAACAGTAATTGGACTTATGCGCACAGAAACTCTTACCCGGCTGAAGGAAAAACTATTAAGGGATGCTTATCACGCCATTACGGCTATTTTATGGGATGAGCCGTCGGTCCACCGAGCTAAGATGACAAATTGCGGTGCAGACCGCGGCGTCGCAGGCAGGTTACCGTGACGCAGATTACGGTGACAGTCTACGAGATAGGACCGCCTGGCCGATAATTGGCTGTAGCTGGCGAATAGGAGGCGAGGGCATGGCCCGGATTGCGCGCGTGGTTGTGCCGGGTCTGCCGCATCACATCACCCAGCGCGGCAATCGCCGCGAGCCGGTATTCTTCGGGGCCGAGGATTATCGGCTGTACCGTCGCCTGATCGCGACGGCGGCGCGGCGCGACGGCGCGGAGATCTGGGCTTATTGCCTGATGCCCAATCATGTCCACCTGATCGTGACACCGTCGGATGAGGATGGGCTGCGCGCGACCTTTGCCGAGGCGCACCGCCGCTACACCGAGGCGATCAACACGAGGTTCCACTGGACGGGCCATCTATTCCAGGGCCGCTTCGGCGCTGTCGTGATGGACGAGCCGCACCTGCTGGCGGCGGTGCGTTACGTCGCGCTTAATCCGGTGATCGCGGGGCTGGTGAGGCACGCCGAGGATTGGCCATGGTCGAGTGCCCCGTGCCCATCTCGCGGGCGAGGATGACGAGCTGGCAACGGTAGCGCCATTGCGCGCGCTGATCCCCGATTTTGCGGCGCTTCTCGCGACACCGGCCGACCCCGCGACGACGGCTCGGATCGAGCGGGCGCCCACCATCGGGCGACCGCTTGGGGCGCCGGGATGGATCGCGGCGCTCGAGCGGCGGCTCGGCCGCCGCCTTGCACCTAGTAAACCCGGTCCAAAGCCACGAGTGGACCGGGACACCAAGCGGGAGCCACGGCTGCTGTGAGAATTCAAGTAAACTGTCACCGTAGCCCCCCGGTTACACAGGCCTCGGATGCTCGGATGAAGCCGCCATTTCTGCAGACAGTACCCACGCCGACAGAGAAGCTTTCGCGGACTCGACATCCTTCGCGATCTTTTCGTCCGATTCCGAGAGTGACACTACTAAAGTCCCTGCAGCGACAACTCCGATGACAAAAAAAGCCGCGATAGCATGGAGAATAAGACGAGGCAAATAAGGGAATGGAGTTGACTCATTTGCCCAAGGTAAAATCTCGATAAAAATTAATACAGAAGAGGCAACAACACCAGAAATACCTCCTGTGAGCATGATATCACGAAGAGAAATCTGGGTGTGGCTGTGAATAGTTTAATAGTTTTTCTCATCCTGTCAATAAGTTGATGGCGAAGCTGGAGCCCATTTATCCATCCGGGGGTATTTGCTATGTCTTGCAATCTTCTGGATTTTGCGAATTTCGTTGCATCAAGTAGGCTCAAATATAACTTTCCTAATCGGTTAAATCTGTCGTTCTGAACGTATATCTCGTTCGAAATAAGAAGCGACCTCATCAGTTCTCGTTCTCTGTCGAGTTCGCCAGATAGAAGAAGCTCATGAACAGTTGTAAGTCCTGCATCAATCTCCCATTTTTTCCTGTTTTTTCGTTCTTCTCTTTGGGTCGACGCCAGCACGCTAGCCTGCCGAGCAAAGCGACCCTCGATCTTTTCACGCTCTTGAGATTCTTCCGCTCGCAAGCTCTGCAATTGTGTTCGCAAAAACTGAACTTGGTCACTCGGTGCGCCTGCGGCGTTAGCCCCTTCATCGACGAAGTTTGAATTCGCGCCAAATGCTTGATATACTCGAAACCTCTGAATCTCGTTCGTTAGGCGTGTCTCGAAGTCACTTTCGTCAAATTCCAGCCAACTCGCAGTGTTTCTTAACAAGCTCGGAAGTTGAGACTTTAACAATCCCACTGAAACCACGATCAGGCGTGAGCCAGGGAATTGTCTCAGTCCAGGGAATTGTCTCAGTAATGCTTCTTGTAAATCGGCTATTCTGGTCGCAAGATCGACGTCAGAACCACCTCCGGGCTGCAAGATTTCGAGGGCGAGGAGCCCGACTCCTTGGATCCGGAGGCCACGGACAAGTGTGATGCCTTGTTCGACTTCGAATTCGAGCAGCAACTCACCATGTCGAGCGAAGACACGATCGATGACCGATAATGCCAAGTTCCTCCTATCGTGCAATGTACCAGCACTCTCCGCTGCGGCAACGATAGTCTGCTCCGTAGCCCGCCCGAAGTCCTTACCCAGCGCACCGTAGATGTAATAGCCTGTTCTCACGGTCTCGCGCGGCAAGCCACCCGTGATTTTGTGCAGGAATTCGACTGCTGCCGCGCTTATCTGCCTCGCCTCCGGGACATACGCAGCGATGAGGGCCTTCGTTTCATCGACCGACAACGCGCCGACGAGTAGCGGCTCACGATGTTTGATCCGCGGCCACACATCTCTCGGCATCTGGCCCCAAGCTTCATGAGTACCGGCTAGAATGACCAGCCCGGACTGTCGGCCGACCTGCTCTACGAGTTTTTTTATCAGTGAAAAGATGGTCTCTTTTCGCCGGCGTGACGCAGCTCGCAGCAATCGTTCCACTTGGTCAATCAAAATGATGAGCGGATTTCTCGCCATCTGGCACAGCCAGGCCAAGGCCTCGAAGGCGTTTGCCGCGACGGTTTCCGAACCCTCGGCCTCTCCGCTCAACTTACGCAGAGGCTGACCTACACCCAGGCTGACCGGATCAGCGATATCGGCGCCAGTCAGCCATGCATAGGCCGTCTCGCCCATTTCAGGGTCGTTGACGATCAGCATAATCTGAGCGATCTGGGCGGCCAATCCGCGCGGAATTCCTGTAGAGAGCAATTCTTCGCGGAAGGCAACCCAGAGTTTGTCGCGGTCCAGGTTGCCCTCTGAGTACAGCCGCGACAGCGGCTCACCGCGCCTAATCCGCTCGGCGATTGTGGCCGTGATTTGCGCGCGCTCCGCGTTGATTTCCCCTAAGTGCCGAAAGGCTTGGGCGACAAGATCGATGAACGCCACCCGAGATAGCCCCTGTGCAATCTGCGAATAGATGTCGAAAAGGTTATCTGAATCAGCCTTGGCATAGGTGACGATGCAACCCGGTACGTAATTGCGCGCTTGATCAGCCAGCCAGCTTAAAAGGTGGGTCTTGCCTGATCCGTGAGCCCCTGATAAGGCGATGCCCCCGCCGGATCTCTGAGACGATATCGGGTACGCGGTCAAGTAATGAGCCAGCTCCTCCCGCGCGCGTTGCATGTACGTCAAATCGGCACAAGTGAGCTCTTGACGCCCGTAGGCGGCAACGGCTTCCAAGGAAAATGGGTTGCGCATCTTCGTTTCGGACATCGAATCTACATCCCACGGTTCAGCGCGTCGCGGGCGGAGCGAAGTAGTTGAGTCTGTATTGTCCGTTTGTCTGCTGGAATTTGGGGCATGGCGACTGTATCTCTTACGGCCGTTTGCAACTCGGAAAAATGCTGGTCCATAGCCCGCCTAAGCGTCTTATTGATCCACCATAAAGGGTGCGTTACCGGCTCATCTGGTTGCGCTGTAGGGCCGGGAATAAACAACTCTTGAATCGCAGCCTCCGTAAACGGCTCAAGACTACCTCTTTTCTCAGGCGGTAAACTGTCGGGCCGCTCACGCGCAAAACTTGTCATTATGTAATCTTTCGCCAGCGCTTTGTCGAGTTCACGAGCTTCTACCCAGGTAATATCAACATGATTATTGTCCATATCGTGATAGGTAACTTCCGCCTCTCGTCTTCTTACGGCTAACAAGATCAAGTAGTTCGCGATAGGACTTACTGTTTTATAAACGCTATTCCAAAAATCAAGCTGGTCCAAACCTGATACTACAAAGACTATGGGTCGAGGCTTGCTTACACGAAAAACAAATGTTTTTAGACGACTAAATACTCCATCATATCTCCCTTCTGCAATATCTTTAATTTCGTCAGCCTCTTTGATTCTTTGATCACATCCCTTAATCTCTTCTCATCTTGGGATTCTTCTGGAAAACTCTTGTTGGTTTGCTGTTCTTTCGAAAGGATATAGTTATCAACAAAAGATACCGCCAGATCTCTTGCTAACACATTTCTATTTCTCGAAATAACTTGCGTCACCACTATTGGACTTTCTCCGTGCTCCTTTTTGATTAACGCCAAAAGCAGATTCTTTAACGACCCACGCCCGGTGCGGTTGAACCCGCTGATGAGAAAAACCTTGGGTGGCCCCTCTTCGTTGGGAGTGAAATCGAGGACTCCTTGGCCTGGCCCTGTGGTAGCGCGGCCCCCCGGACCGTGATAGTGCCCATAGAAGTAGTAGCGCGCGATTTTCTCGTCTTTCTGTGGATCTAGGGGTCGCGCGAACAGATTAGGTTGAGCCACCGGCGCCAGCGGGTGGTCTGCGAACCCGTATACGGCTTCCAGGATATCGGATATCGTTGGCACTGTGCTGGTGACTCCGGATTTAGAGATACCGTCAGTTATCATTTTATCCCAATAGCCCACTCTGGGAATGCTTTTCGTAAAGTCCGATCAAACGGAGCCCGTTTTGCGGCGCGCGTATATCGCAGAAGTCTCCTCTGCAGGTTTAGTGGAACATTTTCGAGGATCCCGCGTTCGCTCAGCGTAGAGAAAGTGTCACGGCAGTAATCAAGGTCAGCTTTCTTCTCGTAAACGGAGTGGTATTGTTTGAAGAAATCTTTTATCTCATTGTAGTGCGAGTAGCGGTACTTCGCAAAGGCGACATGGTCGTCCCATCGTGTTTTGAGCCGAGTAGTCATCCAGCCGATCAAGAAACCAATGAGCGCCGGAATGCCCACCCCTAGAAACCAAAGAGCCGAGCGGAACGCCGGAGAGCCTGGAAGCCGCTCCACTCGCATCGAACTCTCCAGCGGTTTAAAGCCCTCAGTCCATAAGATCAACTTACCCTGTAGTGTATTGCTGGGGTCGACAAGCTCCCGGGCAGGAAAACGCGCGGTCAATTTGAGTTCTCGTGTTGGCTGCGTGATGACGACTCTGATCGCTGGGACCCAGTTTGCCAGTGAGCTGCAGATTGGGTCGGCCTTGCCGTTGAATGTAACCTCTCCAAGGCCTGCCGAAGTTAACGTCAGGGCGGGTAAGTTCGTGGTCCTCGAAATAATAGTGAGCGGACGGCACTCGAATTTTTTCTCCCGAGCGCCACGCCAGTTGTTTTTGAAGTGGACCACCGATGGGAATTCGGCGATTGAGGCGGGGAGGTCTGGAAGGGGCTCGGCCCAGGCCAAGGGCGTCGCTTGAAAAGCGAAGACGCCGGCCATTCCGAAAAGGCCGCACCATCGTAGGCGAGCGAAGGAGTGCACTCTAGAGCCATCCCTAGAGAACATCAAATCTTCCTACATATCTTGAACTCGCCGAATCGGAGCTTGTATATCGTCTCCTCTCTACAGCCGCTATGGATCGGCCTTACCATTCATGCTGTGCATATTGCATAGGTCAGGGCCGCCCACGCCGAGCGGCCCCGTTGTGTAGCGCGTCAGCCGTCAGCTGTGCCAGCGGAACTGTTGCGGCTTTCTGGCGGCGCCCTGCGAGATTACGACGTTGACGAGGGCGGGGCCGCGGTGGTTCATCGCTTCGTCGAGGGCGCCCTTCAGGTCCTTCGGGTCCTCGACAAAGAAACCCTTGCCGCCGAAGGCTTCCATCATCCGGTCGTAGCGGGCGCCGTAGATCAGCGAGTTCGGCTTCATGTTGAACATCGGGTTGTCCGGGATCTCCGGCATGCCGGGGCCGATGCCGCCATTGTTCAACACGACGATCTTGACCGGGAAGTTGTAGCGGACGAGGGTCTCCATCTCCATGCCGGAGAAGCCGATCGCCGAGTCGCCCGAGAGGTGGATGACCGGCCGATTGGGCTCGGCGACGGCGGCGGCAATCGCTTGGCCCAGGCCCACCCCCATCGTGCCGTAGGTGCCGGCGTTGAGGCAGGAACGGGCGTTGGCGACATTCAATTGGGTGAGGCCGATATCCATCGTGCCGGCGCCCTCGGCGCTCAGGATCGCGTTCTTCGGCATCCAGGCGGCGACATCCTTAAGCGCGCGGAAGTAATTGGCCGGCGCTTCATCGTCGTGGATCTGCGGCCGGATCTGCGCCGCGTTCTCCTCTGCCTTCTTGGTGATCATCTGGCGCCACGGCGTGTCCTTCGGATGGAACCACTGGCGGCCGGCGAGTGCGGCGTTCAATTGCCCGACGATCGCCTTGCCGTCGCCGACCAAGGCCACCTCGGTCGCCTTGTTGTGCCCGATCTCCTCGGGCGCGATGTCGAGCTGGATGACCTTCATGTCCTTGGCGTAGCGCGGCGACTGGCCGAAATGGAAGATCCAGTTGAACCGGGCGCCCATCAGGAAGACGACGTCGGCATTCTGCAATGCCAAGGTGCGCGCCGCCGCGACCGACAGCGGATGGTCGTCCGGCATGACACCCTTGCCCATCGGCGAACGCAGGAACGGTATTTGCGTGCGCTCGAGGAAGGTGCGCACCTCGTCCTTGGCGCGCGACCAGGCCATGCTCTTGCCGACAAGGACGAGCGGCCGCTCGGCCTTTTCGAGCAGGTTCAGGGCATCCTCGATGTATTCCGGCGGCGCTACCGTGCGCGGCGGGTCGGGAGCCCGCTCGACCTGGACGATCTTGTCCTCGTCGACCTTGCCGGTGATCATGTCGTCTGGAAAGTCGAGGTAGGCGGCGCCGGGACGGCCATAGATCGCGTTCCGCGTCGCCATCTCGACATACCAGGGAATGCGCGCCACGGTATCGATCGCATGCGCAAATTTGCAAAAAGGCGAGGCAATCAGCACCTGGCGCTCCTCCTGGAAGGCGCCCATGCCCCCGCGATAGGTCTCCGAGGCGCCGCCGATCAGGATCATCGGCCAGCAATTCTGCTGCGCATTGGCAAGGCCCGCGAGGCCGTGCACGACGCCGGGGCCGGTCACGACGATGCAGGCGCCGGGGCGGCCCTTCAGATAGCCATAGGCTTGCGCCGCATAAGAGGCGGCCTGCTCGTTGCGCATGCCGATATAGGCGACGCCTTCCTTTTGCGCGGCCGCGGCGATCGGCCCGACGGGAAACCCGACGACTCCGAACAAATGGTCGATGCCCTGCTGTTTGAGGCTCCTTGCCATCAAGGTGGCGCCGTCGACTTCGCTCATGCTTTTCCTCCTGTTGGATCGGGCGGACGCTGACCGACGCGCGAGATGCCGTCAAGGCCCGGGGCCGAAAAAGTCTCCGCCCGCAGATTACGCATTTATGGGAGGGTCGGGAAAGGGTTATCCCGCGCCGGAAGCGCTATCCAGCTATGGCCGGAGCGCGCTCTGGTACCAGCTGCGGGTCCGCAGCACGATCCGCAAGTACCCGCCACCCGGAAGGCAGTCGCCCGGGCGCTCGATCAAGGCCTGCGCGAGACTTCAGCCAACGACGTAATTTTCTAGGGGTTTAGTTGTCCCAGGCTCGTGTACGGTTCATAGTAGAGACTGCCGGGTGACGGGTTTATATGTCCGACATTCATGTTGGACCCATAGTAAAAGCCGCCGCCCGGATCCGGTCCCACATCGGCATCCCCGACCGCCGATGCGCATCCGGCGAGCAGCGTCGCCAAACCAACAACAACCAGTCCAAGTCTAAACTTATTCATCGGTCCCTCTCAGTAGATTGGCTCTGGCAGAGTGCCATACGAGCCTGTCACCTGATCTAGGTTGCGTTTAGCCCAGGTCGAATAAAGTCGGGTAAATCTCGGTAAATTTGCGGTGAATGGGGTGATAAACACTGCGATTGGAGATGCTGGGACGTTATGGCAACTCGTCCGAGAGGTCCTTTCCCGGCACGGGTTGACAATCCTGCCGCCGAGGCTCAGCAATCGAGAAGACCGTGGAGGTTGTGGAGGAACCATGCTCTCGCAAGCCGCCCTCGCCGCTTACCGGCGCGACGGGTTTATCGTTCTGCGTGATGTCCTTGCCGCCGCCGAGGTCGAGGCGTTGCGGCAGGTGACCGACGAGTTCGTGCGCAACGCGCGCACCATGGCGGCCAATGACGACGTCTACGACCTCGAAGATTCGCATTCTCCGGCCGAGCCGCGGGTGCGGCGGATCAAGGCGCCACATCTGCACCATCCGGAGTATGCGCGGGTGTCTCGCCACTCGAAGATCGTCGAGGTGCTGAAAGATCTGTGGGGCACGGTGCGTTTCGACACCGGCAAGCTCAACATGAAGTCGGCCGGCTATGGCGCGCCGGTCGAGTGGCACCAGGACTGGGCCTTCTATCCGCACACCAATGACGACCTCGCCGCTGTCGGGATCATGCTCGACGATTGCGAGATGGAAAACGGCCCGACGATGGTGGTCCCGGGCAGCCATTTGGGTCCGGTGTATAATCACCACGGCCCCGACGGCCGGTTTTGCGGCGCGATCGACCCGAACGCGTGCGATATCGACTTTTCGCGGGCGGTGCCCTGTCTCGGCAAGGCCGGCTCGATCACCGTGCATCACGTGCGCGCGGTGCACGGCTCGGCGACGAATTTCTCCGGCAGGGAGCGTCGCCTGCTGCTGTTCCAATATCGCGCCGCCGACGCCTGGCCGCTGCTCGGCTTTGCCGCCGGGATCGAGAAATTCGATGGGCTATTGCTCGCCGGCGCCGCGACACTGGCGCCGCGCCTCGCGCCGGTTCCCGTCCGTCTACCGTTGCCGCCGGCGGAGCACCAAGGCTCGATCTACGAGAACCAACGCGCCACCGGCAGGCGGTTCTTCGCGACTGCGGCGCCACAGGAGGAGGTCGCCGCGGCGGCTGAATAGTCGTTGCCGCAACGGAGGGGGCCGTGGCCAGGCTCAGCGTCAACCTCAACAAGATTGCGCTCTTGCGCAACTCCCGGCGAACCGGGGTGCCCGACGTTCTGCGCTTCGCCCGGATCGCGCACGATGCCGGCGCCGACGGGCTGACGGTGCACCCCCGACCAGACGAGCGTCATATCCGCCGCGATGATGTTTTCGGGCTCGCCGAGCTGATGCGGGCCTGGCGCCCGGCTTTCGAGCTCAACATCGAGGGCTACCCCGACAGCCGCTTTCTCGATCTTGTTGGGCAGGTAATGCCGGAGCAGTGCACCTTGGTACCGGACGCGCCCGATGTTCTGACCTCCGAGGAGGGCTGGAAACTGATCCCCGAGCAACGCAGCCAGGTCGATCCGGTGATCGCCGCGCTGAAGGCGCTGGGCTGCCGTGTCATCCTGTTCGTCGACCCCGACATCGCTATCGTCGAGCGCGTTCGCGACGCCGGCGGCGACGGCATCGAAATCTACACCGGCTCTTACGCCGCAGCTTTTCGGGCCGGCAATCCGGATGCCCTGTTGCGTATCTGCGCCGCGACGGCTGCGCGCGCCGCCGAGTTAGGCTTGATGGTCAATATCGGCCACGACCTCAACCTCGACAATCTGCCGCCATTGATCGCAGCGTTGCCGGCGGTCGCCGAGGCCTCGATCGGCCACGAGCTGACCGCCGACGCCCTTGTCATGGGTTTTCCCGAGGCTGTCCGGGCCTACAAGGCTGCTCTGGGCGGCACAACCGCAACATGAGAGCGGAGGGGATGGGTGGAAGCGACCGAGATCGCTGAAAAGATCCACGGTGAGCACGAGGCCCACAGCGCCGAGGCGGACACAAATTTCCGCAAGCTCACCGGCATTTATCTCGGCATCGTCGCGATGTTGCTGGCGATCACGTCGCTGGGCGGGTCGAACGCCACGAAGACGATGCTCAGCGCCAACATCCAAGCCTCCGACGTCTACGGCTACTATCAATCGAAGTATGTTCGCCAAACCGTCTACCAGCTCACCGCCGAGCAACTCGAAGCCGAGCTCCTGGCGCAGCCCGGGATGCCGGAAGCTGCGAGGACCAAGATCGAAGACGCGATCAAGCGCTATCGCTCAAGGGTGGAGCGTTACGAGACCGACCCATCGACCGGCGACGGCAAGCAAGAACTGCTCACCAAGGCAAAGGAGTGGGAGGTCAAGCGCGACCACGCCGCCGAGCGGGATCCGAATTTCGACTTCGCCGAGGCGCTGTTCCAGATCGCGATCGTTCTCGGGTCGGTCGCCATCGTTGCCGCCTCGCGCCCGCTAGTAAAGTTGAGCGGGGTTCTCGCCGTTGTCGCCTCGCTGCTGATGATCAACGGCTATTTTCTGCTGGTGCACCTGCCGTTCGAGTAGCCTTCAGACCTTTTCCGGTTGCCGAAGGCGAAGCGCCCGCTCCCGCAGCGAATCATAGATCGGCGGAGTGCCCAGCAGGTTCGGGATCAGCATCGCTGCGAAACACGCTGCCAGCATCGGCAGAAGCATCGTGAAGCTCGCGGTCATCTCGATGACGAGCACGATGCCGGTGACCGGAGCCTGAACCACGCCGGTAAAAAAGGCGGCCATCCCAACGACGGCGGAAGCCGCCGGGTCGACATCCAGCCCGGGGAAGGCCATCTGGCAGAGGGCGCCAAAGAACATGCCGAGCTGCGCTCCGAGAACGAGCATCGGGGCGAACAACCCGCCTGGCGTCGCCGCAGCGTAGGACACGGCGCCGAGGCCGAAGCGAAACACGAAGGCGAGCGGGATCATGCTCACCGCGACACCCCCGGCGAGTGTCTGCTGGGTGATCTGGTCGCCGCCGCCGACCATCCCCGGCGCGAACCATGCGCATACCCCGACCGACGCGCCGATCACCCCCGCCTGCAGTTCTACCGGCCACCGGTCGAGCCGGTCGGCGACCCATATCGTCCCGAGCAATGTTCGGTTGTAGAGGGTCGCCACGAGCCCGGCGACGGCGCCCAGCGCAACAAAGAACGGCAAGGTCTGAATGCCGGGATAGGCCAGCGCCTCGACATCGAAATCCGGGGCGTGCCCGAGCAGCAGGCGCGCCACGGCGATCGCCGCTGCCGAGGCGCCGAGTGCCGCGATCGCGATCCGGGTATCGAACCGCCGCACCAGTTCCTCGAGCACGAAGACCGCACCGGCGATCGGCGCGTTGAAGGCCGTGGCGAGCCCGGCCCCGGCCCCGGCCGCGAGCAGCACTCTGCAGTCGGGCCAGCTGCGGCCGGCCATCTTGGCGATGATATGGGCGATCGTGGCTCCCATCTGCACGGTTGGACCCTCGCGGCCGAGCGCCAGCCCGGAGCCGATTGCCAGCAGCCCGCCAACAAACTTGACCGGTATCAGCTGCGGCGGCGCCGGCGGCACCTCCCCCTCCAGCACCGCCTCGACATGGGGAACGCCGCTGCCCGACGCCGGCGGCGAGAAACGCCGAACCAGCCAAGCCGCGACCGCGGTGGCAGCAGCGCACCCCGCTGCAACAAGCAACAAGCCGGCGAGTCTCTCGCCATGCGCCCAGGAGATCAGCGCGTCACGAAAGCGATCGGCCTCTTCGAGCACAAGCCGAAAGACCGCGCCCAACAGCCCCGCCGCCGCACCCACGAGAGGCGCCAGGAGCGCCAGCACGAGGAGACTGCCGGGCTTCTCTTGAGGTCGGGCGTCAGGGTTTGACTCAGGGGCCACCAAGGGGTCCGAATTTGATTGAGCCGAGCCGTGTAGCAAACGGGCCTAACCGGCGCTAGGCGGGGCCCCCTAGGTGTCGTTACTATGAATGTTGTTCTCTCCTTGGAGCCCTCCCCCTCGATGGGGGAGGGTTTGGGTGGGGGTGATGCGGCCCAGCTCCTCGGCGATCGTCTCATGGACGCCGTCGAGATTTGCCAGGACGTCGTTGTTCCAAAACCGCAGAATGCGATATCCTTGGTCTTGCAGGAACCCGCTTCGCTCGGCCTCCCGCGGCGACGAGCGATCGTGCTGGCCGCCGTCGATTTCCACGATCAACCGGGCCTCGTGGCATACAAAATCGGCAATGTAGCCGCCGATCGGCACCTGTCGGCGGAACTGGTACCCCATCATTTGATGGGAGCGCAGCATTTGCCAGACCCGCCCCTCCGCCTCGGTCATGTTCTGCCGTAAAGTGCGAGCTCGCGCATGTGCGCCGTCGACGGGATGCTTCTTCATGTCTCTACGACTCTTGCGGCGAGAAACATCACCCCCTCCCAACCCTCCCCCTTCAAGGGGGAGGGCTTTTCTCAGGTTTCGGCCCACAGCCTAAAAACCTTTCTGCCGACGAACAACCTTCGTGACAACAACACCTGGGTCGCCGAAATAGCGCCGCGGCAACGGCTCGGCCTGCGCCAGCACCGTCACGGCTGCCATTAGCTCGGCGTCGAGCCGCTTGCTGTGCCGTCCCAATTTCTCCCGCTTGTAGTCGCGCTTGAACCGGCTGGTGTGTTTAACAGTCGGCATCCAGGCTTGCGAGCAGCGTCCCCGGCGGACCGACGGTCACAAGCTCGCCGCGCCTGCCCGCCTTCATCGCCTCGATGGTTTCCTCGTTGGGAACGAGCGGCTCGAACGGCAGCGCCTTTTCCTTAGCGATATTGACCATCATCATGCGGAAAGCATCCGACACGGTGAGGCCCATGGCGCGCAGCACGTCGGCGGCTTCGTTCTTGGTCTTTTCGTCGATGCGGGCACGAACGATAGCATTGGCAGACACGGCAAATCCTCCTGAGCTACAATGTAGTACATCAGGGTGTAACCAGGTGGGTCGATTACTGTCGTTGTATCAAACGCACTACGGCGCGCTGTATTGCCTCGCCCCCAGTATCACTGACCGCACCGCTTCTGTCCTGTGCGAGCTTCGAGCCGCGAAAACTCTCCATCGCTCGTCAGCCGAACCACCTTCCCCCCACAACCCTCCGGACAGTGTCATCTCTAAGTGACAGACGGGTGACATTTTGATCGGGCGCCGACAGCGAATCGGGGAGAGCCTCACTGCTTTTTTTCATACGTATAATTCGGACGCGCCTCAAATTGAAACCCCGCAACCAAGTTCCACCTCGCGAGAAATCCGACACGATAGGTCTCCCCAAGAAGATGCTTGTGGGCAAAAAAACCATACGCCCACAACGTACTTCGCCCTGACTGAATTAACTGTCTTTCTGAATCGGTCAGTGTCATGTTTCCGTCGGGATCAAACCTTATCCATAGGCGTGTGGTTCGCTCAATTCGAAGATTCGTCGGTTTAATATTGTCGTACCGGGGTGCCTCGGGCAAATCCTGAGAGACAGCCCATTGGAGAGAGAATTGGGTAACGTGAGCTGGCGTTCGACCGAGATTATAGATTTCAGGTAGCACCCGGCAGAATTGGGGAATTGGACCGGGGGGAACCGGGTCTACTACAGCCGGCCCCTCGATATCGGTATATTCCACCAATTTAATCGCATCAATCACTGGGGCAGGGCCTTCAATGGCTATCATAAGCCCCGCTTGACGGCGACCTACCCATGCTAAAACGACAGTGAAGGCTGCAATGACGGCCGTGCTTACTGCCGTAAGGATGTTCGGGAAATTGTCGAATAATGTTGTTCTATCCATAGGCTGGCCCCTGTTTTCGCTCCGATTGCAGGGCCGCGCACCATCCGTCAACGGCGGGGTGATGACAACATCGCCGGGTGCGAGGGCTTTCATCAGCTTTTGAAGTTGCGGGCGGTCGGCGGTGGTGCAACCGGGCCGGGGCCGATGTCGCGAAAGAAAAATTCTGGAAAATCAGTGTTTTGGATTGCGCTTTTTGCGCGTGTGAGCGCGACCGAACTTGCGTTCAAGGCTCAAGTGCCATTGGTGAAAATCGGGGCTGTCCTCGCTCTTTTCGCGGCCGTGAAACTCGCCGCTAATGCCGCGACGTTTCGGCCCGAACAGGCGGGCAAATTCGCCCTGGAAGGCGAGATGCGTCCGATGCTCCTGCGCCGAGCGGGTTTCGTCCTTGAAACCAAGCTGCCCCGGCCGGCGTCCATATGCGTCAAATCTTTCGGCAGCCCCTGTGTCATAGCCGATCATAATTTCTTCGCTGACGATGACCGAACGGGGATCGGGCATCAAGAGGTACAGATCATCTAGCTTTCGCCAGTGCTGCGAAGGAATGCAACGCTCAGGATACAACCATGCCTCGTCGGCAGCCGCTATGTAGCGATGAGCACGCTTCTTGATGATGAAATTGATTTGGTTGACCTCGATCTCAGTTAGTTCGCGCCCCGTCTGTATCGATGGAAAAAAGAATACCGCTGTACGAAAAAGCTTCGGGTTCGGCCGCATCCGGGTCGCTCTGACGTACGGATTGCGCACCCACGAGTGGTTAGTCAGCACGAGTGCCCTGGTCGGGCTCAGAGGAAAAATAGTGTGGGTACCGACAAAGCGAATGTCGGGGTCGCGGAAATCGCGGCACCATTGAGAGCCAGGAAAGCAATCACGATTGAACACCGTGACGGGATGATCCGAGAGAATGAATTTTGTCTGGGTCTGTCGCGCGTCTACCAAAGCCCAGATCGTCTCGGTCCAGGTCGCACAGTACAAGTTTTGGAGACGCTGCATTTCCAGCAGGATAGTGTTGCTATTGCTCCCGCCAGTCATTGCGGAAAGATCGGCAAGACCTTTCGGCGTACGGAGTTTTTGCACGCTCATGTAATTTAGAAGGTCATTAAACGCCGTGTCGTTTGCATCGTCGGGATGGGCAAAATTGGCAAAAAATTCGATCGCATCGCGACCCTGGCTGTCCACGCGGCCAAAAAAGAATTGTTCGATTTCAGTTGAGTGCCAGGCTCCAAAACGAGTGGTATAGAGATCAGTCTGTTTAAAGCATCTATCGGCTCCCCAACGATTCAGCGCCTTTTTCTGGCGCGTGATGCCGATGAGATCACGGAACCGCTCGGGCTCAAGGTCGAGATAGCGAAACTTTTGCTCGCCGGTCGTGGGGAGGAAGCGGCGTTGATACCATTGAGGGACGTAATGATTTTCGCGGTACGGATGCGAGGCCATTTACGACCGCAAGCGTGAAATCGTGCTCTTGCCGACGCCGTAGCTGCGGGCGAGTTCGGCTAGCGTCGCACCTTCCGCCCGTCGCTTGCGGGCCTCGGCCTGCTGCGCCACCGTCAGTTTCGGTTTCCGGCCCATGCGCTGCCCGCGCTTCTGCGCCCGGCTGCGGCCCTCGGCGGTGCGGGTGCGGATGAGGTCGCGCTCCACGTCCGCCAATCCGCCCAACACGGCAATCATCAGCCGCCCGGTGCTGGTGCCCGTGTCGGCCCACGGCTCCGCGAGGGAACGGAATTGCGCCTTGGCGTCCACGATCTGTTTGACGATGGCGAACAGGTCAAAGGTGCTGCGCGCGAGGCGGTCAATCCGAGTGACCGTCACCACGTCGCCGGGGGCGAGATGCTTGAGCATTTTGAGAAGTTCGCGCCGGTCGTTGTGCGCGCCCGTCACCTTCTCGCGGTAAATCTTGGTGGTGCATCCTGCGGCGCGAAGCTGCTCAAGCTGGCTGTCGAGCGTCTGGCCCACGGTGCTGACGCGGGCATAGCCGAAACGGCGGTTTTGCGGGTGAGATTTGGTCATATCTTACGGGAAGCGTAACCCCTTGATCGGACAGGGGCAAGAGAATTTCCCGAGTTTGTCGAATCGGGTTTTCTTGGGAAATCGCCTCGCGTACGGTTATCCGTTTTAGCGCGAAACCACCTCAATCATGCGGCGAAGGGCACTGGTTGATGGGCGGGTCGACGCCATAAAG
>Ga0137359_10002057_pt1 | contig 16121 bp, 24 predicted proteins | sample Mad1_40_16metaG_FD_108281 | JGI IMG/M metagenome (GOLD analysis project Ga0137359, IMG submission 108281) | Vadose zone soil microbial communities from Angelo Coast Range Reserve, California, USA - Mad1_40_16 metaG | ecosystem: Environmental > Terrestrial > Soil > Vadose zone | place: USA... | reverse complement strand
ACCCCAGCTTCTGTTCTGCGCTTGCCTTCAATGGAGATTTGCCCGCCATGCCACGCCCCCGCGAATCACTGCAAAGACGCAATCACAACCTTGATCCGTTGGCCAGACCGCCGGAGTCTGCTTTTAGCCCAACTTGCGCATATTCGGCTATCTGCTGTAGGCAAAACAATGGGTTAGCGGAAGAGTCGGCACTACATTTTTGAAGGGTTGAGGTCATGCGCTGCAGGGGAGAGCGGACAGCTCCTGTTCCGGGAGGCGCATGCGCTTAGGCAGGACGATGCCGAGGCGGTCAAGGAGTGCAGCCTGGGCTGGTTCGGGTTGGGTGACGCAACGCAGGCGAATCTGGACGTTTGTTGCGGTTGGCAACACGACGTCATGGGATTGAATGCGTGCGAGTTCTTCGAGGATCGTGCGCGGGGCGTTTCCGAGGCCTGCGCGGCACTGCCACATCTCGAGGCACTTCCACAGCACGAAGGCAAGAAAGCACACGAGAATGTGAGCCTGGACGCGGTCCTCGCGCTGATGCCAGATCGGACGGATGTTGAGCTCATCTTTCTGGATGCGAAAGGCGGCTTCGGCTTGCGTGAGCTGAATGTAGGCTTTCCAGAGCTGCCGATTGCTCCAATCATCGATGTTAGATCTCAGGAGATAGGCGCCTTCCGAGCGCGCAGCCCAGTCGTCGAACGCCGCATTGAAATCGACATGGAGGCAAAACCCTGCTGGACAGCCGTGCGGCTGCAACACTATTGCGAAGCGCGCAGCGGCGCGTTGGTTCTGCTGCAAGATGCGACCGATCTGCCGGTTCACCGTCGCCGGATCCAGCCGCTTCTTTGAGCGGGCAATACGATTAGCCAACCGGTTGAGCGCTTCCTCGATTCGCAGGCTGAACTTGTCGTGCATCGCCCGCTCTTTGCTGCGCCGGTCGGCAGAGCGGCACAGGATCACGGTCTCGCCGGTCTGAGAATGGCGCGCAAGTTTGACCTCGACGCCCTCATGGACCATGCGCCAGCCGTGCGAATGAGCGAGTTCGGAGCCGAAGTTCTTCAACTCCGACTTCGGCGCGCGCCATCGCCGCTCTCCGTGCGACCGAATGGAGAACGAAAGGGTGGCGACGCGTGCATTTCGGCCATTCTGTTCAGTGCTGGCGCGTAGCACACTACAGCCACAGCGGCACCGCGCCGCCGTGAACGTCGCGCGCCTGGCCCACGCCGGCGCTCATAATCATTATTCTGGGAAGTGAAAAGAGGGCCGGCGATCGTGAGTAATCCTCGCCAAATGTCAGCGTGCAGTGAGATCGGCGGCGACCTACCGTTGCGCCTGGCCGCGGCGGCGGTGCATAGAAGAGCGTGAGCGATGGCGCGCGGCAAGTGTGCGTTTCGGCAGTCCGATCTTACTCGTGCCTTCAAGGCAGCGCGGGCGGCGGGCATCGAGGTGGCGCGCTATGAGATCGCCAAGGATGGCCGTATCATCGTGGTGCCCGTCGGCGCCGAGAGCGTCTGTCACAGCGGCGATAACGAAGTTGAGAAGTGGTTAGCGAAACATGCGCATAGAAATTAAGGACATCAACTGGACCGTCGCCAAATTGGCGGATGGCACCGAGAAAACGTATTGGTACGCATGGCGAGGCGGCCCGCGTCTCCAGGGCGAGCCGGGGAGCCCGGAATTCATTGGAAGCTACAACGCCGCCGTCGCGACAAAGGTGGTCGCGCCCGAAGGGCGGCTCTTGCGCCTGCTCCAGGACTACCAGAAGAGTCAGGATTTCCTCGGTCTCCGCGATCGAACGCGCGCCGACTACATCAAGCAGATTCAAAAGATCGAGGTAAAATTCGGCGACTGTCCGCTTAAGGCCCTCGCGCGGCCTGAGACCCGCGGCATCTTCATGGATTGGCGCGACGAACTTGCTTTGAAGTCGCAGAGGCAGGCCGACTATGCGTGGACGGTATTAGGGCTCGTGCTCTCGTGGGCGAAGGGTCGAGGCAAGATCACGGTGAATCCTTGCGAGCGCGGCGGCAGGGTCTACCACGGCACGCGCGTTGACATGGTCTGGACAATCGAGGACGAAACCGCATTTCTGCAATCAGCGCTGGCTCACCTTCACCTGCCACTGTTGCTCGCCTTGTGGACCGGGCAGCGGCAAGGTGACTTGCTGCGCCTGACGTGGTCCGCCTATGACGGTTCGGTCATTCGACTGAAGCAGTCTAAGAGCATTGGCAAGAAACGTCGGGTTGTGAGGGTTGAGATTCCGGTGGGAGTGCCGCTGAAGGCCGCACTGGACGCCGCCGCGAGGGCGAAGAAAAGCCCGATCATCCTGTTAAATTCGGACGGCCGGCCGTGGACCGCGGACGGCTTCAGATCATCATTCAACAAAGCCCGCGACAAGGCAGGCATTACCGGCCTGACGTTCAATGACCTGAGAGGGACGGCGGTCACCCGGCTCGCTCTGGCGGGCTGCACCGAGGCGCAAATTGTCTCGATCACCGGGCACAGCTTGAACGATGTGCGATCGATCCTCGACGCGCACTACCTGCACCGCGATCCGGAGTTGGCCCGGGCCGCGATCCACAAGTTGGAATTGGGCTACGCGAAGGGGTCGCCGAAGCCAAAACCGGAACATAGTTCTCAAAATGGCTCTCAAAACGGTCATTCCAGTCTAGCCGTAAAAATGGGAAAATCTCAATAGTATCAAATGGCTGGGGGACCTGGATTCGAACCAAGATTAACGGAGTCAGAGTCCGCTGTTCTACCGTTGAACTATCCCCCACCTAAGCAGTTGATAACAAACTGCTTTTTCGTCGACTTCACATGGCCGTTACAAATCGGCCAGCTCCGCAGCCCTATATAGGGCCGTCGTCATGTGCCGTCCATCCCTGTCAAATCGCCAGTTTGAGATGCTTTCGATCGTTGGCGGCAGCGACCCCGATCTTTGATCGCACAGAGTGGTCCACGATCTGACGCGACATGCTGATGTTATTTACGGTTTGCTCGGCGTCGTAACCATCCGGCCATTGTTCGCCATTGCGCCTGGGTTCACGATCCACGCGCACGGGACCCGCTCGGTTCTCGGACTCCTCCGCGAAAGCGGCGATGCTGCCGCCGAAGCGAAAACCTGTGGCGCGCCACGGCAGGGCGGCAGAACCGACGCCAGCCGCCCTGTCGTATGGACGCCGCCGTCTAAACCGAAGCGGGCCGATGCGCCCGCAGGAAGGAGTGTATCTGGCGCACCGCCAGGGGAATCCGCTCCTTGGGATCCTTCCACGGGAACATGCTCACTTCGGCCTTCGGGGCGAGCATCGCGGCCTCCATGGCGACGGCGTAGGGATGTGCCGGGATATCGTCCGGCAGGATCAACACAGGCGTCTGGCAATTGCGCACGAAATCGCGCGTCACCGTGAAGACGAAGTCGGGGTTGGTGCGGTACATCCTGGTCAGGAATTTGTCGACGGTCTCCATCGTGATGTCGGGCCGTCTGGCCGTCAGCGCCGGACCCCAGGTCTTCATATTGCCTTCGTAGAAAAGGTCGCGCATCTCCGGACGCGATCCGCTCGGCTGCGCCAACACAGCCGCAACAATACGATCAGGCGCGCGCTTCAAGAGGTTCCAGACGAGGGGACCGCCAATGCAAAAGCCCATCACCATGAACCTGTCGATGCCCAAGTGATCCATCAGGCCGATGTGGTCATCGGTGTGGGCATCCCACGGCCGGTCGATCTCGAGCGGGCCGGAGGACTGGCCTTCGTTGGCGTTGCGCAGGTCCGACGCGATGCAGCGGTACTCTGCCTTGAACTCCTCGATCGGGTTAAAGGGCCCGCGGGCCAAGGCCGAGATCGTCGAGTTCAATCCGCCGCCGGCAATGAGCAACAGCGGGAAGCCGGAACCAGCCTCCTCAAAGTGAATGCGAACGGGGCCTCTTTCGTAGAAACGCGCGCCAGCTCCTTGCCCGGTCTGCTGAGCAAACACCTGCGGCGCTGCGGCGATCGCCGTCGCCACAGCGCCCGTTGCCAGTATATTGCGTCTGATCGGATCCATAATCGGCGCCCTCCTTGATCGCTGTCACGGCCGTTGCGTGCGGCGCGAAAATGGTGGACTTAAAGCCGCTCGCAGGTCTTTAGGTTTGATCGTGGTGCGCAGCATTCGTAGCACAGGTTCGGTCGGCGCTGAAGGGTCGAATGGGCGCCGGTGGCGCCAGGGCAGATGACACAGCAGATCGCCAAACTGCAGGGGGATCGCACAGTACTCCTCGACAAAAACTCAGAGCGCCCGCCGGCGGCTGTCGTCTGCCTTGACTCGCAACCCCGTGGCACGACCGTCGCAGGCGCCGACGGTACGATGATGGCGAGGTTGGGTCGGCAGCGCCGCCGCGGGCGCTCGACGCCCGCAGGGCGGCCCCATCAGGCCGATTCGGCTGCGCCTTCCAGCGCCCTGCGGCCGGCGTCCGTGATCCTGAATCGAATATTGCGAAGTGTTGCAGGGCAGACACGCTGCCCGCAGGGGACGCCAAAACGCCTCCGGAGCTGCTATAATGCAATCGGGCAGCTGGGGCCGCCGTGAGGATGTGATGTGGAAGCAAGCGGTGACATGCGCCATTCTTCTGATGGCCAGCGGCCTTGCGCGTTTGGCATGGGCGCAAGAAGGCGTTAATACGGAATCGCCAGTCCCACCGAATTTCAGATTTCCTGCCGGAGCAGAAATCACGTTTCAATGGAACTACACTTGCCGCAATAGAAGACCTTGCGTATTCAGCTGCGGAACCGCCGATAGCGTAAAAGCCTTGGCAATGTATTTGGGGACAATACCGGTCGGGAGCAACCAGAGAAATTCCGTAATATTCTACTTCTACTCCACAGCGACGATTCCGTACAGTGACGGCTTCCGCATCAGCGGTGGCCCGGCGTCCACGTTATCGTGCGATGTCAGCGGGATGACCCTTGATTATTCGGGTCCGCCAATCGAAATTCCGGCGCCGCCGGTCGACACCTCCAAGACCCGGTAAACCGGCACCGCGCGCCAATCCCGCTCAAGCTCCCGGGAAATTCTTTCAGCCGGTTCGGCGCAAAGGTGCATCGACCGGTGGTCTGCAATGAACGGCGGGCCTGCAGGATCAATCCTCTGGGGGGCGCGGACCGTCACCGGCTCTGCGACGCGCTTTCTTCCAACGCTTGCAGCCACTCCACAGGGCTAATCTCCTGAAACACGAGGCCCCTAAAGAGCGTCTTTGCCGACGCCTCATCTGACGCAATAGCTGAAGAAAAAGGCGCAAAGCATGTCCTCATTAAGAATGAGGTTGCCTGGTCGACAGTGTCCGATGACCGGTAGGCCGCTTTTATGTTGTTTCGGATGCACGCGCTGGCTTGAAGAAACCCGTCATTCAAGGCCGTTTCTCGCGCGGGGGCCAAGGCCATCCCTCGCGCTGGACTAAGGGCGGTCATCTCTCGGGCTGGGCTGAGGGCCGCCTCTCGGGCCGGACTGGGGACTGGCTCTCGGGCTGGGCTGAGGGCCGTCTCTCGGGGCGGACTCAGGACCGCCTCTGGGGCCGGGCTGAGGGCCGTCTCTCGGGCCGGGCTGAGGGCCGTCTCTCGGCCCGGACTCAGGGCTGTCTCTTGAGCCGGGTCGAGTGCTTGCCCGGGAGCGCGGTCGGCTGCGCCCGCTCCCGCTGCCTGAGTGGCAGCGTCGCCGTCACGCTGCGCCGTCCCCGGTGATGCAACCGTGGCGGCCGGCGCAGCAATATTCGGTTGCCCACGCAGAGCCGGAACGGCGAGGTTACTCTGTGCATCGGCGTTGCCTTGGTCGTGAGCACTGACCGTTTGGACCCGGAACGGCGATGAACGCACATTCCGGACGGTCGGCTTCGCCATTGGTGCAGGGGAGGCGGTCGCCTCTATTTCATCAGGACCTTGGGCAAGACGGGTTGCGGCTTGTCGCGCGTAAGAATTGCCGTCCGCCAATTCAAGTTTGGGCGCGCAGCCAACGGCGAGCGCAGCAAGTCCTATTGCGGCAACGAAGCGCATGGCATCCCCCCAATCCCCGACACCATTCAAGGGGCGAGCGTAGCCCCTGATGAATGCAGAATCTACGCCAACGCAAAGCTTAAATAGCCCTCGGTCCTACTTTTCCGCCGTGCGTGTCATTTTTATCGCGGTGCACGGTTTGTAGTGGCAAGGGCCAACGCGCCTGAACCGAGCAGAGTGATTCGATGAAGCCGACCATATGCGCGGCTCGGCCATTCCGGGGCGCCACCGAGGGTGGCGAGCCGGAATCCGTAGACCTCGGCCGGTGCCGAAGCTGCGTTGGCGCGACGGTGAGCGGGATTGCAGCGGAGGACCTGGCGATGCATCCCTGGTCAATCCCTCGATCGCGGGCGCGGCAATCTTCCGTGTGGAGGATTTCTCGCGAAGAGTGAGCAAGCGGCGAGCGGCGGCTTCACCGGATCGCTAAGGCCATTGATGCGCGCCCGGCAGCAATCGGTAATGCGCCGTTCATCTGCCCGCAATGTCCCTCTCGATAGACTTGAAAGAAGGGGCAATGCTTCGCGATGTCGGTTGGTAAATTTGCACCATGCCGGCCGCGGCCTTTCCGCGGGAACCCAATATGCGTCTGATCGTATTCATTCTTGCGGCACTTGTCTGCGGCGGCCCCGCCGTCGCCCAGAACTGGCAGGAATACAGCTATCCAGATCAATTCTTTACAGTCGCCTTTCCGGCTGATCCGCAGATCGAGAGCACAACGTACCACGTCGCCGACGACCGCTCGGTCGAAGCGCACCTCTACTCGGTCTACCAGGACACTGCCGTGTTCAAGGTGACGGTCGCTGAAGTCGCCGATACCGGCCTTGAGGAAAATGCCGTGATCGATCACGCGATCAAGGCGCTATCTGAAGGCGGCGAGGTCAAGGTCAACATCCCCCACCGCGTCAACCGGGTCTTCGGCCGCCAGCTCAGCATCGTAGGCCCGGATGGCATCCGGTCGATGGTTGCGGTCTTCGATTACAAGGGGCGGCTTTATCAGATCGAAGGCAGGTCGGTTTCCACCGAGAACGATGCCGCCGCCGCCATCCGTTTTGTTCAATCGCTCGTATTCACCGGCGGTGGTTCGAACCGCTCTCCCGACGAGATTCGCGCTGCGCGGGCGGCTTGCCGAGGCGCGGGCGCGCCTGAAATCGCCGGGGCTCCGGGTGGCGCTGAAGCGCCGGACGGGGGACGTTGCCATGACCGGCACCGCCGCCAGCGCGGAGGCGGCTAAAGCGACATGACGCCCGACGAATGCCGCGCACTCCAGCGCCTTGCCGACGTTCCGCGCGGCATCGCCGAGACCTTGATGCTCGCCCACGGCTTCACGCCCGAATTGATCGCCGGCCTTGTGCTGGCCGGGCTCGCAACGGTGGTGACCGACACCGCAAGAATCGGCGGACAGACGATCAAGGTTGAGCTTGTCATGATCACGGACGCGGGCCGCAGCGCGATCGAAAGTTGATCGACCGCACCCACGACTGTCAGAAGCCCAATGACGGCTGTTCGGCCCAGGAACGCGCCAGTTGCGGCCGGCGCTAAGGTCCAGAGTGCGGTTGTCTTATCCCGCTAAAATCCGATCCCGATTATTATCAAGGCCGCGAGTGAGCCGCTTTGGCGTTGAAATTCCACTTTTACGGATTGCCCGGTCTTGAGATCAGACAAATTGCCAGTCTTCTGTCCGACCCGAATGACGGTCTTATCGGTGATCCTGAACCTCCAGTTCTTCTTCTTCTTGGCGTAGTTGAAGCTCGTCCCTCCGGCATCAACCGAGGTGATCTTTCCCCCCGAAATCGTGGCGGCGCTCGCAGGCAGTGCGAACATGCTGCACACAATAATCGCGAGCGCTGTCTTGCTCATTGAAATCTCCGTTGCTAGTAGACGATCGTTGCTGGGTTCCAACCGTTCATCTTAACGCCAAGATCGCGCGAGTCATACTTTCCCGGTCGGGGTCGGGCTTGCCGCTGCGATTGGCCGTTCTCACGTCGCCCGCGGGCGGCCGTCGACCTGACGCTCGGTCGCTCATTGCCCGTGACCCTCTGTTGCGCCGACGAACCGCGATCAGCGTGCGACCGGTGCCGGCGACGGCCGCAAAACGCGCTTGAACATCGGCGCAGGGGCCGGCCGCAGCGCAGGCTCCGAGTTCTTATAGAGGACGTACTGCTCGACCGCCTGCAGCTTGGTGATTTCGCGCGTCATCTGCTCCTGGCCGGCTGCGAGCTGGTCGACGCTGCGCGTCATCTGCTCTTGACTGGTGGCGATGCTGGTGGCGACCCGGTCGATGCTTTGCCGCACCTCGTCGAGATCAAGCCCCAGAGCATTGAACCGCTGCTGATCGGCAGAAGAGGCGGCCGGCGCGATCATCTCTCTGGCCGCGTCGCCGTAGGTCTGCCAACCCACAGTGGCGGTGACACCAATGAAAAATGCGATCAGGTAGCGGGCGAAGGCGAGCGGCGCGAGTTTGCTAAGCCGCGACGATGACCTGTTCGGCGAGTGGTCGTTTTTCAGATCGGCCGAGCGGGCAGAGGGTGCCTCGACTGACGGCTTAAGCAACGAGGCAGCGAAGAACTCGGATGGCTTCGGACTCGACATGGTATTCATCGGCGCCTCGCTCTCATGCTGCCAATAACGCAGCCCCGGTCCCTTACACCTAAAAGGCCCCCCAGCCCGGGACGGGGCTTGCGTCGAAACTGCCGCGACCCCAAGCGCGGGAGAGGTGTGGCGGAGTGCGCCGGGGCCGGCGGCTGATCGCTCGAGAATGAGCGGCAGCCGCAGGATAACAAAGCGGCCGCGCGCGCCTATTGTCGGTCGGCTTCTCGACAACTCCACAAAGAAGTCGCAAACGCTCAACCGCTTCCGTAACCCGCTGAACGACCACGGTGCGTACGGACGCACCGGAGCACGCGGATATGGCTGGCGCTGGATTCCCGCGTGCGGCTTGCAACCCCTCACGCGGCCCGGACATTGCCCCCTGCAAGGGGCCCGAGCATGGATTCCAAGCTCTTAAATAGCCGCCAGACGTGCTGCCGGCCCCTACATGCACAAAGAGCCCAATAGGACACCCGACAGGAAGCCGGCGCGCTCGACTTCGCTAGCGCGCGTTCCGGTCCGCTTGAAGCGCCCACATCTCTGCCCGTGTCGTCGCCAAGCTCCCGGCGACGACGCTCGTAGGTGATTCGCAGCGAGCGAAATCCGCGCTGGCGTCCCCGAACTTGACAAGAGGGCCGCAGGCCAGATTCCGGTGGACATGATCGGTCCTATGTTGGTCATGCGACAATCGCCGACAGACGACTGCGATACTGGGAAGGTCCTGGCGGGACGCGCCTCCGCCCGCAGCGACTTGGCCCGCCATAACGGGCGGATTTCTCCGACGTGTCGGACTGATGAATGCGATGAATTGACCTCGGAAAACCGGTCGGCAGCAAATCGACGATCGAGGCCGCGCGAAAGCCAACGGGGAATAGTTCAGACCATCCCCGGACGATACTGAATTCAACACGCCGTCTTGCTCAACAGCAATCAAGGGCGACGGCGTTTAGGAGAAACGCCATGGGAGCCCTTCTGTATGTCGTTTTCGTCACAATCGGAGGCTTGCTTGCTGTGGCTATCGGCTATCTGGTCGAGCCGGTGGTGTCGATGACCGCGAGCCTGATCGTGTTCCTTGCTCTGTTTTTCGCCAACTTCGTCGTCTCTTGGATTGCCGTCGTCCTTGTTATGAATGGTCCGCTCAAAGACGTGCAGGGCCGAGCGGCCAAGTCGGATATCGAGAAGGCGGGACAGGAGGCGATGACGGGGAGGGGGCTGATGCCGTGGGCGCGTCAATCTCTACAGCGCAAAACTCTGGTCGGAGATGGATATCACTGATCTAAAATGCCTTGCCGAAGTGAGCGTTCCGGACGAGGAAATCCAAGTTTTTCGTTGCTGGCGGTGAAGAAGTTCGCACCATCGGCATCGGCCTACGGCGTGCGCTGTCGTGCCCGCCGGTGCGTCTTGCGGCGTGTCGGCTGGGCACTTACGGGTCGGCTGGCTCCGCTTTGATTGGCTTGCCGCGTCTCGGCACTGGCAACGGCAGTTCTCAACCGGTCAAACACGTTCCTTACGCCATGCAGAAAATCCTCGACCACGAGGGTTGATTCCACGCGCGCGAGCGTTACTTGCTCGACGGCGTCGAGGTGCAGGCTTAGGTCAGCAGGCGACGGATGAGTGTTGATGAGTGTGACGCAAAAGCCGACAAGCGCATGCACTTGTCCGGCGAGGAAGCGCACGTTTTCGGTTTCCCGGGTATCCGTCACCAGAGCCTCCCGCGACGCGAACGTGAACGCTTAAATCTGAAACCTAAAGTCCCATCAAAGGCGGTGCAGCACGAACTGCGGATCATTAACGCGAGTGACGCGAGCGTGTTCCGAACGTGATACGTGAGCGGTGCGTGTGCCGGCCTTGAGACTCGTCGAAGGGCTGATCCCCTGTCGGCTGATTTGCTGTCGCCCGGGTTGAGCGCAGCGAAACCGGGGGCGCGTATTCGAAAGCCGATCCCGGATTTCGCTGAGTTTATGATCGGGCTGGCCCACCGGGTCCGGCCTGAGCTTGCCATCGGGCCGGCCGGAGGCCGGACCCGGTGGGCCGGCCCGATGGCAGACTCCGGCCGGATCCGGTGGCTCAATCCGGGCTACAACCTGTGCGCCTTAGTAGGGAGGCGCCCTCCGGGCCCGCTGCATTTTGGCTGCTTCACTCCACCAAAAAAGATCATCCGCAAAGCGCGGAAATGCGCGGTCGAGCGACAGTCCGGCCTCGCCAATTGGCTTGCCTTCGGCCGTCAATGCCTGGGCGATCGGTCCGACCGAGAGTGTGCTTGAGATCACGATCATGCCCATCTCGGACAATGTTCCATGCCAAAGCAGGGCCGACCGTGCTCCCGCAATCCGACCTGCTGAATAGCTCGCGATGGCAGCGGGCCGCCAGAACCATTCCTCAAGGAAATGATCAGTCAGATTCTTCAACCCGGGCTGCATTCCCCAGTTGTACTCGCCTGTCACGAAGACGAACGCGTCGGAAGCCCGAATCTTGGACGCGAGCGACTCCAGGGCCTCTGGCGCTGAGCCGGGCGGGTATTCCTTATACATGCGGTCAAGCATCGGTAACCCGATTGCCTTCGCATCGACGAACTCAACATCGCCGCCGCGGGCTTGAAGACCGGCAACGACGTAGTCCGCGAGACGAATCCCCATCCGGTCGGATCGGTAGGAACCGTAGAAGACGAGAATGCGAACAGCCATAGACCGCTCCCATGGACGTGAAACCGATCGGCAGTCGCGCTCCCTTGGAGTCGCGGCGGATGGCAGCCACATATCCGATGACGCTCACCAGCCCTGTTTGCAAGGCAGCGGGCCAGCGGTTTTTAATCGCGTCCATCGTGCCCGGCGTGCGAGGCCGAAAGAGATGCGGTGCCGTTTTCCGCTCGTCGGCGCACTTTGCATGTTTTCGGAAATCCACATTGCGCGGAAAAGGTTTCGTAACGCCTGCAGGGGCGATCCTGAGGTCGCTCCATCGCAGGCGCCAGGTTAAGGCTTAACGATGCCGCGAGCTCCTCCCCTCCGCCAATCGAAATCGGCTGTTGCCGATTACGCGGTTTCGGCTGGGGAGGGGTCGGGGGTGGTTCAACCCTGCGGAATGCCTTTCGCCCGTGGGGTAGGTTTTGGTGACATCGGCCGTGTCGGTTTCAGCGGAACAAGGTCGACCTCAACCGGATTCGGGTAGTGGTCCAATCCGGCGCCCGTTGAAGCATCGGCGGCCATGCCCACCAGTCCCCCGACCAAGACATTTCCGGCGAATGCCGCGCCGCCTCCAGGGTTGACTTTGGTACTGACGGGAACTTCAGCAGGCTGGTAACCCGGCTTTGAAACAGTGACGGTGAATTCGTCCTTGCGTCCGACCTGGAGCGTGCAAGGTGTTACGCAGACAAACCCCATGGACGTGCGTGTCTCGGCCCCAGACGGGTCAGAGACGATTTGAATTTGTTCGGTCGTTCCCCTCGTAACCGTGGCGCAGCTTGCGCAAAACGACACCATCGCCGCGGCGGCGATCGCCTGCATCAGTCTAGGCATATCCCCCTCCCCCTGTGCTAGGTAAGAGTATGATAGCCTCGCCTTTCGCTTGTCGAGGAAAAAACCGGGCCGCCTCCCGCGCGGGGCGTGGCATCGCCAGCCGGCCGGCGCCAATCCCACGACCCGGAACCACCTACAAGATTGTGCCTCCGCCAGTCTGCAACTCGTCACCGCGAGGGCCATGCCGTCTGTCCGCCACCCGTCGGTGGCATGACCGGCCAAGTCCTCAACGCATCGGGCATGCAGCGCGCAGAAAGGTCGCCAACGCCGCAACCATTGTCGGGGCTCGATGATGCATCGCAGGCCTTGCGTAACTTAGCGTAGGCGGCCGAAAACCCAGCCATGTTGAGGATGATACGACCTTGCGGTTGATCGTCTCTCTCGGGACCAAATCCGGAAATCTCGATGGCGCCTTTGTCGTCGGCTGAGTCGATCATGTTGGGCCAGAGGACGGTCGTGCGCATTTCAATTGTCTCCCCTGGCGTTGCGTAGGGTAGATCGATGCGCGATCCATTTACGGTGACGCGAAGCGGGCGTGCGGAAGCGCCGATGCGATTGGACGCGCTGCGTTCTCGGGCGAGTGTCAGGCGCATGGCTTTCCCAGCGCCGCAATTCAATCTAAGAAGCGCCTCCGGATGGGCGGGCGCGGCCTCGCCGCTGCGCGCAAAAAAACCTTTCGTGATCGCGGCGTTCGGTTTTTCCACAAACTTCCAGTCGGTTTCTCCGAAGTCGCGGGTGTCGATTCCGAAACGCACGAGTTCATCCCGTTGCAGAAATCGCGTCGACTCGTGGGGGACTGAATTGGATGTATCGAACAGTGCCTTGTTGATTCCCATGTCGCGCAGGAATTCCACGATGCGAGAGTTCGCCGTGCGTGTGGCGGCGGCGATTGCAGCGCCGCGAATCTGGGTTTTTCCAAGATCGATCCCGATCGCATGCACACCGAGCCTCACCAACGGAGGAACCGAGCGCACGGCGCCTCCGCTGAGCGTCAAGACGCACGCGGAATTGCACATGGCGCCGTTTGAATCGAGTTCCGAGACGAAGTCTTTGCCGGAACGCTTCAGCATTTCGCATGACTTGTCCGACAGCCGATCGCGGCTGCACTCGGTCGGCACCGTCCGCGCCACGCCCACCTCGATGTTCCGGCTGCGGATGAGCCTGCCGAGCTCGATGGCGCCGAGCACGGAACCCCCGCCGGAATGAAGAAAGATCGGCAACCTGCGCCGCGCGAGCTTCGCCAATAATTTGCGAAGACGCTGAGCGGCATCAAGATCGATCTTGCCATCCGCGGCGATCCACGCCTCGCAACCTGATCCACATGCGTCGGCTTCTCCCGTGGCCACGAAAAAGGTCATGGGCTGCGGATCGGACGGCTTGGTTTCGGTTGGCCTGACGATCGTGGGTTTGACGATGGCGGGCTTGGCGGTCGGCTGCGCCGGCGCCACCGACACCCCGCCCGAAGTTCCGATAAGTCCCGCAAGAGCAATCGGCAGCAGGCGACGTGTCCTCATTTGATTGACCCCCCCTGGCGGACGCGCGTCTCGACGTCATGATAGCAAAACAGGACGCCGGTACACGTTCTAATGGAGGCGCCTACATTCTTGCTGACCAACCTTAAATTGCCAGGCTCAACTTGCAACGTCACATCGGGCAATTGTTCCGAGACATTCATTTCCCGGAAGCGGCCAAGACCTTCGCGCGTGCGGCATTCATCAACTCAAGGACCATGGCTTGCCTCCAGGGACAGCGCCACCACTCGTGCCTGCCGCAATATTGCCACTGGACTGCGTCTTCAAAATCTCATTCAAACGTTGATTTGCAATGACCACCTCATCGGCGCGAAGAGGCCTGATAACTGGAGCGGCAGCCGGTGCGCTCGACCGCGCGCTCGCCGACCCGCAGGTGCGGCATCGCGACATGGCGGTGGAACTGACCGATCGCGACGGCGATTCCATCAAAGTCGCCGGTACCCCGCTGAAATTCGTGGGCCGGTTCTCGTGCGAGCACACTTATCCGCATCGACTTGGTGCCGACACCGCGGATATTCTTCGCGAGCTTTAGGAATGCCGGAGGATGAGGTCGCGCGCCTCGCCAAAGAAGGCGTTGTTGGTTTGGGATGAGATGAAACGATCATGATGCCGCTCTCGTTGTCGGCTCGTCGGGCCCGCACTTTTGGCGGCGCGTTCGTGCTCGTCGCCGCGGTCATGGCGACGCTTGTGGCCCGCGCTGCCGAAGCGCCGCCGCCGTGTGCGAATTGCGCGGCCGAACAGACATTGCCGTCCGCCGATATCGTGCCAGACGCGCCGTCCAAGTCGCCTGTGCCGCCGAGCGATCCGGCGGTGCAGGCGCGGCTGCCGGGATGCGCGGAGTGGACCGACCGCTGCGTCACCTGCCGACGCGACGCCGGAAAGATCACATGCTCCAACATCGGCGTCGCCTGCCAGCCCCAGGCGGTAGAATGCGTGCGCGCGGAGCCGGCGGAGGAGAAGAAGCGGGGGAATTGACGAAGCCTCGTTGCGCAGCGACAGGATCGTATTGCTTAGGCATTGTGCTCCGAAAGAGATTCTTCTTGGATTCGTCCGATTTCCGGCTATATAACCGGAAATAATCCAGGGCAGGACGTATGGCGACCAAATCCCAGCGCAAGGCAATCCGCACGCACCGTCGTCGCGCGGCGGCACGAGGTTTCGTACGTGTTGAGGTCCAGGCGCCCAAGAGGGATGCCGGCCTCATTCGGGCGTTGGCCGAGACGTTGCGGGGCGACGCCGAGAAAGCCGAGGCGCTTCGATCAACGTTGGCGAAAGCGCTAACGCACCCGGAAGTGCAGACTGCGTTCGATATCTTTGGCTCGGAACTTCCCGACGAAGCCTTTGCGGGCGTTTTTGAGCAACCGCGCCAACGGAATTGGCGCGAGGTCGATCTGTGAAATTTCTGGTCGACACCAACGTTATTTCCGAAATCCGCAAGCGCGACCGAGCCCATCCCAACGTTGTCCGTTGGGTCGCTCGTACCGCGGTCGAGGAAATCGGGACGAGCGTCCTGGTGCTTGCGGAAATCCGTCGTGGCATCGAGCTGAAACGGCGGAGCGATCCGGAACAGGCCAAATCTCTCGATCGATGGTTCTTGCAAATGCGGGCCCGGCTTGGGGACCGCGTGCTGCCTATAGATGAGCCGGTTGCGGAAGCCTGGGCGCTGCTGGGAATTCCCAATCCCCTGCCCCTGATCGATGGACTCCTGGCGGCGACTGCCAAGGTGCATGGCCTGACACTTGTGACCCGCAATGTGGCGGACATTGCCAAGGCGGACGTGTCGCTGCTCGATCCGTTTGCTGCATGACGGTTGGATTGGGACTCAGGAGTGGCGACGGTGCGGTGCCGCCTCTCGACCACTCAACCCCCTACCCCATAAGACGCGAAACGGCCGCGAATCGCGCGGGATCCCGCCTTCAGGCTAACGCTGCGGTGCAGCAAGTCGACCGCGGACGAAATTGAATGTGTCATCTACGCAACATATCCGGGGAAAAAAATGGGCCGAAGCTGGAAGCTCAACCCTTTCCGATTGCAATGTCGGGCGCAACACGCATAGTTCCACGATGGGGATGAGTCACGTCGCGGCCACCCGCGATGCTGGCCAGGGGGGAAGGGAATGCGCAATAAGTTCCTGTCGAGCGTCGCGAGTTCCGCTCTTTTCGCCGTTCTTGCCGCTGGGTTTGCAGGCGGCGCAATTGCGGCAGACTTGCCGGCGAAAGCGCCATCGGCGCAGTACATGCCGGCCTGGAGCTGGGCAGGCTTTTATGCCGGCGTGCACGACGCCGCCGTTCGTGGTGGAACAACATTCTCAGACCCGTTCGGCCCCTCCATTTTTGGCGGCCGGACTCCGACGCCAGGTTACGGCTTCGGTGGCCAGATTGGTTACAACTGGCAGAACGGAATGTGGGTGTACGGGCTTGAGGCCGACGCCACGTGGCTGACCTCCGACGCCACTGTGACCTGCGGGGCGTCCTCAGGCTTTTATT
>Ga0137359_10002046_pt1 | contig 16155 bp, 17 predicted proteins | sample Mad1_40_16metaG_FD_108281 | JGI IMG/M metagenome (GOLD analysis project Ga0137359, IMG submission 108281) | Vadose zone soil microbial communities from Angelo Coast Range Reserve, California, USA - Mad1_40_16 metaG | ecosystem: Environmental > Terrestrial > Soil > Vadose zone | place: USA... | reverse complement strand
TCCGCTCCATCCTCTTATAACCAAATTACGTGTTTCGCCCGAAGATGTAGACCGGAGTTGGATGGTTCCTTCATTAAGTCCGTAAGCGATCAGCGCTCGTTGCGAACCGTCAGGGGACAAGCTCCACTCGCCCTCGGCATCGATTTGCGGCGGGGTCGTGCCTTTCCCATTCCTCACGTCGAAATGGAACGTCTCTGAGGTTTTCCCCTTTGAGGTGCTGTAGAGGCAGACCGTTGAGGGCGATCGCGCGCACTGCACGTTCGAGATATGCATGTCTTTGAGGACCAGGCGAGGCGTTCCACCGGTTATTGGGATGGCGAAAATCGATGAGAGGGCGTCGGAGCTGGCGGTTCGCGGGGTCGAAATATACAAGATCTCCGAGCCGTCTGGTGTCAGTCTTGGTAGTTCGAGTTGATCGATGCTGGTCGCCAGGATTTCCGCCAATGGCTGGTCGCTGGCCTGTTTAAAAATCTCTTCAGTGCCGTTTCGATCCGAAGAAAACAGGACTGCCCTGCTATCTGGCGTCCAGGATGTTGGAAAGCTTACACGGTCGAGGTCGTCGAGCGTCAACCGCTGGTGCTCAACCAACGTTTTGCCATCCGGGGCGAGCGTCCCAATGTAAGTGGTCGCCGTCCAAATAACCCGAACGAAGACGAGCGCTTTCCGTCGGCACTTCCGGCCATCTGTAGTATCTGACCGTTTCCTTGCGCAATGCGTTTCCGAGGCTCAGAATTGTTTCCAGATCGTTGCAACGAGGCAGACCACAGGCTTGAATCGTGCAAACTTCCCTGATCGAAAAGGGCGTAGACGAGTCGGCCATCGCGCAGCCAATGCAACACTGAAGCCAAACGGCTGTCTGAAAAGATGGTTTCGGCTTTGCCGCTCTGCCATTCATTGACCTCTACAGTGTTGACGGCGGACAACCTAGCTCTTATGTAAGCGATTCGCTTGGCGTCCGGAGACCACGTCGGCACCCCAAACCGTGAGTCATCAGGGTCACCGGTTACAACGCCTGCTACCTTGACGGGGTCTGTTCCGTCCGAACGCATGACCCAGATTTCTCGACCGTACCTGTCATAAGTCAAGTCAGAGCGAAGGAAGGCAACGTGGCTGCCGTCGGGAGACACCGATCCTCCCGCGGCGTTATCCGCCAGGTGACGGGACGAGCCTCCGAACACCGAGATGCTCCACAAACTTGTCTTCCCCGGCTGGTCCTCGCGAGAGATTAGTAGGTGCGAGCCATCTGGAAACCAGTCATCCATATGAGCCAAGAAGTTTGCTGGCAATTGTAAGGAGTGAGTTTCACCCGTGCGAATGAGTTTCAGGTAAATGCCTGTATTGTCGGAGTAGGCGAGGTTCTTGCCGTCGGGAGAGATGCTTGCTCCGCTTACCCAATTTTCCGACGAATTCGAGGTTAGCCTACGTTCCACGATGTCCGTGCTCCGCGACGCAAGCCGCCAGGGGGCCCAGACAACTACGGCGACTAGGATCAATGCGAGGCAAAGGACGGCAACCCAACGAGTCAAGAAAAACAATTTGTCTCGTTTCGAGACTGATGCGATTTCGATTCCCCCTGGAACAGATGAGCCGCTGACCGGAGCAACGAAGCGATACCCACGTCGAGCGAGCGTCTCGATGAAGATCGGAGCGTCCGCCGATTCGCCCAGCACATCTCGCAGCCTCTTGACGGCAGCATTGAGACCATGGTCAAAATCGACGAACGTGTCCGCCGGCCAGAGCTTGCTGCGTAATTCCTCTCGGGTAACTAGTTCTCCGGGTCGCTCAAGCAATGCGACCAACACTTGCAAGGGTTGTTCCTGCAGCTTTACCTTCTGTCCCCGCTTACGCAGTTCCCCGGTCTGGGAATTAACCTCGAAAGTACCGAAGCGGATAGTTGAAGATGAGGAATTAGCAGACATAGCCAAACTTCCACAGGCCGAAGCTTAGCACTATTTGAAGACATCCGCCTGCAGATCGCCGGAATGCTCGCTCCTAGGGTGGTCCCTTTTTCCGCGCCATATCCGCAATCCCGTCAACGCGTGGCAGGGATAGGGGATATGGTTTTGCCCAATCCTCCAACACAAAAGAGATGGAGCCAGGCGATCAACCATCGGAGACCGCAGCATGTTGAGCGGAACTCCTGGTGTTGGGCTTCAGGTCCGACCGTCCGAGCGAATAGTCGGCAAACATGAAACTGACAATGCGTTCCGGTGATTTCTGTGTTGCCCGCGATTCGCCCCGGAGCCCCGGAGCAGTAGACACATGCCATACGATGATGGTCAGATACTCCCTGACGTACAGGAGTCGCCCGATGACCGCGGCAGATTTTCGCAGGATTGCGCTGAGCATGGCGGGCGTGGAAGAGTACTCTCACGCAGGATTGCCGGCTTTTCGTATAGGAGGCAGGAAATTTGCTTCGCTGGCCTCGCAAGCAGGGGGCTACGGAAATCTGATGCTAACGCTCGAGCAGCAGGCGGCGTTTGTGGAGGAGGCCCCCGAGATTTTCTTGCCGATTCCTGGCGGCTGGGGAAAGATGGGACACACGCATATTCGCCTGGCGGCGAGCGAGGATGTACTGACGGGTGCACTCCGAACAGCGTGGAAACTGCGAATTGAGAAGAACGCAAAGACAAGCCGGAAAAGGCCCCATATAGCGTCGCGCAGCGGAGTAGCACGCAAGAAACGCGGGAAGCGATGACCTGTGAGGGCAACAAGAGCGCGCGGGTCGCTAGATGTTCTTGTGACCAAAACGCTAAAGCAACTTCGTGAGTTGTCCGCAAATCTCTGCACCTAGGCTCGAACTTCTCCGCTGCCACTTATGCACACTCACTTGGTCGTGCACAGTCCAGAGTAGTATTTGGGGGTTGGACAACCGAAACTAGACTACAAGTTCGCGCCGAAGGCTAGCAGACGGCCGTCGCAATCCTTCACTACAAACTCACGCGAGTGCCATGGCATGTTGGCAAGTCCGCGCATGAATTCCACGCCTCGAGCTGCATACTCAGCATAAAGCGCGTCCGCATCTTCGATGAATACGTACGCGTCGAGCAGTTCGTCCGAATATTTGTCGGGATTGGCTGTGGGAGGTTCGGCACAGCGGAAGTGAATCGCCTGTTGGTCGCGCGCAACGATGGCGTAAACCGGCGGGTCCTGCCACGTGCCTAAACACTTGAAACCAAGCTTAGCGTCGTAATAGGCAAGGGTGCCGGGGATGTCCAGGGTGAAGAACTGAGGCGCGATCTGACGAATCATGGGGCAAGTCTACTACAGAAAATGTTGGGTGGTGCCGACCGCGGATCACCGGCTGTTTTCACTTCCGACTCGCGAGAACGGCGTTCTGGTAACTCTTAAAGTTTTGGGGGCGGATCGTCGCAAACTGGAAGGAATCCTCAGCGTCTGGTTTGCCCGTTAATGCGGGAAAATCCATAAACGCTAGACGACTATGCGCGATATGTCGTTCTATTACGCGTCGGATCGGAAATCATAGAAGACACGAATGAGGTTGCCATCAAGATCGGCGGCGATAAACTCGCGCAGCTTCCAGGGTTTGTCTTCGGGTTCGGAAACGATCTTCGCGTGCGCGGCCCTCCACTGTGCGAAGAGTTCGTCTACCTCGGCCTTGCTATCGAGATTGAGCCAGAAAAGGATCGGGCCTAAGTTGCCGCAGGACTTTCGGAAGGATTCGTTGGTGATAAACAGTCTGCAATTCCCCTTTGAGATGCCAGCAATGCCGCCTTGGTCGCCGCCCCAATCGAAGGTAAAGCCCAGCGTGTTGACATAGTAGCCAGCGGCTTTGTCGACGTTGGCCGCGGGTATCTCCGGGACAGGAGCGGGGAACGTCATGCGGTGAATCGTACCACGAAGACGCGACTTGGAAACCCAGGAATATGTGGGGTTGAGTTCAAGCAATCAGTTTCGTCGATCGTTCGCGAAAAACGCCGAAGTGTTGATCAATCCGATCAATTCCCGCGTCGGCTAACAAGAAACTGAGAATTTGATCCGATGACTTCCGAATCGCTACTCAGCCACGATCCCGAGCAGCGTGGATTATCGATTGCGAAAAACGCAGCTGCTGTATGTGTTCGCTCGCGACTATGGATACGCCGGCGTGCATACCAGTGGGACAAGAGATGTCCGTAGCGATACAGATGGCCATCTTTCTAATAGCTTGCATCAGTCGAGAAACGTAAACTAGCAGACATCGTGATCGAGCAAAAAATCAATGAATTCTTCGGCGATGCCGAGTCCACTGGCTTTGGAACGGGCTGGTGGAGTGGGATATTGTCGGCCTTTTTTGGATCTCTATCATTCGGAGCCGTTTTGTGCCTGCATTTTCCTCAGCTACTAAGCTCTCCTGAACTGCGTCCACACTATCCGATGCACGCCCTGCGCGTTTTAATCCAATGCCTCATCGTAGGGGCAATTTTCTTTGGAGTTATTTCTTCCATTCTGCGCAAGAAAAAGATTCTGGCATTGACCGGAATGTTGCTGGCCATCGCGGCAACGGCTTTGGGCGGATCCAGCGTACAGATTAACGAAACTCCGCACGGTGGGCTTGCAATCGGCCTGGACTGGTTTTTGCTTGATTTGTTTTTGATGGCACTCATCTACGTGCCACTCGAAAGACTCTGGCCGCAGTATCCAAAACAAGGAACATTTAGAAAGGAGTGGACATTGGATGTGGTTTATTTCATGTCCACGCATCTCCCGCTACAAATTTTATCCTTCCTGGTTTTATTGCCCGCTACCCAGGCCACTAAATATTTGGGTGTTCCGGTTCTTCAACAATTTATCGCTCGAATGCCCTGGCTTTTACAATTGTTTCTGGCGGTTGTGGTTGCGGACATTGCTGAATATTTTATTCATTTGGCTTTGCACAAAGTGCCTTTTCTATGGCGTTTTCATGCCATTCACCACTCTTCGAAGGCGCTTGATTGGATTGCCGGCTCACGCTCCCACTTTGTGGACGACACACTTGTGCGCGGATTTATCCTTGCTCCTCTCATGCTGGGTTTCTCCCAATCGATCATCCTGGCGTATCTGATTTTTGTTACCCTTCACGCTACCTGGACTCATTGCAATTTCGGTCCCAATGCTAAATGGCTCGAAAAGTATTTGGTTATGCCCAGATATCACCATTGGCACCATACTTCGCAAAAGGAGGCCATCGACAAAAACTTTGCTATTCATTTCCCGTGGATCGATAAAATTTTTGGAACTTACTATTATCCTGAGGGATGGCCGGGAAGTTATGGTCTGGCCGGCGAAGAAATTTCGCCTAACTTTTTTGGGCAAACTATCGAACCATTCACGAAAAGAAAAAGAGTTCCCTAAAAATTCAGTTCGCCTAACGGAACGTCCTTGGGTAACTCCGCACCCTTTGTCGTTGCCTTCACCAAGCCAAAATATTTCATAAATTTGACGGTTACAAATCCAAAGTCGTATTCAGATTTGTCGTGGCTTAGCCGCAAAAGACCCGGATAGTGGTGATGATTATTTTGCAAGCAAGCGCTGAAAGTTGCCGTCACCGGTAGCCACTCGCCAATGTTCATGGCGTTGTCGTCTTCGTCGTGATACCGCCGGTATCCAAAATTTCGAGTGTGAGTCCAATAATTTTGGATCATATTTACCCACGCTGCAAAAATTCGCATTCCAACCCACATCACCAGCGCAAATTTCAGATCTCCAACAAACCTCCACAAGAGATAAAAACTAAAGGCTTGTGCAAGTATCGCGAAAAACGGGCTGGCAACGACCCGAAAAGTCCGGGATTTTAAAATCTCGTCGCCGGCCAAATTTCCATTGCATTGGTACGGCATTAAACAGAGATATAGAGTTCGCCAAAAACCATCGCCTGAAAGTTTATTGGGATCCCCAGAATGGTCTGCATGCTTATGATGCAATCGATGGCGATTCACCCAGGCGATCGGGTCTACATAGAGCCCGAAGATGTTATTCACGACCGTGACGGCTTTTATGAACCATTCCTTATAGTCGAGTGAACGATGTGCGATTCCCAAATGAAGAACATCGGCCAAATACAAGCCGCCAAGAAACCAGCAAAAGATAAAATAAACTCCGCCTATCAACATTCCAGTCCAAGGTCGCAAATGAGCTGGGGCGAAAAACATACAAGCCAGCATGTAGGCAAAAATAATCGCATAGCCTGTGGTGTTGTATATTTTCACGATGACTCCCCGGGGCGCTATTCAATCAGAAATTCGAGTTCCTTTCAAATAACAAGTTAATGAGTAAGCGGCTGGAGTCGGTTCGGTCAGGTTATAGGGCGGAGAAAAGTGAACCATCACTGCATTCGCTGTCATTCCTACTGCAGGTCGGTGTCAGGGGCGGGATGCCCAAGCGCACGCAGCATGGCGACCACTTGGCCTTTGTGGTGGAACGTGTGCGTGATCACGTGAAGCAGAATAAATGCCGGACTACGCAGTTCCCCAAACCAACCTTCCGGACGTTTCGCCAGCGTCGTATTCAGTTGAGTCTCACCGAGAGTCTCTACATACGCGCGGGTTGCATCGAGGATCCGACGCTTCTCAGACAGCAACGCCGCCATCGTCGGGACATCCTCTTCCCGCCAGCCCGCAAAGGCTTTGTACTGCAGATCGTGCACCCAGCCTTCTTCCACGGTCAGAATGTGCACCAGTTGTTTCCAAACAGTCGGAAAGCCGAAGCCTGCCACTGGCTGTCGCAGCAAGTTGTCTGGAACCGTGGCGACGTGGCGCAGCAAAACGTCGAGCCTATCGTGCGTTGCGCTGTGCAATTCGATGATTCCGGCTCTTGTAAACATGTTTCACCTCGCGACGGAGAGTAACGCCCCATCGCCGCGCTTCGATTCTCGGTTGGTGCACCATGCACGCGCAAGCCGACCAATTTATGCGGACCTATCAGCGAGGGGAGCGCGTTGACGGGATAGCGGATAGGAGAGAGCGAAACTGTCCTTTTTGCCCGAAATACATTTGTTAGGTTAGCGGGTTAGCCAAGAGTTGGTGGGATTGCTTATTGCAGGGGATTCACAGTCTTGGGCGCTTTTGTTGCGCGGTTGCGTTCTGCAAGCGTTTCCACGACTATTTCGGTTCGACCGTTTCTGCCAGGCTGTTCGATAATTGTGATGACATCCTGTTTGCCCATCCATTCAGCGCGGTGTGCGTCATATTTTACGCCATACAGATCGAATACGGGTTCGGTGTAGCTTTTTGACGGCTCACCGTAGGTTTCCCGCAATCCCTCGAAGAGCTCAGCAAAGTACTTCGGGTGGTATCCTTCAACGTCGGTGGTCGAGACGTTAAATACCAGGTCTATCCTGACCAAGTGGCCCCCGTCCAAAGTAAATGTATCCGTCCTCATAGCTTTGTCGTCGCCGCCGCCGTACTCTTGACGTGCCCCGCTTGTAGCTTGTTGCTTGACGAGCGCCGCGTTAGAACAAATATCTTTGGCGTTGGGTTTGGAGGCAGGGTTTACGGCCTTTGCCAGCTGTTTCACAGCTTTCCAGTCCCCGGCTTGGCATGCGAGTAACAGTTGCCCAACGGCATCTTCGGAGAAGAAACGCTCAGCGGTTTCGCCAAGCAAATGTCCAGCACCCTTCAACTCGCGGGGCCGCTCCTGTTGTGATGCTGAGCTGAATAACATCAAGAATCCGAGGACACTCGTGACCGTGTTTTGCATTTTTTCTCCGTCAGTTCATTGAAGGCACAGGCAACCACAATCTGGGAGCGCCGCGAAACTTCTTGATGCGTCAGCAGGAACGAAGTCAATTATCGAAGTGCCGGCCAATGCTCCATCCACTTTCCATTCTCACATGAATGCAAGCCCGAACCTTCCCACATGTTGACATGGTCAACTCTGGTTAGTCGGGGTCCCGTCCATTTTGAACCGCCAGCTTTCGCGCCGGATCCCACTTGTCCGCGATCGGCGTTAATGAGGACTCGCCCAAGTGGATTATTTCCGAAGGCGTCGTGATGCAGCCACAATCGATAAAATCATCTTTGACAATCTCCTGGTGGACTCGACAGTGTCAGTCAGAAGTCTCGCGGCCAACGGCTGTGAATTCAGACGAGACTTATGAATCCTCTAAGGATAACGTTCAGAAATGCTTGAAAAAGAAAATGAAGGCGACGAGACCCAGTGGTGCTGCAGAACAAAAAGGTGATCTACGATCTCTTGTTTCGTGCCAGCGCGGAAACTCTTCGCAGGATAGTTCCCATTATCGTCTCCGAGTTTCCGGTTCGCGCTGGTGTCCGCCTGATAGTCGATTGAGAGGAGGAGGCCCCGTGATTCGTGTATTTCTCGCTTTCGATGATGCCAATTTCGGCCAGCGGCTTTTTGAATACCCGAACGAGCAGCCTGATGCGATCCTAGAACTGGCTGCCGCGGATGATCTGCAAGTAGCCAATGCGTTTAAGCAACACATTCCCAGCGTTCCGCTTCTGCTGGTCGCGGAAGAAGTAAGCCCGGAGACCGAAAAGGGCCCTGGTGCATGGTGTGGATGCAGCGTTCCCAAAGGAAGACGACCCGACAGCACTCGCCCTGAATGTTCGGGCGCTTTATGACATCAGTGGGCGTGACCGCGAGGGCGAGACTTAATTTCTGAGCTACGGTCTGGTCAATCCAAGTTCCTGCAAATACTTGGCGACTTCGTTGTGGCCGCGCTCCTGCGCAAACGCCAGCGCGTTCTTGCCGTCGTCGGTGCGCGCGTGCCAGTCGGCGCCGTGGGCCAGCAGCATTTTCACAATTTCCAGGTGGCCATTGGCTGCAGCCGTGAGCAGCGGCGAATAACCTTTCGCGTAGCGGTAGTTCACGTCCGCACCGTTTTCCGCAAGCCACTGCGCGATGGAGACGTGTCCGCGGGCGACCGCTCCAGTGAGCGCGGAATATCCCGTTTCATTTGTTGCGATGGCGTTGATCTCCGCCCCTTTGCCATGCAAATAGCGCGCGCCGTCTTCATGTCCGAATGCCGCCGCCAACGCGAACACCGGAAATCCATCCGGAGAATAGTTTTTCGCGAGTTCGGGATTGCCTTCCACGAATTCTTTAATGCACGCCAAGTTTCCCGCAGCCACGGCTTCGTGCAACTCCAGCGTCGCGCCCTTTTCGATCAACAGGTCGCGAATTTCTTCTCGCCCCTGGTAGCAGGACATCAACACGGCGGATCGCATTTGCGGATTCCGTGCGTTCACCAGATTGGCATTCGCGCTGACGAGTTCCCGTACTTTCCCTGCGTCGCCGGTTCGAATCGATTCGAACAGCGCCTGTGTATCATCCATCGGTTTTCTCCGGGGAAAAAAGAATCTTATTTTGCTCGAGCTTCGTTCGAACAAAAACGGAACGAGGAATTTATCGCCGGGCCCGGTCTTTGCGGACTGCGTCTTCGATCAGCGCATCCAGTTCGTCGCGCTTGAGGGTGATTTGGTCGGTGACGCTTTCTTCTTCGTCGCTAGTGACCGGCAGATCGGCACCGCCGCCGGGCGGGGATTGGACGCCGTAGCGGGCGCGCGCCGCCATTAATTTTGCCACTTCCCTGCTCGAGAAAAGCTTTGGCGTGCCAGCCTTTTCCGCGGCCAGCGTGATTTTCGCGGTGTGCTCTACTGTCTCCATGCGGTAAAAAGCTGTAAGCAGGTCCGGGCCGCAGGTCACTGCGCCGTGATTCGCGAGGAGCAGCGCATCATAGTTCTGCACGTAAGGCTCAATCGCGGCGCTCAATTCCGGAGTTCCCGGCGTCGCGTAACGCACCAGCGGCACTTTGCCGAGCCCGATCACAACTTCCGGCAATAGCGCCTGATCAAGCGCGCGGCCGGCGGCTGCAAATCCGGTCGCGGTAGCGGGATGGGCGTGGCAAATCGCGTGCACGTCACGCCGCGTCCGGTAAAACAGCAGGTGCATCAGTACTTCCGAGGACGCTTTTCGCTGGCCTTCAAGGTGCCGGCCTTCGAGATCCACTACCACCAGATCTTCGGGCTCGAGCATGCCTTTGTTCATACAAGTTGGCGTGGTCAGGATGCGGCCGTCGCCGAGGCGCACCGATACATTGCCCTCGCACGCGACGATGTGGCCGCGCTCGTACAGCCACCGGCCCACGAGGCAAAGCTCGCGCCGGTGCTGCTTTTCGTTCTTGTAAGTTCCACTCAAGTCTGAGTCCGGGCGCACGGTGCGGGACTCCTCCTCGCGCGGCATTATCTACCGTGCGAGCAATTTTGCAACTAAATTATTTCGATTATTTTGCTCCTGGCGGACCGGCCATAATCGCCTGTGGGGCTGCTTCGGATTGACCTGCCTAGGCGTAAATTCCGCGCATTTTTAAGGCTTTCGCTACCCGGTCGATCGCCACCATGTAGGCCGCGATGCGGTTATTGACCTTGTGCGCTTCCGCGTACTTTACCACCACGTCAAAAGCATTCACCATGATGTCCATCAGGCGTTCGTTGACTTCGCTTTCGCGCCAGAAGAAGCCCTGGCGGTCCTGTACCCATTCGAAGTAGCTGACGGTTACTCCGCCTGCGTTGCCAAGAATGTCCGGCACGGTGAAGACGCCCTTGCTGTCCAGGATGGCGTCGGCTTGCCAGGTGGTTGGTCCGTTGGCGCCTTCGCACAGGATCTTGGCCTGTACGCTGGCGGCATTTTTCTCGGTGATCTGGTTTTCAATCGCGGCGGGGATAAGCACTTCGCAGGGTTGGAATAAAACATCTCTGGAGCTCATCTTGGCCCCGCCACCCGGAAAGTCCTGCAACGGCTTTTTCTGGTTCGTAACCCAATCAATGACCTTGGGAATATCGAACCCGTTTTCGTTATATAGACCGCCACCGATGTCGGCAAGCCCGACTATCTTGTAACCGGCCTTGCTCATCAAGTCCGCAGCCATCGAGCCCACATTTCCGAATCCTTGGATAATGGTGCGGCAGGCTTCCTTCTTCATTCCCAGCTTTTCAACCGCCTTGTCCACGCAGATCATCACTCCGCGGCCGGTGGCTTCTTTGCGGCCGCGTGATCCACCCAGTTCGATCGGCTTACCCGTAACCACTGCTGTCGTGGCCATACCGACATGCATCGAGTAGGTGTCCATGACCCATGCCATGGTCTGCTCGTTGGTGCCGACGTCCGGCGCCGGCACGTCGCGCTCCGGTCCCAGCCAACTCGAAAGCTCCGCTGTGTACCGCCGTGTCAGACGCTCCTGCTCTCCGCGCGACATCTTCTGCGGATCGCAGATCACACCGCCCTTCGCTCCGCCAAACGGAATATCCACCACCGCGCATTTCCAAGTCATCCACGCCGCCAGCGCTCGCACTTCGTCCAGACTCACATCCGGCGCGAAGCGGATTCCACCTTTGCCAGGCCCGCGTACCGTGGAGTGCAGCACGCGATATCCCGTGAACACTTCGAGCGTCCCGTTGTCCATCCCCACCGGAATGTACAGTGTCACTTCTTTATCCGGGTATTTCAGATAGCGATAAATTCCCTGCTCAAGCCCCAGCTTTCTTGCCGCTTCTTCAAAACGCGCCTCCGCGTTCTGGTACACATTCATTTCTTCCGGTGCAGTCCCTTGCGACATCCCAAACGCTCCTTTGTCTGCGGAAAAACACGGCTCCGCTCCGCCGCCTTGAACAAGCTGACGCGATTACGGTTGCAGCTTTGTCTTCGATTGGCCTGTGACGCTGAAAATTAGCAGGCTACCCACCTGCGGTGCCGTCACAAGGCCGGGCCGCCAGTATACGAATCCTTTCCGTTCGCCCGCAAGCCGCGACTTGTAAACTGGGTTCCAAAAACGCTATCCGACTGGCGATGCAGTGCGCGATCTCATTCGCACTGATCACGAATTCTCGCGTAATGGCAGCCGCGAAATACGGTTAGTTCACTCAGTTATAACTGTTTTGGTACATTCGGCTTTGAATTCCATCGGTGGCAAACGAACTGGTGGTAGCATTTTCTTCACCCCTCCAGAGCTGCTGTTTCGGGTTGTTTCAGGCCTGTTGGGGGAGGTCCCATTGAAGCCTTACTGCCAGCGTTCGGTTTCCGCAGCAGCTTCGACGCAGCAGAAGAATCCCCCGCTGCAATTCGTTTGGAACCGCAACTTCGCTGTCTTACCGAGATCCTTCCTACATTTGATGGACTTGTAAGATGAGCCCGGCATCAGTCGCGAAGTGGCCCCGCCCAGCCGCGCAAATCATTGCCGTTTTAGTCTCGCTTGCGGGCGCGGCGGTACTGTTGGGCTGGGTGCTTGATCTTGCTTGGCTGAAAACTGTACTGCCGGGGCTGCCCAAGATGTCGCCGCTTACGGCTTCTCTGTTCGTGTTGGCCGGATTGGCACTTTGGATCGCAGCGCGCCAGAACTCAAATAAACCTGAAACGCACGGAGGGCTGAAACCACTCGACCCCTGGCTCTTTTTTGTCTTGGTGACCGTTGTCGTCGCATCCGCCGCGCTTTGGCTAACGTTTTATGCTTTGGGCTGGGATCCGGGCATCGATCGACTTGGTTTTCACGAAGCTTTTCCGGGCCCTTCGCCGGCGCGCATGTCGCCCGCTACTTCGACTGCATTTTTCTTGCTTGGCGGAGCGCTGTTGCTGTCACGCACCGCGCGTTTCGCACGGTTATTTCAAGCTCTGGCCCTGCTTGCCGGACTGGTTGCCTGGCTTGGCTTCAGCCATTACTTATATGGCGGGCAACCCCTCCTGCCGTACACCCAGATGGCGGTTCACACGGCGCTCTGCTTCCTCTTGCTCAGCACGGGGATTCTTTGCACAGGTCCTGAGATTGGTCTCGTGGCTTTGCTTACGGACGGCGGTCCTGCTGGGACCATTGCGCGCAGGCTCATCCCCGCAGTCTCGGTCATGCCTCTCGTAATCGGGTGGCTCCGTTTGCAAGGGCAGCGTGCTGGTTGGTACGGCACCGAAGCAGGAATCTCCCTGTTCGCGCTGGCGAACGTACTCATTTTTGGCGCGCTCATCTGGGCGAATGCCGCTCTTCTGCGAAGCAGCGATTTCAAGCGCGGTCTCGCGGAAAGCAAAGTCCGTGATCAGTTGGAAAAGCTGAACCTGCTTCATCAGATCACGCGCGCCATCGGCGGAAGAGAAGACTTGCGCAGCATTTATCAGGTTGTCTTGCATACTCTCGAGGAAAATCTCGCTTTCGACTTTGGCTGCATCTGCGATTACGACGCGGCCCGGGACGAGCTTACCGTGATCCATGTTGCGGCCGGCCAGACGCTGGCTTTCGAATTGGCGTTCACCGAACAAGCCCGCATTCCGATTGACGCCAATGGCCTAAGCCGCTGCGTACAGGGAAATCTGGTCTACGAACCCGACGTCGCGGAAATAAGGATGCCGTTCCCGCAAAATCTGTGCAATGCCGGCTTGCGTTCCCTGGTGATTGCGCCGCTACTTGTCGAAAGCAGAGTTTTCGGCGTGTTTGTCGCAGCGCGCCGGAAAGCGAACGGCTTCAGCAGCGCCGAATGCGAATTTCTGCGTCAATTAAGCGAGCATGTCGCGCTGGCTGCTCACCAGGCGCAGCTACACGCTTCTTTACAGGAAGCCTACGACGATTTGCGGCGGACGCAGCAAGCTGTCCTGCAGCAGGAGCGGTTGCGCGCGCTCGGTCAGATGGCCAGTGGCATTGCACACGACATTAACAACGCCATCTCTCCAATGGTCCTGTACACGGAAATGCTGCTGGAAAAGGAAGCATCACTCACTCCTCAGACTCGCAAGCATCTGGAAATGATTCAGCGCGCCGCGGATGACGTCGCAAAAACCGTTTCCCGCATGCGCGAGTTCTCCCGCCAGCGCGAGCCTCAATTGACGCTGGCCCCGCTGCAAATCAATGACCTAGTCCAACAGGTCTCGGATATGACTCGCGCGCGCTGGAGCAATATGCCAATGCAGCGAGGCATCAGCATCGAAATGCGCAGTGAGCTTGCGCTAAACCCACCAGCCATCATGGGAGTTGAAAGCGAAATTCGTGAAGCGCTCATCAATCTTGTCTTCAACGCCGTAGACGCCATGCCCCTCGGCGGCACGCTGACGGTGCGCACCCGCGCCACGCGCTCGCCACAGCCATCCGCGCGGACTTCCGCTCATCCAGCGCCCGACATGGTTGCCGTCGAAGTCTGCGACACCGGGGTCGGTATGGATGACGAAACACGCCGCCGCTGTTTCGAACCATTTTTCACCACCAAGGGTGAACGCGGTACCGGCCTCGGTCTAGCCATGGTCTATGGCGTGGTTCAGCGCCACAGCGCGGATATTGAAATCGAAAGCAGCGTCGGCAACGGCAGCACGATTCGTCTGACCTTCGCCGCGGCTTCTCCAATGGAAACGGTCGCCGCGCAGTCCGACGGCCCTGGCAAAATACTCTCCAGAAAACGCGTGCTGGTGGTGGACGACGACCCTCTCCTGCTGAAAACACTGACCGACATTCTCGAAAACGACGGTCACCAAGTGGTCGCCGCAAATGGTGGTCAAGCGGGCATCGACACTTTCTGTGCAGCGCTCGCCCAACACAACCCGTTCGCCGTGGTAATCACGGATCTCGGCATGCCGCGTGTGGACGGCCGTACTGTCGCAAGCTCCGTCAAAGCCGCTGCGAAATCCACGCCGGTAATTCTTCTCACTGGCTGGGGACAACGCCTGGTCGCCGAAGGCGATATTCCTCCTTATGTCGATCGAGTTCTGCCCAAACCTCCTAAGCTTCGCGATCTGCGTGAAGCTCTTGCCATCTCCATTTCGGCCGAAGAATCTCCATCTCGCGATATTTCGCCACTCAAAAACGTCTCGTTCTGACCAGCTTTTCGTCGGCACAATTTGCACAAAACTCCCTGCATCGAATAGGCGGCAACTCCCAACTAAATCCGACGGCGGTCAGCATAAAATGACCAAGATGAGAGTTGCGCAAATTTCTAAAGCGAAAGGGGACTTTGAACTTGTCGAGCGGGATATTCCGTCTCCGGGACCAGGTCAGGTCCGTATCAAGGTACAGGCCTGTGGCGTTTGCCCCTGCGATCTCTACACCAAGGAAGGCTTGTGGCCGGGCCTGCAATTTCCACGTTATTCCAGATCACGAAGTTGCCGGGGTCATTGACGAAGTCGGCTCCGGAGTCTCGACTTGGAAAAAAGGCGTTCGCGCCGGTGTGGGCTGGCACGGCGGCCAGGACAACACTTGTTCCGCATGCCGCGCGGAGATTTCGCCAATTGTGAAACCACGAAGATTACTGGCATAACTTACGACGGCGGCTATCAGGAATATATGCTTGCGCCCATCGAAGCCGTTGCGCGCATTCCGGATGGACTGGAACCTGCCGAAGCCGCCCGCTTCTATGTGCCGGAATTGCTACTTTAAATTCGTTTCGTCACAGCGCAGCCGGTCCCGGCGATCTCGTCGCTGTGCAGGGTATCGGCGGGCTTGGCCATCTCGGCATCCAATTCGCGAACAAATTTGGCTATCGCGTAGCGGCTGTCGGACGCGGCCCTGAAAATGCCGTGCTCGCGAAAAAACTTGGCGCGCATCACTAGATAGACAGTAAGGCGGTTAGCGCTGCCGAGGAGTTGAAGAAGTTGGGTGGCGCGAGCGTCATTCTCGCCACTGCCCCGAGTTCCAAGGCCATGTCGGAAATTTTTCAGGGACTTGGCCGCAACGGTTCGCTGCTGGTCGTCGGCGCGGATATGACGCCCCTTGAAATTCCCGGCGCGGCTCTCAGCAACGGCCGCAAGCGCGTACAGGGCTGGGCTTCCGGCACTCCCAGCGACTCCGAGGACACTATACGTTTCGCAGCGCTTACTGGCGTCGCCCAATGATCGAAAAATTTCCGTTGGAAAAAGCCGGCGAAGCCTATGCTCAGCGGCCACGCGCAATTCCGGGTCGTGTTGACGATGTAAGCCGGCGAATTCTATTGCAATTTGAATTGCACGGTCACAATAAGATGCATGGGCATAGACTGGCCATTCAATGTAGCTGGCTGATACTTCCACTGCCGCACTGCATCCTGGGCAGCTTGGTGCAACAACGCCGGCCCGGAAATTATTTTCATTCCCGAGACGTGGCCGTTTGCATCTATTAACGCGTCGATTTTTACGTCGCCGCTTACGTGTTGATTTCGCGCCATCTGCGGGTACGCGGGGGCGACAGAGGAAAGTAGCCGCGCCGGCTTTACGTCGCCGCCG
>Ga0137359_10002038_pt1 | contig 16178 bp, 14 predicted proteins | sample Mad1_40_16metaG_FD_108281 | JGI IMG/M metagenome (GOLD analysis project Ga0137359, IMG submission 108281) | Vadose zone soil microbial communities from Angelo Coast Range Reserve, California, USA - Mad1_40_16 metaG | ecosystem: Environmental > Terrestrial > Soil > Vadose zone | place: USA... | reverse complement strand
TGGCTACGATGTAATCTACGACACCGTTGGCAGTCAGCAGACGATTCATGACTCTATACGCTGGACGCGTGCAGGCGGAACGGTTGTAATCGTTGGCCTCAGCCTGCACACCATGCGCATCGACCCCACCCCTATCTGGTACCAGGAAATTGATCTCACCGGTACTTTTAGTCATGGCATGGAAACCTGGCCAATTGGCACCTATGGACGCCGTTCTACCTTCGCTGTTGCCGCCGAGATGATCGAAAATCGCCAAGTCCATCCCGAAAAGCTGATCACCCATCGCTTCGCACTCAACAATTACCGTGAAGCGCTTTCTACCGCTACAGCGAAATCACGTACGCAGTCCATCAAAGTCGTGTTCGATTACGCCTTGTTACCCGCCTCTGTGGTACCCAACGTCCGAGCAGCAGCACGTCAACGCCGCCCCATCACGACTACAGCAACCTGGCCTCAAGAGCACCGGCATGATCAAGAAGAGCCAACATGGCCCACACCACCTGATGAGCATTTCATTCCGCCTACCGTCCTTGAGGCGCCAGAGTCGGAGCCTGTAATTGCTTCCATGCCTACCCCTCAAGATGAGATAGCCGAAGCAGAGGCTATAGTTATGCCCGCACCTGCTCCTCAAGATGAGATAGCCGAAGCAGAGCCTGTAGTTGAACTTATGCCTACCCCTCAAGATGAGATAATCGAAGCAGAGCCTATAGTTATGCCCGCACCTGCTCTACAAGATGAGATAGCCGAAGCAGAGCCTGTAGTCATGCCCACACCTGCTCCTCAAGATGAGATAGCCGAAGCAGAGCCTGTAGTCATGCCCACACCTGCTCCACAAGATGAGATAATCGAAGCAGAGCCTGTAGTTGAACTTATGCCTGCTCCACGAAGCGAGGTAGTCGAAATAGAAGTCGACCAGTCTCTCATATCCACCAGGGAGGATGAAAGCCCGACCATTAGAAGATCTGTTTCGAAACCTAGACGCACCCGGCCAAAATCACAGAAGACTACCGCGGATGTGCAAACACCTGGTGAAACCATCACCAATTCGACAGGAACGAATCAGGACGCTGATACGTTAAAATAACTGGAGGGGATTGTCCTGGAGGAGGGCACTGTCGCACCCCAGATTATTGAAGCAACGGATCAATATAAAGAATGAATGCTTATCCGTTATACCATACGGGCATTGTTTTAATTTTTTCATAACATGTTGCCAATGGGCTATTTTTTAAAGCCTATAACTTTGCCCCTCTGTGCATAATTATGGAAAGAGCAGTATTATGGAGCATGTATGACAAACGATAATCAGCAGCCGCAAAGACCTGACTCGTATAACCAGTCACCTGGTCAAGCTTTCGACCTCAATTCCTCGCAAGCTATATCGCAACAAATTCTTGCTTCGCCTGCACAACTGCACGCACAAACAACCTTGCCTGAGCAAAGAGGTCCTGGATGGTCATCATCACGCCCTATGCCTGCAAAACAGTACCAGGAAGCGGTTGGGTCTAGCCGGGTGTCTCCTTTGACACCCTTGCCCTCCTCCCAAACACTTTCACAACAACCGGCCGTCATCACAACAATACCAGCGCAGTCACCAAAGCGCCGCCGTAAGCGCACACCCTTAATTGTATTTCTCTTGCTGCTGTCCATCCTTGTCGCAATTGGAGCTATCGTTAGTCCCAACCTGTTTACCAGTATACCCGGGTCAGACCCGTCATCATCCATAGCTTTTGGCGCAACGGGTCCATTCGTCAAGGCTCCTCTCAATGCATCTCAGATTAATGCCATCATGCATCTTACCGGTTATATGAAATACAAGCAACTGGCTAGCCTTTACGTTTCGCACATGTCTCTGGATGAAGAATTGGGGCAGCTCATCATGGTCGAGTACACCGATACCTCTTATTCGCCCGATCTCGATACTATGATTTCCAAGCTCCATGCTGGGGGCGTTATCATGTACGAGTTCCAGATGCAGACCTTTGCTCAGACCAAACACGATATCGCAGAGATGCAGCAAAATGCCTCCATCCCTCTACTCATTTCAACCGATGAAGAGGGTGGACCATACGTACATCGCCTATCCCATATCTATAGCTATCGCATGTCGGCCACGGATATCTTCAATACCGGCACTCCTGATGTAGCGGCACAACAAGGAGCAAAAGCTGCCCACGATCTGCTATCGCTTGGTATCAACGTAAACCTGGCCCCTGATGTCGATGTGAACCTTGTAAACGGCTATGATATGGTGACCCGCACGTTCGGAAACACCGCACAGGATGTAATCACATATGCCGGCGCTTATCTGAAAGCATTGCAGGGAGCCGGGGCGATTGGCACCATTAAGCATTTTCCTGGTCTGGGCGATGCAGTAACCGATGCTCACACAACCCTGCCCGTCGTAAATCGCACAAAAGATCAGATCTATTCTGTTGAACTGGCACCATTTAAGGCGTTCATCCAGTCACCTGACAGGCTGCTCAACCCGGGCATAATCATGTCAACCGATATGCTGATGCCCGCGATTGATCCCGTCTACCCGACTGAGTTGTCTCACATCTTCATGACCGATATCCTGCGCAAACAGCTTGGCTACGACGGCGTTGTCCTGACCGACGCGCTCTACATGCAGGGCATCACCCAAAAGTGGAGCATGTACCAGGCTGCGGTCATGGCCTTAAACGCTGGTAATGATATGATCCTGGGCCCGACCGGTGCCAACCAGATGGTGGCAACGAGCAACGCGTTAAAAACAGCTTTACAAGATGGTACCCTCTCCAAGGCGCGAGTCGACGAAGCCGCTACCCGTATCATTGCGCTGAAAATGGAATACCATCTCATGCCTGCAGTACCGCCGCAGGAGTAAATGCTTGCTCCTTTAGGCTTCCGATTTTGGCCGCGCCCTGAAATACATGCGAATGCCCGTCCCCTTGAAACCAAATGCAGCACGCAGTTGATTCTCCAGGTACCGCTCGTAGGAGAAATGCAGTGCCTGCGGGTCATTCACAAAAAAGACGAAGGTTGGTGGATTCACCCGCGCCTGCGTCGCGTAGTATATCTTGAGCACCTTACCGCGATTAACGGTAGGATTATGACGGCGCACCGCATCCTGTACGGCCTCGTTGAGACGAGAAGTGGAGATACGCAGGAAACGCATATCGGCAATGCCCAGTACGGTTTCAAGCAGTGATTGCACATGATAACCCGTTTTTGCTGAAGCAAAAACAATCGGAGCATAGGGAATAAACTTGAGGCCCTCCGCGATAATCTTGCGATAGCGCTCGGCGCTTTCAATTTCTTCGTTGGGCTTAGGGATATCCCCCTCACGCGCGGCGCGTCGTTGTGCCTGGGCAAGATCCCACTTATTGACAACCACCACCACACCCTTGGATTTGTCTTGAATCTCGCCGGCAATGTGTGTGTCCTGGGCCGCTAATCCCTCGCTCGCGTCGACCAGAAGCAGCGCCACGTCACAGCGATCAATGGCACGACTTGCACGCAGCACGCCGTACTTCTCGACACCAGGGCCAACACGCCCGCGCCGTCGTATCCCAGCTGTATCGACGAGGATGACCTTTTTGCCCTCAAACTCCATCTCGGTATCTATGGCATCGCGAGTCGTCCCCGGTACATCGCTGACAATCGAGCGCTGGAAACCCAGGATGGCGTTGAGCAGTGATGATTTCCCAACGTTAGGTCGGCCAACGATAGCGACGCGCACGACATCCTCGTCCTCTTCTTCTTCAGGTCTCTCTTCCTCGGGAGGGAGAGCATCCACGATGACATCCAGTAAATCCCCGGTTCCGGTGCCCTGGATCGAGGAGATAGTAATAGGTTCACCGAGGCCCAGGGTATAAAACTCGACGGCATCCAGGCGGCGGGCAGCGTTATCGGCTTTATTGGCTGCCAGGATAACAGGTTTATTCGTACGACGCAGCATTTCAGCCACTTCTTCATCTGCGGCGGTGATGCCGGTACGCGTATCTACCATGAAAACGATCACATCAGCTTCTTCGATAGCTAATTGAGCCTGCGCCTGGACACGCTTCATAATATCGCCCGGTTGTCCATCGAGGCCCACCTGGCCAACGGGAATATCGGTACCTAATTCAAGGCCACCCGTGTCAATAAGTGTAAAATCGCGCCCATTCCAATCCGTATCGCCATAGATACGATCACGGGTCGTACCCGGCCTATCTTCAACGATGGCGACCCGTTCGCCGATCATGCGATTAAAAAATGTGGATTTACCGACATTCGGTCGGCCTACGATGGCGACAAGTGGCTTCATAAAACCCCTCTACCCTTTCTTTCCCATAAAGGGGCACCCCTTGGGGGTGCCTGCTGCTTTCAATGCTTTTAGTTGTGGGTTATTATAACATATAACCACTCAAACTGTGAGACTTTTTTGCTGCCTGGTGAATTTCCAACGAGGTTTGTATCACTTGTGTCGTTTGTGTCCGTTGTATCGCTGTTTTAGTTGTGCATCAAAAGGTGAGATGTTCCGGGAATGCCTGCCATTCTCGACAGGGTCTCTTGCCCCTTATAAGCTTAAGCCAGAAAAGTAGGCTCCGGCTATGATATACTATTGGCCTGTCGCGGATAAGGCATAACGCATCTTAAGAAGGAAAGGAAGCAGGTATGATCCATTGGGCATCATCAGGTGATGGCAGAGCCGAAAAACATGTGGTTACTAAAGCTGTACCTTTAACTGAAACCTTCCTCAATACGCTTGTTGCTGAACTCGATAATGACGACATCGTTGGAATAACGCTAGGTGGCAGTTATGTTCGTGGTGAGGCAACTCCATATAGTGATGTGGATATCGCTTGTTTTATGAAAGATGAGGTGAAATTACATCCGAAGCGTTTTTTATATCGTGACAACCTCCTGGTCAGTATTGGAACAAAAACCGTCGCTGGGGTTCGAAATGATCTTTTGAAGCCAGAAAGCGCGATTCTCATTGTCTCTGGCTTGCGCCGCATTTTACTAGACAAAGATGGAACAGTGACAAGACTGATTCAAGAGATCGAAGCTTTTACCTGGGAACCTTTGCAGAACACTGCCAATAGCTATGCCAGCTTTAGGATGATGACGCTTGCAGAACGGGTCCATAAGGTGCTGAGCGAGCTCTTGAAACGTGATGAATTAGCTCTTGCCTATGTGACGTCAGAGCTGGTCTATGCATTGACGGAGGTTGTCGCTGTGCAGCGGGGCGTGTTTGTCAAGAGCGAGAGTACCTATTATTTGCAAGTTCAAGCTGCTGCCGGGCAGAACTCTGACTGGACCGGCTGTCATAGATGGGCTGTAGGAGTTGATTCAATACCAACAAAGGGAAGCCTGGTGCTGACACAAGCTATTGCCGCTCTTCGCTTGTACCAGGAAACAGTGAAGTTGCTGCGGCCTGTTCTCCAGCAAGATCATCTTGTTGTAGCGGAACAGACAGTGCGGGTGATTGACGAAGCTGTTCCGTATCTTGGATTGTGAGCATCTTTCGAACCTGCCGTCTGCTCTCTACCAGAACAGTTCCGTCACCGACCGGCCATCATGAATCCGGCTGATTGCCCCGGCAAACAACTCTGCAACCGAGAGCACCGTCATGTTGGGCAGGCGCTTCTGCTCCGTGAGAGGGATAGAATCTGTTATCACAATTTCTTTGATGGTGACATTTTTGGGGCGTTCAATAGCGGGGCCTGAGAAGATGCCGTGCGTGGCGCAGCAATAGATGTCACGCGCGCCCTGTTCGTGCACAACACGCACAGCTTGCGTAAGCGAACCCGCAGTATCGATTTCGTCATCGACGATCAAGGCGTGTGTGCCCTCAACAGAACCAATAATCCCCATTGCTTCTGCGACACTATTGTTCCCATGCCTGCGCTTCTCAACTATAGCAAGGGGTGCGTTGAGGCGATCAGCCAGTTTGCGCGCTTTCTTGGCAAAGCCCTCATCGGCTGCAACGACCGTAAAATTGTTCTGTTTCTTCTCAGTAAAGTAACGAGCTTGCAGAATCTGCGCGGTCAATTCATCCACGGGTATATTGAAGAACCCCTGGATCTGACCTGCATGCATATCCATCGTCAATACTCTATGCGTGCCTGCAACGGTAATACAATCAGCGATCAGGCGGGCGGTGATTGGTACACGCGGCTGATCTTTCTTGTCAGTACGACCATACGCATAGTAGGGGATGACAGCAGTGATACGGGCAGCAGAGGCACGCTTGAGGGCATCTATCATGATCAACAATTCCATGATAGAGCGATTGACCGGAGTACTGAATGGCTGAATAACAAAAACATCGCGACCGCGCACATTATCATTGATTTTCACAAAAATATTTTCATTGCTGAATTGAAAAACATCTGCGTCGCCCAGCGGGATGCGCAGATGTTTACATATAGAAACCGCCAGCGAGCGGTTCGCATTGCCTGTAAAAACGCTAAGATCGTCCATTCGCTCCTCCTGAGTACCCCTGAGTATATCACATCGCGAATGTTTATGTAAATTTGTTTTACGCGGCCCCATGTACTCCGTAGCGCCTTTCCAATCAGGTTTGTAGCGGTTGTCGCGCTTGCAGCAAAGGGGGAAGTTTTTAGGGGCTATCTCTCATGACCGAACCGGTCATTTGAGTATGCACCAGGGGGTCTGTGAGCATCTCCTGTAGCTCATTCCAGGCATACATCAGAGGTGCCTGCTCGTACCCTACTTCCTTCAGGCGCACCTGAAGCACGGTTTCAGTGACTGTGGGCACCCATGTGTGATTTCCTGAGTGTTGTACCAGTCCATGACGAGCAGCAAATTTTAAGAAATCCGCTGCTCGTTTGCGCACTACAGCTGGTTTGAGCAGTCGCTGATCCACGTGGCGACCGGCCTCCGAGAGTTTTACTGCCTGGTGATACAGGTCATCAACCAGGTCTTCCAGGGTAAAAGAGGGTAGCCCGGCACGACTTGCATGTATCAGAAAACCACTGGCAAGCTGGGTACAGGTAAAACGGGCGTTCTGTACCCACCCCATGCGTAGCTGCGCATCCAGTTCCTTTGACGAAAGCCCTGGTGCATGTTCAATGGGAGGAGCAAGGTCTATAAAGATACGCAATTTTCGTAAGGTCATGAAGTCATAGATGATAAATATTGGGATAAGACTTGTATCCGGTGGGGCAGCCGTCATCAAGCGATGCATGCCAGCATTAATCGGGCTGAGTTTGCCATCGGGTGAGAGTTGTCCTTCTGGGGAGCCGTACAGCGAGCCTCCCTTCCACAACCACGTATCAAGAGCGGCCAGGTCCTCTTTTATCCGCCCGATGATACGCCGTTCTAAAACCCGCCGGGCAGGCCCAAGTATTATCTCAGGACCATAATGGTGCTGGAGTACATCCTGGTAACGCCAGTCCAGTAGGCGAGAGAGCTTGTATGTCCCGATCCCCGATGCGCCTGTAACTGTGGCCAACTCCTCGATAAAGGCAGGAGCAAGGATATCACCAACACGCTTATCATACCCTAGATCCAGCAATTCACGGATCCACTCCTCAGCCGGACGATATAGATCTTGGATTGGTTGTGCGCCCAGCCAGCGCAAAGCCGACCCAATTGCGAGCAGGCGCATGAAACGCGCGAACCAGCGCGGACGCATTGTAATACGTGCAAGATAACCCGGGGAAAAGGCGTCGTCACGCAAGGCAAAATGGACATCCCCAGCCAGTGCTCGCCATCCCCCATGAAAGAGAAGCGCCGGAATGATCACAATCGGATCGACGTCACGTTTATGACTCATGCCATAGTAGGTTCGAGACGCTTTGGGATCATAATCCAGTCCGTGGACCTCGACATGGAAGAGAAGCCTGGTAGAGAGCCAGAATGCGCTCGCAATCGTTGCCCGGCTCAATCCGTGCAACGTTGACTTGAGACGCTTCATCCTATACCTTTCATGCTAAATGACAGCATCCCCCCGCCGTCAATTGAGATGCATCGATTTGTTGCTATTATATTCCTTTACTATGCTCTATTCAACAGGTTCCTCTGGGCCTGAGATGAGGATACGTAAGAAACGCCTCAGCGCATAGAAGACAAGGAAGTAGACTGTCATCCCAATAAGTGTGGAAAACTCAAACGACTGATTAGGAGGATGAATAGATGGCGATTTGACGATTCCTAAAAATGGGTAGAGCAGGATATCGGTCAAGGCATAGAGAAAGCCAGCAAACAAGTTAGTTGGATCTGCTCCAATCAGCTTCAAGATGAAACGCAACAACAATGTTACCTCTAGTACCGTCAGGAACCAATACAGGTAATCATTTATTTTGCCAATTGCGAATTTGATTGTCAACGCTTCTTCCTGGCGTGTCACAGGACTCTCCGCAGTTTCTGATGCCTGGGTGAGATTCTCAGCGACCGGAGGAGTAGATCCAGGCTGCTGGGGAGGGGGAGGCCTGCGCGGTAACTCTTCCATAAGAGGAGTCGGTTCTGTAGGCTGCGATCCAATTGTTTCATCCGGGAAAAGATTATTCATCGTACTCTCCTCAATGAGGCCCTTTGATTATGTAAGTTGCATATAATTGCCTTTCAAACGATTATAACACTATTTGACCGTCATGTGCTACGCCGAATCAATAGAACAACACCCTCTGCACGGGCCACGACACGAAATTGTCTCGAGAGGGCATTCAATACACTGGCCGCCTGCGCCCGGTTTTCCACAGTCAGGCTATTAAGATCAACGATCACGTATTCGACGGTATGATTACAGGCTGAATCTATACAAACAGATGGGAATACGGCTAGCAGTTGGCGCTCACTCAGGTGAGGATTCAGGTTCGCCCCGGCAGAAACAGAAGCGTCCGGTGGAATCAGGGCGAGCAGTTGTTGAATATGCTTTTCGCGGCTACCCGGGTCATGATCTGCCCAAAATGTACTGAGTTGAGGCACGGCAAGCCAGAAGTTGAGTCCGATCATCACTGTAATCCAGGCAAAGACTATCCACTGCAAGCGAAATACAGAAACGTTCTTCGCTATGGGCGCCATGCGCTCGCTGAATCGCCGCCATTGCTCGTTTCTCCACTTGGGCAATGTAAGGCGCAAGATACGAGGCTGCAGCCATGCGATTAAATGTCCAGCTTGCACGAGCACAAGATGCAGGGCGGGGGCAAGCCCCGCCCCTACAATACGGTTCGCGTCGCCGTCAGCCGCGTCTAAACCGCCTGATTCGTTTACGACGTCTGGCAGTTCTTCATGTTGCCATCCCTGCCAGGCCTGAATCAAACGACGTGTGCCATGAATAGCTGCGATCATGATGAAAGGAATTATAGTTGCATTATATTGGTAGACGCCGGTATATAAGAGTGGATCAATGCTGAGTAAATTTATGGCAAGGCCAGGTAATATTGGCAGTAGCCACCCGGGCGCAAGCAAGGGCAGAAAACCTACACTGCGCACGAGTCCTGCCATGTAGTAAAGCCGGTCCAGAGTGAAGAAGGTGGTAAAGAATATCCAGGGATGTACCAGAGTATTGGCAATCGCCGCTCCTGGCGAACTTCCCAGCGCTTCGTAACGATACCAGAAGTTGTTGGCCTGCACACCCGGGTAGAAGTGGGGCATAATGACCTTGAAGGCCAGAAAGCTCCAGAGGACGCCTCCTATCATCAAAGTGATACCCAAACGCGGCAGTTTGTACTTCCAGATGACCAGAATCCCCAACACCGCTATCGTCAGCGGAACATCTTCTTTGCATGCGGCAGCCAGGACACAAGCGATGAGAAACCATACGTAGCGTTTGTAGGTGAGCGCAAGTACGGCATACAGCAATAATGGCGTTGCCAGGGCGACGGGATGGAAGTCAAAGATATTTACACCGAGCAAAGCTGGAGATAGCAGGTATGCCGTAGCCATCAGCGCTGCCAGAATGGGCCACTCACGAAGATAGCGGCGTGTGAGCAGAAAGACCGGCAAAGCTCCCGATGTCAATGCCAATGTCTGGAAGACAAGCAGTATACGTGGGTCTGCGTGGAAAACGTAGAGCAAGGAAAGCGGCAAGATGATCGGTTCAAAATGGAAGGCCAGGCGCGTTGGTGGGCCATACCAGTCAATTGCCTGGTTGGTAAACTGGAAAAGACGCCCATGAATCGTGTTCCAGAGGACCTGGTCCATATTGCCAAGGTCAAAAGCTGTAGCCTTGAACGTGTCATAGCGCAGTACTACCTGGTGACTCATCTCCACAGCATATAGCACTATGACGAGTATCAAAAGTCCCCAGGCTATGCTTGCTTGTGAGCGCTGGTCAAACTTCTTCATAATCCTCAAATCGAAATCAGGGCATTCCAGATACCGATGCCAACCAGGAGCATAAATGAGAAGACGATTACGTACTCCGGCCAGTCACCAGTGCGAAAACGCCAGTGTGGATTAGGCGGGAAGCCAAAGCGTTTGTGGCTCGGCGAAAACAACGGTACGCCGCCCTGGGTCAAACTATCAGCGGCGATATGCATGATACAACCAAACAGTACCGCGAAGAAGACGAGGTGCGACGCTCCTACAAATTGTGCCGGAAGGATAAATCCTTGCCGGGCTAATAGATATACTACGAGTTGTTCCAGGCCTATCGCCAGTATTGAACCCAGCAATAAACCGAGCAGGCTATGAAAGATTGTCCGGTGACCTGCAACATGTTGTATTTCCTTGCTGACCCAGCCAAGTTTACGTCCCAATGTACTATGCGCATTGTCAATATCTGGTAACAGCGCTCCGAACCCTACCATGAAATAAAAGACGACTTTTTTAATAAGCAGTGCCAGGGGAACCGCTGTAGCATGCGTCAACGAGGGACCGGTTAAGTGTACGATACTATCGAGTACTATGCCGCCGGTTAAGCCAACCAGCAGATGCGATCTACCTTCCATGCAATGTCACTCCTCCAGAAGAAAAGGTTCAGGTTCGCTCATTGTAGGAAGTTTTAGAACAAAGGTCAAGAGGGATGATTAATCCTCAGGCAGGCTAACCATGATGGATCCGTCATCTACACGCACAGCATACGTCTGGATATCCTGGCGTGCTGGCCCGCGCAATACTTTTCCGGTGCAGACATTAAACTGTGCTCCATGCCACGGGCAGGTCAGCACTTCACCATCAAGCTCGCCTTCGTTGAGTGGACCGCCAATATGAGTGCAATTATCAGTAATGGCATAAATGTTACCATCTATCTTCGCCAGGCAAATAGGCTCACCGTCAACCTCAACCGCCAGTAGTTCACCTTCATCTAAATCATCGAGTTCTGCAACTTTTACAAAGTCCGCCATACGTTTTCCTCATAACTATTATATTCCTTTGCCCTGGACAGGAAGTATGGCTCCCGTTATGCCATCACTCGCGGGGGTGAGCAGGAAGATTGCAGCCTCCACAATCTGCTCCATACTCACCCACTTCTTGCTCAGTTCTTCGGGCGATGGCTTCATCGATTCGACATTCGATTGGGTGATGATCAGGCCTGGACCGATGGCATTCACGTAGATACCTGCGTTCCTGCCTTCTTTAGCAAAGGTGCGTGTTAGTGCATCAATGCCTGCTTTGGCACAGTTGTAAGCCAACATCATTGGCCCGGCGCTCTGCACGCCACCGGCGCGGCTAAAATTGAGAATCTTGCCGCCGCCTTGCTTCTTCATGATCGGCCAGACGGCACGGGTGCAGAGGAAAGCAGTGCGAAGATTATTGTTCAGCTCGAAATCCCAATCAGCCAGGGTAAGTTCGTCGGAGGGGCCATATTTGGTAAGGCCACCGGCGAGGTTGACAAGGATGTTAATTCTTCCATATTCGTCCAGCGTCTTCTGAACCAGTGCGCTGGCTCCCTGTTCAGTCGTCAGATCAGCAGGGATGGCGATGACTTTGGCGCCTTCAGCCTGCAGTTCCCGCGCGCGTGCATTGGTTCGCTCAGCGCCGTGAGAGCTGATAGCGAGTATAGCTCCCTCGCGAGCAAAGGCGCTAGCCAGTGCATAGCCCACCTGTCCTGCATGGCTGACGCCAGTTATAATAGCAACCTGACCTTCCAGTCGCATTGCGCTTCCTTTCTAAAGATTAGCAGTCGATGATTCCAGCTTTAGGAAAATAGCGCGCAACTGTGGCGCGTTTGCGCCGTATTTTTTTAAAATATGGGGCAGATAGGGGATTTCCTATTCCTCATCATCATCTGTTGCCGGCTTTTCCAGGCCTGCCAGCGCCAGGCCGCGATGCAGGACACGCAGTGAAAGAAATGCACATTTCAAGCGGGCCGGGCTGATGGGAATGCCCAGCGCATCCAGCACATCGTCTTTCCCAAGTTGCACGACCTCTTCCACGGTTTTGCCTTCGATCATCTCCGAAAGCATCGATGCGGCTGCCTGGCTAATAGCACATCCACGCCCCTGGAAACGCACCGCCGTCACCTGGTCTCCTGCGACCTGCAGATCAATTGCTAATTGGTCCCCGCACAAAGGATTGAAATCCTCAGCATGCGCGTCAGGATGCTCCAGTTTCCCGTAGTTGCGCGGGTTCCGATAATGATCCAGGATGTATTCACGATAATCCATTGACATTGGTTAACCCCCAGGGTTTTTGAAGGATTACAGAAAGATTTGCAGTGCTTTGTGCAGCCCCTGCACCAGCACATCGATATCTTCTGGTACTGTATACACATAGAAGCTGGCGCGTGCAGTTGCAGCCAGGCCGAGGCGTTCCATCAGTGGCTGCGCGCAATGATGGCCGGCACGAATAGCAACGCCCACTTCTTGATCGAGAATAGAAGCCAGGTCATGCGGGTGAATATCACCCAGTGTAAAGGATATGACGCCACCACGCTCGCTGGCACCCGGCCCATAGATGGTCAACCCGGGTACTGCCTTCAATTGTTCCATAGCATAACTAGTAATTGCTTGTTCATGCTGGCGCACGTGCTCCATACCTAGCGCGTTCAGGTAATCAACCGCGGCGCCCAGGCCAATCGCTTCAGCAATAGCAGGCGTCCCGGCCTCAAACTTCCAGGGCAGATCGTTCCAGGTAGATTCGCGCCACCCGACTGTGCGAATCATCTCACCGCCACCCATGAACGGGGGCATTGCCTCAAGCAGGTCTCGCTTGCCATACAGGACACCAATGCCGGTAGGCCCGAGCATTTTATGCGAACTGAAGCACAGGAAATCGATATCGAGCGCCTGAACGTCAACAGGCAGGTGGGGCACCCCTTGCGCTGTATCGAGCAGCACGATTGCTCCGGCAGCATGCGCTCGGGCGATCATCTGCTGGGCAGGATTGATGGTGCCCAGGACATTAGACATCTGTGTGAAAGCTACGAGCTTTGGTTGTTGCTGCAAGAGCTGCTCATAGATGTCCAGGCGCAGCAGGCCGTCATCGTTGACAGGCACAAATTCCAGCCGGGCGCCTGTGCGCTGGGCCAGTAGTTGCCAGGGAACAAGGTTGCTGTGGTGCTCCAACTCCGTTAATACGATCAGGTCACCCGCTGAAATATTCTTATTGCCCCAGCTATAAGCGACCAGGTTAATACCCTCGGTGGTGTTACGCGTGAAGATGATCTGCTTGCTCTGGCGAGCGTTGATGAAGCGAGCTACTTTCACGCGAGCCTTTTCCATTTTTGCCGTTGCTTCTTCGCTGATCTCGTAAACCCCGCGATGGACATTGGCGTGAGTGGTCTCGTAATAAGCACTCATGGCCTCGATGACGGCATAAGGCTTCTGCGAACTCGCCGCGCTGTCAAGATAGACCAGCGGCTTACCGTGTACCTGGCGCGACAGGATTGGAAAGTCCTTGCGAATTTCTGCCGCTGCGCGTACAGGAGAAGCCGTTTCTGCAGTTTGTTGCGCCGCTGTGACGGGTACGTTATCGGAAATTGGCATACTGTACCTGATTTCTTTATTGATCAATATTCCACGAGTTTGATTTCTTCGTCCACCGGCTTGCTATCGAGTGAGATGGCGTACTCGTCCACGCCTTCAACTTCCCAGCGCTCCTGGGCATCAACCCAGGTATCGGCTTCGGTTTCATAGGAGCCGCTCATACGGCGCACGATGCTCCGGCGCAGGCGTGTGCGCAGATTCTCTAATGGAATGCGCTGCAGCACAGGCTCGAAGAAACCTTGCACGATGATACGCTCGGCCTCTTCACGCGGAATGCCACGCACCATCAAGTAGAAGAGCTGCTCTTCGTCGATCTTGCCGGTGGTGGCACCATGGCTGGCGCTCACCTGGTTAGCCCCGATCTCCAGGCTGGGAATCGATTCAGCGCGACACTTATCGCTGAGCAAGAGCGTATGATCCGATAGGAACGAAGCCGTTTGCTGTGCCTTTGGCCTTATACGGATCATACCTATAAACTCCACACGAGATTCATCAGTGAGCACGCCTTTCACCAGCGTCTCGGCATTGGTCGCTGTCGAAGCATGGTCAGAGAGCGTGTTGAGCGAGTAGCGCTGATCGTGGTCGGTAAAGAAGACACCCACCAGTTCACCCACGCTGCCATTACCGGTCAGGCCAACACCAGTATCGGCAAGCATTACCCTGCTGCCGAGGTCAGCCAGCACCCAGGTAGTGCTGCCATCCTTTTCATGGACGGCATTCTTATTCGTAATGTTCCAGACGTTAAGCCCGAGGTCTTGCAAATTGCTGAATTCGACATGTGCCGCGTTCTTGACGTACACCTCGACCACACTATCCAGCAATGAAGCCTGCTCACCTTCGAAGGCCGAGTTGTGCTCCTCAACGTAGCGTACGCTGCTCTGGTCTTCCGCGATAATCAACGTATGCGCAAAAGTGGCGGAGCCAGGGGAGTCAATCCAGATCTGCGTGAGGATGGGTTCTTCAATCTCTACTCCCCTGGGTATGTAGAGGAAGATGCCACCGCTCCAGAATGCTGCATGCAGCGCCGTGTATTTCGTGCTGTTTACCGGTACGCAGGTCGTCATGAAGTATTGCTGTACCAGCTCGGGATAGTCGCGTACGGCGCTATCCAGGCTGGTGAGTATAACGCCCTGGCGCTTCAGTTCCTCGTCGAGTTCGACGCGCACAACCGAGGCGTTGCGCTGCACGACAAGACCTGCACGCTGATCGACCAGCGCTTCTTCTAAGGACTGTTCAATGGCGGCAGGCAGCGTTCCATTAGAGGGAACATAAGGACTGAGCGCCTGGAATTTGAAATTGGAGAACATGCGCAGCGTACCCAGGTCTCCGCGCCGGCCAAGCGGGGTCGGTGTATTCTCGTAGATGTCCCAGGCTTGCAGGCGTTTCTGTAGCATCCATGCAGGCTCTTCTTTCTGGCGCGACAGTTCCTCAACCGCGCTCCTGGAGAGCCCGCTGGGCAGAGCTTTAGGCATTGACGGTCACCCCATTCTCCTCGTCAGAGGGCCTGAGCCACTCGTAACCTTTGTCTTCGAGTTCGAGAGCCAGTTCTTTGCCACCCGACTTGACAATGCGACCATCGAACATGACATGCACGAAGTCAGGGGTGATATAGTTCAGGATGCGCTGGTAGTGGGTGATGAGCAGAATACCCAGTTGAGGGCCTCTCAGCGCATTGACGCTTTCAGATACAATTTTGAGCGCATCGATATCCAGGCCGGAATCTGTTTCATCCATCATTGCGACTTCCGGCTCGAGCAGGGCCATCTGGAGAATCTCGGCGCGCTTCTTTTCTCCGCCGGAGAACCCATCATTGATAGAGCGGTTGATGAAACTGTTATCTACTTTGAGCAGGCGCATCTTTTCTTGCAGCAGCTTGCGGAACTCGCCAGGGGGAATGCTCCTGCGCTTAGTTAACCTACCCGATGGATTCTCGCCTTCCTCCAGGGGCTTGTTCCCTTCGCGTACCGCTTCGAGGGAACGGCGCAGGAAATTTGCCACGCTCACGCCCGGAATAGACATGGGATACTGGAATGCGAGGAAAAGGCGCATGCGAGCGCGGCGGTCGGGCGAATATTCCAGGATATTCTCGCCCTTGAACCAGATTTCACCCTCGGTCACTTCGTACTTGGGGTTGCCCATAATGACATTTGCCAGGGTACTTTTGCCCGAGCCATTGGGGCCCATCAGGGCATGGACTTCGCCCCGCTTAACGAGAAGGTCCACGCCTCGCAGAATCGGTTTGCCTTCGATATTCGCATGAAGGTTTTTAATAATCAGTTCTGATTCCATAAACTAGTGCACATCCTA
>Ga0137359_10002029_pt1 | contig 16213 bp, 11 predicted proteins | sample Mad1_40_16metaG_FD_108281 | JGI IMG/M metagenome (GOLD analysis project Ga0137359, IMG submission 108281) | Vadose zone soil microbial communities from Angelo Coast Range Reserve, California, USA - Mad1_40_16 metaG | ecosystem: Environmental > Terrestrial > Soil > Vadose zone | place: USA... | reverse complement strand
GGTCCGTAGATGACGGTTGAGGTGAGTGGTACGAGTGAATTTAGCTGGACAAAGAGGACAATGCTTGGATTGAGGCAACGAAGGCCGATTGCCCTTGTGTGAGCGCATCCTGGAGGAATGTTCGTCCTGTGGTGAGACAATGGATGACATTGAGGAAGACGCGATGGCATTGAGCGGATAGACAGTGCCAGGGTGGGATTCGTAGATAGTAGCGAGAGAAGGGTCCATCGTAGCGAGGGACTTGTAGGGTCGAGGAGCGTGAGGGTGTCTTAAACGACATGACGAGCGGTTTATATGTAACTGAAGGGGGATACGGTGTCAGGTTCAAGGAAAGTCGGCCCATGGCTACCGAAGGACGAGGCAGCGAGAGCGTCGAAGCGCTGAAGCCACGATTTGGGTGACACGGGAATAAAAGAATAACATGATATGGGCAGCTATCCCCTGATGGATCAATTCAAACCAAACCACCACCGTCGGAAGATCTTCAAAGTCAACTGCTGTCCCCCCTTTTCCGGCGCACGGTCCTTCGTCCCGGTGACCGTATGCGTCATTTCTCTCCCACGTTTTGTCTCTGATGGGCTTGGGATTGTCCCCACATGTAACTCTGCGAGTTTGTCGGCGGCACGGCCACACTTTCTGGAATCCCTCTCCTCTCGGAAGAAAATGGAACCCTTTCAGTCCTAGTTCATCCGTTGATACTTCAAATCAAAAAGTCCTACCCTTTAGCATGCATTGCAACGTCATGCGAAAAGGCCCGACGGTGCAGCGCGACGCCGCACGGCTCGAGATCTCGTATTGGAAGCCCCATGCGGGGAAATAGAGCGCACAATTTCCCCTTAGAAACACTATTTCGGTCCGATATCCGATGCCCTCACACCAAAATCGCCCCATGCCCCATCTTCACAATTCGTGCGCGTATCAAGCACGACACAGATTGCGTAACTCGCCCCAGTGCTCTCTAGCTGTAGTTCTGTCTATGTTGTCCAAAGTTCAGTGACGCCTCCGCTTTCCATGCGAGCTACCACCCTAACTAACGTGTCTGAAGACCCGGATTGTTCTAATGGAATAAAACTACAGTAGTTGCAGGCAGGCTTCCTTGGCGCCTTCCTCGAATTGGGACCCTCTGTTTTTTTTTCCCATCACTACTCTCCTGCTGTACCTTCAAGTTTTTCGGGCCGAAATTCGTCATTCGTCATAAGGTCCGAGGAGCCGGCAACGTTATTGTCTCTCTCAGGGGGACAAAGAAAACTGTGCACCGTGTACGATGCGCTCGAGTAATATGCTATGATGCTATTTCGCTATTTCGTTCTTCAAGATACTCGCCTTGAGGTCATCGAAACCCTGTTTGATGTGCATGTAGTAGTAGTAATCATCCATCGAAAAATGCGTAACGCCATTTACCCTGTAGAAAAGAATTCGAATTCTGAATGACATGCGTTAATCACTTGGAGAGTCCAGAAGTTCAAACCAAGGGTTCGATCGAGCTTGCCCTTATGCCGTCCTCACATCTGTTACAGCTAGATAGCTAAAATGAAAATGAACGCTGGGAGAAGGTCCACATAATTTTATATGAAATTTTCAGGGTTTTTTAAGAATACTGACTGTTTCTGTTGCCATTAACATATAACATAGTGCACTTGCGGTCAACTTGCTGGTCCAAATATTCCGGACCGAATCCTCCGATTGTCCCTTGCTGCGGCTGCGGGAGGACAAATAATGGAAAATTGCCGTAGGTCAGAAATTGTGCGCCTTCGCCCCAGGCTTGGCTTCACGGCTGTTGCCTTAACTGTACTTCTGAGATATATCGACGTCACGAGAGAGTGGGGTAATCGGATGACATGAAGTTCACTAGCACTCTTATGAAATGATGACGGCGGCCCAGGATCAGATCCGAGATGCTAGTAAAGCTGTGGGAGGACTCAGCCGGTCCAGAACACACACGAAGATTAATTATGAAATCATCTATGGCGATAGAACAGCGCCCTTATTCTTGTTTACACGAAATCACAGCGCTCAAGCGCGCGCTATGTGGTTGTCTTCAGCGAGAAGTCAAAACATAAGTATAAAAGTTTATTTGGATCTGGAACTCGGACCGCGTGCATTCTTCCGCGTTCCGCAACTGTAAAGCCCTCTACTTTTTGGGGAAAAGACTCAATTGTAACCGGACTGAAGTTTGCAGTGATATCGTAGCGAGGAACTGAAGTGGTGCCTGACGCAGGCGCTTGGAATACAGGGAGCTCATATCTGTAGTTGCAGTGCGGGTGAGTTTTCATAGCTCACGTCGGAACAGTCTTGGTGAATGATATGGCTGGATGTACGTCAGACGAATCATTCATATATAGGGAGCGCATCATACTCTTCATATCTGAGAAAGGGAGGAAACCCCCAGGAATGGCTAGATATAAAAGAGGGCCCAGTGCTGCTTGGAATGGTTCGAAGATAGCAGGTTAAGGGACACGCATGGCCTGTAACTCACCTGCTCTGCACCAACATGATATTCCGGCGTACCGTGTGATGTCGCCGGCAATATGCGCGACACCACCAAGTGGATGCTTTCATGTCATTGCTCTTCGAGTACTAACTCACTGAGGGGCAGGATGTCATAAAAGCAACCTCTCCTTCAATCCAGACCTGTACGTACCCAGAATACTGTCCACCAATAAGTTCGGAGCAGAAGACGCAACAGGCAAAAGAGCATTTCGGATGACCGTGCCGAAACGGTCCTACCCCATTAGGAAAGGCAAGTCCTGCTTTTTTATGGAGTACGTGGGTTGTTTCATTCAGCGAAGTCAATGGGCGCTGAAGCAGTAGTTGTGACTGGGCTAAATTCTCTCATAGAGATTAAGGACATGTGATACTCTGTCATTCCTAGAGAAATAGAGAAGAAAAGGCGCTGCAGATTCAAGTTCACCAGGAGCGTTTTCGCGCACAACCTTGCGTCTAGATCTAAAGGTCAGGGGAAAAGATGAGAAGCCGAGATGTGATCCCGATGAAGGTGTGATTATCCAGGATCCGTTTGGCAAATTTAGAGCTGGGCGGGGTTTGTGGAACCCAACTAAAAGGTAGAGCATTTGGACCGGGGTGCCACTTCGCGGTAATCGTATTACTGATACTGTATCTCTATTGGTTCACATACCGAGCCAAGTATTTTCGATGAATCGTGATGCCGTCCGTCACTACCACAATATCATGGGAACTTCCTGGCAGAAAGAGTATTTTTGGTTAAATCGAAATGCTGCGGCAGTGCTATGCTCTAAAGTTACCTGGAGAAGCTTGGGCTGGACGAAACTTGGATGACAACGGGTATATGGCGCTACTGCCGAGAAGAATGTCACACGTGGTTACGGGGGAAGAGAGTGGATCAGGCAACCTCGGAACGAAACCCCGGCTACCAACAATGACGTCTTTCAATATCAGTGAACGGGAGTATGGGCCGAAGTCCAGGTGTATCAGCAAGCTGTGGTTGTAGCACCGATGACGTCGAGATCGGTGCATCGGCGAAATGCATCTCGCTTCATAGAAGCGATTCAGTGCCAGTTTTGATCGGCATAGAACCCGATAAGTGCGCCAAGGAAGCAGTCGGCTGTTCTTCTGGACCAAAGTTCCGTAGGCTCTAGACTCGGCGGTTCTTTCGATTGACACAAACACCCGGAACGGTTAGGGATATGGATGTTGACACGTAGACACCCGAACGAAGTAGCTTCATCGCATCATAATAAGGCTACATAGCGCAAGGAAAGTTCCATGTTTCCAACCCCAGTGAAACGGGGAGCGGGCAAGCGGAAAACCTGTGGGAAAAGCAGCACAATTAGCAAATATTTCGACTCGTTATCATTGGAGGATGGGTGTTTGGAGTCGCGTGCGAGCGACATCTTGAACACAGCAATTGCCGATGTTTGCCATTAATTGCCTGCAGCATATGGTACAAAATATCATCGTCCAGGCTGAAAATACGCAGTTTATCCTAACAAATGGGGCGTATCAAATCAGATTGTTCGAAAAAGAGCCGTGGACATGAAACGAGTTGACATTCATTTATTTTGACCGGGAGCGGGAGTTTCGCCCCGATGTTCAGTTGCACCCAACTAAATTGCAACTAGCCCATACAGCTGACCTTGCATGTGACCGTCGAATGGCGGAATTCATCTGCTGCGTGCAAGGCAGGTAGGTGAATCTGAGCTTCTAGAAAAATTGAGACCTCACACTGGCACCGATCTTCTCGGAAAAAAAGGATGCCTACGGAGTATTTGCGTGGATGTGGATAAGATTCAGTGGTGAGGCTGGCACTGCACGCCCGGGAATCGGTCTTTTGGCTAGAATATTGTGGAAAAACTTGAAGATAAATATTTCCAATTCCACGTGGTGGAAAGAACATAATGTCGCCATTGTCGCCCTGCTATTGTTCCCCATTAAAGACTCGACGGTACTCAATGCCTGGCTCAATCTATATGGGTCTTATGTTCAAGTTGGGTTGGGCTTTTTCATGTTTCTTCGCATAAAGACCCCTGCGAAAACACGTGATTTGACAGCACGCGACATCGGGTTCAGGTTGGATAAATAAATATGGGTCTTTCTACAGCAGACGGTAGACAAAAGGTATCACAAGCAGCATAAACGTCTACTGTGAAGGGGAAACCCGGGAAAGTAGATCATTGGAAGTAGAGTGATCGTATCAAAATGGAAAATGGATGATGTCATAACACCATCCGATGCTTCTTGCTAATATGCCGTATTGCTAGAACTTGTCCCTTGAAGCTTGAAGCTTGAAATTTCTTGAAAGCTTGAGCTTGAACGTTTGAACGTTTGAACGCTTAACCTCCTAATTGAAAACTGGAACCAATCATAACGCGGAACAAACTTTCGATAAATGGGCCCGAGCCGAGCCGTGGCAACACTATTAATGGATGGTGGTGCGTTGGAGTTTTCGAGATGCGAATAGTGACACAAGGTAGGGAGCACAGCCAGGGTGCTTCAAGCGGTCTAGGGTCGGTCACCAGGGCCCATACAAGCACGAGATTTCCGCAGGGCCACTCTGACACACAGGAATAGGACTCGGACTCGGTGCACGATGAATCAGTGCCATTTGAAAAAGAACCCATTTAATGATGTGTGCTTGAATTACCCCTCTATTGGATGTGGACTCGAAATATTTACTTGTTACTTCAAGCTTCAAGGGAGTTGCGGCGTAGACCGTGCGACAATCAGTGTCTTGTTGAGTGCGCGTGAGTGCATGTGCACGCGCACGTGAACGTGGGATGAGAAGCACGCCACGCTTACATCATTACCCCGCTGCTGCAAAAAAATTGACAGTCAATCGGCAGCTGCACTGCACTGCGCCGTGTACCCTGCCGCACCTCCGTCGATATCTTTCAAAAGATGTCTCTGACTAGTAATATTCGAGACCCTCTCTCATTCGACCTGAGGTCACAATGGCTTGATTTTGCATCCAAATATCCGACCGCGTCCATTCACTCCAATGTAAATCTGATTGATGCATCGCCCAGCGAATTATTGTTATTAGCATCAAAATGTCTTCTCATTCCCTCTTACACGACCATCATCGCAGATGCTTTCCGTCCGCTATTGCTTGACTTAAGCGCACGTTGGCTGGAAAACTCGAATGAATTAGAAAATAAGCTTTGCGCTTTATGCCTCTTGCTACAGCCCCACGTGGAAATTTTTCCGTACGTTACTTTGAGTGTCTCCACCCTCAAGCATTTGATTATCCCCGCAGTATTCTTTCGGCCTTTTTACAAGACCACATCCACAAGACCGGCCCTCTAGCCACGGTGTTTGGTTCCACTTTACTCGAAGCCGTTTCCGCTTCCCGTCTCCATCGTTTGCTCCTAGCTTATTACCGCATTTTGGTTGCCAATCCCGAACTTCCAAGTTGGCTTGACTGGCCATTAGAACCTATTTCTCGACTCCTTTGGACACCCCATCCAGATGCTGGTGTCCGGTACCTGGCCATACGATGTTATGCATTGCAAAGTGGGATGGGCGAGCTCGAGAGAGAGAAACTGGAGAATACTCTTGTCGGTACAATGGCCACCGCGGAATGCCCGTTGGAAATCAAGGAAGACATTTCCGGGCGTGTTATTACAATTGACGGCTGGCTCCTGCCTGTTGTTGAAATGCAGCGGATCTACGACGCGCGGAGCGCCATCGCTGCTGATACACGAGACTTCTCTATGGGGGAGAGTGAGAAGTTCATACAACCTTTCAACCTAAGGTGTGTTCTGTCAGCAAATTTCAATCTTCTCTAACGTCTTTCAACAGCCCTCTGATCACGAACATCCATGGTGTTTTGATGTTTCGCCGACATGCCACTCCCGCGAGCCCCGTTCCTTCCTTAGTCTTTACCGACGCCACGGTCAATTCGCTACGCACCATAGCATTGCTCGTGTCGCTTCGTCTTCCTGTTCTCCTGACAGCACCATCGTCCTCGGGAAAAACACTCCTACTTTCTTATCTTGCGTCAACATTATACCCAAATGTCAAGAATCAGCTAGTCACAATCAACCTCTCAGATACGTCCATGGACGCCAGGTCTCTTCTTGGTTCATACGTACACTCTACAAGGTCTCCTGGTTCATTTGAGTGGAGAGAGGGCGTGCTAGTGCGAGCCATGAGAACAGGCCGATGGGTTCTTTTTCAAGACGTGGATAAAGGGAGCAACGAAGTACTCGGAACCATCAAGCCACTTCTCGAGTCCGTCGGCATCGGCAAGTGGATTGGTGGGCGAGCGAAGCTGTCCGTCCCTAGTCGAGAGGAGTTGGTGGCTGCAGAGGGCTTTGCTATCTTTGCTACGCGGTCACTACCCATTTCCGATGGTGGTCATCACCCCACTCCCTCATTCTTCGGAGCACATAAGTTCCACGAAGTCGTCGTCCCCTCCCCTGATCAAGAGGAACTTTACGATATAATTTCTGGCTTATTCCCAAGACTCTCTGGCTCTGCTGCCCGGGGAATTACTACCTTCTGGAGCGCCATCAAAGCTGCAGAATATACCACTTATGATCGAAAAATAACTTTGCGCGATCTGCGAAAGTATTGTTTGCGATTGAACGCGCTCTTACCCGCTGTGTATCGCCCAATGGATTGGAGTACGCCACATACTGAAATGGGTCAAAGTGTCAAACTTCTTTCTGTATTTCCGAATCCAGCACTACGCGAGGAAATGTTCCTGGAAGCCCGGGACGTTTTCTTTGGAGTTGGGTCTCGAACAATTTCTCCCCGTACATGCGGTGTCGCCATTGCTGTCATCGTTGCCGAACATCTTGGCCTTGTACAGGACAAATGCGATTGGCTCCTTCGTCAATATGTCCCTGAGTTGGTCAACGAGTTGGGTGCCAATGGTTCCACTGCCGCTTTGCGTCTGGGCCGTGTGAAATTGTCAGCGCGGATAGGCAAGACAGCTATCGCGCCTGCCCAGCGGCCGTTTGCAATGCATCGTCCTGCAGTAACGCTTATGTCCCGGATTGCCACGTGCATTTCTATGGGTGAGCCGGTTCTCCTCACGGGAGAGACAGGTACAGGTAAGACGAGCGTCATCACTCACCTCGCGTCACTACTCCGAGTTCCACTTGTATCTGTGAATCTCTCGCAGCAGACTGAGTCATCGGATCTCCTCGGTTCCTTCAAACCTATCGACACACGCATTCCTGGTTCTGAGCTGCAACTGCGGTTCCTGGACTTATTTGGAAGCACGTTCAGTCAGAAGAAGAATATGAAGTTCCAAGAGTCTACATGGAAAGCAGTTAAGGAAGGGAAGTGGAAACGAGCTGTTGGGTTGTGGAGGGAAAGTGTGAGATTAGCGAAGGATAAAATTCGAGAGAAGCTAGGTGAAGATGCAAGGTGTGTTCTCCGACTCCTTCGGTTGGCGATTCTCATCCTTGGTAGGGGAGACAGGTCCAATACTCATGATTCAGAAGGTCCGCGTAAACGCAGAAGGACAGGAGAAGTGCACTTTCAAGAGTCTGAAAGGAATTGGATAGCGTTTGAGCAAGACGTTTTGCAGTTCGAGACCCAGTACGTCACGAAGAAAGGCAAATTTGCGTTTGGCTTCGTGGAAGGTCCACTTGTGAGAGCACTGAGATCTGGGGATTGGTACGCTGTTCGTCTTCTGGTGATCACGAGGAGATTGACCTTTTGTGTAGGATTTTGCTCGACGAAATTAACCTTGCAAGCCCAGAAACACTCGACTCTGTTTCGACACTCCTTCGTGATCCTGTTTCGTCTATTACGTTGACTGAGCAGGGGTTCATGGAGCCGGTTCCTCGTCACCCCGACTTCCGGCTTTTCGCTTGTATGAACCCAGCGACTGACGCTGGAAAGAGGGAACTCCCACCCAATATTAGGTCTTATTTCACGGAGATAGAAGTTCTCCCTCCCGATACAGATCGCGAAACACTCTTGGCCATTATAACCCAATATATTGGTCCCTCGGCCGTCAGCGACAAAGCAGTGATTATGGACGTAGCGGAATTCTACACTGCCGTTAAGGCACTCTCAATAGAGAGACGATTAGCCGATGCGTCTAACCGCTGTCCCCACTTCAACATGCGAACGTTGACGAGGGCCCTGACTTTCGCCGCCGAAATCGCCGGCGCGTTCAGCCTTCGAAGGGCGGTGTGGGAAGGATGCCTCATGACATTTACGATGGCTCTAGACGCGCCGAGTTCGGAGCTTATCACTTCCTTGGCTCACAAACATCTCATGAATGGGGTCCGCAATGTCCATATGTTACTCACGAAGGAGCCCGCACCCCCAAGGTCACGCCCGCTAGAGGATTTCGTCAAATTTGGTCCCTTTTATCTTGAAAGAGGCAACTTAGACGAAGCCTCAACCGACGATTATATCATTACGCCGTCCGTTCAGAAAAAGCTTATCGACCTCGCAAGGATCATCTCTATCAGGATGTTTCCTGTTCTGATCGAGGGGCCAACGTCCAGCGGAAAGACGAGCACTATTGAATTCCTAGCAAAGAGGACAGGACATCGCTTCGTCCGGATCAATAATCACGAGCACACGGACATCCAGGAATATCTAGGAACTTACGTCTCTGACCCAGTTTCCGGCAGGCTTGTCTTCAAGGACGGGCTGCTTGTCCAAGCTTTACGCCACGGTGACTGGATTGTCTTGGATGAGTTAAACCTGGCACCAACGGATATTCTCGAAGCATTGAATCGCCTTTTGGACGACAACCGCGAACTTTTCATCCCCGAGACGCAGGAAGTGATCAAACCGCACCCGCATTTCATTCTCTTTGCTACTCAAAATCCTCCTGGTTTATACCCGGGCCGCAAAGTTCTGTCGCGGGCCTTTCGAAGTCGTTTTTTGGAAGTCCACTTCGAAGATATCCCGCAGACTGAGCTCGAGACAATCCTGTGCCAGCGTTGCCGCATCGCTCCATCTTATGCTCAACGAATCGTTACCGTGTTCCGTGAACTACAAAAGCTACGGCAGTCCAGCCGCGTTTTCGAGAGTAAACAAGGTTTCGCCACTCTCCGTGATCTTTTCCGATGGGCTGGTCGGGACGCGGTTGGTTACCAGGAATTGGCAGAAAATGGCTATATGCTTCTTGCTGAGCGCGCGCGCCGAGAAGACGACAAAGCCGTCGTCAAAAGCGTCATCGAGTCCATTATGAAAGTGCGCATCGACGAAGCTACGCTATATAGCTTTGATCGTTTCAGGGGCGATGCCTCTGGCTTCCTTGGGTTCGATGTCCCTTCGACGTCCCACATCGTCTGGACTAAGGCTATGCAGAGGCTCATGGTTCTCGTTGGCCGTGCCTTACTCTTTAAAGAGCCTGTCCTACTTGTTGGTGAAACCGGTACGGGGAAGACCTCCATATGTCAAGTCTACGCAGATGCAGTCAGCAAGCAATTGCTTGCCCTTAACTGCCACCAGAACACTGAAACTGCGGACCTCATTGGCGGTTTAAGGCCCATCCGTAACAAAGCTGTTGCCGAAGCCGAAGCATTCAGCGAAGCGTCTTCACTGCTGCTTCGATGCGGCATATCTGATGTCCCCCAAAACGCCGATTCCCTCATCTTCGCTGTGAATCACTTAGTTAAATCTCAACTTGTTAGCTCAGACAAAACGGACGACGTGAAACGAAGGATTCAGCGACTCAACGGTATCTTCGAGTGGCACGACGGACCCCTTGTCGAAGCAATGAAGAACGGAGATATCTTGTTACTGGACGAAATTTCCCTGGCAGATGACTCCGTACTTGAAAGACTCAATAGTGTTTTGGAGCCTGGGCGCACAGTGGTCCTCGCAGAAAAGGGGGGAGACAACGCAGAAGGTTCTCTTCTGCGGGCGACTCCTGAGTTTCGACTTGTTGCGACGATGAATCCTGGAGGTGATTATGGTAAAAAGGAGCTATCACCAGCATTACGCAACAGGTTCACTGAGATCTGGGTGCCACCGGTGAAAGAAAGAGCGGATATTGCTCAAATAGTTACTTGCTCGTGGCGGCACGAAATCCTCCAACCATACACAAATCTAGTCCTCAACTTTGTTGAATGGTTGAGTCTCCACGTCTCAGAGCCCTCCCTGTTTGGTCTTCGTGATATCCTGGTTAGTCTTCATCTTCACGCGGAGATGTGCCGGTGGCCGTTACTGACAGTCTTGCAGGCTTGGGTCACGTTCTCTAACGCCATGCTAGACAATCCCACGCTGAAGACGATGCCTCTTGACGAAGTCTTTGTGAGCCGTTCATCTACTTCAAAACGTATTTTTGCATTGATTATTGGGGATTCGTAGCATCACGCTGCTCACATGGCATGTTTGGATGGCCTAGGTTCCATGCCCGCACTCTCCAGCTTTTCTTCTGCAGCGTTACGTAAACTCAAAGACGACGCCCTCTCGATGCTTCAAACGATGGTCCCCATTAGCTCCGACGACCGTTCTGTTTATAATCCTACTCACAACCCAGACACACACGTCCAACTAGGCGTGTTTGCCATTCCACGGGGTCCGAAGGAACCAGTTCGTCACGCATATAACATTCAGGCGCCGACAACCCGAGACAACATCATGCGTTTACTTCGTGCCTCTCAGCTCACGAAACCCATCCTTCTTGAGGGAAGCCCTGGCGTGGGGAAGACTAGTCTTGTTACCACACTTGCCAACATCGGCGGGCATCATTTGTACCGCATCAATTTCTCAGATCAGACAGATCTCACGGACCTTTTCGGTGCCGATCTCCCGGTGGATGGTGGTTCTCCAAGTGAGTTTGCGTGGAAGGGGGCAGAATTCCTCAATGCTATGCAAGAAGGGCATTGGGTTCTCCTTGATGAAATGAACCTAGCTCCTCAGTCGGTGCTCGAGGGACTGAACGCTGTACTTGATCACCGGGGAACAGTCTTTTTACCAGAATTAGGAAGGTCCTTCTCACGTCATCCGTCTTTCCGCATATTTGCCGCTCAGAATCCCATCCAACAAGGCGGTGGCCGTAAAGGGCTACCAAAGTCCTTCGTCAATCGCTTTACGAAGGTTTTCATTGACCCATTAACGGCAACTGATCTTGTACAGATCTCAAAACACATGTTTCCTGATTTCCCGGAGGACTGGTTGCAACCCATGATCACATACAACTCGCTACTGGAGACAGAGACCTCTGTGAAGCGCTCATTCGGGAGAGAGGGTAGTCCTTGGGAGTTCAATTTGCGAGATATCTTCCGGTGGGGCACCTTGCTGTGTGATACTGATGCACCTCTTCATCCTGTGGAACATTTTCGCACCGTGTACCTTGCCCGCTTTCGAACTGATTCTGACAGAGAATCGGCACGTAGACTATTCGACTCGGTATTCAACCTTTCCAGCGAATTCCTATCCAACGCACCACATCCATTCGTCTCGTCGTCGCATGTACAAGTAGGACACTTTTTCGAAGGCAGAAAGCAGTCTTTCAGATCACTCCTGAGACCTGGCATCGTGCTTCAAGCATATCTACCCTGGATTGAAGCAATGGGAGTCGCGCTACAGAAGGGGTGGCTTGTCATCGTTTCTGGTGGGCCGGACTCTGGGAAGACGTCGATGGTGCGTGTAGTCGCAGAGCTAACGGGAAACGCGCTACAAGAACTCTCCGTTAATCACGGTACGGACACCTCAGACATCTTAGGAAGCTACGAACAAGTTGATAGCAATTTCCGTGCTCTTGCGCTTGTTCGTCGTGTGCTCCAACTTATTGAAAATATCTCGCGCACCTTCGAAGGGTGCAGAGGTCACAATCTTTCCGATCTTGGACAATTGAGGATGGCACTTACTACGCCACCCTCGACTGAAGCTTTGCCCGATCTTCTGAGAGCGACCTTGAATACCTTGGAGAGCTTAATAATATCGGACCGCATCTACACCCAGGAAAGGCTCAACCTCCGGAAAGAGCTACGCGCTGAGCTCGCGACGTCGAGAACCGTCGGACATTTTGAGTGGATCGATGGTCCTCTTATCAAAGCGCTGAGAGAAGGACATTGGCTCTTACTCGACAATGCAAATCTTTGTAGCCCATCGGTCTTAGATCGACTCAATTCATTGTGCGAGCCATCTGGTGTTCTCACTCTCAATGAGCGCGGTCTTGTGGATGGCGCAACTCCCGTCATTATCCCTCATCCAAATTTTCGATTAGTAATGTGTATTGACCCTCACCTTGGCGAACTTTCGAGAGCTATGCGGAATCGTGGGACCGAAATCTCGTTGTCTCCTAGGCGAAACTATGAAGACCGGTGTCGGCTTCAGGAGTTCCACTTTTTGCCATCACCGCGTACTATGGATGCCAGCTTTGTGTCTCCCGTGGCCTTCGAGTTGGCGCGCAGATGCTTGCAGAATTTACCACCCTCAGAATTATATACTTCTTGGCCATCTGCAACGGCCATATCAGGCGATTCATCTGCCTCAGCTGTTATTAACCGTGTCGCATTGATTTTGCCACGCGATGGCTTAACTCTCGGACCACCATCCTTGGCTGCCCTCAATGTCTTTGCTCGCTCAATAATTCCTGCCTACACGAGCCATCTTTCTCGTCTTATTTCAGGGCTTTATTCGTCTGATCGGGCTGGGCCCTTCCGCAAATTGCACCTGGTCCTTGATTTAGCTAAAGGTGACCCAATTTGGCACCAGCTCGGGCTCACCCGAGAACACATCTGGCCGGCCTCCTTAATCAACGGTTCCTATCATGTAAGTATTTCTTGTGACGGAGCGCTTTGTCGAACTCCGTATATGTGTTGCCACGTACTGAACATCGGTGATGCGCGCAGTCCACGGATTCCTTCGCGAAAGTGGCCACTTTCATGCTTCCGCACATCGAATCTGACTATCACGTGGCACGAAACACGATTTTGCGCATGTACGAATTACTCGTGAGGATCAAAGTATACGGTGACTTCGGCGAACAGCCACCGTTGCACTTGGGCATAGGAGGTGACATTACAGCAGAGAGTCCATCTCATCCTATTCTAGCTCGTTTAGATGAGCTTGTGAGGAGCACAAATGAACACGGGGTGAACTTACTTCAAGATATTTCAAAAAGTTATAATCGAAGTTCATCAGTGAGTACGATATCAATGCAAAAGTTGGCCATAACCCATATGAATTGTAGGCTGAAGTTCAATTGATCATCGACCTTCTCAAATACTCTACATTTATAAGACCCAACCTTCGTGCTACGATAGATTATTCTCTCTTGCAAGCTGTGATATCATGGATACAAGACGCTCTTCGATGTGCACCATTTCATTTCCCCGGCATCATCCGATCAGCGACGCTTCTTTTCCATTCCGTGGCACCCACTTCGGGGCAAGGACTGATTGACATATGGACGTCCTGGAGAGGCTCAGCTAATCCAAATTTTGCTTCTTCTCAGCAGGAACAATTAATCCCGGACATAGGTGAAAACGATGTATACAGTGGGTCTCGCATGTAGCACTCTAGGTCAGAAACCTGTGTCTCATCTAGTTGCCTTTAGCTATGGGTCCGCTCGCGAGAGTGACCACTTCTTCCTGCTCAAGTTCTGAACACGCCTCGATCTTAACTGGACAGGTTGGTAGATTCTATCTATTACTTGCTGGACGACAGTTATCACCATCCATCATCAGCACATCTGCCAAACTTCGGCATCAGACAATGAGGTGCTCAGGGTCAGTAGGACCTCTGTCATAAAGGAACTTGCCCTTCTAGCGCACATGCATGACAGAGACTCCTTACTCGTATGTAGCTGAATGCAGCTGGTCCACGCAATTTACCCACTTAACAAAATACAGGTCCTCAACCAGTTTATTGATTTGGAACATTCGGGGTGTTCCGTGTCACTACAGCGGTTCAACCAGTACCTACGGGCGGAACGAGCGGCGGAGTCCGGAAACTGTTCGTTTTCTTCTGATCGTTTTTTCCTTCTGTCTTTGACCAGTCATAAAATAGTTGGTGAGGCTGGGGTAATACTGTCCGCCATCGGATTATGGCTGCAGACTCTATGGAATCATGACGGTCCTGATGGTCCTTCTATCCTGGTCCGACCAACGGAGCTTTTAACAATAGTTGACGTGTGGTAAGATTTAGTGCGTTGAACCAGGGTCGTTCTGATATACTCTCAGTGATTGGAGTGATGTCACTTTGCAGACAGCGAACTCTTATCAAATCGCTCTTGAGCGCCACACACGTCTTTTCGCGGTAGCCAGAGGGTGGGGCGCGACCCGTATTGAAGACCTAACAACGCTACTCCGTAAGACGTTGGTACTTGTAAGAGTTTCTCTCCAGAACCACGGGATATTATTCATGACATGTACCTGCATGGTTTAGCTTGCGTCCTGCTTCCATCATTCTTTCGACGAGTTCGCACTTAGGGGTCTACAAGCAGCTTGTGGTGGTTCCTACTCTTTCTCCCAAACCTTATTATTGCTGAAGTGCTCGTCGCACGAGTGGCTTATATCCTCCGCTGATCGTCTCCTTAGGGGAGGGGCAGACCAAATGTGTCTAGACGATGAATCTCGTCTAACGGACATCAGGACTCTAGGCCTCGGCTGGGTCGCACTTTTCCGCTTCTTCGCGGATCTATACATCCCGAATACCCCATTAGATCCAGTGGCTATGCAATGCGCTAGATCGGAATTTTGGAACGCGGAACTCGCTTCCTTGTCGCATGAAATGGAAGTTGAGGTCGCCCGGGAGCGCCGTATCACTGGCAATTTCAGTAATGGAACCATTGACTACCTCGATGAGCAGATAAAGAATGCGCGGGAACAACTGAACAACCTTCGGCAGGTATCATCGAGAGCTGGTCGCAGTATCCCTCGCCTACGGGAATTCTGGTCTGAGATTTCACAGTTCATGTCTAACATTGTACCTGAGTCTCGACTGGATCACCTCATCGTCGCACTCAGGGAAAAAAGTTCAGGGGCCCTCGCGAGCGAGCATGTGATCCAAGAGGCAATTTCCGGATTGGCTCAGCGCTTAGAACGTGTGTATCCTGAATTCCACGACATTGGCAAGCCACTCCAGTCAGCCTTACTCTTTCTACGACTCGGTCTCCGCCTTGTCGCTCACACCTCTGGATGTGAGGAAGGGACGGCCATCAGAAACTTAACCTACGCCCTCACTACCTTTCCGTCCGTGGCTGGAGTACCTGCGTTGATTGCCACTGACATCAGCGGAGACATTCACGCCGCTGAATGGAGTGCCTTCGAATCAGTATTACTTACGCTTTCCTCAATCGCTTTTGAGGCGGAACTAGGCGTTTCCATGCAATCTTGTACCGTTGCCATGGAACGTGTGTATGAGAAGGCAGTGAGGCTTTGGCTCATCGAACAGAAGAGGCGGGAGGAAGCAGATAGCGCGTCACAGTCTCTGTATCGTGAGAGCCGGGTCAATCACGTATCTACTCGTGAATCGACATTGGAGCAAGAGGAATTCTTGACCTTGTTTCCTGACTATGAAGCCCTCCTTGACTCAGGCCACTACCAGGAGAGTCTCGCGGGGATTAGAGCCCGTCAATCGGCACCACAAGGTCAATCGTATAAGAATGCCAATGTCCTTGTGCTCCTACATCTAGGAATTCTGATTCCCGAAAGTCATCCATCAAGCGCCCTAGCTCATCTGTCCGACCTTCGAGCGGTATTCCTGGCCGCGATCCTAGACAAACACCAAAACAATCTTCCAGAAACCTTGGACAGGCGCACGTTTTCTCACCAAATCTCCCTTCTCGGTGTTCGCC
>Ga0137359_10002026_pt1 | contig 16234 bp, 34 predicted proteins | sample Mad1_40_16metaG_FD_108281 | JGI IMG/M metagenome (GOLD analysis project Ga0137359, IMG submission 108281) | Vadose zone soil microbial communities from Angelo Coast Range Reserve, California, USA - Mad1_40_16 metaG | ecosystem: Environmental > Terrestrial > Soil > Vadose zone | place: USA... | reverse complement strand
CTTGGCCATAGATAGTGCCAGCGGCGCCACGGTCTAGCACTTCAGTTTGTCCGTCAGTTAAGTATATTACAAGGTCGAAGTGGCGGATTTTCAAAGCGCAGTTCGCGCATAGCCGCTCATACTTCCCAGCGACAAGCGCGATATGCTCAGTTTCTTTCTGGCAGATTATGCAGGGACCTGACATAAGCGGCCTCCTCAGTGCGCGCCTTACGCGCAGACGCGGCCCGCGCCGCGTTTCGGCCTTTACTTTTTGGGCCGTGGTTGAGGCTCTCTGAATGTTCCAGGAGCTTTCAGTCCCTGGCAGCCCTCATTGTCCTTCCACTCCAGCCAGCCTTTGGAATTGACGATTCCCCTGACCTTGTACCAAGTAGAACCGATTTGTATTTCGTATGTTTTCATGTTACTTCGCCTGCCTTGCTGGCTCGGCTTCCTGCACGACGCCGAGGACCTTGCTCTTTTGGTCCAGCGTGACGCGCAGGTTCTTTCCGCCAGCCTTTTGTAGTGCCTTGTACATCCCGTAGCGCGTGTACTTGTTGCACTTCTCCAGTTGGATGGAGACCGCGCCGGTCGTCGCCTTGCGTAGGGATTCGAGGATGGCCTTCGCGTCTTCGCGTTTCTCCGTATTACGGACCGCGCGTTGCGGAAGGGTTTCGGGTTTCACGGCGTTGATTGAACGGATATTGCTCATTGTTTGTCACCTCCCAGTGACGCGACCATACTCTCATTTTTCGAGCCGCTTGTCAAGCCGCTTAAAAAGCGAAACCTAGCGGCTATTTGAGCCAAAGAACGTATCGCTTTTTCTTCGTACGGCTTACGATTTTTGTGTTACCGTACGAGTTACCATCTGACAAGCCTGCTTCGCCGTCAAATCGAAAGCCAGCCGCTTTGTATATCGTCCCTTTGTGTCCAGCACCAGGGTCAGCATAAGCGAGCACGCTGATGACGTGAGGTGCCAGTCTATGAACGAACTTCCGACAGCAGATGGCAAGTATACGACTCTCACAATTTTTGATACATCGGTCGTCAAGCCAAAAACGGCGGAGTTCCCATGTATGCGGGCGGCCACCCTTAGGCGTCCAGACGACCCAAGCGGAGAAGCAAGCCGCACCAACAAGGTCACCGTCGGGGGAAAATATGCCCAGCTCGAGGGAGGCCCCTGGTACATCGCGGTGCATGTAATGATTTTCCAGCCAGATTCTTTTAGCTTCTTCACGGCGAATCACCTTTACAGTTAGCTGTTTAGGATGGAGCGGCGCGGTAGGACTCGAACCTCCACCTCCCTGTTGGAACAGGGCGCCCTGACCAGTTGGACTAGCGCCGCTCATGGCGTCTAGAAAGTGGTATCACGCTATTCTTAGTTGCCCACTCTCTCATTTCCTCGGCACACTTACGCGCCTCTAAAGTTTTAATGAATGGACCGAACTCAGACTCGCGTAGCGCAGCCCATAATTCGACAAGTGCTGGTGCGTGCGGGTCCTTGCCTCGCAGTAAAAAATATGGCTCGTCTTGTGCAAGCTTGGCATAACAGTCGAATTGACCGGGTTTATTTTTTGTACTCAAGTAAATCTCCTAGTAAGATATTCACAGCTACCCCTGTTTGCGATAATGCCCATGTGACTTGCGCATGGCGGATAGCGGCTAAACGCCATGCCGCAGAATGCGCAGACGTAGCCGCTGCCCGTATAGACGGGCCGCGCGGCGGACTTCGCTTTAGCGTCGGCGGGCTCACACGGTAGTGTCAAGCAATTCAGGCCCGTTATCCACTTGGAAGTAGAAATTGTCATCGCCTTCCCTGCAATAAACGCAATAGAAAACCTTTTTGCCGGGGTGGCGCCTCAGTGATGGGCGTCCCGGCGCCTTGCAGCGCGGGCAATGGACTATTGCTTCGTCGCGTTTCTTCACCTGCTCGGTCTGTTCCTTCCACCACTCCGCCGGTATCTCCGTCGGCGCGCTGCTGAATAGGCCCATCTGGCCCAGAGGCGGCTGTTTCTTGTTTCCCATCGAATAACTCCAGCTGTGGTTTAATACGATGAACAAACCAGCAGTGTGCCTTCATGCCCCGCTCAGTGCGTGTGACGCGCCCACAGTCCGCTACCTTACAGCGAAAGGCGCGAAGCGGGGCGCCATCAGGCGGATAGAGCGGCTCATACATTAGAAGGGTAAATCCTCATCGGAAATCGACACCGGAGACGTTTTCGCCCCCGGCGAGACGTGGCGGCCCCCGCCACTCGGTACTCCCCGGCTTTCCGCTGTCTCGTTGCGACCGCCAGGTAAGCTGATTAAGTCGGCCTCCAGCTTGATATGCTGGACGCCGGGCGCGACCTCGGATAGCTCGACCTTTCCGACAGGCGTGCCCCACGTACCCAGTAGCTTGACTAGGTCGGCCCAGTTGGCAAAGTGCGATACGGATAGGCGCTTCATGGACTGGCGCCGCTCCACCCTAACACTGTATTGTAAGGCGAGAACTCGCCGTGTATTGGCAGTCGTTCTACCGATTTGCAGAAAATTTGATTGCCGCGCGAGTCGTAGAGAATATAGTGGTCCCAGCGCTTTCGCGTGCTATAGTCGATAATCAAGCTCATACCATTCGGGTACTGTATCTCACCTACATAGTCGCCAATTAACTTGACTTGCATTTACGCTCCTCGAAAAATAGCGTAGGATAACGACTACCTGCGAAGTAGCGGCATAGCGACAAGAGCTCGCGCTTGCGGTCCGAGCCGAGCGCGGCTTGTAGGGCTATACGCTCGGCTTTATTAAGTCCCTGACTAGAAATTACTTCGACGTGCCAATGATTCCCGTGGTTACTAGAACGCCTAATATCGCTTCGAGTGAATACTGGTATAGAAATGGCGAATACGTCGCCAGCTGATTCTCTGTATAGTTTCATGCGAGCATTGAGGACAAAAAAATGACGCTTGAATAATGCTAGGTCTGACTTGCGGTCAATATCGACTTGTGCGATATGCCGACCGGGCGTGACTGCGTGCCTAGTGGACTTCGACTCGCTCGTCAATAAGTGGCTCTTTTTCTTCGCCTTCTTCATGTTCGAACTCCGTTGCGAATTCTTCCGTCCAAGGTACCTCGCGAGCCCAAGTCAAGTCATAGCCATTATCGTCTCGCCCTCGCAAGATACGGTCAAGTACAAGCTCTAGCGCGCGTTCGCGGGTCGTCGCCACGACGTACAGGTCTAGGACGCGCTTGCGTTTGCCTTCGTAGCTGCGAGTTATAAGCCATTCTTTTAACTTACCTGGAAGCGGGGCCGGGCGCCGCCTCTCGGCCACGGCCTTCTTGGCAATGAGGCGCGGGGCCTTGATACGAGACCGTATAAAACGGGTGCCACCCTGCGCCCGGCTCCGCTTCCAGGTCGACCGCTTTACGAACCGGCCGGTTTTTGTGTCCCGGTAGACTGTATGCCACCTGGCCATTTATCCTCGATATAGTCCTTCAGTGAATCGACGCGGCCCTGAGCGTAAGCAAGTTTGACCAGCCCTAGAATGACCGTGCACCTTTCCGGGTTTGCGCCAAATTCGACGCAGCGGTCCAGCACTAGCTGGAAAATTTCCTCGCCTGTGAGAATATGTGGCGGGGAAGAGTGAAACTGGGCCAGATTATCATCTGGCCCACTAAGCGGTATTGACATAAGCTACTCCACGCGAGAAACGTATAGGCCACGTGACATCTGGCCTGTTTGTGGGTTATTAACTGGGTAGACCATAAGCACGATAACCCGGCCGATGACAGCTCGTAGGTCGTCGCCTACAAAGGCAGCGACTTGCTTGATGTTGGTTTTATTCAGCGGCATAAGTTCGCGGTCAAGATACTTTTCAATTTGCAGTACAAGCGGGCTGCGCGAACCGGGAACCGTCACGAAGCCAAGAGCGCGAACCTTGACCTCGTTAGTGCCAGTGGGAACGTCCGAGCCCTTGAGAAAATTGCCTGAGCTAAAATCTTTCGCGTTGACTGGGCCAGTGTAAGGAATGGGACGCGAGACACCGGGTGCTGACGCTGCTTGTTGAGGCGGACTGTAACTTGGAGGTCCGCCCGGCTGCGCTGCTAGTGGCGGCGCTGCTGGGGCAGGAGCGTGTTTGGTTTGAACGTGCACTGCGTATTCCACTACCGCTACCTGTACCCCGCAAATAGCGCAAGGTATAGTAGCTATGGTAGTTTCTTCATTTTTTTTTCTTGGCATGGCTAGGCGTCTCCTTTTGACGCCTTTCGTGATACCGTCTATCTCCGTAAAGTCCCCTACCCACCCTCAGGCGCGCCCACTTCTGGTGCTTGCGTCGCTGGTGCTTGCGGCGGTCTTTCAGTGCCGCTCCATGCGTTCCAATATAGTAATTCACCTGGCACCAACGTACCGCCTTCACGCCGATTGTCCTCTAAGCGCCGTAGCTGGGTAACACGCTCGCTTACATCTGGCCCGCATCTTTCACGAATGCCCTGTATGTCGGCGGGTTCGATGATATTTCCGAAGTAGAATTCGTCAGTATTCCTTGTAAGCAAACGAGCAACAAGGGAGAAACCTTGCGCCACATATAAGATGTCGAGATTTTCGTGCCGTCCAAGTATGATGGCTTGCGAGAAACGAGGCGGTATATGGCGGGGACTGCACAAAAGATGCGCTTCATCGACCAGCATAGCCATATCGCCACGCTCAAAACAGCACTCCACGAAGAGCCTAAATTCGGGAAAGCTAACCTCGCCGTTATCACCAACCTGTACGTTGGCAGGTCGATAAATGGCTCGGAATTGTTCATTGCCTAATGTCTCCGCGAACAGCTTGGGCTGGCCATCGATAATATGAGTGGCCCCGTTCAGGAACGCCAAGTCCTTGCGTACAATCTGAAACACAGCGCAACGTGGCATGGTCAACCATATTTCGGCGGCTCTATGTGTCTTGCCGGTTCCCTTTGGTCCTACTATGCCTATTATCCGGTTGCTGGCCAAACTTAACCCCCGCAAATATTTGCTCGGCCTTGTGCTTGACAAGGATAAACAGAATCACGCCTAGCGGCCAAAGTACGGCCCAGAAGCGCGACTCGACAACGTACTTAGACGCGGGAACCTGAAACTCGACGCCGAAGATATTCTCCAGAAACTCAATGGCCTCTTCTACCGCGTCTTTATCCTCATCGTCAAGTGTAATGCCGTTACGCTCAAATACCACTTCTGGAATCTGAGCGAAAAGCTTTTTGAGTTTCTTAGGCGTACCGCGTACACGGCGAACTTCTGGTGCCGGAGGCACATCTGAGGATACAGTCGCGTCGCCAAGCGGTGTCCCCTCCGCAGGCGCCGTAGTTCCAGATGCGCTATCCGGCATGGTTTGGGCAAAGCGACTCATCCTTTCGCGTACTGACTCAGCGCTGGGCGAAGCACCAGTTGCTTCCGCAAGGTCAGCGTCATCCCAGCCACCATCCATGCGAGTGCGATGATTTTTCCAGCCGCCAATAGACTCAGCGACAAACTCGGGGTGGTTAGGGCAGCGATACTCGGGCATTAGTTTCCCTTAAGGTCAGGCCTGGCGCGATAAAGCCCGTCCTTTAATTGAGCTAGTAATACGTCTATAATATGAGCTGTGAGATAAGGAACTATTTCTAAGTTTATATCCACAGCTGTATCCTTACCATTTGAATGCAAAATAATAATAGGCTGGAAACCAACGGGAGGAACTCCAAATGTTCCACCTACCATAGCCTTGAATTTAGGTCGATACTCAGGCACTGGGCGCTCCTACTTTTTCCCGTATCTTATGCTCAAGCGATTTAGCGGCCAGAATACCAAGAGCAAGCGAGAGGTCGGCAATATCCTCGGTCATATTGACCTCACGTCGCTCAGTAACTAGGCCAATACCAGCGACGAATAGCTCGACCTTAACCTCGATCGCGCTGCTAATTAGCATATCAGTCCTTTATCATCTGCGCGGTGTTCCAGATAGCCGCGCCCCAGGCGAACATGCCTATCCATCGTAAGTCGCGGCGAGTATAGCCAGCCCCGTAGAAGCGCTTGAACGTAAAGTGAAAAACGCACAATATGATGACCTTGAATAAGACAAGACATAAAAATGGGCGTTTCGAGTGAGCGAACAGCCGAGCAACTGGGTTCATTTCGCGTAGGCCAGCGTAGCGAATACCCACCACCGTGCTCACCACGTCGGCTAGGTGTCCAGACGCGAACCAAATGAACGCGACGAAGGGGCTTAGCTGCTCGTAAATGAACTCGTAGAACATGCTAATCTCGAATCATAGTCCATGGAATAAATGCTCGCATGTAGAAAAAAAAGTTCACTGCGAGAATGGCCATCCAGAAATAGCGGGGCCAAACATTTTGAATGACAGCCCCATCTACCATAAGTACCATTACGCCCCAAAACGCGGCGTCTAGTTGTAATGATTGACGGCGGGTCATTAGTCCCAAACTCGCTTTTTCTTTGGCGGAGTTACGCCACTCTTGAAACGGTCGAGCGCGTCATCGCGGCGTGCCTTCTCGACAACCCAGCCCATGTCCAGCCCGCAAACTGAACACGTGCCCTCACCATCTGTCAGTTCTACCTCGGTATTTTTACCCTCACATTCCTTGCTGGTACATACGACTTTTTTCTTTACTGGCACGTTGCCTCCTTTTAATTTGCAGTGAAGTCATGTAGACGTGAAAAATTGCAGAGCTTCCGCCGAACGGGCCGTACAGGTCGACTAAGCCATATAGCGCTGCGACGATAATGCGCGCGGCGGGACTGGACGCGGGGACACGCTGGGCCAGACGGCGAAGTAATTTCCTCATAGAATGATAGACCTGAAGTCCGTATTGGCAATTTTTACCAGCAGCTCGCCTATCCGGTCCTTGTCGCGAGGATGCAAGCGGTTAATCAACTCACGGTTATCGTAGAGTTGAATATTATCCCCTACCAGAATAACCGCTAGAATTATCTTGTCATTTCCGATAGACACCCGCTCGCGACGAGTTAGGATTTGTGGCTCAGCCATGAGAGTCCTTCCAGTACAAGCGGGCAAAAGCGCTGGTGGGTTATCGCGCCCCAGCTAGCAACCCACGTATTCACGTAGGTTTTACTCCAGCCGCACATGCAAGTTACGATAGCGCCTTTAGGCGAGACAGGCTGTTCCCGCTTGCCAGTGCCATAGCCACGTTCGCTAGAATCATCTTGGCAAACACCTGCCTCGCCTAAAAGCGCTGATGCGCTTAGTGGCTCGGTAAATAGCTTGAATTGACTCATATACCTAGGAACCATTTTACGATATGGCGCCATTTCTCGCCTTGATAAACGCCGATAATTCCGGCGTACATACGACGCGCCCGCCAGGCTTCCATGCTACGCTCGTGGCCGTTCATAGCTGGACCGGGCTTCCATACTTGCAAAAATCTATCGCCTGGGTAACGAAGCGAATATCATCTTCGCCTATCGACGCGCGGCGTGAGCGGGCCGCGTGGGCGCTAGCGAGAGTGCGTAGTACAAGATGCGGCGTGAACTCAATGGGCGTCTTACCAGGCGCGGGGTGGACGAACCAGCTCTTTGTATCAGGGTTTCGCGTCCTGCTCGCACGCCAGCCTAAATGGTCGGCAAGAATCCGCGAAAGGTTCTCGATTTGGAAGCTCTCGACCTCGCCTATGCTAACGTTGCCTATGAGCCTCTCAGGTAGGTCTACGGATTTTTTGCTAAGCTGTTTGAGAGTCACGTCTCCGTTGCGAATCGCTGCGTTTACGTCCTGCCTAGTCTGAGTAGAATAATCGAAAAAAATCGGAAGAAATCGCCTTTTAAGCCCGGTCTTTTCCCACTTGCGAGAATTAGCATCGTACATTCCAGGTGTCGCGGCAGCTATCAAACCCACGGGCAGATGCGGTATTTCCTTGACATTTCTACCGTCATCGATACGAGTGATTCCTTCAGACATAAGGGCCAGAAGATTGCCGAAAAATAACTCGCTAGTCGAGGCCTTGTGGGCGAGGATGGCGTTCATATCAGGAAAGAGAATATGGCGAATTTTATTCTCGCGGTCGCGTTGCATGGCCTCGAATAAGCCTGAGCTTGTCATATCATTGGTTACGTGCAGTGATTTACAGTTGAATGACAGAACAGTTTTTGACTTCCCGGTTCCCGACTCGCCGATGATGAGAATCGAAAGCGGAATTGCGTTCGCCAAAGCGCCGCTCCAGATTACAGTTTCTATCAGGTCCGTTAAACGCTCGAGCCCGATTAACTTTTCCGTCATCGCATCGCGTATCTTATCTACTTAGATATCGTTTGTCAAGAAAAAAAAAACGAGAGGCTGTGGAAAATTTAGGCCATATTTGCCTCCCAGCGGCCGAGGGTGCGGTATGACCATGATTTGACCCATAATATACGGTGGAAAACTTGGGCATACCGGCCCCCCCAGCCCCTGGAAATTCCCCTTGACACCCCGGCGAGGACCGTATACGTTCGACGCGACACGATTCTAACTTCGCTTCACTTCGCTTAAGCGAGGCGAAGTGAAGTTAGATTCAAATTCGCGGAGGTTCGCTGTGCATCACACGATTGTACCGCTAGCAATCGGGCTTTTGATTTATCGCGTCATTCGCTCGACCATCGCTGGCTTCGCTTCCGGGTTCGGTTTTCCGTTCGCCGCGTAGAACTGCGACGAAATTTTTTTTCGCTTAGGGAGGTTTCGTCTAGTGGAATCATATAAATGGCACCTTGTTTGGGTGGGCGCTCTCGCCGCTCTCTCAGTCGACGTGTTTTTGGCAGTGATGAAGAAGTTTAACATCACTCTGCCGGGATTGAGCTAACCGATGGCACTATCCCGTAAGCAGATTGGCAACATCTACCGCCCACAGGGACCGAAGGCAATCTCAGTGGGTAACGGCTTCACTCCCACCGCCGGTAGCGGGCTGCTTATTGCAGGCCCGCAAATCGACCTCTCTGTACCCATTGAGGGCTTCCGCATCGTACTCAAACTCCGCGACGTGATTGCCACCGCCGCGATGACTAGCGTTAATCCGCTAGGCTATCTCAATCTTTTGTCGCGCATCCTCATCACTGGCAAAAACACGCGCTCGTCTGGTAATGCCACGCTATGGGATATTGACCTGCCCACACTGGCGCTAATCCAGTCAACACAGCTTTTCCGCCCGTTCAGTTACAACGGCGTTAATGCGGCTGGTGCCTCATCCGCTGGGACAGAAATGACCACCCAGCTGGATAGCCCGCTGTCGAATTTCTCCGCCGTCACGACTGCAACCTACGACATTCGCATTATCGTAGACCTTCCGGCCTATCCGTTTGACTGTGCGGCTTTTGCAAGGCCCGGATTTTATCTTCGCTCGCAAGAGTGGAAAGATTCACTCCAAATGCGCTTCACGTTCCCGGCGGTGCCTAATGGTGTGGCTAACCCGCTAGGAACTGACGCTGGTACGACGACTCACACGTTTACGTCGTACGGCTCAGGCTCTGGTACACCAACCATCGACGTGTACAGCCTGCCCGCAATTATGGGCTTGGACCTGGACACTGCAATGACGCCTGGCTTCCTCTCACGAATCGCCACGCCAATTACCAACGTTCTGCAAGCAGCTGGCGGAGTTAACACCAGACTGCTAATTCTCGAAAAGCAGAATACCACCCGCATCTGGGCAGTAATCGGAGTATCGACTGTTGCCCCGGCGTTCTCATCCGTTTCTGATGCCAACCTGACCACGCTTGGCATGCTCGTCGGAAGCAATCGCGTTGTACGTGAGAACGACGATATTTTCGCGCACAAAATGGACCAGATTCGCCGCTACGGCACCCCGCCACTACAGGGCGTAGTTATGCTTGACTTCATGCCTGTATCCGGCGGCAATCCAGACTCACATTATGACGCCGCCGCTGCTGGTGATGGCACAACTCTAGAGCTACGCGGCACTGTCGCCGGCGTAGCGAACGCGCAAGGTATTTTCGTTCAGGAAATTGAACAGTTCAAGCCGCAAGGCGCGCTCTATAGCGCATAGGGAGCGCTATGAGCGTATTCAGTCAATCAGTAGGGACGGCAGACGCCGCCGCTATTGATACTTACGACCCGACTCAAGATCCCTTGAGTGACCAGTACATTAATCCGCTTGGGCCTGTCGCACCCGCCGCGACAGGCTCGCTAGCGAACGACGGCACGAACCTTAATTCACTGAGCGTATTTTTCTCGTCCGTTGGCCACACCATCGGTGACGTTTTCAAGTCTACCTCCGCGCCCCAACCCGTGAGCTTGCAAGGTAGGCCCCTAATTCCATTTTCCAGCTCTAGAACCTCAAGCTCGCAAAGTGGAGGTTTCGTACTCATTCTCGTAGTGGCTATCGTGGCATTCTTTGCTTTTCGTATTTTCGGTAGGTCTACGCGATGATTGACGACCAGTCCATCGTAACGTATAATGGAACTTGGCATGGTACGTTCAGCTTGTCCGCTGATCAGGTTGTCAAGCGAGCATTAACTAAACTCACTGGCATGGGCTTAGTCACGCGAAACTCGTCATTTGATGCCGGGTTTACCTCGACTCTGGGCGGGCCATTTACTGTTCACCTTGTTTTACAGGTAGAGAACGGACTGGGCTTTTCGTCGCAGGATGACATTATCGCCGATATACGCCATACTGTTTATGACGTAACTGGCGATTTCCCGACCGCAGACAGCATACCTCAAGTGCAGTATCCTGGCGATAGGTCGCCTGTGGATACTGGCGAGCCTGGCCCTGGTGCGCCTTCCGGTCCAGTAGAATGTATCGCCGGTTCCAGTAACGATACGACTGGTAGATTTAGCTTATCTTGTTGGGCGAAAAACCTCACAAGCGCTGGGCTCTCTTCTGTAGGCATTGTCGTACTCATCGGAGTGGCCATTTTTGGCATTGTCTTATATTACAGCGGAGGTGCGCGCGCTCGAGCGTTCGCCGGGGCACGCGCAGCAGCAGCATGATTTTCGTTTTTCTCGCCATTATAGGAGCGGCGATTCTTCTCTGGTCTATGAGTCAAAAGGTCGGCAATATCGCGCAGTACGCTCGCAACGCAGGATTCTCAGGCGCGGACCTGGTGACAGCAGTCGCCATCGCGCTAGCTGAGAGCGGCGGCGACTGGACTATTGAAGGTGACCGTGAGCTGGCTCCCGACAACGGGCCTTCGATAGGGCTCTGGCAGATTAACGTAGGTACTAAAGCACACCCTGAATATGCAGGCGCTAATCTCACTGACCCGCAGACGAATGCAAACGCTGCATTCACTATATATAGTCGGGCTGGAAATAGCTTTCGTCCCTGGGCCACGTTCGACCCGCGTGACGGCTCGACTCCAAAATATCTTGCGCACCTAAACACAGCGACTCGGGAGGTATCAGCATGAGCGAAGTTAATTGCCCGACATGCGGGCGCCCCATGGCACAGCAGAAGTTATACTGCGCTAAGCATGACAAGGTTTACGAGCCAGACTCAACTTGTGACCTATGTGAAATTGAAAATATGGCCACCGCCCCGGTGCAGAAAAAAGCAGCTATTCGAAAGAAGGAGTAATTATGGGCTGGATTATCGCCGTCCTGGTCGTACTTTACCTGCTGTTTAGACCAGGCTCCAACGTCTCGCTAGGCACTCTATTTGTACCCGCGCATCCCAGCTCGTTCTCCAACGCAAATGTAGACAATCCCCCGCCTCCCTGGGGTGGCGGGGCGGCGCCAACTGTCGCTGCGAGTTCCTGCTCGGGTTCGTCCTGTGGCGGCGCTGTTATGGCGACACCTATTTCCGCACCCGCTGGAATTGTGCCCATTGCACCACCTACACTTGGAGCAGTATCAGCCGCACCAGCCCAGCGTACCGTCGCGCCAGTCGCGCCCATTCGCACAGTCAATGAAGTATATGGGGCCAAGGCTGCCAGTATCTATAAGCTATTTGGCGGCAGGGCACCTAACGTTTACTAATGAGCCGTGAGAGCAAAGCCGGGCTGATAATCGCTGCGCTTGTCGCGTTCGTTCTGTATTTGCTCACCAAAGGCGGGCTATTACATGAGAGTGTTACCGCTGGAATCATTACGCCCCAAGGCACTGTTATTCCGGACAATCTTGGTTTTCCACAGTTCGATGCGTCGAATCCCGCTACGCTACCAGCCAATTTTTCTAGCGCCACCCCGCCAATCGACTCTACTAATGGGGCTATCACAACAGCGCCGAGAAACCCTAAGCGAGCTACTTGTCCGGTAGGCTATTCACTGTGGCATGATGCTAATGGCGGGCCTGGCGGTTACTGGTGCATTCTGAATTCAGTATAGGAGGCAATAATGAGCAAATGGTGGCATACTCTGGCGACGATAGGCGCCATAGCACTAACTGCGTTTACGCCAGCACTTCAAGGCGTTCTCTCAGCGCATCCTACAGTGAGTGTGATTTTACTTGGAGTATGGTCAGTACTTGGCCACCTCCTGCCCTCACCACTGCAAACTAAGGCGTAAGGGAGTCGTGTGGAACAACCTAGACCACCTGGCCATATTAACGGCCCTATTCGGGGCTCCACTAATATGGCTAGTTCGCGTGACGATACGCGAGGTCAAGAAGAACGCCGCAGACCACTTGAAAATCGAGGCCCTGTGGCGCGAGTTAGGCTACGGCAACTGGAGCGGCGTCGAACGGCGTCACCGAGGTCGTGACTATGAAGTGCGGGCGTAAATTTTGCTTTCACGGCGCATTCAAGACGAAGGCTTCAGCGAAACGACGCGAGCGGAGCGTCGGTGGTTTTATCCGCATAGTGCAAGTTCAGGGGCACCGCCGTTTCGTCGTAATGACAAGGAAGTAGAGTATGGCTTGCAAGCCCTACCAAAATTGCGCCCCACCTTCGCCCAGCGACTCTTATCTCGCCTGCTCGAGTGCACAAGCTATCTTCACAGAGGACCAAGTAGCTCAGTACGCAAACCGCGCAGGAGCTCAGGGTGGTACTGGTAACTGGGTATATTGCTACGTAGTAGCGTGCCTCCGTGTCAATCGCATCATTTACTATAAGGCCACGCCCGGCGATTGCACTGGTGGAAGTTCGGGCGTTTATAGCCCGTCTACTGAGACTAAGGCTAGCGCAGCTCTAGCCCAAGCAGCTTCTACTGACGCTGAGCCTATCTCCCGAGCTGTCTTGCAAATAGGCGGGTCTATTTTCGGTATCTTTGGCCAAGCACATATTGCCGCCGTTGCTAACGAACAGACTACGCTATGCCAGGCGGCTATTGACTATAACAGCTTCGCATCCTACGTAGAAGCTGGCTTACAAAATGGTGCGACGCCCTTACAGGACGCACTGGCATCCCTACCTCAAGTTATAAGGCAAATCGAAACGCGAATTGCCGGTATCGAAATGCCGGTCAACGCAGCGTATGGAGTACACAAGGCACTCGACGCCCTGGCGCTAATGAATAAAGAGTTTATCTATCCATCACTTGTTAATACACCATCACTCTCAGTAGTTACGACACCTGGCGCTGCTCCCGTAGCAATTCCTGGTAGCGCTGCTCCGCTTGCTTCCATACCTGGCGTCTCGGCGGTACAAAACGCCATTAACGCCATCCCTGGCGTGTCCTATATTCCCGGCGGGTCAAGCACAGTCTTACTACTTGGCCTAGCTCTTATCGGCTGGAAGCTTATTTTTGGGCGTCGATAATGTGTCGCAGGTGCTCGCTAGGCTGGCTGCTGATTCTTTCAGGTATCGCTGTAGGAATCTGGGCATGGTACAGCAAACAAAGGAAGTGACCTTATGGCTCGCTATGCACAAATCGCCTCAGGTGCTAGCACTAATTCCTCGTCTCTCATAGTCGATACGGGAGGCCGCGTTCTAGGCATTATCTTGCAGAACGTAGGCGCAGTAGATATTTTTGTTTCCGAAGATCGTCGAATCCTAGACAAGGTAGATAGCGCTAATTTACCGACCGTCGGCACAATTCTCAGCGCAGCCGCTGCGGCTCAGCAGCTACCATTCGTCATACCCGCTTTCAAAGGCAAGCTATGGGCGCGATCGCAGAATCCAGGCGCCGCACTGGAGGTTATCGGCTATGAAATTTGCTAGGGCACTTATAGTCGTCCTTTTCCTTATCAGCAATCACCTGCTCGACTATGGTCCATTCGAACTGCTAACTAGTTTTGCGCAAGGTAGCCTCACCTCGCAGGGCGGAGAAACAGTCGTTAACTTTACGCCCCCGATTGCCACTCTCCGCATTAATACGCCAGCCACTACATTCACAGCGCCTGGAATCAATACATTTTTGCTCACTGTCCAGCCTACGGTGTCCGCTCGCGTTTATATCACGAACGAAACAGCTAATCCCTGCCTCGCTACATTCACTATTTCCATGGCTGTTACGTCCTTAGGTGGCGTATCCTCATTCAATAATAGCTTGCAATCCTGGCAGAGCGCCGCTCTGATAAATCCAGCCGGTGGAATAAGTACTTTCGTACCAGTTGATATTCCCGCTTCCAGCACCGTATACGTTACAAGCACAGCAATAAGCGCACCGAGCCTAGCAATTCAAGTCGTCAATACAAACGGAGGTTGCGCTACTACGAACATCGACGTGGTAGTCGTGCTTAGTACAGTAGCTTTAACAAGCCCACTAATCTCCGTAGGCGCAGGCGGAGTAAATGGTGGCCTTACCGCTAACGTACAAGGTGTAATTCCAACTGGCGCAAATGGCCAGCCTGTCCTTCCGGTTATCGTCGGCGCTTTACAGCCCGCTGGTAACACGAATACCGCTGCGCTAGGCCTCGACGTTACCGGAACCGGCTTCCTGAGCTATACCAATGGACAAAGCGTCACTTTCACGATAGGAACGCCTCCTACGCCTACACAAGCTGGGGAATTCGCGCTAGGTTTCGCCAGTCCAGTTAGCATAGGTGTCACAAATACAATCGTAGGATGGTCGTGCGTAGAGGGAGGTACAAGCTGTATTGGCGGTAGTGTGCCTAATCCGATTACGCGCAGCCTCTCGTCTAATGGCAGCAACGCACTGCAATTTGCGGTGGTCAATTCAGGCAACAATCAGATTGCTAGCTCGGCCTTCCTTATATTCAGCAAAGCTCCTACCATCCGCCAGCATACTACGGCTAACAACACAGTTACTATAGCAACTGCGGCTAATACCCTAGCCGGAAGCACAATCGTAGTGTCAATAGCTTGTACAGTCACTACGACTTGTACTATGGCACCAACTGACACACAGGGCTTAACTTGGAGGCTAGCTACAAGCGACCAACTAACACCTGCCGGTTCCAGTATGCAATCATGGATAGCCGGACCCAGTACAGCCGCCGCTGAGACAGTAACTTTTAACGCTACTGGCGGCTCCACCATTGCAGGGTCGTCAATATTAGAACTTAGTGGCATTACCGCCGCCCCACTAAATCAACCTGCTAGCCCATTCCCTGCTGACTCAAATAAAGTTTTAGTCACTGGCGGAAATTTGCCTGGAGTCACTGACCCGTGCCAAGCAGCAGGTACGCTAAAGTCTCACGCCTTTGCTAATATTACAACCGCAACTACTACCGCTTTAGTAGTTCCAGTTGCAGGCGCGGTGGTATACATCTGCGAAGTAGACTTCGGTATCACTGGCACGACTACGGCAGGTACAATTCTATTCGAGCAGGGTACGGGAGTCGCTTGTACAACCGGACCTACAGCACTAACAGCGACTTATACAGACGCTGGAGCTACAATTACCGATATATTCACTCATATTGGTAGTGGGGCAGCAACTGCGTTCAAGACAGCGGCTGGTGGCGGAGTTTGTGCTTTAACTACTGTAGGTACTGCACCATCCCTTCCGGTTGACTTGACTTTCGTGCAACAGTGAGCAAATTATAGCCAGTCACGGTCGGCCAAAATGAATATCCTACAGCAACTTGGACAGATACTCACTGGAGGACAGGATCTAGCAGCTCAAGCACAAGCTGCAGAAGAGAAAATAGCTTCAGCAACTTATGCTATACTTGGGCTTCTTCTGGTCGCTGATATATTTTTATTTATTATTGCTTGGCGAGTTACTCAAAGATAATAAGGGGGTTACTTAAGGCCGATGAAACTACAACTCGAACGCATCATTGTAGTGGCTGCAACGGGGCTTTTGCTTACGACAGTTAGCTTCGCAAAAGTTAGGCATCCACGAATCACCACGCTTTGAACTCGACTCCGCCTCACTAAGCCTCGCCGCTAACTCCACTTCCGAGCCGCTCGACTTCGCCTAGCGAAGTGGTCTGGCGAAGCAGTGTGTG
>Ga0137359_10002024_pt1 | contig 16237 bp, 18 predicted proteins | sample Mad1_40_16metaG_FD_108281 | JGI IMG/M metagenome (GOLD analysis project Ga0137359, IMG submission 108281) | Vadose zone soil microbial communities from Angelo Coast Range Reserve, California, USA - Mad1_40_16 metaG | ecosystem: Environmental > Terrestrial > Soil > Vadose zone | place: USA... | reverse complement strand
CGCGCGCTGCCTGTAAGGCGCGCGGCACTTGCCCGACCGGTCAATACGGCCCCGACGGTCACCGAGGAATCGAAGAAGCTTCTGTTTGGCCAATCGGCCAAAACCGTCGCCTGAGAAATCAGCGGTCCCGATCGGAGAGCCGCCGCAGGGCACGGCGCAGACAATCGATTTGCCCGCTGAAGGCACGGCATCCTCGGCATATCGCCACGTGAATCTGGAGCGCGGCGCGCTCGCCGAGCGAAAGCTCGCGATCCTGCCTTTGCGAGATGAGGTGCGCCGCTTGCCTGCAGGACAAATTCACTTTTTTGAACCAATTGATCTCCAGGCACTCACGCAGCGCCATGCGGGCTCAGTACAGCAGCACCCAGCAATGAGTCGCGGTGAGGCCCAGTTCTTTACAGATCTCGTCGGTTTCGAACCCCAGGTGCTCGCGCAGCATGAATACCCGCGAAGTGCGCGCCGGAAGTCCCGCAAGGCACTTCTCGAGCGCCTGCAGAAACTGGTTCCGGTTCAACGCGCCGTCTGGCTCCTCCCAGGGCGACGGATGCTCGTGCCAGTGCCCTTTTTCGTCGAACAGCTCGTCGAACTCCGTAGCGACGTTGTCGTGATCGTCGCCCCCAAGCGGCTGCTCGCGGCTCTCACGTCGGATCACGTCGATGATCTTGTGCTTCAAGATTCCCGTGAGCCAGGTGCGCAAGTTGGAGCGGCCGGTGAAGCTCGCTTTAGCCGTGAGGGCGGCAAGCAGCGTCTCTTGGACCGCGTCTTCCGCGGCCGCAGCGTTTCGCAGCTGCATCGACGCATAGCGAAGAAGCTGCGGCCGCAGCGCCTCGACCTGCGAGCGGAAATCGGCTGGCACGGTCCCCCCCTGATTACCACTCTGCGGAAACGCGGCGTAAGGCAGGATCACATCAGCCGACTAACCGCCCAAATCAAGCGCTTCGCCACCCCAAAGGATTTTAATGTGTCTGCCGCAGACCGCTCGAAACCCGTTTTCGGGTCGTCTGTGCTGGCGCGTCAGCCATTGCCGGGACACCCTTACCGCTCAGGTATGCTTTCTGACGGCAACTCGCTGAACAATAGCGTGGCGGTCGGCCGCGGCTACTAAGTTCGCGCCTGAGCGCTGTGATGCTTCTCACTCGGCTTCAGCACGTTAAGCGTCCAGTCGAAATCGGCGTATTTGGCGCGGACGAGTCCGCGGCGGCGATCGACTAGCTCAATGCTCCGCTCGTCATCGATGCGCGCCAGCACGAATGCGAGCGCACCTGCTGGGCCTCCGAAGTCGCGTGCATACCATTGAAATATCTTGGGCAGGACGACGACCGCCCCATCGAGCTCTACGCGTGCGGTACGGGCGACGTAGTCACGAGCGGAGGTTTCGAGTTGGACGTCCAGCCCATCTGCACGAAACGCGCGAAGGGGCGGGGACGAGCGACACGCGCTGAACATCGCGAAGTGCATACGTTCGTCGTATGAGCGAGGCACGAACGCGAGACGCGAGTCGGATTTCTTCAGCGGGGCGATGACCCGGCCGTATTTTGGTACATTGCCGCGGAGCAGACCGTGCTCGACGTCGTCCAGCGACCATGGATGGCCCCCGATGCGCGCTCGTGGCCGCGAGAAGAAGCCATTTGCATGCCGCACGCCGCTAGCAGCGATCAGTTCCGCGACGTCCCGCAGTACACAGGCGTTGTACGCATTCAGCCAGAACGCTGTCTGCGCAGGAATGCGCAGCACTCGCGGATCAAAGTCCTCAAGCGCCGCGAGGCAGGCGGCGATCGCTCGACGCTCGCCAGACTGTGCGAGGCCGGCGTAATCGCATGCGGTACCGTCCGCACTGAAGTACTTCGCACGGACGGCTTCCACTGCGTTGGCGAGTTCGCGATCCACGTTCCAATGGTCGTGATGCCCACTACGAACCTTACGGCGGCTCTATCACGATCGACTTCACTTCCTCCTTCATGACGCCGGAGCGATTCCCGACGCGCGCGCACCAGCTTGCCGACGTGCACATCCTGCGCATCAGCGCGCCTTTCTGGGGCTTGTGCTTGGGCTCGCTGCGGCGTGGCTGCTTGAACACGGCGATCGACACCGGTGAAGCGCATCAGTCGCACCGGCGCCGATTTGCGTCCCTCCGGCACTGGTTCGTCGCGGCCGCGCGCCGTTTCCTTACGCTGCGTCGACCGTGCACGGCGCGCGCCCGCGGCATGGTGCGAATCGGCTTACAGGCCCGGCCCGGGACGCATCGTCCTTGTTGGCATCCATGGCGTGGGACATCTTCTCGATCATGAAACTACATTGGTGTTAAGTAGGGGATAATCGCTCTAATTTGCAAGCAGCTCACGCCGAAGAAGAACGCGAGCAAAGAGCGAAGCGCCTTGACCCGTTTCATGGTTTCACGCGCCGAGCCGGTGTGCGAGCTCTTCGAATCCATCAACCACGAGGGTACACGCAGGATTCGGATTCGGGTCAGGCGGTCCAGCGGGACCCCACTCTTGAGGGCGCCGCACAAACGCAGTCTGATAACGACAGGCGCGCGCCGCATCGAGATCGAAGTTGTGGCAGGCGACCATCATAATTTCCGATGGGTCGAGCGCGAGCCACTTCGCAGCGGTGCGGTACGCCTCGGGCCGCGTCTTGTAGACGCCGATCATCTCGCAGGAAATGATGACGTCCCAGTCGATGCCGTTCTTTTTCGACACGTCAACCACGAGCGAGGTTGTGAGAATCGTAAAGGAGGCGACCAGGTACCGCCTGCGGATGCGCGACGCCGCGCCCGCGAAATCAGGCCAGGCCTCCAGTGCATGCCAAGTACGCCAGATCGCGTTGCGGTCCGCGGCAGTGAGAGCGTCCAGCTTGAACTCGGCGATCACCTCGTGCAGTTTTTCTCGGTGCACATCGTCGATGTTATAAGCGGGGTGCTCGGCGTTGACCATGCCTCTCAATGAGCGGCGGCGGTATTCGTTGGCAATTGCCGCCCAGTCGGCCTCGAGGCCGCGCGCGGCACCAGCTGCGGCAAACGCCGAGCGGATGCCGCGGTGCCAGTCGAGGATGGTGCCGCCAGTGTCGAAGGTGAGAGCCCTTACGGTCATAGTTGAATCACGTCGGGCGGTGAGCGATGGATTCGGCAGTTTGCCCGAATAGAAGGCTTCTGGACTTTTCGTCGACAACCGGTGCCATGTTGATGGTTTCCGCCAACGCATAGGCGCGTTGCACAGCTGGCCGCGCACGTATTGCTTCGAACCAGCGCCGCAGGTTCTTGAAGCGATCGAGGTCCTGCTGCTGGCGCTTCCACGGCGCGATCCACGGGTAGCTCGCCATGTCGGCGATCGAGTAGGCGCCCGCGAGGTACTCGCGATCGGCAAGTCGATTGTCGAGAACCTGGTACAGGCGCGCCGTCTCCCTTACGTAGCGGTCGATGGCATACGGAAGCTTCTCAGGTGCGTACTGCGCGAAGTGGTGGTTCTGCCCGGCCATCGGGCCTAGCCCGCCCATCTGCCAGAACAGCCACTGCAGGACCTCGTTCCGGCCGCGAAGGTCCGCCGGGAGGAACTTTCCGGTTTTCTCGGCTAGATAAACCAGGATCGCCCCGGACTCGAACACGGATACCGGCGCGCCCCCTCCCACAGGGTCGTGGTCGACGATCGCCGGCATGCGATTGTTCGGCGAGATCGCGAGGAACGCGGGCGCAAACTGCTCCCCGCGCGAGATGTTCACCGGAACGATGCGGTACGGTAGTCTCGTTTCCTCGAGGAAGATCGTGATCTTGTGGCCGTTGGGCGTGGTCCAGTAGTAAAGATCGATCATGGGAATTCTCCTAAACCCACACTGGGTAACCGCGCGTGCTGTGCGGCATGCCATCGAAGAGGCCGAGCATGCGCTCGCGCCAGGCGTACATTGGATCGTCGGGCTCGAGAAGCCGGACCGGTGAGACCGCGCGCCCCCACTGGAAAGGGCCGAACAGGAGGTAATCGGCAAAGCCGGGCTCCGATCCGCTGACAAAGGGCTGCGCAACGAGCAGCGGCCGCACCGGGTCGAGGGCGGCCCGCAGGGCGGGCAGGGCCGCATGCGATTCGGCGCCGAGCACTTCCAGCTTTTTGCCAAAGCGCTTCTCGCGCGTTTCCCGGAAATACGCCTTGTCCTTCGCGTGCAGGCTCTCGAACAGATCCATCACGATGACCCGAAACATCGCACTGTGCACGTTGCGCTCGCACCAGTGTTTGAAGAAGAGCGCCAGCGAGCGGGCCTGCGCGCCGGCAAAGAGCGGCGATCGATCCGGATAGTTCTCCTCCAGATAGACCGCGATATTCCACGAGTCGTACACGTTGCGCTTTCCGTCCTCAATCACCGGGACGGTGCCCTGGCCCGAGAATGCGATGGCATCTTTTTCTGTAAAGCGCCAAGGTACCGTTTCGGCGTGCAAGCCTTTGTGCGCCAGCGCCATGCGCACACGCCAGCAGTTGGGCGAAAACAGGCGATCGTCCTCGGCCCCGGCCAGCTCCCAGTGCCGAATCCTCACGCGTCGCCCCGCGCCGGGTAATTATTTGAGACGACGAAATCCACGCCAGCCAGGACTTCGTCGAAATGCGGCCGTGCAAAGGCCATTGACGACACCGAGCTCAAGTAGCGTTGTCCATCGAGTGGTGCTCGCCGTAACCCGAGGCTGCGAGTGTCGGTTCGATCGCGATGACGGCATGGGTCGCGCTCTGCGCGAGCAGGTTCTCGATCACGAAAATTAAGAGAAAAACAGCTGCGGCGATTTTCTAGCACAAGCGGCAAGCTAACAGAATTCATCAGTCTCGCAATGCGAGCATGGTGGGCTCTACACCGGGGTTTCCCTTGGTCGCCGGAAACCCTTAGTCCTTACAACGCATGTCACCTACCTCGACGAACGATTCGTCAGACGTGCAGTGCTTGCTGGCGACAGCCGCGGCAAATAGTGTGCGCCACGTCGCTATGCGCGCGGATCGACAGGCCTACAATGCGGTTTCAGACGTTTGCCGGTTACGGAGGTGTCCGCCATGCCTAGATTGCGGTTCATCGATGAGAGCGAAAAGACGCCTGCCGCGCGAGGGCTGATTCGGATGGCGGAGGAGCGCGGCGCGCCCGATTGGCGCGTCGCTTCGATCATGGCGAGAAATCCCGTCGCAGGCCTCGGCTGGGTTGAGTACTGGTCGAAGCTGCTCTACGAGGGAGTGCTCGAGCACCGGCTGAAGGAAATGGTGCGCATCCGCATCTCCGTCGCGCACCACTGCGGGTATTGCTCGACGGTGCGCTCCAAACTCGCGGGATTGGACGAAAACGTTATTGTCGAGCTTGCTGACTACGAGCGCAGCCCGCGGTTTACTCCGCGCGAGAAGGCGGCCCTGCGCTATGCGGACCTTTTTAAGGCGGGCGAGAGGGCGATCGACCGGGATGAGGTGTACGAGGAGCTGAAGCGGCACTTCAACGATGCAGAGATCATCGAGCTTGGCATGATGTGCGCGCAGACCGACGGCGTTGGCCGCTTCGTCAAGTCACTAAATATCGTATCCTGGGAGGAAGCCTGTGCGCTGCAACCCGCTTTGGCACGGGCCACCGAGTAGGCTCGGATAGATCGCAATCAGTAAAGCATGGTGATTGAAGATTCAGCGGCGAGCTGAAGGAGTTTGATTTGAGCCAATGTCCGCTTGAGCTGCGGCTCACCTCACCGATTACTGGATTCGGGCCTGTTGCCGAGGCGATCATCGAAATCGAATGCGGTATTCGCTTCGCCAAGTCATTAACCAGGCGCACATGATCCTCAATTGGCCCATCGGTACGATCGGCGATTTGAGTGCGCTGACGCATTGGGCGCCTTCGCGGTGATTGCAGCGGGGTCAGTCCGACATGGCTTTCGGAGAAACCGACGTGTTTTTGCAATCCGAACAGCAGGTCCATTCTTGGGGCGGACAGCCATAGCAGCCAGCTATTGCGTCCAGTCGCCGACAAACAGAAACTGATGCGGGAAAAGGCCTAAACCCGCCCTATCAAGGACCAAACATCGTCATGTTGGACACGCTGTTGCTGCTTGCGTTGAACGGGCTCATTTGGGGCCTGATCATTGCCCTCATCGCCCTCGGCCTTTCGATCATTTTCGGTCTGCTCGACATCATAAACATCGCGCACGGCGATTTTTTTATGGTTGGCACCGTGCTGGCATGGTTCACGCTGGAATTGACCGGCAATTTTTGGGTAGCCTTTCTTGTTGTACCACTCATCGGCTTCCTTCTCGGTGCGCTGATACAGCGCGTCGTCATTCAACCCATCCGCAACGTTGCGGCACTCTCGATCGTGGCAATGTTTGGGCTATCGCTGATCCTGCAGGAAGGGGTGCGCATCACCTTCGGAACAACGCCGCGCCGCATCCTGCCGCCGATCAAAGGCACGTTCCCCGTGTTCGGGATCGACTACGAAATCTATCGACTGTTTGCCGCGTTCATCGCGATTGTTGCGTTGGCAGGATTCTTCGTATTTCTGCATCGAACCAAGCTCGGCACCTGGATGCGCGCGGTACGTCACGACCGCGACACCGCGATCGCCATGGGCGTGCCGGCGCAACGCGTCTACGTGCTGACATTCGGGATTGGCTTTGCACTCGCCGCACTCGGCGGCGTAGTCGCGGCACCGATCACGACGGTCGAGTTTCGCACCGGGGTAGACCTTCTGCCATTCTGCTTCATGGCGGGCGATCCCGGAGGCTCGAAAGCCATTCCGTAAACGGTTCCTTTCCTGCTGCGGTTCGATAGCGCCGGATCTCGAACACGCGCTATTGTAGCGTATACGTTACAGCGGACCACTCATGACCGCGACCTCCTACCCCCGACCGCGCCATTGCATGCGACGCGCTCATTGACCAATTTATTTGGCCTGCTTCAACTCTTGGTAGGTTTTTGGCACGTTGATCTGCGAGTGAACCCAAGGGTAAATCCTGTAGCCGCTGTATTGCTTCATGCTTTCAGCCAGGCGCTGCACGGTTTCCTGCTCGGATAGTCCGTACGCCACGGCGTCACCGACTTGCTTCTTCAATTCTTCAAGATAGCGGATTGGATATTCGATCGCGTTCACGCCGGTCGGCTTGCCATGCCCCGGTACGACGATCGCGTCTTTCGGCAAGATCCCGAGAAGCTTTTGCATCGTCGCCAACGAAGCGTTCAGTTTTCCGTCCAGAAGCCAGGGCAGGGACGGACCGTCGGAAATGATCGGGTTGCCGGTGTAGAGGACTTTTTCCCTAGGGAGCCAAACGAATAGATCGCCTTCGGTTTGCGCAAATCCCAGGTGCATGACCCGCACGCGCTTGCCCCCGAGATCAAAGTCGATGCTCGCGCCATCGTGGAGCATGATCTGCGCGCGCTGCGGCTTGAGCTCGTCCATGCCCTGGTTGGCCCCGAAGTATTGCTTCATGAAGACAACGTCCTCGGCAAAGTGACTTTGAATGTAAGCCTGCGTATTGACGTGCTGAATAAACTGAACTCCCTTGGGGAAAAATTGGTTACCGTAGGAGTGATCACCGTGGTAGCTGGTATTCACCACGTAAAGAATCGGTTTCTTGGTTTTCTCGCGTATGAGCGCGAGCATCTGGTTGGCAAGCCGTCGGTTGAGCATGCTCTCGATCACCAGGACACCGTTGTCGCCTACGACGAATCCGCCCGAGGTCGCTGCCGGAATGCCCGCGGCGTTTTTCGCAGGCGCGTCGTCCGGATACACGGCGTAGACGCCGGGTGCGAGCTCCCCGGGCACCAGCACGACGTTGGACGCAGTCCAGACAAGCTTCGGGTCCTCGGGGGTCCTGGACTGAGCAGCTTTTGCGGCGGCCGGGCTCGGTTCCTGGGCGACTGCGAGCGTACTGAGCACCGAGAGTCCGGTGCACGCCAACACATACAGCAAATGATGTTTTGCGGCCTCGAGGGGATTCATGGTTTAAGGAAATCCACAATCAGGGGAATCACCTGCTGGGTCGCTTCCTCCATCAACCAATGCCCGGAACCCGGGATGATCCTGCCATCGACGTTGTTGGCCACCAGACGGGCCTGATCGATCAAAAAGGAGCCGGACGCCTTTTCGCCGGTCAGCACCAGAAACGGCATGTCCAGTTTTTTCTTCGCGAACGCGGCGAAATCGGCGGCGTCCCCTTCGAAGGCCTTGAAATACTCGAATCCGGCCCGCATGCCCCCGGGTTGCGCGTAAGCCTTCGCATAGAAGCGACGGTCGGCCTCGGGGATCGAGTGCTTTGGATCGGCCGCGAAATCGTTCCAGAAGTGCTCGAAGTAGATGCGCTCGCGTCCCTTGACCAGCGCTTCGGCTGTCGGTCCGCGGAAGTGAAAGTGCCAGAGGTCGCGCAGGAGCCAGACGTCCTTCCAGTTCCCGACGCCAGGGAGAAAGGCGTCCATCAAGACGACTTTCGAAGTCTCGGATGGGTATTGCGCGGCGTATGCGTAGGCGACCATCAAGCCGATGTCATGCCCGACGACCTGGACCTTGTCGATTTTCAGCTGGCGCACGATTTCGTGGACATCCAAGGCCAGGTTCTTCTTGTCGTAGCCGGACTCCGGTTTGGACGAATCGCCCGCGCCGCGAAGGTCTGGAACAATGACTGTGTGCTGCTGGGCGAGCAGCGGCATGAGCGGAACCCACATATGGCTCGTCTCGGCGTATCCGTGCAGAAGGACGACGGCCGGACCCGAGCCGCCGATCATGTAGTGAATGCGCGTGCCGTTCACGGTAGCGTTACGTTCGTTGAACCCCTTTGGCGCTGCGGCGTGGCCGGCCATCGGCAATGCGGCCACTGCGATGGTTGCGCTCGCAATTAGCATCCGGCCCAGCAGGGCCCGTAACGGGAATCTCGTGGTGATATGCATGCCGTTCTCCAGATGGTCAGGAGGCGGCGAAGGTAGCAGCGGTGCTCGCTACCGAGAAGGCAGGAAATGTGGTCTACTCATTCATCTTTTGTGAATGCCGGGGGGAGGGATCATGGATAGACTGCGCGCGCTCGAGGTCTTTGTGACCGTTGTAGCGCGGGATAGCTTCGCGCGGGCCGCGGAGGCGCTCGACACCTCGCCGGCGAACGTAACCCGGTACGTGAACGACCTCGAGTCGCATCTGGGCACTCGCCTGCTGAAGCGCAGCTCACGCAAGCTGTCATTGACCGAGGCCGGCAGGGCTCTCTATGAGCGCAGCAAAACCATCCTTGATGAGGTTGCCGAGCTCGAGGCCAGCGCGTCGTCTTCTACCTTGGTGCCGCGTGGACGGCTGCGGCTCAATGCGCCGCTCAGTTTTGGAATCAGGTACCTGGCGCCGCTGTGGCCCAAGTTCATGGAGCAATATCCCGAGGTGGAGCTCGACGTCGCGTTGATCGACCGGGTCATCGACATCGTCGAGGAAGGTTACGACATGACCATCCGCATTTCGCGCGACGGCTCAGCTTCGAACGTTGCCCGCAGGCTAACGACCTCGCACGACATCGTGTGCGCGTCGCCCGCCTATCTGCTCCGCCACGGCCGTCCTAAGGTGCCGGCCGATCTCGTGAAGCACGTCTGCATTGGGTACAGTTACGCCCCGCATGTCGAGGAGTGGCGCTTCACGGACGACAACGGGAAAGCGCACGTCGTAAAAGTCAGCCTCGGTATGCAGTCGAATAATTGCGACACCGTGCGTGCGGCAGCCCTCGCAGGTCAGGGCATCATCTGGCAGCCTACCTTCATGGTCGGCGACGACGTGCGCGAGGGCCGGCTGGTCCCGCTGCTCCCGGGCTATCACTTGCCGGAGATTGAAGTGCTGGCTGTCTTTCCGAGCCGTCGTCATTTGAGCGCGAAGGTGCGCGTGATGGTGGATTTCCTGGTGGGCGCCTTTGACGGGATTCCGCCCTGGGATCGTCAGGAAGGCATGCTCGAACCTGCGGATGTCGACTTGGCCCGCGCCTCTAGTAAGCCCCGTTCCGGCGGCAGCGATGATAGTGTGCATTCCGCACGCGAAAGTAGGTTACCGCCAGGCCCTCTTCAAGCGAAAAAGCCTGGCCTCGAACGAGGACCGGGCTTTTTTGTTTGCGGCGATCCGCACCGCTAGAGCTCTCGGTTAGGCGCGGCGGTCGAGCAGCTGGCGCGCGAGATCGTGCGCGCTCGGCGCTGCGCCAGTGGTGCGCTGCGACTGCGTCGTAGCTTCTGAAGATGCGGTCTCGCTCGGCAGCGGACGGTGGAGCAAATTCGCGGCGCGCATTTGGCTATCGATGGCGTCGCTCGAGGCGACCGACGGCGGCGCGAGCTGTGGCCCGTTCGTTTCGATCCGGTTGGCCGAGCTCAATAGCGCTGCGGCTTGCGCGTGGGCGTCGAGCGTCTGCGCCTGAGCGCTCATGGCGGCGGCGAATCCGATGGTTGCGAGGACAGGGATGAGTTTCATTTGTAACGGTCCTTTCATTGCGGTCCCTCTTGCCGGAATGCAGTAGGGTGCCCTTTAGTACGCGCCACGGCGCACGACCTTACAGAAAAACAGTGAACGCGCCTCTCAGCGTGTCCAGGGAAACTTCCATCGCCTCGGTAGCCGACCGCCCTGCCACGGGATGCCAGTGCTCATACATGTCCCAGGCGAGATCCGTTGTGTTCCAAGGGCCACTTCGACCTCTAGTCGTCGTAGGGGTGTAATGTCGGTGCTCCAGAACCATGTCGCCACGGGAGGAAAGAATGTCGAATGATCGCAGAGAGTTCATTAAGGTTGCTGGCGCCACGGCCGCAGCGGCTGGTGCGGCGCTGGCGGCAATGCCAGCGGCCGCCCAGATGGAGATGCCAGGGCAGTTCAAGGCGATCAAGGCTCTGGCCTTCGACGCCTATGGGACGCTGTTCGACGTCTTTTCGGTCACGTCGCTGTGCGAAAAGTTGTTCCCGGGCAAGGGCACCCAAGCCGCTCAGATCTGGCGCGCGAAGCAGCTCCAATACAGCCTGATGCGCAGCCTGATGGGGCGCCATCGCGACTTCTGGGGCTTGACCGAGGACGGGCTGGTGTACGCGACCAAGGTCCTCAAGCTCGAACTCACCGCCGACAAGCGCAAGCAGTTGATGGATTCGTATCTCAGCTTGGCAGCTTTCCCGGACGTGAACCCCGGCCTGGAGGCGCTCAAGAAGAAAGGCATAAAGCTCGCGATTCTTTCCAACGGCAACCCCAAGATGCTGGAGGCGGCGGCGAAGAGCGCCGGCATCGCCGATCTTCTCGACACTATCATCAGCGTCGAGGAGGCCAAGATCTACAAGGTCAGCCCGCGCGTCTACAACCTAGGTCCGGAACGCATGAACGTGAAAAATCCGGAACTCGGATTCATCTCGGCGAATTCCTGGGACATCAACGGCGCCGCCTCCGCCGGCCTGCGGACGTTCTGGATCCAACGCGCCTCCTCGGACCCGGCGGAGGAACTCGGGTTCGAGGCCGACCAAGTGGTCAAGGCGATCACGGATCTCGCCCCGCTGTTACGCCCGTAACGCCCCAATCCCGGTGATTTCGATAGTATTTCTTCTTTGGAGGGCCCATGAGATACGGAGCGCGAAACAATGTTGTAGGAAAGATCACGGAAATCAAAAAGGGTTCCCTCATGAGTCAGGTCAAGGTTAGCGTCGACGGGCCGGTCGATATCACCTCCGTCATGACGCTGGACACTCTTGCGGACCTTGGGGTGAAGAAGGGGAATTCAGTGCGCGTGCTTGTCAAAGCGGTAAACGTAATTTTAGTTCGGGAGTAAACCGCGGTCACAGTCTGCCGCTATCTAGCACGATTATCTGCAGCGAGGTGTACGTCGCAAAAACTCGATTTCGCCGGTTTAATCGCGCTGAGTTAGGCTGCCGAGCGCGGGTTGTAGGCGGTATTTCTCGGACTTGGCAGCGACTGGTGGTGACGTGATTCCGATTCCCTGTTACGCCCTTGTTGATTCCCTGATACGTCCAATTTATTTCCCTGTTCGATTTCATGCATCAACGGGCGACGATGGCTGGAGATTGGCTCTGGACGGGGCTTTCGGGGAGTAGACAATCTTTTCGGCCGTCAAAGCAAGCCAAATTCCCTGTTAATTTCCCTGTTAGAGGGAATTAACCGCGGAGACGGGTTCGCTCTAGACTGCATCCACCGCCATACACCGGGTTTATAGGCGGCGCGCATACAGCCAACCGTCACCATCGCACTGACCGCATCGGCCATTACCTTCGTACCCGGTTGCCTGGCACGTCGCGCACATCTGCCAGTCGCCTGCGCTCGATGTGCTGCGATAGAAGCCCTTGCAGCGCTTCCCATCGGGGCGCCGCACGCAACGTCCATCGATGCTCCCAGCATCTCGTCGCACGTGTCCGCATTGTAGGCACTTGGCAACTGGGAGTGACAGCTTTTCAGCCATAGCATTTACAGAAAATGCTCCGGTCGCTAGGGGCGACGGAGCGTGACGTGCCGCTCAGAGCGCAGTCGGTCGGCGCCGTTCAAAGAAACTTAGGTTAGAAAGCCGTACAAAACCGTCGTTACCCACGCCAATAGACCAAGTCCGCAGATCAGCGCCATGGCGAATAGGCTGTCCTCGGGCCGGAAAGTGGCTTTCTCAAAGCGTCCGTAGGCGGCTGCCGAATAGGCGTGGTTAAAAGCGTGGTGCGCTACGCGAGCTTTCCTCTGTCTGCGCTTCGGCATGCCTGCTCCATCCTCAACGCTGTCTTGTGACTCAACCAATACTCCAATGTCGCACTGGTGGACAGTGATAAAGGTCACATCTTTGCCAAAGAGTGAGGATTTTGGCAGGCAGCCACTTGTCGCCCGCGATCTGTTTATCTCAGGATGTCGCTCGCCTCCGCGGCATTGACGAAGCCATCAGCATCCACCTGGAGCAGAAAGCGCTCTCTTACCAGCTGCTGCGCCGCGGCACGGACCGCGCTGACAAAACCTTCATGGTTCGTGTACCGCTCCTCGAGCGAGAGCCTCGGGTCGCCGCTGGCCAGCCGCTCCGCCTTGGTTCGCGCGAACGGTATGAAAGAACCGGTCAGGCCGCAAAGGTCCGGGCTGCGATGGCCAGGCGCGCGTATGTTCCAGGCCATCGTCGTGCCCAGCGGCACTCGGATCTGCATTGGCCGGATCCCCGCGACGTCGAGGCCGTCCTGGTCGGGCCTGGGCACGAACATCTTGTAGCTGGGCCCGAGGAGCGGTGGCTGCAGCGTGAGGATTCCACCCGTTTTGCCGAAATTATGTCCGAAGTCCAGCAGCTCGTACTGGTTCATGACCGTGGGAAAGCTAACGCCGGGAATAGCGGGGAACGCTTCGCTTGCTTCCTGCAGCGAAACCAGCGTCGCGGCCTTGTCTTTGCCCTGCCGGCTCTTCCCTTTGTCGTCATCCTCCTCGTCGCGATCGCCGTCGCGCCCGCGGCCGGCCAGAGCCGGATAGTTGCTCGTCGGGGGCTCGACGCCCTGGTCTACCCACTGGTCCATGGCGACGAGCAGCGCTCGAACCGTCTCTGCAACCGCCCCACCCGTGGTGGGGTTCTCGCACAACGCGTTCTGTCCCGGAAGCGAGACACCCCCTGTGCTCCTCAGGCCTGCGGTCCCAAACCCGTGCGACATGCTGGAATTGAAGTACAGCCGCACATTCTCCGGGATCGGGACCGGGCGGCCCTTGCCACTGGCGGCGTTGAGCGATCCGCGGAGCTGCCAGAATTCCGCGGCCGAGTCGATCTGAAAAACGAACGGATCGGTCGCGGGCCGGTGCAATACACCATCGTGGATGCCCGAGATGGGGTCGGTCGTGACCGCATACGTGAACGGCGGATAGCTCGACTGCAGGAAATTGTGCCGGTCATCCTGGTCGGACCAGATGTTGGGATCGGCGAACCGCACATTGATGAAGACCCGATCGGTGCCGCCATAGAGCGGCATGATGCCGTCGAAGGCTTTCCGGTGCGACTCGTCTGCATTGAAACCGAGGTACATGAAGTCACGCAGATACCCGGCGGTTTGCGAGCCACCATCGGCGTAGACGCGCCGGATCCCCGGGCCGAGTGGGTTCGGAGTGCCGGCATCGTCTTGTGCGCGGTAACGCAGGAAGGACGCGAAGTCGCGCGTCGTCGCATGCCCCAGCCCCATGACAATGGGGTTTTTCGCCGAATAGATGAGCTCGTACAGCTTGTTGTTCTGGAAGCCGTCGAAATAGCAGATGTCGAAGGTGGACGGCACCAGGCTTGCCTGCCCCGTCGGGCAGCGGCCAAATGCCCAGCGGTCGGACGCAATGAGCGTCTTGGAGCCGTTCACCGTATCGCGCACCGTGAATGTCGAGCGCGCCGTGTTCGCATCCGCGCTTTCGTATGAGCGGAATGCGGCATTGCCCTCGAGATTCATCGAGAACGTGCCAGCCAAGGGAATGGTGCGGTCTGAGTACTCGACGCGCATCAATCCGACAATCGGGCTGCCGTCCTTATGGGTCGCGACCGGCAGGGTGGCGACGAGCTTGGTCGGAGTGGGGAGCACGTCCCCCTCCCATCCGGCATCCACGATCGTGTAGCCCATTCTCAAGTAGACGTCATTGGCGCCCACTTGAGCGGCCGTCTGCGCGGCGAGCAGGCTGTTGTTGCCGCGGTTGTTCAGGCGGTAGAACAGCTTGTGGTTACCGAGCGACATGTCGACCGGCTTTACGATCATGAACTGCGTACTGAATTCGACCATCCCGTGCGAGTTGCGCGGCGCATTGTCGACATCAACGATGACGGCATTGCGGGGATGGTTGGGGTCCACCTCGAAATACGCCGTCCCCGTCAACCTCTCATAAGGCCCGGTGCTGCCCCACGCTACGCCTCCCGCAAGCGGGGCGGTTTGAGTAATCACCAGCCGCGTCAGGCGGGCTGAAGATGTGCTAGGCAGCAATAACGAGGCTGCAGCGAGCAGTAGCAATAATTCCCTGAACATGACATTCTCCTCGGCGAAGGTGCCAGATAACTACGTGCGGACGTTATTGTCCACACCTGTATCAATGACTATCTTTCATGAGTGATAACCGAAAACTCGAATATCCCGCCATCGGATCGAAGTGGAAGGACCTCGATTCACGTGTCCAGCGAACCGTGGAAGTGATTCGTTACGATCCCGCGAAGCCCCGGGTGCGTATTGCTTGCATAGAAACGCAACGCCTGAGTTGGGCGAAGCCCGAGCGCTTCAATGGCAAGTCGGGAGGGTACGCCAAGCTCGGCGAGCGGTAGGCGGGGAACAGCCCGACCGTAGCCGATGACCGCATTCTTGCTCGCCATTGCTGCCTTTAGCGCAACCATTGCCGGGGGGGTCTTTGCGCTCAAGTTCCGCGACTGGATGCACTTCATTCTCGCCTTCACGGCCGGCGTCCTCCTCGGCGTCGTCGGCTTCGACATCCTGCCGGAGATTTTTGGACTGGCCCAGGAGCAAGGGCTCGATGCCACGGGCGCAATGATCGCGCTGGTGGCCGGGTTTCTTCTATTTCACGGACTGGAAAAATTCGTGCTGATCCATCACGGGCACGAGGGCGATTACGCGACGCATCGGCATCCGCGGGTGGGTGTCCTGTCGGCTCTCGCGCTGGTCGGCCACAGCTTTATGGACGGTGTCGCGATCGGCCTCGCGTTTCAGGTTTCGGCAGCCGTCGGGATCCCGGTTGCGATCGCGGTCATAGCGCACGATTTCTGCGATGGCGTGAACACCGTGAGCTTGATGCTGGTCCACCGGAACACGACTTTTCGCTCGGTGGCGATGCTGGCGCTGGATGCGCTTGCTCCAGTCTTTGGCATGGCCTCCACCCTGCTTTTTCAGGTGCCGCCTGCCATGCTGATCCTTTATCTGGGGTTCTTCGCGGGCTTCCTGCTGTATATCGGCGCTTCCGACATCCTGCCCGAGGCCCACTCCCAGGCCGGCCCCAGCGCCGCCATCAGCCTAATAGGGATCACCTGCCTGGGAGCGGCGTTTATGTTCATTGCGGCCCGCGCAACCGGATAAGCAGCGCCTTTCATAGGCGGCGAGCCAGATCTCCTTGAGGTTCTCGACCGTCTCGTCGCCTTCGAGGAGATGCATCAGCGCAATGGGATCCGCGCCCCGGTCGAAGGCGATGCGCGCGGGATGATCGTGGGGCAGTACGTAAAGTGCTCGAAGGACCGCTTCGCGTTCTTGTTGATCCAGCTTCATGGCCCGAAAAGCGTATGACGAGCGCAACCGCAGTACAACGGGATATGGCCGGCGGTTTCGCATATCCAACCTATGGCTGTCAT
>Ga0137359_10002023_pt1 | contig 16239 bp, 14 predicted proteins | sample Mad1_40_16metaG_FD_108281 | JGI IMG/M metagenome (GOLD analysis project Ga0137359, IMG submission 108281) | Vadose zone soil microbial communities from Angelo Coast Range Reserve, California, USA - Mad1_40_16 metaG | ecosystem: Environmental > Terrestrial > Soil > Vadose zone | place: USA... | reverse complement strand
GTTCCCGTGCCGCTCGCTGCTTATCTCGGCTTCTCGATTACCGTCATGGCGGGGCTGACGATCGGCGCTTTGCGTCGACCGGCGGACCTGGGCTCGAGCCTGCGCTGGGCGACCGCATTGGCCACTGCGGCATTGTTCTTCGCCTCACCCCACTATCCCTGGTACTTCGTCTGGCTCGTCGCACTGCTTACTGTGGCTCCATGTTGGCCGGCCTGGTGGCTGACCCTCACGGCCGTCCTCCTTTATTGGGACGCCAGGACCGCCCAAATCCCCTTTTGGGCGGGGTTCACCATCTACGGCGGCTTTGTCATACTGTGCGGCGTCGAGTTGGCGAGACGATCCCTCTTTGCCGCGAGGTCCGGAGCTCAGCATGACGTTGACCGCGCAGTCTAGACCAGATCCGCGGCGCTATTTCGAGGCGGTTGGTGACGAACGCGGCACGATCGCCGAGCAGGAGCCGGTCTGCCTCTATCTCGAGACAACCAATCGCTGCAATCTGTTGTGCGAGACCTGTCCGCGCACCTTCGAGGACCTCGAACCGCCGGCGGATATGAGCTGGGAGCTTTTCACCCACATCGTCGACCAGTTTCCGCGTCTCTCTCGCGTCGTATTGCACGGGGTCGGCGAGCCGATGATGGTCAAGGCGCTGCCTCGTATGGTGCGCTATCTGAAGGGGCGCGGGACCTACGTCCTGTTCAACACCAACGGCACCTTGCTGACCGAGCGCAAGGGCAGGGAGCTGATCGCCGCCGGCCTCGACGAGTTGCGGGTGTCGCTCGACGCCGCCGAGCCTGAGGCCTTTCTCGCGGTGCGCGGCACGGACATGTTCGCCCGTATTGTCCGCAACGTCCGGGCCTTCACCGCGCTACAGCGAGCCGAAGGATGTGAGCGGCCGTTGGTTTCGCTGTGGCTGACCGGGCTCAAAGAGACAATCGATCAGCTGCCGGATTTTGTTCGTCTGGCGCATCGGATCGGCATCACCGAGATCCATCTCCAGCGCCTCGTTTTCGCGCCGGAAGGACAGGGATTGGCGCGCGCCCAGTCGGCCTTGTTCGAGAAACTCGAAGGCGACGAGCCAAAACGGCTCGCGGAAGCTGCCGCACTGGCCGCCGAGCTCGGTGTCAACTTTAACGCTTCGGGCGCTACCGAGCCCGGCGCCAGCCTGAAGCGCGGGGCGGAGGACCAACCCTGGTCGCTTTGCCGGCGACCCTGGACATTGATGTACTTCACCGCCCATGGCCGGGCGATCCCTTGCTGCATCGCGCCTTTTTCGATGCGCGGCTATGACGGGTTCACTCTGGGGAACGCCACCCAGGAGGGTCTGCGACAGATCTGGAACGGGCCGCGCTACCAGGAATTCCGGCGCGCGCTGCTGAGCGAAGCGCCGCCGCCGGCCTGCGCGTCATGCGGGGTCCGCTGGAGCCTGTGAACGAGAAGCATCGGCCGCTGATTGCCGCGATCATCCCGGTTCTCGACGAGGAGGGGGCAATCGGCCCGGTCCTCGCGGCGATGCCGCGCGACTGGGTCGACGAAGTCATTGTCGTCGACGGCGGCAGCAGCGATGGGACGGTTGCGGTGGCCGGTGCCGCCGGCGCCACGGTACTCGTCGAGAGAGAACGCGGATACGGCCGAGCCTGCGCCAGGGGGGCTGCCGCGGCGGCCGGTCGCGGCGCGGGGATCCTCGTCTTTCTCGATGGCGACGGCAGCGATCGGTCGGAGACGATCCCGCAGCTGGTGCAGCCTATCCTGATGGACAAATTCGATTTAGTCGTAGGCTCGCGCACCCGAGGCGAGCGCGAGAAGGGTAGCATGGGAGCCCATCAGGCGCTCGCCGGGCGCGTGATCGGAGTCGCGATCGGACTCATATACGGCGTGCGCTACAGCGACATGTGCGCCTTCCGGGCGATCCGCGCCGATGCGCTCGAAAGCCTTGGCATGCGCGAGATGACCTATGGCTGGAACCTCGAGATGCAGATGCGGGCGGCGCGTTCCGGCCTCAAGATCCTCGAAATTCCGGTGCAGTGCCGGCGTCGTCTTGCGGGCCGCTCAAAGGTCGCCGGAACGCTCCGGGGCACCGTGAAAGCCGGCTTACGGATCGTCGCCACCTTCGCCCGCATCGCCGGCGAGCGCCGGTAAGGCCCGCCATCTTCCCACACGACCGGCAGGCGCTGGACTGTCGGTCGCGCGGTCAGCTGACGAGCTGCTGTGATGCAAACTCCCAATTCACCAACTTATCGAGCCACGCGTTGACGTAGTCGAGCCGGAGGCTCTGGTAATCGAGGTAGTAGGCGTGCTCCCAAACGTCGCAGGTCAGCAAGCAGGTCGTACCCCGCACGATCGGCGTATCGACATTCGCCGTCTTTAGTACAACTAGCTTCTTCCCCTGACCGCGCACCAGCCAGACCCAACCACTGCCCAACTGGGTAGTCGCCGCAGTGGTGAATTCTTGACGGAACTTGGCGTAGTCGCCGAACGAATCCTTGATACAGTCGATTACCAGAAACGGCAGACCCGAGCGTCGAGCACCGCGGGAGTGCTCGACCCGTGGCAGCGCGACGCTCTGTTCGTGGAGTTCGTCGCTTATCAGAAACGGCAGACCCAAGCCTCGAGGAGAGCGGGAGTGCTCGACTCGCGGCAGCGCGATGCACTATTTACGGCCTCCGCGAATTGATCAGCAATACCACACGGCAACCCCTGCGCTGGCGTGGCACTCCCAGGCTTCACGCGGCGCGGGCGGGCCAGACGGGTTGGTTGTAGCCGAGCGGGACCGAGGGGCGGGCCCAGTAGGGCGGGGTCTCGGACAGCCGGACAGTGGGGCCGAGATGGCGCAGCCTTCCGGCCGGCGTGTCGCTCTCGATCGACCAGCGGTCGATCTCGGCTTGCGGGATCTCCTTCGGCACGTCCGCGAGGGCGGCTGCGGGCACCTCGCCGCGGTCCACCAGCCAGCGGCCGGTCTGCGCCAGTGAGATGCGCACGAGCCAGCTGCCGCCTTCGCGAGCACGGCGCCCCAATGCCACCATCCCGCCGAATGCCATCAGATAGCCGGTCAAGTAGTCGATCGCCGAGACCGGGTAGAATTGCGGTCCGGGCGTCGCGCCTGGGAACAGCTCGCCCTGGCGCGTCGTGATGCCGCTGACATTCTGCACCACGGTGTCAAAGCCGCGGCGCGACGCCCACGGTCCCTTATGACTGAAGGCGCACAGCGAGACATAGACGAGGCCGGGCCGCAGCTTTGTCAGCTCTTCCGGCGAGAGGCCGCGATTGCCCAATGTGCCCGGCCGGTAGCCCTGAGAGAACACGTCGGCCTCGCGCACCAGCCCCCGCAGGGTTCCAAGATCATTGGGCTGGCGCAGATCGAGCCGCGCCGACAATTTGCCGTGACCGGTATCGTATTCCTGATCATCGCGCGCCGCGATGTGCGACGCAGTGATCTTCAAGACGTCGGCACCGTGCTCGGCCAGGGTGCGGGCGCAGGTTGGGCCGGCCAGCACGCGGGTCAGGTCGAGGACGCGGATGCCCGACAAGGGCCGGTCGCCGTCGGGCAGTTTCTCCGGCGGGCTGTCGCCGATCTTGACGATCTCCAGGAGCGGCAATGAGGCGATTGCCGCAGCCTGCGGATGCTGCGCCCACTCGGCCATGCTGCGCACCATGCCGCCGGCGCCGCCGGCGGCGATGATCGCCTCCTCGAGCTCGAGCGCATCCCATTGCGCGACGGCCTGTCGCACCGCCTCGCGGTTTTCCGCGCAGCCAAGGACACGCAGCGCCGCGGCGCGATGGTTCGGGAAGTTGGCATGGACGTAGCTCCAGCGGCCGTTCTTGGCGGGATACATGCCCATCACCGGATTGCGGTCGTTCCTGACCTTGGCGCCGTTCACTTGCAGATAATGCCCGCTGCGCAACGAGGCGACCGCCTGGCGCAGATCGACCGCGACATCCTGGCGGCGGCCGGTGCGCAACTCCCACAGATCGGCCGCGGCGAGGCCCGTTGCGGCGAGCGCGGCGGCAGCGGCCGCGCCGATGCGAAACGGCGTCGGCAGCACCGGATCGGCGCCGCCGGTGATCTCGACTGTGCGGGCGCGCTCCGCGGGCCAGCCGGCGATCGGCAAAATCGTGCGCAACGCGTCGTGTGCCATGGTCGAGATCTCCCCAAGAGTGCAGCCGGCGCTTGCCTAGGCGTCGGCCGATCGCCGATGATGCCGTGGAATCATGCCGGAGGGAATGCCGATGAGTCGCATCATGATCGTCGTCGAGTTCGAGGTGAAATCCGAGCGTCGCAGTCAGTTCATCGAGCCGTGACTACACGGTCACGATGCTGCCGCTCGGCGACGCCTGACCGGACGCAGGATTTGTTGTTCGACGGTGACAATACTGGGGAGTGACTCGCTTTTCGGGGCTTTTGCGACGACAAGAGCGCGGTACGTCATTGTTATCGCGAAAAATCGCTCGGCGGATTCCCTAAGCGGTCGAACAGGAATTAAATCGGCCGAGCAGGGAATTTCAGGGGATCGGCGAAAAACCGTCCGGACTATCGCGCAAACCCTGCCTTTCTGCCGAAATTGAATAGCCGGGACGCGGTCACTCCTCGCAAACTTGGTTCGAATGCCGGCCCTGCGGCTGCGCTAGGGCGGTTTCAGAGCAGGGTGGTCGAGAGAAGTGCCGCGCACCTTCACGTCGGTATTTGGTGAACCGGAAGATTTTCAGGCTGCCTTGAGTGAGGAGGGCGTTGTCAGGTTCCTGGTCACCGGTCACGGCCAATTCCGAGCGCGGCTGACCCAGATTGTGCTCCATCGCCTGCGCCTGTCGGCCGGCGAAGAGGAACTGTCGCGGATCGCTTTTATCTCGGTCCCCGCTGGCATGGTGCTGGTCACGTTGCCGATCGGCGAGAGATCATCGCCCGTCTGGGGCGGGATCGAGACGCGAGCGGGTGCGATGATAACGCTCGGCCCGCGCGAGCGCGTGCACGCGAGAACCGGCGGACCCTGCGGCTGGGGCGCCATCCAAGTACCCGACCAGGACCTTGTCGGATATGGCCGCGCGCTGCGGGGCGCCGAGTTTGTTGTTCCACCCGCCACACGATGGCGACCCCGTTCTGCGGCCGGGAGGCACTTGCGCCATCTCCATCAGGCGGCCATCCGTATGGCCGAAGCTCGGCCGGCAGCGCTCATTGACATCGAGGCGGCGCACGGGCTGGAGCAGCAACTGATCCACGCTCTAGTCGAATGTCTGTCGGCAGGGTCGCCCGACGAGGAAACGCCGAGCGCGCGGCGGCATCGCGGCATTCTCGCCCGGTTCGAGGATCTGCTTCAGGCTGAGCCGTTCCCGCGCACGGCCGAAATCGGCACGGCGCTCGGCGTCTCGGCGCGAACCTTGCGCATATGCTGCGAGGAGCAGCTCGGCATGGGTCCGGCCGAATACGTCCGCCGCCGCCGGATGCAACTGGTGCATCGCGCGCTGCGCAACGGAAATCCCGATGCAGCAAGCATATCGGCGGTCGCGCGGCGCTACGGGTTCCGCGGTATCGGGCGTTTTGCCGCCAATTATCGCGCCCTGTTCGGCGAGCTGCCATCCGCCACCTTGCGGCGCGGCTTACATCCGGGAATGGCCCATCTCGAGCTGCGCCGGCCGCGCGGCCCCGTGTGAAACTTTTGTGCCATTCGGTGCCGTTCTTGATCAACGAAAGGGTGAAACGGTAGGTTATCGAGAACAGGGGGAGGCTGGGGGATGCCGTCGAGCGCAGTCCACACGTTCACCGACTCTGACGACTACGCCGCGGCGATCCGAGCAACGAGGGCTGATATTACGGTCATCGGGCGCGGGCACTTCGCCGCGAAACTTATCCGTATCGACCTGCATCGCCTGTGGATGCAGCGGCACGGCGAGAACTTGCCGCGGATTTTGCACTCGGCCGCCATGACCGGGCGCGCCTTCATCACCTTCCGTATACAGCCTGGACCAAGCCTCCTCTGGGCCGGTCGGGAAATGCACCCGACCAACCTTGTTCGACACAGCGAGGGTCCGCACGACTTTCAGCAATCATCCGGGTCCGCTTGTTATGGCGCCATGTCGCTACGGATAGAGGAAATGGCCTCCGTTGGGGCGGCAGTGGCCGGATGCGACCTGACGCCGCCCCGTGACATGCTGGTCGTTACTCCCCCACCGGCCGCGATGGCAAAGCTCCAGCGGTTGCACGCGGCAGCCGGGCGCCTGGCGGAAGAAGCCCCCGAAATCATCGCCAACCCAGAGGCGGCACGTGGGCTGGAGCAGGCGCTTATTCAGGCCGTGGTCGTCTGTCTGAGCACCGGGGAAGTCCGCGAGGACAGATCTGCGCTGCGGCACCACGCGACAATCATGGGCCGATTTCGTAGAGCGGTAGAGGAAAATCCCGATCAGGCGCTTTATATCCCGGAACTCTGCAAGGCGATCGGAGTGGCGGACCGGACATTGCGGGTATCCTGCCAGGAGCAGCTGGGGATGAGCCCCAAGCGATACCTGCTGTTGCGCCGGATGCATCTTGCTCGGCAGGCCCTGCGCGCGAGCGCACCAACCGCGACAACCGTGACGGAAATCGCGACGCGATACGGCTTCTGGCAATTTGGCCGGTTCGCCGGCGAATATAAATCGCTCTTCGGAGAGTTGCCCTCTGCCACGCTCGGTAACCCTCCCGAGTAGCTGCGGGACGCCGCGGTCTGCCTTTTTCCCATTTCTGCCGAAAATGAATAGACCGTTGCTTTAGCTCACCACCAGACTCCCATCCGCAACGGAACCTCGCTCCCGCGCACAGCGATGCGCAAAGCCTCGCTGTCATTACTTGCAGACAACTCCCGAGGAGACGAACCAATGATGATCAGCAGATTGGCTACCGCGGCGTCGGTTATTCCACTCACCGCGCTGATGTTGTCGGCTTGCGTGTCGCAGAAAAGCTATGATGCGTTGCAGGGGCAGAACCAGCAGCTCCAGGCACAGAACCAGCAGCTCCAGGCGCAAGTCACCGGGCTGCAGCGCGAGGCTAGTTTCGTCGAGGCCGGGGACCTCTTGTTCTCGGAGGGCGGCTATCAGCTCAGCCCCGGCGGCCGATCCGAACTCAGCAACAACATCGTCCCCAAGCTCACTGGGCTACAGAACGCCAAGGTCGTCGTCTACGGCTATACCGACAATCTGCCAGTTGGGCCGCAGCTGCAGCGGGCCGGGATCAACGACAACCTGACCTTGTCGTCGCGGCGAGCCGGCGACATTGTCACCTACCTGGTGGCGCAGGGCGTCAACCCGAACATCATCTCGGCCAAGGGGTTCGGCGACACGCATCCGGTTGCCCCGAACGACACGCCGGCGGACCGGGCGAAAAACCGGCGCATCGTCATCACCGTGCAAGGGCCGGGAGCACCCGGCGCCTGAAGCAGGCACGGGCAAAACCGATCCGCAGCGACCGGCCGCGCGTGCAAGTGGCGAAACGTCCTTGTGCGCACGGTCGGTCCCTCGGTTTTGCCGAGACTGAATAGACTGCCGATTCCGCTTCCCAGCACAATCATCCCCGGCATCCTTTGCCGGACCATTTGACAGCCGGAGGTAAAGATGAAAGTTCGACGCCCCACATGGCCGAGGCTCGGCGCGTTTGCCTCCGGGTTCTTGCTGGCCGCGGTGCCGGGGTTCGTCAGCCCGGCGCTGGCGCAGGCGCCTGCACAAAAGCCCAATATCCTGGTCATCATGGGTGACGACATCGGCTGGGAGAACCTGGGCTCCTACCACCAGGGTCTGATGCTGAACGCGACGCCGAACCTCGACAAACTAGCGTCGGAGGGCATGCGGTTCACGGACTATTATGCGGAAGCCAGTTGCACGGCGGGCCGCGCCAACTTTATCACCGGCGAACTGCCCATCCGCACCGGGCTCACCACCGTCGGCCAGGCCGGCTCGGCACTGGGCATGCCCGAGCAAGCGCCGACCATCGCGACGGCCCTCAAGGCATCGGGTTACGCCACCGGCCAGTTTGGCAAGAACCACCTCGGCGACCGGAATGAGTTCCTGCCGACCAACCACGGCTTCGACGAGTATTTTGGTTATCTCTATCATCTGAACGCGATGGAGGATCCGTTCTATTACACCTATCCTCCGGAATGGAAGGCCACGGTAGGTCCGCGCAACCTGGTCCATAGCTGGGCGACAGACGTAGACGACCCCACAGTGGAACCCCGTTGGGGAAAGGTGGGCAAGCAGAAGATCGTCGATGAGGGACCGCTGCCGCCGGGCCCGAAGCCAGGCATCAAATACGACATGACGACGTTCGACGAAGTGGTAACGGCCTCCACGATTGCCTTCATGGACAATACGAAGAAGGCCGGCAAACCCTTCTTCGTCTGGATGAACCCGACGCGCGCCCATGTGCTGACCCATCTGTCACCGAAATACGACGCCATGCGAAATCCGCAGACGGATTTCGGCCTTGAAGAAGCGGCCCTGAAGCAGATGGACGACAATGTCGGTGTTGTGCTGGATTGGCTCAAGAACAATGGTCTCGACCAGAACACGATCGTTGTGTTCACCACCGATAATGGCGCCGAGGTCTACACCTGGCCGGACGGCGGCAACACGCCCTTCGCCGGCGCAAAGGGCTCCGTCACGGAGGGATCCTTCCGTGCGCCCGCCATCATTCGCTGGCCCGGCAAAGTGCCCGCCGGCAAAGTCTCAAACGGGATCATGTCTGGCTTGGACTGGTTCCCGACGCTTGTGGCAGCCGCCGGCAACCGAACGATCACCGATGAATTGCTGAAGGGCAAACAACTCGGCGATAAGACATACAAGGTTCATCTCGACGGTTATGACCAAACAGACCTGATCGCCGGCCAGGGACCTTCCAAGCGCCACGAGGTCTGGTACTTCGCTCAGACGACTCTTGGCGCGATGCGGTACGATAACTACAAATATCAGTTCATCGACCAACCCGAGGGATGGATCGGTCCGATTGTGCGGCCCTCGATGCCAAAGCTGACGAACCTTCGCCAGGATCCCTTCGAGCGCATGAACTGGCCGGCACACGGTTTCGCCGAGGGCTCGATCGCTTACTGGGACGTCTTCAAGCACGAGATGTGGCGCTTTCAGATCCCTGCGCAGGTCATCGCCGAATACGTACCATCGTTGGTCGAGTATCCGCCGATGCAGGCCGGGGCCAGTTTCAACATTGGCGGCTTGAAGGAGAGGGTGGAACAGGCGATCGCGGCCGCCAAGGCGAATGCGGACTAACGCCGAACATCAAGCCCGCGCTGTCAGCTCACGCCGGGCAGCGCGGGATTTTTCAAGCCTGCCGATGCTCTCTAGTAAGATGAGCCCCGTCTCTCCTTGGAGGCATGGGCAACGGGTGATCCAAATGGCGACCTACGATCACGAGAAACTCGGGGCCGTGACAACGATGATCTCCGTGGCCGAACGGCCGCGGGCATCGATGCGAGCGTTGAGGATGTGCGTTGCGGCTCATTCTGTCGGCCACCCTGCTGTCGGGGGCCGCTGCGGCGACGCATAAAGGACCTAGCGGGGGATCGTCGGCGAGCGTAGAGGCGGCGACACCGCCGGAAATCGCCGAGTTCATGGCTTTGCTCGTTAATCCGAAGGTCCAGAAGTGGCTGGTAGACCAGCACGCGGCCGAAGCCTCCTACCAGCCGGCGCCGGAGGAAGAGACGGCCTCGCAATACGTCGATGCGCGCATCGGCGCGATCCCCCCGCAACTGCCCGGCAGCCCCTCCTATCTACGTCCCGGCACCCCGGCACTCGCCAAGTTCCTGATCGATCTCGGCTACAGCACCGGCGAGTTCGGCAAGAACCATCTGGGCGACCACACCGCGGCCCTGCCCACGGCGCACGGCTTTCAGGAATACTGGGGCTACCTCTATCGCCTCGACGCGATGCAGCAGGTGAGCTTCCCCGACATCAACTCGACGCCAGTCGTGCAGAGCGTCGCTCCACCGTGCCGTAACACGCCGATCCCCGGCGTTGCGGAGGTCCTCGGCGCCGTGGACCCCAAGACAACGGTTTGCCTGACGCCCCCGCGGCCGGTTCTAGCGTGCACATCCTCGGACGGCACGGAGAAGAACCAGACGTGCAAGGACGAGGGCCCGCTGACGCTCGATCGGTCGAGGACGGTGGACGAGGAAATCTCGGCCAAGGTCATCGACTTCCTCGACCGCAACGACCCCAAGAAGACCGGCAAGCCCTTCTTCGTCTGGTACAACCCGGCGCGCATGCACGTCACGACTGTGCTGCCGCCGAAATACGAGGCCATGCTGGGCGTTCGGGGAGGCAAGGATTGGGGCGTCAACGAAGCCGGCATGAACCAGATGGACGACAACATCGGCTATGTACTTCAGAAGCTGGAACAAATGGGCCAACTGGACAACACCATCGTGGTCTTCACCACCGACAACGGCGCTGAGGCCATCAGTTCCCCTGATGGGGGTGTCACGCCGTTCAAAGGCCAGAAAGGCGAGGCCTGGGAGGGCGGCTACCGGTCACCGATGGTGGTCCGGTGGCCCGGACATATCAAGCCCGGGACGGTGCACAACCAGCTCTTCGCCGCGCTCGATTGGGTACCCACGCTGGTCGACATCGCCGGCGGCCCCAAGGGCGACGAGCTGAAGACGCAGATCGAGGCGGGACAGTACCCCGGCATCGTCAAGACAACACTCGACGGCTTTGACCAGCGCGATTACCTCGAAGGCAAGTCGCAGACTTCGGCGCGCGACGTCTTCTTCTACTTCTCCGGAGCGACCCCGTCTGCGGTGCGCTACAAGAACTGGAAGATGTACTACAATATGTCGCAGCCTGGACCGGAAGGCTGGATTCTGCCACTCGTCCCGTTCCACTTCACCTTAGTCCAGAACATCAAGCGCGATCCCTTCGAGCAAGCGGTCGGCGTCGAGCAAAAGACGGCCTTGAGCCTCGGCGGTGCGCTCGGCGCGCCGATGACCGCCTTTTTATACGACTGGAACATGCTGCCTATCGGTCAGCAGCTGTGGGAGGAAGAGCTGCTGTCATACCAAAAGTTCCCGCCGCTGCAGGCACCCGAGACCTACAATCTCACCGGGATCCTGGACGCGATGAAGAAAGCCGGTCACCCGAGCGACTAGACCTAGCGCAATACATGGAACGGGCGTCCCACAATGGGACGCCCACCAACGGAAATCGTAAGCGCTCACATCAAGCAAAGGGGAAAAAGAATGATAACCATCCGTCTGTCCCGCATTGCCGCGGCCGCAGGGACCATGATGTCCCTCATCGGACTGATCCTGTCGGCGTGTGTGCCGGTGCAGCAATACAGCGCGCTCGAAAACGATTACAACCAGCTCAATCAGCGGCTCTCGAGCGAGATCGGGGCGCAGCAGGTGCACATAACCCGGTTGCAGGGAGCGATCAAAATCGCCGTGAACAGCGAACTGCTGTTCCAGTCGGGCGGCTGGCAGATGCCCCCCGCGGCGGCCCAGACGATCGGCAAAATGGCCCCGATCCTCGCGCCGTTCCAGCACACCACGATCATCGTCACCGGCTACACGGATAACGTTCCGATCGGCCCCGAGCTGCGCCAGCAGGGGGTCGACAACAACCAGCAGCTTTCGCTGAAAAGGGCGCAGACCGTTGACAATTTCCTAGTCTCCCAAGGGGTCAATCCGAACCTGGTCTCGGCGCGAGGCCTTGGGGATGCCGATCCGGTCGCCTCGAATGACACGCCGCAAGGGCGGGCCCAGAACCGCCGCGTCGAGCTCACCCTAGCTGGCTCCGGCACCTGATGCGTAGACCGGCAGGGAGCAGAAGAATGACCAGGGCAAGTCTCAGACGGTTTGCTTTCATCGTGGGAATCGTGGGGATGTCTCTCGCTGGATGCGCCCAGCCCAATCCGAATACGGCGGCCGGTCGCTCGGACATAACGGGGCAGCAATGTGCCGTCTGCATGGCGGAGAACCCCGGGGATTACTACGCGTGTCATGCAGTCTGTGTTGAGCGCGTAGAGGATGAAGCCGCTTACCTAAAGGCGATCGGACGATGAGCCGCCTCGCTGTAGCGATTTCCATTGGGGCTTTGCTCTGGATGCCGGCATCGGCAAGCGCCCAAGCACCAACAACAACCGCCCCGAGCGCATCGCCGCCGGGCAAATCGGCGGTCAAGGTCGACATGGTGCCATCGCTGTTCGTCATGAATGCGCATGGCGCCAGCCTACAAGGCCAGACTCTGACCTTGGCCGGCGTCAGCCCGACCTCGATTGTGTTTGCCGACCGGCCGGTGAGAGCGGCAGGGCACCTGCCGACCGAGGCCCTGTTGGAGGAGTGGACCACCGGCGATTTCGCCAAAGATCCCCCGAACGCCACCATATCCGTGCTCAGCAAGGATGGCGTTTCGGCCCACGACGCCGTTGTCGAGCTGAAAAGCCCGCATCTCGAAGGCGACCGGTTGACCTTCGATGTGCGCGTGCTGGAGGGTGACCTGGCAGGCGCCGACGGGCCGGCCGCGGTCTTTGTCGACATTATCGGCATGCCGTTCACGCCACTGTCGTTTGCTGGCGTCGCCCGGCGCACGGCGCGGCGAGCCTATTGGTATGGCGCCGCTGCCGCGCCCTACTATCGACCCTACGGATACCCGGGCTATTACCCGCCGCCCTATGCTCCCTATCCTTACCCATACTGACGAGTCTGAGCAGATTGAGCCGAGTACAGGCGAGGGAGATGAGCCGGCATTTCTCGAACCCGGCTTGACCTGACGCTGGTGTGATGCGAAGGGGCTAATGTGACGGATTTGCTCGACGCGATCAGGTCGCACGTCCTGACGCTGCCGGATCTGGCAAAGTTCGCCGTCATCATTGCGGTCATCGTCGGCGTTCCGCGGCTGGCGGCCCGCATCAGGGTGCCGCCGATGGTCGGGTTGCTGTTCTTCGGGGTTGCTCTGGGGCCGCACGTCCTTGGCTTCTTCGGCGAGCACCGGCCGATTGCGGACTTCTTCGCCGAGCTCGGCAAGCTCTTATTGATGTTCTCGGCTGGGCTCGAGATCAATATAGACCTGTTCCGCAGGGCTCAGACCCGCTCGATCATCTTCGGCCTTTTCACCACCACCGTGCCATTGCTGTTCGGCACTTTGCTTGGTCTCGGTTTCGGTTATGCGCTTATCCCGGCGATCGTCGTCGGATCCTTGCTCGCATCCCACACGCTGCTCGGTGTTCCAATCGTGCGCCGGCTCGGTGTGATGCGGCTCGAACCGATCGTCGTCACGATTGGCGCAACCGTCCTCTCGGACACGCTCTCGCTGGTCGTATTCGCGATCTGCGTCTCGACCTATACGACCGGCTTCTCGCCGGAGGGGCTCGCCACCCAGCTCATCGAGATCGCCGTCTTTGTCCCGCTGATCCTCATTGGGCTCAGTCGCGCCGGCGCCTATGCATTGAGCAAAGTAAAGAATGACGAAGAGGCGCAATTCCTTCTGATGCTCGGGGTCATGGCGGTGGCGGGCGCGCTTGCCGACCTCATAAATCTGCCGGGGATTGTCGGCGCGTTCCTGGCGGGACTGGCGGTCAACGGCGCAGTACAGGACAATCCGGCAAGGGCCAAGCTGGACTTCTTTGGGAAAGCCCTGTTCATCCCCAGCTTCTTTATTGTCACCGGTCTATTGATCGATCCGGTCGCCTTCGTCGGAAGCATCGTCGACCATCTCCCTCTGGCCTTGGGGATCATCGTTACGCTCCTCGCGGGAAAGTGGATCGCCGCGGCGCTTGTGGGCCGCGCCTTCGGCTACGCGCCGGCAGAAAGATCGACGATATGGGCGCTGACCCTGCCGCAGGTGGCTGCCACGCTCGCCGCTGCCCTCGTAGCGTACGACACGTTCAACGGGGCCGGACAACGGATGCTGGATGGCACGATGCTCAACGCGGTGCTCGTTCTGATGCTGACCACATCCATTCCCGGGCCGGTCCTGACGGAACGCTTTGCCCCCCGGATGGGCGATGAGGCAACCTTGCTCGAGAGAGCTTAGCTAGACCCATAATGGGGGCAGACAGATGAGATGGAATTACGTAGTTGGCACCCTCGCGGCGCTGGTGGTCACGCATTCTCCCTTTGCCGCAGGTGCACAGCAACAACCGCCGAACATCCTCGTCATCATGGGCGACGATATCGGCTACTGGAATATCAGCGCCTACAACCGCGGCCAGATGGGCTACCGCACGCCCAACATCGACCGCATCGCCAGCGAAGGCGCGATCTTGACCGACTATTACGGCCAGCAATCCTGCACCGCCGGCCGCGCCGCGTTCATCACCGGCCAGAGCCCGATGCGCACCGGCCTTCTGAAAGTCGGGCTGCCGGGGGCAAAAGAAGGGTTGTCGGAGAAAGACCCGACGCTCGCCGATCTGCTCAAACCGCTCGGCTACATGACCGGACAATTCGGCAAGAACCATCTCGGCGACCGCAACGAGTTCCTACCGACGGTGCACGGCTTCGACGTGTTCTTCGGCAACCTTTACCACTTGAACGCCGAGGACGAGCCGGAGCACCCCGATTATCCGAAGAACATCGAATTCAAGCTGCGCTTTGGTCCGCGCGGCGTCCTCCGATGCACGGCGACGAGCGCCGAGACCCCAGGGGAAGATCCCCGGTTCGGCAAGTGGGGCAAGCAGAGCTGCGACGACACCGGCGCGCTGACCAAAAAGCGCATGGAGACGGTCGATGAGGAGCTTCTGAATGCGACGCTCGACTTCATCGACCGCTCCAACCGGGAGAGGAAACCGTTCTTGGCGTGGTTCAATTCGACCCGCATGCACATCTGGACCCGCCTCAAACCCGAGTCTCACGGCAAGACGGGTCTCGGCATTTACCCCGACGGCATGGTCGAGCATGACGGCCAGGTCGGCCAGCTTCTCAAAAAGCTCGATGATCTCGGCATCGCCAACAATACGATCGTGATCTACACGACCGACAACGGCGCCGAGACATTCACTTGGCCCGACGGCGGCACGACGCCCTTCCGCAGCGAGAAGAACACCAATTGGGAGGGCAGCTATCGCGTGCCCGCGATGGTACGCTGGCCCGGGGTGGTGCCGCCGCATACCGAGATCAACGACATCGTCTCGGCGGAGGACTGGGTGCCGACCCTGACGGCGGCGGCGGGCACGCCCGACATCAAGGAGAAGCTCCTGCAGGGCTACAGCGCAGGCGGCAAGAGCTTCAAGGTGCACCTCGACGGCTACGACCAGCGCGAGCTCTTCGCCCGCAAGGGCCCCGACAAGCGCCGCGAATTCTTCTACTGGACCGATGACGGCAATCTCGCCGGCCTTCGCTACGACCAATATAAGGCCGTGTTCATGGAGCAGAAGTCGCACGGGTTGGAGGTCTGGATGCAGCCATTGGTCCCGCTGCGCGCGCCCAAGCTGTTCAATCTGCGTTCCGACCCGTTCGAGCGGGCGGAAGAAGAGGCCGGCGACTACGACAAATGGTTTATCGAGCACCTGTTTGTCTTGGTTCCGGCGCAGGCGATCGTGGCGCAGCACATCCAATCGTTCCAAGAGTTCCCGCCGCGGCAGAAGCCCGGCAGCTTCTCGGTCGACCAGGCGATGGACATGCTGATGAAGGCGAAAGGCGACAATTAGTGGCGTCGTGAGATCACCAAAACCGGCGAAGGCTGCCGTGTGGTGATGCCGGCAGGCACGACAACCTTTAGCCGCCGCGGGGCGACGATTGCTTTGATCGCGCTGGCCTCTGCATGGATCTCGCGTAACGCGTGTGCTGCTGAGCCAGCGGCCTATATCGGCGGCCAAGTCTGTTCGGGATGTCATGCGGCCGAGCCGGAGCGCTGGAAAGGATCGCACCACGCGCTGGCCATGCAGAACGCGACCGCCGCGACGGTGCTCGGCGACTTCGCCGGCGCACAGCTGGAGCATTTCGGGGTCACGACCACCTTCTTCCGCTCCGGCGGCAAATTCATGGTTCGCGCCGACGGCCCCGACGGTGCGCTGCACGAATATCCGATCGCCTACACCTTCGGGGTCTCTCCGCTGCAGCAATACCTTATTGCCTTTCCCGGGGGACGTTATCAGGCGCTCGGCATCGCCTGGGATAGCCGCCCGAAAGAGCAGGGCGGCCAGCGCTGGTTCCACCTCTACCCCGACCAGAAACTCCCTGCGGGGGATCGGCTGCACTGGACAGGCCACGACCAGACCTGGAATTACCAGTGCGCGGACTGCCACGCGACCAATCTACAGAAGAACTACAATCTGTCCGC
>Ga0137359_10002022_pt1 | contig 16250 bp, 18 predicted proteins | sample Mad1_40_16metaG_FD_108281 | JGI IMG/M metagenome (GOLD analysis project Ga0137359, IMG submission 108281) | Vadose zone soil microbial communities from Angelo Coast Range Reserve, California, USA - Mad1_40_16 metaG | ecosystem: Environmental > Terrestrial > Soil > Vadose zone | place: USA... | reverse complement strand
TTCGCTCCCACCGTTGCACGATCATTCGCATCGACATCTCTCCAGATCTGGTGGAGAGCCGGGTTGTTGCGCCTCCGAGCTTGACATGGGACATAAGAGAGGATGAGGTTTTTCGTTTCTTCACACGCTCTTCCGCGGGCGATGACAACATCATGAATCAAAAATTGGAAACGCAATACTACCTTGGCGCCATGCGGATCGCCCCATCGAGCCGGATCACTTCGCCGTTGAGATAGCGGTTCTCGATGATGTGCAAAACGAGGTCGGCATATTGCTCGGACCTGCCGAGCATCTTTGGAAACGGGATTGCCGCCGCAAGCGAGTCCTGCACCTGCTGGGGCAGGCCCTCCACCATCGGGGTGCTGAACAGCCCCGGTGCGATTGCCATCACCCGGATGCCGAATTGCGCAAACTCGCGCGCCGCCGGCAGCGTCAGCGACACCACGCCGCCTTTGGACGCCGCATAGGCGGCCTGGCCGATCTGACCGTCATAGGCGGCGACCGAGGCCGTCGAGACGATGACGCCGCGTTCGCCGTCCTCGAGCGGAGCGAGGTCCTGCATGTCAGCCGCGGCGAGCCGCATGGCGTTGAAGGTGCCGATCAGGTTGACGGTGATGACCTTCGCGAAGTCGTCGAGGGGCTGCGGTCCGTTGCGCCCGACAATGCGCTGCGCCGGGCCGATTCCGGCGCAGTTCACGAGGATGCGCGCAGCCCCGTGTTGGCTTCGCGCCTGCGCGACGGCCGCGGCGGCTCCGTCCGGGCTCGTCACGTCGCAGGCGATGCCGAGGCCGCCGATTGCGGCGGCGACCGCGCGCGCCGCCTCGCCGTTGACGTCGAGGATCGCCACTTTGGCGCCGAGGGCGGCAAGCCGTGCGGCGGTGGCGCGGCCGAGGCCGGAGCCGCCGCCCGTCACCAGCGCCGCATGTCCGTTGGGATGCATTGGGGATCGGTCCGGTTTGGCAAAGAAATGACGCTGTTTCCTACGCGTCTGCCGCCGTGGCGCGCAAGCGGGGATCTGGAGGCGGCGGAGCAACCCTCGTCTTGCGGCGGGCGCTGCGCAGTGGCGGTCCCCGGCCATCCTCCGAGCAGGCCGCTGCTCGGCCGGCCCTTGACACCGCCTTGTTGTAACGCCATCTTTGTAGCTACAAAGCGAGGCGGCGGTGCGCTGGACGTGGGACCCGGACAAAGCGGCGGCAAACTGCGTCAAGCACGGCTTGTCGTTTGACACCGCGGTGCTGGTGTTTGACGACCCGCTCCATGCATCAAAGCCCGACCTGCATCCGGACGGTGATCGCTGGCATACCATCGGACTTGTTGGGTCGGTGTTGCTGCTGGTGATTCACACTTGGCCGGAAGCCGAATCCGAAGCAGGCGAGCCGGTCGGCCGCATCATCAGCGCCCGGAAGGCCACCGCCCACGAAAGGAAAGCCTATGAAGAAGGAAACTTCTAAGCGGTTGACGCGTGAGCAACTGGCGGAACTGAAGTCACTTGCGGCCCTGCCCGATAGCGCCATCGATACGTCGGACGCGCCGGAACTCCTCGATTGGTCCGGCGCCAAGCGTGGGCTCTTCTATCGACCCGTCAAGCAGCAACTGACACTTCGCCTCGACGCCGATGTCGTCGCCTGGTTCAAGAGCCACACGACATCCAATGAAGGCTATCAAACACGCATCAATCGGGCGTTGCGTGAGTACGTGCAAGGGCAGACAGGCCGAACTCGGCGATCCAGGGCTTAACTTGGCAAAAACCGCGTAGGGCGGAATAGCGAAGCGTATTCTGCCGCACGTTCGGGATGAGGTGCGATACGCTCCGCTATCGCACCCTGGGAAACTGGCCCCGCGCGATTCGAACTAACGCTGCGCCATCTGCTTCTTCACCCACCTGCGGAAATTCAGCGTGTTGGTGTAGCCGCCATAGACGTTGCCGGCGTCGTCGACCGCGACGGCTTCGAGGCCGTTGACCTCGACGGACTCCAGGATGAAGGCCATGACCTTGCCGTCCTTGACGCTCCCGATCCGGATGCCCGACTTGTACGGCGGATTGAGTTCGTCGGGAGAATTGTCGGCCACGTAGAGCACGTCGTTCTTGTCGATGAAGAGGCCGCTCGGCCGGCCGAACTGCTTCCACTCCAGGAGATACTTGCCGTCCTGGTCGAAGACCTGAATGCGGTTGTTGGAACGGTCGGCGACGAAGAGCCGGCCGGCAGAATCCAACGCCAGGCGATGCGGCGTGTCGAACTCGCCGGGCCCGGTGCCCTTCTTGCCCCACTCCTTGATGTACTTGCCGTCCTTGGTGAACTTCACGATGCGGTTGTTGGTGTCACCGCCATGGCCGTCGGCGACGAAGATATCGCCGTTGGGGGCAACCAGGACGTCGGAGGGCGCGTTGAACGTATCTTGGGTCGTACCCGCGACCCCGGGCTTGCCCAAGGTCATCAGGAGCTTGCCGTCCTGATTGAACTTCATGACGGTGTGGCCCTTGCCGTTGTCCATCGCGCGGCCGTCCGTCACCCAGACATTGTTGTCCGGATCGATGTGCAGCCCGTGCGAGTAATTGATCATTCCGCCGCCGAAACTCTTCACCATCTTGCCGGTCGAATCGAATTTCATGATCGGGTCAAGTTTCGACTTCGAGCAATCGGTCGCGGTTTCGCAGCGGTCGAAGGCCCAGACGCTCTTGCCGTCGCGATCGATGGCGACGCCGACGGCGGCGCCCCATTTGCGTCCGTCGGGGAGCTTTGCCCAGCCGTAGTCGAACCGATAAGGGTTCGGCGCATCATTTGGGCCGTAGCCACTTTGCGTGTAGCCCTTCTGCGTCGATAGCGCGAATGCCGCAATGACTGCGACGCCCAGCGCGACTGTTAGCGCTCTTCCATGCCTCATGATGCTTTCCTCCGGTGCTATGTCTTCGTCCGCTCGTTGCGGTCTTGGGGTGCTCACGTGTCAATTTTAATCATGCGCGTCATTCCGGGGCGCCGGAGCGAAGCGGAGGCGAGCCCGGAATCCATACTCCCTGACCTGTGGTTATGGATTCCGGGCTCTCGGCCTGCGGCCGAGCCCCGGAATGACTGGACAAGGTTTTTGCCCGAACGTGCCTCGTCGGTCTGAGGCGAAGCCTCGCTCGCCGCCGCCATGCTCCATGAATTCGGCGGGACAATCAACCTCGGTGGCGCCAAAAGATCGGCCCGCTAACGGCGCACTGTCTTGGGCGCGCGCTTTTCCAGAAAATCCCGCAGCCGGCGCTTTGCCTCCGGATCGCCCTGGGCGATCGCCGCCATCAGCGCTTCCATGAGCAGTCCGCTGGCGCGGTCCTGCTCGGCGTTATGGGGGAGGACATGCATGGCGGCAAAGTTGGTCATCGGGGCGTTGCCGGCAATGCGCTCGGCCAGCTCGATCGCTTTCGCAAGCCCGGCGCCCGCCTCGACGACGTAGTGGGAGAGTCCGAGCGCAACGCCTTCGTCGGCCCCGTAGGTGCGCCCGGTGAGCATCATGTCGACGACGCGGGCCGTGCCGATGAGCCGCGGCAGGCGCACCGATCCGCCGCCGCCAAGGAAAATGCCGCGGCTGCCTTCCGGGAGCGCGTAGTAGGCCGAGCGCTCCGCAACCCGGATATGACAAGCGGCAGCAAGCTCGAGGCCGCCGCCCACCACGGCGCCATGGAGCACCGCCACCACCGGCACCCGGCCGAACTCGATGCGCTCGAAGGCACGATGCCAGGCGCGCGAATGCGCGATCCCGGCCGCGATGTCGCGCTCGGCGAGCTCGGAGAGATCGAGCCCGGCGCAGAAATGCTCGCCGTCGCCATGGATGACGACGGCTTTGATGTCGTCGGGCAAGGCGGCGAAGAGATTTTCGATTCCCTGGATGGTCTCGTCATCGAGCGCATTGCGCTTGCGGGGCCGCGCCAGGCGTAGGGTTGCGACGGTGTCGTGCCGCTCGAACCGCAAGGAGGCGGGAAGCTCGATCGTCGGATCGGACGATGACGCAGCGTTCAATTTTATCTCCTCATTTGCAGCCATAAATCCATCGCAATAACAACCTATCGTTGTCATGTAGGGTCTTGCGTTGCGAGCTTCCGGCAGGAGCGCGACCGAGGCTCGCGTCGGCGGTTGTAGCATCGGTTTCGTGATCCAGGTGAAGGCGTTGTTTGCGCGATTTGCGCTTGAGCCCGAGCCTCCGGTGTCGCGAAACGCGTCTGGAGATCGGGTCGTGGCGGATCGCATTGCGCAAGCGGGGCAAATCGGATCGGCGACGACGGCCGATGTCGCCAACTGGCCCTTCGAACAACGCTTAAAGGTGACGCTGGAGATGGCGCTGCCTAAGCTGGGCCCCGAAGTGCGGGCGCAACTGCAGGCGCTTATCACGCCCGAAGCGATTGCCATCATGGCGGGCGTGCTGGTCGCCTGGATTGTTTCGCACCTTTTCGCCATAGGCGAGATTTTCGATATCATTCTACTGGTGGCTGGCGTAGCGGCGATCGGGTACTCGATTTTCACCGGGATGGACCACCTCTATCTCTTTGCCACCGGCGCCTACAACGCGCGGAGCTTGCCGGACCTCGACGCTGCTGCCGATCACTTCGCCAAGGCCGTTGGCATACTGGGTATTCAGGCCGTGCTCGCAGTCCTCTTCCGCGGGCGTCCATACGGCAGGCGGGAGCCCGCGGGACCGCCGCCGCCCACGACACCAGGATTTCGCTATACGCCGACGCTGACCTGGACCAAAAAGCTACCCGCCGGCATGGGCGAGACAAGTTTTTACGGGGATATCCTAGTGTCCTCGAAGGGCAGCGCAATAAACAGTCGGCTGGTGGCGTTATATCACGAGCAGGTGCATCGCTGGTTCGCGCCTAAGCTCTACCTGATGCGCAATTTCCGCGCGGATTGTGCGACGGGCTCGTACGTCAACTCGTCACTTTGGCGCTACATCACGGAGATGCTGGCCGAGGGCATCTCGCAGGGGCGAGTGTATGGCTTCCGGCGGTTTTTTGTTGGCTTCGGCTTTCCGGTGAAGAACGGCTATCTCTATCTCCTCCGTGAGGGCGCGGATCCGCGGTATTTCGAGGTCGGCGAACTGGCCGGGCGCGGTTTTATTCCTGAGCTCGCCGGCCTGCTGGTCAGCGGAGTCGTCATAGATATGCCTTTCCAGCTCCGGCATAGCCAAAGCGCGCCAAGCCCACCAAGGCAGTAGGCACCCTAGATGTTTACGCTCTTCCGCCGCCTTTTATTAGGCCCTCCTCGCCCCGAAACCCGCATGAGCGAGGAGGAGGTGCAGGTGCTGGTTGACGCGGCAGCGCGGAAGGCCCGTGTCGACACGCCCCTCTCGCGCATAAATGTGCGAAACATCAATGGTCGGATCACGTGGGTTGCGAGCACACCGACGATGGGGAGCGGGTGGAGCGTAACGATCGACGATGCCACCGGCGAGGTTGGACGGGTGAGACGTTGGGGCTTCCGATGAACGGGAGCAACTGCCCGCCTAGATCAGGAATTTCACCAGCGGCGGTGGAAGCGGGGCACCCAAGCCTATCGCCAGGTATTTGACCCGGGCATGTTGGCCCCGTAAATAAGCAACCGCCGATCGACTCCTGAAAACTTGATTTCTTGAAGCGTCTCGATGTCCCAATTCATGTCCCTGGCCGACGCCGTGAAGGCGAATGTTCGCGACGGCGATGCCGTGGCGATGGAAGGGTTCACTCATCTCATTCCCCATGCGGCCGGCCACGAGGTCATCCGCCAGCGCCGCCGGCATCTCACGCTCATCCGCATGACGCCCGACCTCATCTACGATCAACTGATCGGCATGGGGTGTGTCGACAAGGTGGTGTTCTCGTGGTGCGGCAATCCCGGCGTCGGTTCGCTCCATCGTATGCGCGATGCGATCGAGAACGGTTGGCCGCAGCCGCTGGCCTATGAGGAGCATTCCCACGCCGCCATGGCGAATGCCTACGAGGCGGGAGCAGCCGGCCTGCCGTTTGCGGTCTTTCGCGGCTATATCGGGGTCGACCTGCCGAAGGTGAACCCCAACATCCGCAGCGTCACCTGCCCTTACACGGGAGAGAAGCTTGCGGCCGTACCGGCGATCCGGCCCGATGTCGCGATCATCCATGCGCTGCGCGCGGATCGCGCCGGCAACGCGCTCTTGGAAGGCATCGTCGGGGTTCAGAAACAGGCCGTGCTGGCCGCCAAGCGCTCAATCGTCACGGTCGAGGAGATGGTCGACGATTTCGGCGTACGCAGCCCAAATGCCGTGATCCTGCCGTCCTGGACCATGAGCGCGATCGTGGTGGCCCCCGGCGGCGCCCATCCCTCCTATGCGCATGGCTACTACAAGCGCGACAACGCCTATTACAAGAAATGGGACGAAATTTCCCGCGAGCGTGACGGCTTTCTCGCCTGGATGAAGGCGAACGTGCTGGACCGGGGCCCCGAGGCGTTCGCGGAGCAGCGCCGGCGGCTCAGCTTTGCGACGGCAGGCGCCGCATGACCGCGGGCTTTACCCCGACCGAAATGATGACGGTCGCCGCGTCGCGCGCCCTCAAGTCCAGCGACGTGTGCTTCGTCGGCATCGGCATGCCGTCGGCCGCCTGCAATCTGGCGCGCCTCACCCATGCGCCGGGCATCACGCTGATCTACGAGTCCGGCACCATCGCCACCAAACCCGCCATCCTGCCGCTCTCGATCGGCGACGGCGAACTGTGCGACACCGCGCTCACCACCGTGTCGGTGCCGGAAATGTTCCGCTACTGGCTGCAAGGGGGCCGCATGACGGTCGGTTTCCTGGGCGGCGCCCAGATCGACCGGTATGCCAATCTCAACACCACGGTGGTGGGCCCGTACGACAAACCCAAGGTGCGGCTGCCGGGCGGCGGCGGCGCCCCCGAGATTGCGATCGCATGCGGGGAAATCTTCATCATCATGAGCCACAGCAAGCGTGGTTTCGTGGAGAAGCTCGATTTCGTCACCTCGCTCGGCCACGGCGAAGGCGGCGACCACAGGGCCCGCCTTGGGGTCAAGACCAAAGGGCCGACCAGGCTCATCACCGACCTGTGCGTGTTCGAGCCTGATCCGGTGACCAAGGAGATGAGCGTTGTATTGATCCACCCGGGCGTGACGCGGGATGAGATCGACCGCAATACCGGCTGGAAGGTCAAATACGCCACTGATGCCGCCACGACGCCGGCCCCTTCCGCCGAGGAATTGACGGTCCTGCGCGAGCTTCATGCACGCACCAAGCGGGCCCATGGCGATCAGGGGTGAGACCGATGCGTGATGCTTTCATCTGCGATGCGGTGCGAACGCCGATCGGCCGCTATGGCGGCGTCCTTGCCAAGGTGCGCACCGACGATCTCGCGGCAGTGCCGATCCGGGCGCTCGTTGGCCGCAATCCCCAGGTCGACTGGGCCGCCCTCGACGAGGTGTTCTACGGCTGCGCCAACCAGGCCGGCGAGGACAACCGTAACGTCGCCCGCATGGCGCTGTTGCTGGCCGGTTTGCCGGACAGCGTTTCCGGCATCACGGTCAATCGCCTATGCGCCTCCGGTCTCAACGCGGTCGGCGAGGCCGCGCGGGCGATACGCTGCGGCGAAATCGATTTCGCGATCGCGGGTGGCGTTGAATCCATGACCCGGGCGCCCCTCGTGATGGGCAAGGCAACGGAAGCGTTCCAGCGCAGCGCCGAAATGTTCGATACCACCATCGGCTGGCGCTTCATCAATCCGCTCATGAAGGCGCAATATGGCGTCGACTCCATGGGCGAGACCGGCGAGAATGTCGCCACGGATTACCAGGTGGCACGCCAGGATCAGGATGCGCTGGCGCTACGCTCGCAGCAGCGCGCCACCAAGGCGATGGCGAGCGGCTATTTCGCCGAGGAGATCGTCGCGGTCGAGGCGCCCGGCGGCAAGGCTGGCCCCATCGTGGTCGACAAGGACGAGCATCCGCGGCCGGAAACCACCATGGAGCAGCTTGCCAAGCTGCGCGCCGCGTTCCGCACGCCCGGCACGGTCACGGCCGGCAATGCGTCCGGCGTCAACGACGGCGCTGCCGCCATGATCGTCGCCTCTGCGGAGGCCGTGAAGCGTCACGGCCTCACGCCCCGGGCGCGGGTGCTCGGCATGGCATCGGCCGGGGTGCCACCACGGGTCATGGGCATCGGCCCGGTGCCGTCGACCCGCAAGCTGATGGAGCGCCTCGGCCTCGAGATCGGCGACTTCGATCTCATCGAGATCAACGAAGCGTTTGCCGCTCAGGCGCTCGCCTGCCTGCGCCAGCTTGGCCTTCCCGATGATGCCGAGCACGTGAACCCCCACGGCGGTGCCATCGCGCTCGGGCATCCGCTCGGCATGTCCGGGGCGCGGCTCGTGCTCACCGCCCGTGCACGGCCTCGAAAAACGGGGCGGCAAGCGCGCGCTCGCCACCATGTGTGTCGGCGTCGGGCAGGGAGTTTCGGTGGCGCTAGATACCGTATAATAATACCACACACGAAGAGATCGGATTTGGGCATTTTGGCAAAACGAAATACCCTCTTTTTTGCGTGCTTTGCGAAGGCTTTACGGGGGCCTCACGGAAGAGGGGCAAAATTCGAGGCAGCCCCCCACGTGGTCATGGCCGGGCTTGACCCGGCTTGACCCGGCAATCTCCCCCTCCCTACCCTCCCCCGTATTCGGGGGAGGGTAGGGAGGGGGATGGACCCGCGGGTCAAGCCCGCGGGTGACGAGCGAAGAGCGGATCAACTTTATCGAGATGCGCTCTGGATCCGATACGGGATGGAGACGGCGGTGGGTCAGTTGGGCGCGCTTTATGCGATCTGGTTGCGCGAGGTCAAGCGCGCACTGCGCGATCGCGGGCAACTTGTCGGTGGCCTCAGCCGTCCGATCCTGTGGGTGATCCTGCTCGGCATCGGCCTCAACCCTTATTTCCGGGGCGAGGTGTACGGCGAAACCCGGTTCGTCATCCCCTACACCTACCTCCAGTTCATCTTTCCCGCCGTCATCGTGCTGAACATTCTCTATACGTCGGTCCAATCCGCGGTTTCGGTGATCTGGGACCGCGAATTCGGGTTCCTGCGCGAGATACTGGTTTCGCCGATGCCGCGCGCCCTGATCCTTTTCGGCAAGGTCCTGGGCGGCGCAACGGTGGCGATGGTGCACGGATCATTGGTGCTCGCGCTTGCGCGCTTCGCAGATGTGAGCCTCGCATGGACCGACGTCCTCCACGGCCTCGGCCTGATGTTCCTGCTGTCATTCGCCATGACCTCCTTCGGGGTGATCATCGCCAACCACATCCGCAGTTTCGAGGGGTTCGGGGTGTTTTCGAACGCCGTCATCCTGCCGCTCTACTTCACGTCAAGTTCGGTGTTCCCCCTCGATCCGGCCTTGACCCGCGCGCAGGCGATCGTCGTCTATCCGGAATGGCTGGTGGTCCTGGTCGAGATCAATCCTTTGACCTATGCGGTGGATGCGTTGCGTGGGACCTTCATCCATTTCAACCAGTTTTCGCCGATGCTCGGGCCGATCGTCATCGCTGCGATGGCGGTCGGCTTCTTCATCGTTGCGCTGTTCAATTTCCGCAGGTCGTGACGATGAACGAGCGGCCGCGCTGGGTCGGGGATTTGATCACGGTGGGTGGGGTCGCGGCACTGTTCGGCGCCGTTTACCTGCTGCCGCCCGACACCTCGCTTGCCCAGGTGAAGCAGGCCGGAGTCTTAAGGCTTTGTGTGCCGACCCTCTATCCGCCGCTGGTGACCGGTAAACCGGAAGAGCCAGGGTTCGATATCGAGTTCGCCCAGGCCATAGCCAAACGGCTCGACGTCAGGATCGTCGTCAACCCCAACGCCGCGATGGGGCGTGATTTCAATCCGCGCAACTGGAACGTCACGCGGGCGCAATGCCAGATGCTGGCGGGAGGCGTGGTGGCGTCTGATTTGACGCGTTCATTCCTCGATACCACGCCGCCGCATCTGCAGACCGGCTGGGCGCTGGTCGCGGCGCAACTTCCGGCCCGGCTTGAGGGGGCGAAGGTCGGCTTCTACGCCGGCCTTGCGGGCCTCGACCGCATCGCGCTCAGCCGCTTCCTGCAAGCGCAGAAGGGGCGCGTCGAAATCGTTGCCAGCGCCGAGGCGCTGACCGACGGACTGCGCTCCGGGCGCTTCGATGTTGGTGTCAGCGAGGCCCTGATGGCGCGCCAGATCGCCGGGACATTGGGCATGCAAGTCGCCTGGCTGCCGGAATCTCTCGGACGCTATCCGGTGGTGTTCGGATTGTGGAAGGGCGACCTGACGCTGAAACGCCGTTTGGTTGATGTCATTGATGACCTTGATCGCGACGGGCTGACGCGCGAGCTTGCGCGTCGCTACCGCATCGCGCCGATCGATACGACGCTAAGCCTGAACTGAGGTAGCTTGCGACGCGCTGGCACGTGGCGGAATCGCTAAAGCCCTCGGCGCCTCAACCGGCGTCGTGGCCGGGCTTGTCCCGGCCACCCCGATTGTTCTTGCTCGATGCCTAAAACTCGGGGCCGCCGGGACAAGCCCGGCGACGACACGAGTACGATGTGAACAAAATCCGCTCTGGGCCTTGTCTGCATTCGCAGCAACGCGCCGCAGTCGAACAAAAAATACAACAGGGAGAAAATCCATGAGAATGGTTCGATGGGCTGCCGTTGCGCTGTTCGCCTTGTCCGGCTGCCTCGTTGCCGCTGCGGACAACTATCCGTCCCGCCCGATTCGGCTGATCGTGACCTTTCCGCCGGGCGGCAGCGCCGATGTGATGGCGCGGGCGATCGCGCCTTATCTCGAACGCCGGCTTGGACAGCCGATCGTGATCGAGAACCGTACCGGCGCCGGCGGCGTGACCGGTATCGAAGCTGTCGCGCGATCGTCGCCCGACGGCTACACGATCGGGATCGGCGCAGCGGGGGCGCTCGCGGTCAATCTCAGCCTCAAGGAGAAGATGCCCTACGATCCCTTCACCGAGCTTGCGCCGATCAGCGGTCTCGCCAAGACGCCGTTCCTTCTCGCGGCGGCGCCAAATTTCGAGCCCAATGCGGTGAGGGACGTCATTGCGTTGGCCAGGCAAAAGCCGGGCGCGGTCGCGATCGGCCATGGCGGCAACGGCACGGCGATGCATCTCACCGCGCAATTGTTCACCCATATGGCCGGCATCAACGTGACGCTGGTGCCGTATCGCGGGACAGGCCCGGCAACGCAAGACCTCGTGGCCGGCCACATCCCGCTCGCGATCACCGACCCCCCAACCGCGGTTTCGCTCATTCAATCGAAACAGATCAAGGTGCTGGCGGTGACGACCAAGGAGAGGTTCGAGGCGATGCCCGACCTGCCGACCATGGACGAGTCCGGTCTCCCCGGCTACGAATCGATCGGGTGGTTCGGCTTCGTCGCGCCGGCCGGTACACCGACGGAGATCATCGCCAAGCTCAACGGCGCGATTGTCGCCGCGTTGAGGGATCCGGGCATGCTGGAGCGCACCCGCAGCCTCGGCGCCATCCCGATGCCGTTCAGCCCGACGGAGTTCGCCCGTCACATCCGATCGGAATACGAGAAATGGGCAGCGGTCGTGGCTCAGACCGGTGCGAAGGAGCCGTAGCGCCACCTGCCAAATGGGGGGCGGTGATTGCCAATGGAAACCGCCGCGTCGATGACTGCACTATTGGCCATTCAGCCTCTATGTCCGGCCAGCATAATGTAGGCTGAGACCATGAACCAAAACGCGTAGTCACTCACAAAAGGAATGTAGACGAACACCGCAACGACTGCGAGCAAGGCGACAATAAGCGAAATGACATGGACACTGAAAACGTTGAACACTGCAACAGCCGTGGTCATGTCCGTTATCTCCCGTAAACCTTCGCGGGAGCAAAAGTCTCCTTATTCGTCAAGAATCACAAAGCAAAACAGATAACCGATAAGATTTTTGCACAGTAAGGGCGCTGGAAAGTCAGTAAACCGACATTAGAAACTACTTGCGGTTTCAGTTCTGCGAACAACTCAGCGCGTGAAGCGGTCGCGTTCCCGACGAAACACTTTCTCTTTCGCCGCGCTGGAGCGTACCCGCAGCCGTCGACGCCATCCGATGCGGTTCAGCCCGATGCAGTTTTGCCGATCGGATGTGATGGGTGATCATGGCGTTTGGATATACGTTGGAGCGACAGGAGGATGGTTGGTGGCTTGTCCACTTTCCCGGAATCCCGGAGGCACTCACCGAAGGCGAGATGGAGGAGGAGCCACTGGCAAACGGTCTCGACTGCGTTATCATGGTTCTCGAAGGATATATGAAAGCGGGAAAATCGCTCCCAAGAGAAGGGCGCAGGACATTCCGGGTCGGACCGAGTGGTACCGCCGTCACTCGTGGCGCTCCCTACGGGACGGAGCGTAACGCGCAAGAAACCTCGATAAAATCGGAACAACTTCGCTTGCCTGCCGCACGCGTGATACCACCTGGGTGTACCACCGGCAACATGGAAGGCCGCTCGCTTGGCGGTGTGGTCGAGAGGATACTGCGCCGACGCGCCAGAAACCCTGTATTTACGGGCCTTTCCCGGTCCTGTCACGCCCTGCTTTGGACCTTAACCGCTGGACCTGGGCAGGCGCAAGTCTCGCTGGCTCGGCTGACCATTGGGAGGTAGTTAAGACTTCGCCCTCCAGACCTGTGGCGGAGGTAGAGAGTTGTACCGCCTTGCAATTAAGTCGTTGACCAAGGGATGGAGCATTGGCCCCTCCGGCGTTCTCCACCACCAAGCGATGTCGGAGATTGCTGCCTCGCTTACCAGCACCTCGTGAACATCCGCCAGCAAACGCTTCAACTCGTTCTTGCCGGACGAACTTAGCCGCTGCGACCACGCGAATGAACGGTAGCGGAAGTGGGCGAGCCAACAGCCCTCATCCCAGAAGCTCAGGTAAATCCAGAACTTCTTGCGATTGCGTCGAGCAAATACCACGACGCCCCAATCTTCCTGGCACAGGTCATCCTCGATCTCCAAACCTGGAACGCGGTGTAACAGCGCGGCGAACCATTGCGCACCGCTTACAGCGAGAATGCCTTCCGCGTCCGAGACAAACTCGGCCGGGTGTCGGAATGTCACGTGAGTGCAAGGTTTCACGATGCAGCCCTGGTTGAGTCCCGCGCCAGCCGATCGCCTGGCTGATCACAGTACTATTCAGCTTCGCATTCACGTGCGCACTTATCGCGGACCGGGCCTAGAAAGCGTTTCAAAAATGGCGAATCGCGGACTATTACTTCGCTTCTGCGCTCAGCCGTGCGGCCTCCTTCCGGTCCTTCGTGCCCAACGATTTCTGCAAGAACGTCTGTCGGTCTTTGCCGTTGTCGAGCACGCAGGCAACCGCCTCTTGGAGGTGCGGTGGTACTTTGCGACGGACGACCCAAACCCCGTGTTCCCTTTCTGGGTTTGGGAGGGGGTAAGCATGGGCATCGGCGGGCCGCCACTTCGAGGGTCGCTGTCGGAAGTGCCATCGCGCATCGCGCGTGACGCTGGCGGGACGAGCATGGCAAAGGCGAGGCGCCATGAGAACAGCTTTCATCGCACTCCTGCTCCTGTCCGGGTTCTATCTGATGACCGCCGAGGTGGTCCACGGTGATGGCTCGTTCCGCGTCGATCTGGCGGTGAAACCTTATCCAAGCCTCGTGATCGGAGCTCACGTCTATCCGGAGAAAATCTGGCAGCGCAACCACCCCGGCGAACCCATGCCTTGGTGGCAGCGCGGAGCCTTCATCAGCCTCATTCAAGACGATTGGGAATACGGCCGTCCGTGGTGGAGCGACGCCTACGGGTTCGGGTTCCTGGCTGTCCTGATTGCATGGCCCGTCCTGGGAGGCGTCTGGGCCGTGTATCATCTGTCGAGGAGACAGGCCGCCCCACGGCAGTGAAGGAAGAAGCGCGAAGAGCCCGATAATTTCGGGTAATCTGCCCGCACTTACCGCTGGTCCCGAGATGAGAAACGGCGTCACGAAACTGATCCTGGCGCTGGGCCGCTGCTTCCGGCCGTCGCCGTGGCCCTGGCGGTTCTCGCAGCCTGGCTGGCCGCCATCTGATCACTATCCCCGGCTGGCGTGGGCCGCCTCGTTCATCAGTGCTGCCGATTACAACCGGCGCGATCTTCCTGGCCTACGGCCTCGGGAGTTGCCTGCGCTTCTTGCGGAGCAGACCATCGACCACCAGCTTGCTCACGCCAAGGCCGCGGGCTTCTCAATCGACGAAGTGGTCGCCGATAACGGGGTGTCAGGTCTCCACACGCGCATTGTCGAGCGCCCCGAAGGTCGCCGTCTGTTCGACAAGCTGAGGGCCGGCGATGTGCTTGTGGTTCGGTGGGTGGACCGCCTTGGCCGAAATTATGAGGACGTGTGCGACACCATCCGTGAGTTTATGCGGCGTGGCGTGGTCATCCGCACAGTGATCAACAACTTCACCTTCGACGGTGCCACAAGAGACCCGATGCAACAGGCAGTCCGTGACGCGCTGATCGCCTTCATGGCCGCGACCGCTCAGGCACAGGCTGAAGCCACCAAGGCGGCTCAGCGGGCCGGTATCGAGCACGCCAAGCAGAGCGGCGACCGCGCCTACCGTGGCCGTAAGCCGAGCTTCACTCGCGAGCAGTTCGTCAAGGTGCGCGCCATGCTCGGCCAACAGGCCGTGGGCGTCGCTCAGATCGCCAAAGAGACCGGCCTGACCCGACAGACCGTCTACAGGATCAAAGATGACCCTGCGGGTGCTGAGGCTGCTTTGGCTGCTTGGGGACTGTGAGGGTGGCCGCCGGCTGGGTTTCGAACGCTCTCTGTCTCCAGATGTGATGGCCAGTTCGACGCTCGGGGCAAACAGGCCGCTTGCATCTGCAATGGGTCTGTTTTGCAAGGGTCCTTCTGCGACCCGCGCACCCCGCCCGTCTTCGGCAGGGCGATTTCAAAAAAAATCGGCCTAAAGGGCCAAGCTCAGGCCGACGTGGCTGGAGAGTGTATCTTCTAGGTAACACAATCTTCGAAAAGCGACGGGAGAAGCGCGAGATAGTGGCAATCGGCGCCGTCGATCACAGTTTTGCGCTCCTCTCGACACAGGTCCGCGGTCTATGGCCTTCAATCAATGACTCTCGCGACGGCGATGCAGGGTCGAAGAAAATGCGCAAGACCGCATTACTCGCTTTCGTGTTCCTAACGGGCTGACAGACATTTCAGGGGAGAGAACGATGGAAACGCACTTTTCACGGCTTCTGTTGGTTGTAGCAGCCGCGCTTCCATTGAGCGCCTGCTTCTTGACCGCCGAACAGATTGCAGCCAATGACGACGCGGCCTGCCGCAGCGCCGGGCTGAAACCGGGAACGCCGGCTTATGTCAAATGCCGGGAGGACAGGTCGAACCTGCGGTTCGCACAGAACATGGAGGCTCAGGCCATGCAGCGGCAGATGTGGTCGATGCAACAAATGAATACGCAGTTGATGATGCGGCCGCGGATGTAGGGTTCGCACCAGGGCGCTGCACCGATTGGCAGCGCCACGACACACCAAGCGGAATGACGAGCGCGCTTACCTTGGGCGTAAGCCCAGCTTCGCGCGCGAAGAGTTCATGAAGGTCCGCTCCATGCTAGGCCAACCGGCCGTAGCCATCGCTCAGATCGCGAAGGAAACTGGCCCTGACCCGCCCCAGACCGTCTACCGCATCAAGGATGACCCTGCGGGTGCTGAGGCTGCTTTGGCTGCAAGCGTTTTGGGTACCGCGGACTTTGGCAACGAGGCTTAAGTGAGCCCTGGCGCTCCCTACGGGAATCGAACCCGTGTTTCAGCCTTGAGAGAGGCAATACAAGGACGCGAGCGAATTTCCGCGAACGCTAATTGCCCCAGTTACATCGCTATTTCTTGCCATTGGTGTTCGTGGTGGTACACTGAAATCCGCCCATAGATACTCCCCAAAAACTCCCCAAAGCCCGGAGGGTCCGTAAATGGCACGCACGGTGCGCGACGCAAGCCTTGAAACCCGCACTGCCCGCCTTCGCCTGCCGATCCGTACCGAGCCCTATTGGCGCGGCCTGGAGAAGGGTTTTGCGCTGGGCTACCGGCGGCGGGCCAGCGGAGGCACTTGGCTTGCACGGCGTCGCCAGGCCGATGGCGGGTATACCGAGCGGCGGATCGGCACCACAGACGATTTGCAGGACGCAGATGGCGTAGCTGTTCTCGATTACGGGCAGGCGCAAAAAGCTTCCCGGGAGTGGTGGCGGGCTGAATTGCGC
>Ga0137359_10002021_pt1 | contig 16251 bp, 10 predicted proteins | sample Mad1_40_16metaG_FD_108281 | JGI IMG/M metagenome (GOLD analysis project Ga0137359, IMG submission 108281) | Vadose zone soil microbial communities from Angelo Coast Range Reserve, California, USA - Mad1_40_16 metaG | ecosystem: Environmental > Terrestrial > Soil > Vadose zone | place: USA... | reverse complement strand
CACGGCGGGCCTGTGTCCACGTGGCGACACCCGGACCTTCACACACAGCAACAATGCATGGCAGCGCCTTCGTTGTTCAGCCGCCGTCACCGCGTCACCCCTGACCGCAACCGCAGCACTTGATTGTGCACGTGACTGTGAGCCCGGGTTGTTTCCTGGCGTCTGCTCTCGTTCACTCTCTTTTCCTTCTTCTCCCATCTTACCTTACTACTCTCTACGTCCGACCCGAGCAATCTCCATATAAACAATATACCAAGTTCCCACACACATCCCTTGTCTGAACTACATACACCGGCTTTTCACCATTATTCACGACACCTCTGTTGGGATGACCTCCGATATATGACACACTACGGCCGAGACCCGGAATATATTCGTACTTGCGCTCTATAGATCGAACCGACCCAATCACGACTCGGACCACAAACCGTTGCCCAAAGGACGGGCATTCAAAACGCGACCAAGGTCCGTCCCCCCATATCCCATGCCCTTCCTTCTCAGCCCCGTCAATTGTTTGAATTCCGCTATTACGCTGGTTATAAATGGCGAGTGTTCCCCAGTCTGGTACGGGGGAAGAACGAACCCGTCGACTTCAATCTGCGCTGCCCCCGGATGTGCCATATGTAGCCCAAGCAAGACGCATACCCTCACGTACTCCTCTCGACTGTCGAAGTAGAGTTGCCCTGAGAAGAGGTTTAATAGGGTTCGGACATGCGCAGGAGCAGTCCAGGTTTCTGCTGCAGATGGGATAGTATAGAAGGTAAGATCGGAGAAGGAACGCATCGAGGCAGCGACACGCGGCGCATAAATATGTAGCCGGACGTCCCTGCTCTTGCGAATGGTAGGAAGTAGCTCATTCGCTTCATAAGGGCTGATGACGATGACCGTGCTGTCTTTCCCAGATCCACTAGATAGAATCCAGTTGACCGGGCGGAGGTAGTCTGTCAAGCTAGTGCCGACCGAATGTGTAGTGGTGGTAGCAAAACCTGCAGTCGCGAGTGGAGAAGGACACCATTCTGTCGTCGAATCCAATATCTTGTCCTTGCCAGTCGGAACGAATAGCGAACATATATACGACGAAGAGTTGGGTACTCTGCCCGTTTCGACGAAGGTGCGGATGTCCTTGTGGGTGGTGTCTTGTGCCGGTTGAACTTTCACAGGCGGCTCTACTTGACGCTCCATCTCCATCTCATGGTCCACTTCGCGCTCCTGTTCTTCTGCCATCCTAACGTCGATAGATTTTATCACGGCAAGCTGTTCTATGCGTTCGCGTAGGGCCGGAATACCGTTTATCTCGGCAAGCGCCCTGGCCCCTCGTACAGCTATAATGGGATCGTATGTTTGTTCCAAAGTCCGTGACTCGGCTTGCATCCATGCGTCTCTCAGGGTGTCTATATCCCCCTTTGAACTGTACTCTCTGCATGCTGCAAAACGCTTGCGGTGATCAAGTCCTTGCTGGGCCCAGTGTGGAAGGTGGCGACGTATGTCTTCACAGGTCTCGTGGATGGCCCAACGGAGGACGTCTAGTACTCGAATGTGAGTCTCAGAAGCCTCTCCGCGAGGGATGAGGCAGCGAATACAGCGATCGACCTCTGCGGGCGCGAAGAACATCACCGAGTGTCGTTTCCCAAGTTGACGCATCCGCATACACCCTAGTTCTTAATCAGTTTTTGGACCGTTCGAATACTTGGTACACTAACCTTGTATTAGTCTATCTTTGGTCACCTTCGGCCCAAGCGTGACGGCAGCACGTGTACCTGGAGGAAGCTTCAAGTCGGTTCCTCGGGTGTGTGCGTCGTCAAGATATACCACGCATTTCTCTAGCTGCCTGTTAAAGGGAGATGAGATAAATGGCTCGACTGATCCACTCTGGGTGAGCACGGTGAGGTGATCCGAGTCATTGAAGAAGACAGCTGCCATGACGTCGGGCCGAAGGGAGAGCCAGTGTCGGACCAGGTCCTCGTTCTGAAGCTCTAGCATCTGTGCCCCTACGTCTAGTAATACTCTGATTTCAGGATCTTTCTTGACAAGTCGCTGCAAGAAAGCGGCTGCGGATTCGTGTTCTCCGTTGTTATCTCCAACACACTCGTAGAAATCATTTTCTGGCTGAAGGAGATACCGCAAAACAAGAGCATTCGTTCCAAGCTCAGAGACCGGGTCTTCCTGGGTTATCGACGTGGGTAAGAGGTATCGATCGTCATTTGTGCCGCTGAAGCCTGTCGTGATGTTTGCCTTGTCTTCGACGAGGTCCCAAGCAGAAGTAGGGAGTTTAGAGGAAAACTCCCTTGCTGACCGAGGAAAGACTACGCGGGAAAGATAGAAATCCACTACTCTCATATTTCTCGTGAACAACGGAACGAGCAATTCGTCAACCATGGTTTCGTCCTGCGTGTTTACGGCATTGATATTACGTAAAATTGCGGGAAGGTCTTCCGTAGATCCTCCCCACTGGTGGTATTCCTTCTCGGGGTCGTCGAGCTTAACCAACATATCGAAGCATTGGAGCACTTGATCCTTTGTCAAACCGCCATAGTAATAACTGAGACAGGTAAGCGTGATTGCTACGTCTGGGTGACCGAACTCCGCTCTCAAGCTCGGCACATCCTAGATAGTAGGTAAGCGCCTTCGTTGTGCGAAGGATCGCGTGCAAGCTTACCTTAGCCCGATATGGCACGGCGAGCAAGGTCCGGCTAGGGTCAAGGCCATAGTCAACCCTCCAACGGCGTTGTTCCAGCACGTAGCCGAGGATTCCTTCGCCATCCACCAATAGACCACGGAGCAAGAGAATTCCACACAACAGGTTGGTTCTAGCGCAGTGCGAGAAGACTAACTCGCGGTCTTGATACGTGACATGTTTGTTGACTACGAAGCGGCGGATAGTTTCTTTAATAAGTGGCGGGAGAACAGCTAGCGGAAGAGTGGATAGTGCACCTCCGAGTGCGTCATCGACGATAAGTGAAGATATCTCCTGAGAAATCGTACGATCGAGGATCCGCATAGTTGGAAATCCCCTTTGTGTCTGGTTGAACTCGAGTGTTTTCGGGTACTTTGAACGTAGTCTCATTGCATGTACTTTGAGTTGCCCCAGCACCTCTTGTGTCGTAACCCATCGATTGGGGTGATCGTCTACAGGCATCTGTTCGCCAGTAGTATAAACTAGCTGATAGCGAACATGGAGAACATCGTCACTCTCATCGAGCACATCGCGCGATACGCTGGTTACCCAGTCCTCTAGGACGCCCAGGTCATTAGCTACCGAAGTTTTCACGCGCTTGCGGTGAGATGTCAGGAGAAAGTTGATACGCATGAGTTTCTGAGAAAGGATGTGTTCGGGTTGGACAACAAGAACGCCACCTTCGCTGACGCATCGTCTGTAGAGATCGCTGATTCTTCCAACTAGGGAGGTGTCCAAGCGCAGACTACGGGAAAATGGAACGTAAAAGACGGGCCGATCGGCCATGCCAGAAAGCCGACGAACGAGAAGCTCGAACATCTGATTAGACAGAGGCTTGGGAGTTACAACTCTCACCAAATTTGAACCATCTGCGAGAGTCGAAGCGACAAGCGGTATTATGACTGACGACTTGCCCTCGCCCATATTGAGTTGAAGAGATATGCTTCGATTAGAATTCGGTGCGACCATCTCGTGCGCGATCGATATTTGCACTTGGCGGGCGAGGACATTTGCCTCGATCTATTTACAGAACCAGCCTCAGTATACCCCAAGAAAATGCCCAGAAACGTAACAAACAGACCTGAATCAAGAGCCAATCATGAGTCGACTCAGCAGCCACGCCCTCGCAAATAGTTTTCGCTTCCCGGAAGAAAGCCTCATTGCTCTGTCGAAAGGCGAATTCAAGCAGACGTTGAGATTGCTGGTACTTGAGAAACGCGACAGCGTAACGTGTAATCGCAGCTTTCCACTGATCTGGTAGCGAGCCAATGCGGTTTCTAGCTAACAGGCACAGTAAAGAACGAGGGGTTATCCGAGGCCAGAGTCCGGCGATGACAAGTATTTTCTCTGCGCCTTGGATTGGTATAAGTGTTGCTGAAAGTTCCAAAAATAACTTATCCTTCCTGCGAGAACACTCGTCGCGGTAGTGGCGTAGGGAATCGTGCGACGGAATGGCAGCGAGTGGGGCGAGTTGAGAAGCATTTCGTTTTGTAAGTTCGTCGAGACTCTTGGCCAAATCATTTCCGTAGAGTCGTAGCAATGGCTCGTGGCCATGCTGCAACTCCTGGATCAGGCTCTGGAGGCCGTCCTGGCGAGAAGGCTTCAGGCTGCTTCCTCGTGTCGCGGTGGAAGCAATGATGAGATCTGTCGCGTCGAGTGGGGGCTCTTCTCGGGTCAGCAAAGGTATGCGGAATGCTAACACATCGCGAATCGAGTAAGAAGGCATTGTTGAAGCACTGGCGATGAAGCAGGGCGTAAACGCGTATGACGCAAGGGTAGGAACGTAATTCGTGTAGTAAGGTTGGAGCATACCCTGCAGTTGCATTACGTAGCCTTGGAGTTGTATATTCCTAGAGATTGATTGAAGATGCTTCGCCAGTAGTCCATGACAATCAGACTTGTAAAACCACTGCTCCGGAAATTCAACAGCAAGATAGTTAGGCCAATGGCTTAACATCGCTTGTGCGGCTGCTAGTGACTCTTTCTTGATCATCTCCTCGTATTCTATCTTCCTTCGCCTCTCGATTTTCTTCTTCTTGGTCGCTTGTACTTTTAAAGAATTAGCAGGTGTTAAATGGATGGGCAAGGCACATTCAGATATCAGATCCCGGAGATGCGCGAGACTTGGGAATACGCCATGCGAAAGCTTGTAAGATGTCTCCGATGGTGACAGTCGATCCCGAAAGCGATCTTCTGTAGCAATGACTGCAATGAAGGGAACGACGTCCGCCCGTTTGGACTTGCTAAAGCTTGCTGCCGAAAGGCTGAACGATAACTTGATTCTCAAGTCTTGAAGATCCGTGCTGTCTGTCATCTTGCGGCAGAGCTCGTATATCGTGAGCCAGTCCTGGGCAGCATCGAACTCGAGCCAGTATCGACTGTACCTCATGGATACTACAGTGCTCGCGGGACCCAGTGAGCCATATGAGTTCAAAAGGTCCCATAGATTCGGCCGATTTTGGTCCAAGGAAAGCTTGGAATTCCATATCGACCAGGATGTACGATGGGCGACAAGTTCGGCGGACGTCGCGTCAGGAACATCCCTCGACTTGTACCTGACGTCGTTGGAAGAAGATTGTTGACGCACGCTCCGCAGGTCCTGCGTATAAAACATGTGGTTTTGAGACACCACACGGTCCAGTATCAATTGATTGCGGTTGGAAATCTCCAAGACACGGGGGTTGTCGTATAGAGCTTCTAATACACGCGCATGATGGAGAATGGAGCACACCGCCGTGTAAAAGTCATGGTGCTGCGACAGCGCAGGGAGTTTATTCCACATGACCGTAACCATCGACGTTAAATGGGCCGGATAGTAAACTCTGTTGGGAGATAAGTTCGCAATCAATTTGAGGAACTTTTCGCTATCGGGGTCAAGCCTCTGAAACGATCGGCAGGGGGCGCTTTGCAGCATGCTAAGAGCCTCTTCGGTTCCGGTATGTCCGAGCAACGGATCGGGAAGACAGTGGCTGGTAAGTGCATGGAGATAACACGCATATAGCTTGCTATTTAATCCCGCATTAGTTGTAAGGCATCGAAGATCGGCGTCGATGATGTATTCATGCCAACGAACGTGCTTGTCCACGCCGGTATCTATTGATGCCCTAGCAAAGTCCCCCTGTTGAGTGAATGAAACGTTTCCTTGCGGGATAATGAGCCGTCGTGGCAGTAAATGTCCTTCAGAACTGGCGCGGCTTGGACACAAAACGAGTCTGGTCTTCAAGCCGAACATCGTTCCAATTGACTGGGTTTCATCGACTACGTAGCCGGGAAGACTTTGACATTCGAGTTCCGATATCTCGTTGACGAAGAACGAAAGGTGGAGTCGAGGCAAAGAAACTTCCAATACTTTCTCAGTTCGCGAAACGATGATATGTTCTGGGGTTTCTAGCGACGAAAGTAAGGAGGACACCATCTTAAAGGTAGCTGAGCGGATGTCGACTAGATATATAGGGGAATCGCCTGAAGTACGCTTGCAAAGCATGACGTGGGATGGCGCGCTGTGGTTTTGAACGTAGAGGCGCCAATTCGAGGGGCTGGATGTCCACGGAGATCCGACAGGACGAAATTCAACTTCACCAGTGCTCAGGTCGAGCCAGTGGAAGTATTCGTCTATGAATGGTCTTGGGAAATCTCCAGATAAGGTAGAACGTGGGACGAGTTGTAAAAGTTGCGAGGCTCCTGGTTGCCGTGCTTGTAAAGTTATATCTCCGTTTTCTTGCCGCGAGAATAGGGTCTTCGACCCGTGCCAGCGTTAACCAAGGCCCAATCCGAAGAGAGGGTTATGCTTTACCTGATAACCCGACACAGTAAATCGCGTCATAAATTCCATTCCAGGTAAATCAGCTGGGACTACATCAAGAACTCTCTGAGAGAGGTCAGGTACGTAGAGAAAGGTAATCACGACACCCACCGTTCCCAAAATATCCGCGTACGTGGGGTGTTCTATTATCTCTTGGGGAAGCTTTCCTAATGGCTTTCCGTCAATAAGTAGCTGACCGCTTAAGATGTTGTAATGGATCTTCAGCCGTCCTTCCGCCATGCAGGAGATCCACCGAGAGTGTGCTTTGTTTGGTTTGGGAAGCATACACCACTTGGAAGACGTACTTCGACGAAAGCCTGGCCAAAGCGATGAAACAGCTTCGTCGTAGCCGTCCGCACGCGACAAACTCAGATGAGTCGGCGCTTTGTCGAAGGAGAAAATAGGTTCCAAAGAGTGAAGTAGCCGGTGGTGACGGTGGAGCATTCGAGTAAGATAGGAAGTACCTTCTTCGGCGAGAGATGATGGTTTGTTGTCATGAACGATGATCGCACATTGAATGGCTATAGACAGATCGGTGGAGCTAGAAAATATGGCGGGAATATGCTCCAAGCTAACGTCGAAAGTCGAAAAACAGGTTGCAGCAAGCCTGCACAGTCGGCAGCGCAAACTCTCGCGGGACGATTCATCTTGCGCAGACCCTAACCTCACGCTCAGGTCAGAGATCCATTGATATGTCAGGTCTCGAGCCTTCCGTAACAACGCACACGCCCCTTGACAAACTTCCGGGTCTATCGCTGAGGCGATAAGGCGGCTGCAGATAAGCGCTGGTGATGGTTAGACCGCTTCAAACTGACGACACAGTGCGACCCACCAACTGTGCATACCGTGACCTCCTCAAGCCAGTTAGCTCGTATCTTTTCCATTAGGGAATCCAATTCACGCAAGATTGTCTTCCCGAAGTTGGGAATGCTCAGATCAACGTGCCAATCGCGTACGCCCTCTGATAGCGGTCCAAGTTGCCAAGCTGCCTGAGTAATCAACACATGCACCTCCTCACGACGGAATGAGAGAGACGGTGACGCTAGCTCCCTTGCGATGTTCAACCACTGTAAGCGCGGGCCACAGCGCAAACCTGAGTACGCGAAAAACTCGTGTATTGTGAGTTCTTTTGGGCAGTCGGCCTGAGCGGCGATGATCTCGTTGGAAGAATGTTGCGTTCTAGACACAGCATGATGAAGTGAAGCGTATGGACTTGAAGTGGGGAGAGGAGGCGTGCACAGCTTTTCGACACTAGCCGCAGACAAATCCACCACCCATGACTTACGGTTACGGTCGAACAGCCTAAACGACAGTCCGTTGTTAACCATCACCGAGGATTCTTCAGCGGGAATCGCGACCGCCCTGTAATGTGTGTTGTCGAGAAATGACTTGGTCATTGATCCAATAGTGATTCGAGGGCGTAGAACTACCCAACCCTTTAGGCCAGAAAAAGCGTCTAAGAGAACCTTGGGTTTGTCAGGAGAATCGGGAATCTCTGACCCGGCTAAATCGCGGAGGACCATATAGGTTGTGTCACGCCAGATAGAGAATGCGGGAGGTGGAGACACCTCGAAGACAGTTTGCTGGGCTTGTAGAATTGAGGAGGGTAGAGGCCACTCGTGAGCGTGAATTTTGACCGACTTGGATTGTTGCTCTAGTTTACATTTCTTGCATCCCATAGTATGGATTTGATTCCCAAAACTGTCCTTAATGTGCTCGTGGTCCAAGGATGCGGCCTGTTTAATGAGCGATTTCACTCGCTGGTTTAGAGTGGCAAGTTCGGCCCGCTTTTCCGCGCGTTTTTCATGAGCAGACGTGTTAATGTCATCGTAAAGGCGTTGCAGTCTTTCGGAGCTACGGAAATACTGCACAGAGAAGGACGATTCGCTAGTGTTGTTCGAAAAGATGGAAGGAAGATTTTTTTGGGCTTCTTTGTGGCGCCGACACAGATATTCTTCGATGAGAGAAGCACGCTTTAGGGAATCGCAACGATGAACCAGCAATGAATGGACGAAATTTGCCGGAATTTCGGGAGAATATTGCTTGAGTAAGGGACACTGCTGGATTGCGCATGCATCCAAGGCAGCCCAGAGAGCCAGGATGGTTAGTATCATTACGGAATTATCTTCGGCGTTAATTTCGTAGAGGTCCTTGGCACCAGATAGATACTGAACGATACACGATGCAATCACTTCCGGGGCATTGCCATCGTGTAAAGACGTGCCTGTCCAGGATTCCAAATGATTTTCGACGGACAGCTCGAAGTCGGCCAGAGCTATGCGCCCATCTTCGACAATGGCTTCAGCGAGGCGGCCTTCCGTAAACTGCTTGAAATCGAGACGCGGTAAATCAGATATATGAGAAGGGGCAAATCGCGGGTTCGAGAGAATGCACGACGTCGAATGAAGCATCTTTTCGAGATGACTGTACGAGACGCCAAGGGAAATTGTTGAATCCGCAACCGGGTCGAGTGTGTCCGGAAGCCAAGATGGAGTCGACAATGAAAGAGCCTGAAAGTCAGTCCACCTTTGCTGAAGGAGCGCCTCCGTCGCCTCTGTAGTACTGTAAACGAAGTTATAGATGTGTTGTGGTACAGACAGGCGCAATTTTGAATGACGTCGGGCTACTTTTGCTCTCATCGTGTAGAGTAACTCACTCGAAAAGTTCCGGTCCAAGGAATTCCGGAGAAGATATGAATGAAAGAAGAGCATGAAAGGTTTGTAATTGTTGGTAGCGCGTAGAGATGTCTGGAGAGAAACTCTGAGGACAAGCCACAATGCGGATCTTCGCCAAGGGATGTACGCGTCTTCCCAAAGAACCTCATCGCTTATGCGCTTCGTGATTCTGTCGACGACAGCTGCCTGACCAAAGCCCCTGAGGATCCCCACTAATAACTCAGATATGTATTTGGGGTGAGCGCTCGCCCGAACTTCGTGGACGACAGATCCTGCCTTGGAGGTAGTTGGAGCAGAATCTAAGATGTCGACGTCCATTTGCACGAGAAAGGAGGATAGTTCCTGAAGAAAGCATCCATTGGTAAATGTATGGGTCGGGATCTGGATTGCGGGACCAGGATATGAGCATAGCAGTTTCCCCCTGACTGACATCACAGCGCTGGGAGGTGGCAAGACTTCAAACACTTCGAATTGAACGAAATCAACGAGGGCTCTGCGAACGATAACTGCAGCATTCTGTGCCCGTACATGCATGACAAACACATCTAACCAAAAAAGAGTCAGATGCACGATGAATGATTAGATAGATAGACGGACCTCCAACCTTCATATTGGCCAAGTTATGCTGCAGCGTGACTCTTTCAAACGGAAATTTTGCTGCTCGGCGAAGCGATTCCATCATTTTGATCATATGCCCCCATAGTGGCCGCTGAGAGTACGGGACGTCTGCAAGGAAACACCGAGCGGCCTCGATAAGTGCACGACATAGCGCCACATTCAATTCTCGCTCCGCTTTCTCATTATGACCTTCCTGGGGAAGTCTTGGAGGCATGAAAACGTGTTCAAGAACGGAACGCAGGACATCTGAATCGATATCAGCAATGGGAGTGGACATCGTGTTCAAGTTCATGTGGTAGGCGTGCCAGTGACCGAGGAACCAATTGTGATGTTGATGCTCACATGACCGAACGCAACCCTGAGACGTTTCGGTCGCGGCGCGGACGTTTGTGATTTCCCGCAGGTCCGATGTCTAAATGCCAAAAAGGTAGCGAGAGAGAGAAAATACGTGGCGATTCAAGCTAGCTAGTCGACAGGCTTACGTATGGAACTGAAACTGACCTCACTCTTCCCTGACCCACGACTCAAACTCGCTGTTCAACCGACGAGCATCTAAAACACGACCGATGTCCGTCCCACCGAAACCCATCCCCTTCCTTCGTAAACTCATCAACTCCTTGAACATCGATATCACACTCGCAGAAAACGGTGACCTTTCGCCCGTACGATAAGCCGGAGGCACGAACCCATCAACCTCAATATGCTTTGCACCTGGATGCGCCATGTGAAGCGCAAGTAGCACACAAACCCGTTCGTACTCCTCTCTACTATCGAAGTAGAGTTGACCCGCAAACAGGTTTAATTGGATCTGCAGGTGTCTGGGGCAAGTCCATTCCCTCGACGGCGGTTTTGGGATGGAGTAGAACGTGAGGTCCGAGAAGGAGCGCATGGAAGCGGTGACTCGTGGTGCGTAAACATGTAATTGGACTTTTTTACTCTTGCGAATGATAGGGAGTAGTTCGTTCGCTTCATATGGGCTGATGACGACTATGAAGCTCCCAGACTCGAACGACAATACCCAATTTACGGGGCGAAGGTAGCTATTCAGGGGCATGTCAGTAGACTCCCGAGTGGTGATAGCAAAGTCCTTGGTCGCGAGTGCGGGCGGGTACCATTCTTCCATCGAATACCAGGCCCCGATGTCGATCCCAGTTTGGGAGAACAGTGGGACGATGCCTGTGTAAGATACTGGGAGTGATCCGGTGTGAACTAACTTGCGGATGTCATCATGGATGCTATGCTTCGCAGGTTCCATCCTCAGAGGACGCTCTACATGACGTTCCCGCTCGACCTCATGATTCACCTCACGCTCCTGCTCTTCCGCCATCCTGACGTCTATCAATTGAGTGATTCCAAGATGTTTCAGCCTGTCGCGTAGAGACGGGATGCTGTTTATTTCGGGCCTCAAACCAGCGCCTTGTGCGTTCAGAGTTGGTTCGTACATATCTTCTAAGGTTTGCGACTCGTTCTGTAACCAGGAATTCTTCAGAATATCCAGTTCTTCAGTTGAATCGTACTGCTTGTACGCTGAAAACCGCCGGTGATGGTCGACTCCTTGCTGCGCCCAGTGAGGGAGATGGTGTGCAATATCCCAACAAGTCTCGCGCATGGCCCAACGAAGGATGTCAATCACGCGTACGCCATTCTCGGACTCCTTTCCTTTCGGAATAAGGCCCCGAATGCGACGATCTACCTCCCCTGGTGCGAAGAACATCACCGATTGGCCCTTCCCCAGCTGTCGCATCCGCATACATCCTATGTCCGTTGAGCATATATCTTCACATCCGTATAATGAATGGCTCACCCTGTAGCAACCTATCTTTAGTGACCTTCGGCCCGAGTGTGACGGCTGCGCGTGTTCCTCGAGGAAGTTTCAAATCCGTCCCTCGTGTATGTGCGTCGTCGAGGTATACGATACATTTGTCCAACTGTCGGCTGAACGGAGAAGATATGAGTGGTTCGGTCGTGCCATCTTGGCTCAGTACGGTGAGGTGGTCTGAATCATTGAAAAATATAGCCGCGGAAACATGGGGTGTGAAGGAGAGCCACTGTCGCGCCAACTCCTCGTTCTGCAGTTCCAGCATTTGTGCTCCAACGTCCAATAATACTCGAATCTCAGGTTCGTGTCTGATTAGTCGCCGCAAGAATGCTTTCGCCGATTCACGCTCGCCATTGATACCTTCGGTACACTCGTAGTGATTATTTTCAGGCTGGAGAAGGTACTGCAAGACAAGCGCATTGGTGCTCAGCTGGCAGACGGGATCTTCCTGAGTGATCGATGTCGGCAGGAGATACTGGTTATCGTTCGTTCCACTGAAACCCGTTGTCACGTTTGACTTATCTTCTACCAGATCCCAGGCTGAAGTAGTGAGCTTAAACTGAAATTCCTTGGCGGCTTGAGGAAAGACGACTTGGGACAGATAGAAGTCTATCGTTTTCGTATTCTTCGAGAATAGTGGAACGAGATGTTCCTCGACTTGGATATCATCGTTCGTGTTTACGCCATTGACCTGTCGCAAGGACGTCGGAATGCCCTCCCCGAACTCGATCCACTGATCATATTCCATGTCGGGGTTGTCGAGCTTGGTGAGTAAATCAAAGCACTGGAGTACCAGCGGCTTCGTTAAACCGCCATAGTAATAGCTCAGACAGGTCAGCGCAATAGCTACGTCCGGGTGACCAAACTCTGCTCTCAAGCTCGGTACGTCCTATTTGCCTTCAGCCAAATCCCTTGGATGAATGCTAGGCGGGGCTTACCTTTGCGCGATATGGCACGGCCAGTAACGTCCTCTTCGGATCAAGTCCGTAGTCGACTCTCCATCGGCGCTCCTTCAGGACGTAGCCGAGGATCCCTTCGCCATCAACGAGGAGCCCGCGGAGTAAGAGAATTCCGCTCCATAAGGTCGTTCCGGAGCAGTGCGATCGTATTAATTGATGGTCTTGAGCGGAAACGTCCTTCTGTATTATGAAGCGGCGGGTAGCCTCTCGAATCGAGGGTGGGAAAACTGCCAACGAAAGTGTGGATAGAGCGCCTCTGAGTGTGTCATCGGCAATGAGCGAAGATATCCGTCGAGAGGCCTCGCTTCCGAGAATTCGCATTGTTGGAAATCCTTTCTGGGATTGATCAAGCTCGAACATTTTCGGAAAATTGTCATGTAACGACGCGGCATGTGCCCGTAATCGACTGAGTACTTGTTGTGTGGTGGACCTGCGATTTGGGTGATCTTCGACGAGCTTTTGCGGCCCTGAGGTGTAGACCAGTTGATACCGAACATGTAGTATCTCATCGCTCTCGTCGAGTATGTCGCGCGATACTTTGGCCAACCATCTCTGGAGTTCTTTGAGTGGCCTAGCAATAGCGAGTTTGTCGTGGTCATCTTGGGACGTTAAAAGAGTATCGATACACATAAGTTTCTGCGACAGTAAGTGTTCGGGTTGGACGACAAGAACACCACCTTCCTCTGCGCATCGTCTGTACAAGGTGTGGATACTTTGGACCACCGAGGGGCTCATTGGCAGATCCCGCGAGAAGGGCACATAGAAAATGCGTCGATCGGCGAGGTCAGAAAGCCTGCTGAACAAAAGTTGGAACATCTGGTTCGAAAGCGGTTTCAAGGTCACGACTCTCGCAAGGTTGGAACCGTCGGCCAGTGTGGCGGCGACGAGGGGAACAATGACGGACGACTTTCCCTCTCCCATGTTGAGCTGAAGCGATGCACTCCGCTTGCATGTCGGAGAGATCATCTCGCGCGCGATTGCCAGTTGTAGCGGACGCGCCAAAAAGTTTGCGTCGATCTAACAACGTAGCCTGTCAGCGACTGTTGAAAGTTTCAGTGGGAAATTAACTAACCTGTATCAGGAGCCAGTCAGGAGAACAAGCCGCGGCCACGTCCTCGCAAACTGTGTCCGCTTCCCGGAGGAATTCCTCGTCCCGGCGTCTCGACGCGAGCTCAACCAGACGCTGAGATTGCTGATACGTGAGGAAAGCTACTGCATAGCCGGTGATAGCGCGTTTCCACTGCTCATTCAGCGTGTGGACGCGATCCCTCGACAGCTCTCGTAGGATCGATCGAGAGGTTATTCGAGGCCAAAGACCCGAGACGTGGAGGACATGTTCCTGCCTCTGAGACGGCGCCAAAGCCTCCGAAAGCTCATAAAATATCCCATTCTTCTGTTCAGAGCACAGGTCGCGGTATCGGAGTAAATCCTGTTGCGAAGGGACGCTGCGGTGGACAGGGAATGGTCCCGCTTTTTCTACGAGGTCACAGTAACTCTTATTCAGGTTATCTCCGTAAAGTCGAAGCAACGACTCCTGGGAGTCTCGGAACTCATGAATAAGTAAGCTCAGGTTATCTTCCCTGGTTGGCGGTGGGTTGGTCTGAGCCCCAATCGTCACGGCGGATGGTACGGCGTAATCGAAATGTCCGGAGCTCGGTGACCGTGTGAAGTCAGCCCGGGACATCAGCAATTCTCGAAGTGAAGGAGATGTCGCCTTCGGCGATCTCGCAACGAACCGAGGAGAAAAAACGTAAGACGTGTCCGGAGGAATCGTGACATTGTAGCCGTCTATGATTGATTGTATGTGATAGATATAGCCCCTGAGATTCATATTTCGAGATACTGATTCTAGGTATTCGCCGACACACTCCTTGCAACGTTGATTTTCAAACCATTGGTGTGAAAGATTGAATCGTCTCTTGGGCCACCGGTCCACTATTCTCTGAGCGGCGTCTGACGTCATTTCGTTAATCGAACTGTTGTATTCTCGTTTTTGCGCCTTCGCAATCTTCTTGCTGGAGGTTGCTCGGACCTCCACAAATTGCGCGGGGGTATCTTCCATAGGAAGAGCAAACTGACGCATCAGATCCGTCAACCGGCCATGCTCCGGATCCGTGCCATCTGACAGGTCATAGTAAAATGATGTCGGGAATTCAAGACGACGGAACCTTGCGTCCGTCGCAAAGATTAGAATAAGTGGGATGACGTTCGCGTATTTGGTCCCGCTAAAGCTAGCCGCGGAAAGGCTGAATGCCAACCTGATCTTCCAGTCTCGAGGATCGTTCAAGCTGCGTAATACCTCCTTGCAATTGCCGTATATTCTGAACCAATCCTTGGCAGCGTTGAGAGAAAGCCAGTATCGGCTATACCGTAGAGAAGTCGTCGTGTTGCCAACTGACCCCCACGAGTGCAGTAGAGAAATCGTCGCGTCTGCCGTGCCAACTGACCCCCACGATTTCATTTTGTCCCACAGATTGAACCCATTGCGGGAAAAACAGGGCTTATCGTTCCATACAGACCACGACGTCTGGTAGGCGGCAAGTTCTGAACTTCCACACTCAGCTGCGCCCCTTGACTCGTAGGCGACGTCCTTTGGAATCGAAGTGGACGAGTGCCGTAAAGTTTGCAAGTTATGTGGGTAGTATACCCTGTTGTGAAAGGCCACGCGCTCCAGCAAGGATGCGTCTTGACGAGGTACTTTAAACACGACGTGTTCGGCGTGCAGTGCTTCCATTGCTTGTGCATAATCGAGAATCGGGAGCACAGACGAGTGAAAATCATGGTGCTGCGAGAGGATAGGAAGGTTTTTCCACTTAACCGTAACCATCGACCTCCGATGTAGCGGATAATATTCCCTACGCGGCGTCAAGTCGCTAATCAACTGCAAGAGCTTTGCTTCGCCCTCGCCCAGTCTTTGAAATGACAGAAGGGCAGCACTTTGCAATATTTGAAGGGATTCTTCGGTCCCCGTATGACCGAGTAGCGCATCGGGGAGGCAATGGCTCGTAAGTGCATGCAAATAACATTGGTATAGCTTGCTTTGCAAGCTCACGTTCCCGGTGAGGCGTCCCAGATCGGCATCGATGGTGTATTCGTGCCAATGGACTGGTCGCCGCGTTCCCGTCTTAATGGAAACTGTAGAAAACTCCCCCTTCAAACTGAAGCCAATATCTCCCTGCGGAATGATGACCCGTCGCGGCATCTCTTTTGAAGAGCCGCGTCCAGGGCACAAGACGAGTTGATTTTTGAGTCCGAACATAGTGCCACAGGACTGAAGTTTGTCGATGACGTAGCCCGGCATGCTTCGGCACTCCAATTCTGAGTCACCATTAACAAAGAACACGAGGTGTAGTCGAGGGAGAGAAGCTTCAAGCACTTGTTTTGTGCGCGTAATGGTAATATATTCCGGGGATTCGAGTGCAGAAAGTAAGCCAGATATCATTTGAAATGTCGGGGAACGAATATCGATCAACTCTACTGGAGCAGCGCCGTCTCCGGAGATCTTACGGCATGCGGACCGAGATTTGTCTGTAAGGGTGATGAGTTGCCAATTGGACGGATCTGGAATCCAAGTGGATTCAACAGGGCGGAGTTCGACCTTTCCTGTGCTAAGGTAGAGCCAGTGAACGCAGCCATCCACAAAAACTTCTGGAAAATCATTGACGAACACCGCACGTGGAATAAGCTGTAAGCATTGGGAATCT
>Ga0137359_10002018_pt1 | contig 16254 bp, 15 predicted proteins | sample Mad1_40_16metaG_FD_108281 | JGI IMG/M metagenome (GOLD analysis project Ga0137359, IMG submission 108281) | Vadose zone soil microbial communities from Angelo Coast Range Reserve, California, USA - Mad1_40_16 metaG | ecosystem: Environmental > Terrestrial > Soil > Vadose zone | place: USA... | reverse complement strand
TTACCGAGAACGACAATATCGAGGTGACTCTGCGAAACCTTCGGACGTCGTCAGAGAAATTAAAGGTGGCGACCACCGAGCTCGAGCCAGCCGGCCAAAACATCAAGCAATTCAGCGAGACAATTAAGACTCAGCCGTGGCGTCTCATCTGGCCCTCGACCAAAAAATACGCCGAAGCATCACCAAGCCCCGTCCCCGGGCAGGGAACTATCACTGTGCGCAAAAGCGCACGAACAAGATCGCGTGCGAGCGCCACGCCCACGTCGCGCACGAGCAGCCGGTAGGATAGAGGGCGCGTCTCGCGTGGTCGCGTCAACACGCGGTCATCCTGGACGGAGTGAAGGATCTCACAAAAGGTGATTGAGCACGCTAATTGTGGTTGCGTGTCGCGCGCTTCGATTGTGGGTCCATCTCCCGCGACTGCGGGATCGGGATGACACCAAAAGCGGGTCAGCGATTACGGGCCGTAACTCTTGGTGAATTTCTTTCTCGACTCCGTCTCGGGTTCGCTGGACGTGATCGGCGCTGATGGTTCGGGTTGAGTTGCTGAGGGTTCCTCCGTAGGTTTTGATGGCGGCGTAGCTTCCGGCTCCGCGGCACCTTGGGGTTTTTCCCGCGCGACCTCGACATACGCCATTTGCAAATTGGAAAGTGTGTTTCGCAAGATCGTTGCCTCTTCGTTCGTCAGGTTTCCCCGCGTTTTTTCCTGAATCATCGCGAGTTGATCGATGAACATCCTGGCCAGATCGAGGTTTACTTCGCCCTCGCCCGTTTTTGGATTTGGAATTTGTCCAAGGAAAAGCGCGGCGTTCTGCGCGTGCATCACGACAAATTCAATGAACCGCTGGGAAAGCTCCCCGCTTTGTGTTGTTTTTTGGACTTCAGCCATGGCTCATTTCCGTTTCGCGGCTGCGGAACCTGCTGGCGGTCGCACCGTTGCTAAAACATACGGTTGATCGCGAAAATATTTTGCCGCCACCTGCTTGATAGCTTCGAGCGTCACCGCGTTCACGTCGTGCTCGAGCCGTTTGTAGTAATCGAAGCCGAGCCCGTACAGCTCGTCGAGCGCGCAATGATAACCAAAAGCGTCGTTGCTTTGATTGGCGATCTCTTGCTGGCCGATCAATTTCTTTTTCGCCCGTGCTAACTCTTCCGGAGTAAGACCATCCTTCGCGAGCTTGTGAATTTCATCCAGCAACGCGGTTTTCACCGGCTCGATTTTTTGCGGGTCGGTGCCGAGATAAAATGCAAAGAGTCCCGGCACCAGGCCTTGCATCTGGCTGGCACCAACGTAGTACGCCAGTCCCATTTGCTCGCGAATACGGATGAAGAAACGCGATCCGAGGTCGCTGCTTGCCTCATCGATTAATTCCAGCGCGTAACGATCAGGGCTCGACAGACTCGCGCCACGAAATCCGACCATGATCACGCCTTGGGCCTTGTCTTTGCGGCTTTCGACGGTTTCTGGTTTGCCAAGAGGGACCGAAGCCTTTGCATCGGTGAGAGCCAGCGCGCCGGGCTTCATCTTCCCAAGCGTCTGCTCGATAAGCTGCTTTACCTCGGATGCTTTAACATCCCCGAAGACGTAGATGACGCCGTTTTTGGCGGCCACGTAACGATCGCGAAAGTCCAGTAAATCCTTTTGCGTCAATCGCTGGACAGCCTCGACCGAACCATTTGAACGCAAGGCATAAGGATGCTGCGGAAACAGCGCCTGCCGCATGATGTTGCGCGCGACCGTCGTCAACTGTTCCTCCTCCTGGTGGATTGCAGCGATTTGGATTTCTTTCTCACGCGCGACCGCTTTTTCCGGGAACGTGGCATTGAGCAACACGTCCGAGAGCAGATCCACGCCCAATTTCACGTCTGGCTTCATGACATCAACAGACACGCTGAAGCTGTTGTTCCCGGCGTCGCTCGAAATGGAACCGCCTACTGCTTCGATCTCGTTGGCGATTTGCTCGGCGGTGCGGGTCTTGGTTCCTTTCAACAGCACCTTCGCCATCAAGCGGGTGATGCCGTTTGTCTGCGGCGTCTCGGCGAGAAGACCGCCGCGAAAAACCGCGCCCATCGCCACGAGCGGCAATCGAGGATCTTCACGCACTAGCAATCGCAATCCGTTCGAGAGTTCAAATTTCTGAATCTCACCGGCAGCGGCGACCTTCGGACCCTCTGCTTTGGCGGCTAACGAACCTTTTGGATTCAAGGAGATAACCGTCAGATTGTTCTCCGTCAGATAACTTGCGGCGACGCGCTTAATGTCGTCCAGCGTCACCCTCTGAACAGCATCTAGATAATGCCGGCTAAAATTCAGATCGCGCGTGAGCAACCAGTTCGACCCGATGTCAGAAGCTTGGCCGCGCATGGTTGTAAGCGCGCTGAGATGATGACTAAGCGTGATTTTTCTTGCTTTCTCCAGCTCCTCCGCGGTGACGCCACTCTGTTTCACTTCGTCAACAATGCGCAAGGCTAATTGCTCGGCTGCTTCGCGTTTCTTTGGATCGACCGTGGCATCGATTCCAAACAAGCCTGGATCGCCCGGCGTGTAAGAAAATGCCGATATGCCAAAAGCCAGACCGGCTTCTTCGCGCACGCGCCGATACAAGCGCGAGCTGCGCCCGTCGCCCAGGATCGTCGAGAGAAGATCGAGCGCGGGAACGTCCGGATTTGTGACCTCCGGGATGTGCCAGGCGAGCGAGAGATGCGTCAGTTCCGTGGCAAATTCCCGCTGCACTTCGCGAGGGCCAAGTTGCGGCGGTTCCGCCGGAATGAACACAGGCTTGAGCGATTTCTCCGGATACGGCTTGAACAGTTCGACGAGTTGTTGCCGAATTTTTTCTGCATCGACGTCTCCGACTACGACGAAGGTGAGATTGTTTGGGACGTAACGCGTTTTGTAATACTGCATCACCTGCTCTTGCGTAAGCTGGTTGTAGATCTCGAGCTCGCCGATGACCGGAAAACGATAGGGATGCCGCTGATACGCGGTTGCAAAAAGCAGCAGCCCGGCCACGCGATCGGGGTCATCCATGCCCATGGCAAATTCGCGCCGGATCACTTCCTGCTCCTTTTGATATTCTTCCGGCGGTAAGGTGGAATTCATCATCGCGTCGGCCAAAATGTCGAGCGCGGTAGAAACGCCATCTTTCGGCACGTCGATCCAAAAAACCGTGCGATCAAACGAAGTGTACGCGTTGATGTAGCCGCCTACGTCCTGGATTTTTTGGGCAATCTCATTGGTAGAACGCGTTTTGGTTCCCTTGAAGAGCATGTGCTCGAGAATGTGCGACAAGCCCGCGCCAAGGTGCTGGTCTTCGTCGATACTTCCCGTGGCGCACCATGCCTGCACGCTTGCCACCGGAGCACTGCGATCTTCCTGGACGATAATCGTCAGGCCGTTCGGTAGAATCCATTTTTGCGCCGTGCTCGGCGGAAAGTTAATGGCAGGCGGAGAGCCAATGGGCGCAGCTTTCAGATTAGCCATGCTGAACAATAGACCCGCGCAAAGAAACTTCACCACGGGGATACGATTCATTATGATTAGCTTTGCGGGCCGATCCCAGTGATCAGTGACTTGTAATCAGTGATCGCCGGTCACCACTCGCTTGCCCGACGTGGCGGGCTTCCGCGCGGGCAAAACTGCCGTCGGTTTGGCGATCGGTGGTTTTTCCGGGGCGAAGGGTTTCACAAAAGCCTCTTCAAAATCATAAACGTTCTTGAAATGTTCGATCGAATCCTCCTCGGTTTTCCCGAACACACCTGCGCCGATCAAATTGAAAACGATGTTGCCAATGTCCTCGCACGATCGGATTCCCCAGTTCTCGAAGACTGTCATCACCATCGGTCCAAATTCCTTGAGAGCGTACCGCCGCACTCCATCGAGCAATTCCGGCCCGGTGACGTGACGCACGCTGACGCCTTTGACTTTCTTCTGTTGCTTCGTCGTGAAATCCAGCGCGTCGCGCAAAAAGACATAGGCATCCCGCTGGTAACGCGGATCGCTGGCAACAATCGAATCCAGAGCCTCGGCAAAGCCAATTTTTTGCATTAGCAGAAATGCGTGTTTAGAACGCGCTGCTCAAGATAGTCGCCAAGCTGCAAAGCGGCAACTGATCTATGAAATCTCCAATCGTAGTTGCGTTTTAGTTTTCGAACTGGTCCTCCAGCGCATCAACATAGGCCGAGAGTGGATCATGTCGCTTTGAAGGTGAGATCTGCGATTGGTCCACCGCTTTGAGATAATCAGTGAAATTGCCGCTGCCGTTCTTCATCTGAGTCGCTTCGAACCAGTTCATGTAGTCGTCAATGTCGCTCATTCGAACAGCAAGTTGTTTGCAAGTAGCCTCCAAACGCGACAGACGCTTCGCAATTCCTCTCCTTTTTCCGCGGGCGAGCAGCGCGGCGATCTGCTGGTATTCCCGCGCGACAGGGCGCAAAACCGGATTGGCTTGGGCAACAAACACGAGCAAATCACGGTTCAATTGACTCAGCGCCATCTTCTCACTTGGAGAAATCTTGCGATGTGCAAGTTCGTCAAGGGCTGTCACCTTGGCCGGCTTATTTGGTTCCGAGATTTTGACGCGCAACAATTCATCGAGGCGTCGGTCGCTTTCGGTGAACGTAAGTAGCTGGTACACTTGGAAATTCCTTAACCGACGTAAGCTCAGCTGCCAGCTTCCCTCCGCATCGTTAACAAGGAATGGGAAGTACGCCTTCAAATTTGCGAACGGTTCCTTTGAGGCGTCAGATAGATGACCGATATACTGCGCCAGACGAGCGGGACCGTCCCTTCGATCGATGAGCATTTGCACGAGTGAAAAAGAATACGCCCGATAAAGCGTGCGGCCGGCCGAATCGAGAAGGCTTCGGCGTTGACTGAGAAATTTCTCCAGCGGCACTGCCTCCTCCGCCGTAGTGAGCGCTTCGACTAAAGATCCCCGATCGCGCCCGGGCGCAAGCACAAGCACGCCGTCGATCAACCAATCCGGTGGCTCGACGAATACCGTGCCGGCGGCCGTATGCGATTCTTTCCGATAAATCATCTCCAATAAGATCGCGCGCAGGACTTCGCGCTCGATCAATGAAACATCGAGATCTTGGGAAATGGTCAGGTCGAGCTGGAGCTTGAGCCCGAAACCGGTCTGACTAAACCGCACATCAGCCGATGGAACTTCGGGCAGGTTTGCCTGCTGCGGTTGCAGATTCACCACGATAGGGACCGTCCAGCTGTCGCGCTGCCGCAACAACACGAGAAGATTCGTCTTAGTCTGCTCTGCCAGGTTCGAGACCGCGCCGCGCAGCACCGCCTCAGCTCCGTAGATGATGAATTGGCGCGATGGACTTACACTATGTTCCTCTGGCGCCGCGCATAGCACATGGCACGCCGTAGCGAGGATGAAGATCAGCGTGCGCTTCATCGTGTTTAACCGCCGATGATAATGGCCATGGCTGCGCGCTGACCAGCACGAATCAATGCGAAACTCGAGCCCGGTCACGGGTTCTAATTACATAGAGGAATCTCACAGGGAGGTGCAGAGCACCAGCTGGGACCGTCGTGTGAACGTGCGTTCTGTCCAATCCCGAAGGGCGGGCGAAACCGACCCGAATCACTTCGGCGACAGCGCCTTGTAAGATGGGTAAACAAAAACCACACATAATCTAGTCGTGGACGGCACGATCACTTCGCGGCTTCTCGACCGGATGGGTCTCGCCTAATACGTGACCTGACCGAACATCGGGTTCGGTTGACTTTGGCCGGCGGTCTCGCAAGGAAAAAAGGGGCGGGCCGTCGGTCATCTATTTCAGGTGGGAACAATCAGGGCATTGGCACCAAGCGCACAGGCGTTTCATATGTTTTTACGCAAAAAAAGCGAGACTTTGAGCAGCGCACGGTGTCTAATTAATTAGAAACCCACCTTACTATGAATAATTCAAAGCTTGTACTTTTCGTGATTTGCCTTTTCGTGTTGATGTTCACCGCGCCATTGGTCCCAGCTGCTCCGCGCGGTGGTGGTGGCGGTCATGGCGGCGGCCATTTCGCTGGGCGCGCCGGAATGGGCACATGGAGCGGCCAACGTGGAGGCAATTGGAGCGGTCGAAACTGGAGTGGCCGAAACTGGAACGGCCGAAACTGGAACGGCCGTAACTGGAGCGGTCGCAATTGGAATGGCCGCAATTGGAACAACTGGAATGGTAATTGGCACCATCATCGTGGCAATAATGTCATCTTCATCGGTGACTTCGGCTTCCCATGGTGGTGGGGTTGGGGCTGGGGTCCGTCGTGGGGCTGGGGCTATCCGTACGGATACGGATATTATGGTTCTGGCTACCCGTACGGGTACGGCTATGGATACGACGGTGGCTACGGATACGACGGCGGCTACGGATACGGCGACTCCGGCTACAGTAATGGATACGGCGACAGCAGCCGGTCCAGAGTGGCCGAGCTACAGCGCCGGCTCGCTCGCGCCGGTTATTACCACGGGTCCGTTGACGGCATCCTGGGACCGCAGACGCGTCGAGCAATTCGGGCTTACGAGCGCGATCGCGGAGACGCAAGCTGATCAGGTTTCCTTCGCTTAAAGGCGAGACGACTTAGTTGATTTTCGATTAATCGACCGGCGGAATTCGCAAGGGGGTAGAGGAGGGCGAGCCGCCGGTCGTTCTATTTTGTAGTAAGCTACGACTCCCGTCTTGCTAAGGGTCAGGTTCCACGGAGCTCTTTTGGCCAATCCGATTCGGGCGTACGAAGATGGTCCTGTAAAATTTTCCGCAGGAAATCACGAAAATCCACAGCGTCGGTGGGGCAAAGTCTCTCCATCGTATGCGCGCCAAGCATACGGTAGCTCTCGAATTGCGATTCGGAGAAAAACTGGTCGGCCGTGCTCTCGTGCGGGAAAGTTTCACTCCTCTTGAAGTATTCGTAAATGTCGCGGGGTTCATTCCCATAACACGCCGGCTTGATGTAAACGATGATGCCATCGGGAGCGGTGGAACCGTCCACCACAGAATAGCGGACTTGCCCAACGGCACAGTTATGGCCCGCCTCTCTCGACGGATCGATTTGGCTGCGGGAATAAATGCCCATTGGTCCGAACTCGATCGGGATTCCAAAATCGATTCGAATTTTGCGCACCGCTTCGCCGAGATCGGCAAAGGAACACGCCGGATCTTCTCCGGCGTCACTCACGACAATGTAGTGACATCGGCGCAATACCATCTCATAAAGCCCGAGGTTCTCGAAATGGCCGCCATCCGACAGATAGACATAGGGGCTGGTGTCGTTGGTTAGGCCAAAAGCTTCATCGACAATCGGCCGCACGCTGCTCTCCGGATAGCCAAGGTAGAAGGTGTGATCGCCTGCTTTCCCGGGGTTTCCCAGCCATGCCCCGAGCCGCACGTTGAGCAACGTGAGAATGAACGTAACCAAAGGCGATGAGTGATAGCCCATGTTAGGGCTGGCGGCAGCGCCGGAAACAGTAATGGCACTCCCGAGCGAGATGCCTTTAGGGCCGCCATATACTGCTCCATCCGGGCCCGCCGTGGAACGATACCCTGCGTGCATCGCAGAGGAGCCGGAGTGCAATGGGGTGACGGTGAAGCTTTGTGCCTTGCGCTCCTGCCAACCAAGTTTTTCGCCAGAGACCAGGTTGAGCGCGATATTTACAACCGGCATCAGCTTGCTGTGAAATTTTTCGCGCACCCAAAGATCGCGCATTTTGATATTGTCGTTCTCATCGAAGCCGGTAAATGGATTCGGTTTCCGATCCGAATTGGAAGCGCCTAGGTAGGCGCGAATCAATCGATCCCGGTACACTCCATGCAACGAAAATTTGTTCGCGTTCACGAGCCGCGCCATCACAACCCCGAGGAGCAGAAGCAGGAGGGCCAAGGGAAGCACCAGCCACAAGGGCGTGTAGAAAATCACGTTCAGATACTCCTCTGCCCGACCGAGCAGGCCGGATTTAGAGTTCAGATCCGCCTGGTAGCTGAGCTTTACGTGATAGGTTTCAATCAACTTCGCGATGACCGATGTGCTCATCTCGGTGATGAGAATCAATAGCACCGCCGAAAAGACCACCGCCGCGATGGTCGACGCCTTGGACAAGATCAGCCCCATCGGGCTTGCGGTCGCGTGATCCTTTTCATTCGCTGCGACGCGCGGGCTCCGTCCGCCCAACACCGTCACGACCGCGGCCACCCCACCCGTTGTGATGAAGGACCATGTCCATTTCAATGAGAGCGGGCCGAAAATGACGAGCCCGCTGATCAGCAGCCATCCGAGCGCAACCGCGAATAGCCAACCAGCCGCACGACCCCACCATTCGCGATCCGGATCTTCGGTCCAGCGGCTGGAGATTCCCGCGAAGACCACGATCGCCAAAAAAAACAGCGCCATAAAAAATGGAATGCTCAGGCAGATGTACAGTTCCATCTGCGTCACCGGCCGCGGAAATAATTGTTGCGCGCCAAACCAAAGAATTACGCCACCAATTGCGCCGGAGACGACAACCGCAAGAAATTCCAATGGCCGAAATCCGTGAGCTGGGAGCAATGACGTGAGCCACGAAATAATATGCAGCGCCATTCCGAGATAAAGAAACGGCACCCAGGTCTGAGGCTGCCCAAAACCGAATAATGGCCACGCAATCAGAGAACGCCCGTAGTAATTGAACCATGCCCAGTGCATGGTCATCAGCACCGATGCGAGGAAAAGCGGCAGCAGGCACAAGAGCAGGAATCGCTTTTGATCCCATCGAAGGTTACGCCCGCATGGCAAATTGAACCCCATGTAAGCGACAGCAAAGATCACCAGTGCCGCTCCAGTCCAGAATAGCGCGTCGGTTCGCGGCGGCGGATCCATCATCACGATCGAGCTGTAAAGCCACGGCAGTGTCAGAAAAGCGGCCAGCAGTGGAATGATCACGCTCCAGTTCAGCAGAAGGTTGCGCAGATATGTGCCCACGAGTGTCCAACTGTCTGCGGAAAACAGCCCGAGCCGCGGGCTAAGGTAGTTGCTATAGCTGCGCAGGTTTTGGATCTCTACCGGTTCCGGATTTGGTCTCGCCTCCTCAGTCGGGCGCGCCAGTTGGGCTGCAACACTTGGCAGTCCGCCCTTGGCGCGATGAATCCACGCGCTCAACCAACTGCCGATGTAGCCGCCACCAGAAACCGTCGAGAGATAATGAAATCTGCCGAGCAAGCCGCAACGGGCCAACCCCTGCAGCACGCCGAGACCAAAAGTAGCGCTGCGGATGCCGCCGCCCGAAATACAAAGCGCCGCACGTTTTTCCGGCAGCGCATGAACGGCCGCCCAAATTGCCTTTAACCGGGTGTTTGGTTCGGACGAAGTCGGATGATCCGGCAGAAATTCTCCATGCAAAGCGACAAACTCAGCTTCCAAAACTTCATGCAATGGGAGTGAGGCATTGGCCGATGAGGTCTCTTTCGCCATGGCACACAAATGCGGCGGTTTGCGCACCAGCGTTTATCAAACCTGCGGCAATGGGTCAATCTGCATGTGAGCTGACGCGTTCGCCGTCGCATTCGCGCTGGATTTTTCCCAGTCAAGAGCGACATATTGCCCTCGCAATCTGCGCCCGTAGCTCAGCCGGATAGAGCAACGGATTTCTAATCCGTGGGTCGGGTGTTCGAGTCACCCCGGGCGCGCACCCTCTGAAAACGGCTAAAGTCGAACTGATCACTCAGCGACGGCGCGGCCTCCGCGACTGCGATTTTTGACTTGCAGCCATAGCGAGCAAACTGCATCAACAGGGTGGCTCTTGCAATTTAACTTCTTTGGCAGCAATGCTGTTCTACTTAATCCAATGAATGAGACAGTTGAATTGGCCGAATCGAAGCCCTCCTCTCTCCAGACACTACAAATTCGGGAGTGTAGCTTTTCATTCCGAGGGTTTTTTGATCGACCGCGCCCTCTCGAATCCATACATACCACGCAACTAGCTGAAACGTTTCTCGACATGTTTCGTGAGTACAATCTTTCAGCAACGGACATAGTCTTAGAAAAAGGGGATTCCCTCTTCGGGTACTCTCTTAAGGCGCATTTATACAATCGCCTAGTCTCTATTAACGTCGGCGCGATCGCAGTCGAAGCCAATTTTCTCCGTTTGGTGGCTATTGCAGATCGTCGCATCGCCGCCGAATGCATTAAAAAACTAATCGATCTCTTTGGCTCACTATTATCACAGTACTGTTTTTTTGAAGCCGCTATCCATGCGGACTTCAGCTCCGCCAAAGATAGAGAAGACTTCTTTTCCCACCACGCGGACAGCGGACTAGACCTTGGGGGAATCCTCGCTTACAAGAAGATGGACAAAGAACAACTTATACGCCTAGAGATTGACCAGTCTTACACGTATCCTAACGGAGCTTTCATTGACTTTCGCACTATGGGAATGACGCTTCAGGACTTCTTGTCCTCTGATCCAATTTGGCGTAGATTTTTTGACCTAATAGAGCCATTCGCCTTAAGATTAGACGATGTCTGAAACTCTGCGAGCAGTAGATCCTTTCATTTCCACGTTAGGAGACGTTACGCCTTCGAAGGTGCACCGGCTTGGACGAGTCCCATCGCCAAGAGATCAAGCGTACTTCCTTTGGAGTTTCGGAAACTTGAAGGCACTATTTCAAGAAGAATGGAGTCGCGATCCACTTTCCTTCAGTCAATCTATCGAAGCGCCAGCGAGTGCCGGTTCGGAACCTGATGAAGAAGTTCGACAAACAGCAGTTTGGCTGACGTGGAAATCTCATCTTCCTAAAGCCCCTCAGTTCACAAGACAGCCAAATTATAAAGGCAGCTTAGAGCCCAACGAAGATATCTGGCAAACAGCTATCTGGCTGAGGACGAAATCACATACTCCCTGGAGTCGTGTTTCAAATCGCCAGCATGACCTCATTCCAAGTCAGCAAGCGCCGACTACTGATTGGAGTGTACTTGACGATCTCCGCCGCGCCAATCTCGTCGCGTTTTCACAACCACCAGAGCCGGAGACAGAATTGACCCCGGACGAAAAACGCTATCAGGAGCTGAACGAGAAGTACTTCAATGGCACAATCACGAAAGAGGAACAACTTGACCTCGCGCAACTAGAAGAGGTCTTAGATGAAGCTGACGCTAAGGATCCTCAACTCATGAAGTTAAATCGAGACGTCACCACCGGCTATGACAAGCTGCATACCGCGTTGCGCGAAGTAAATAGAATTTTGGACGAACTTCTTGCGAACTAGGTACAAAAAGAAGCCGGGCCTAAATGCCGATTTTTCAACGGCGACCTAATCCCCCAATCTACACCGACTACAGAGCGTACAAGCCGCTTCTACGCGAAGACTTCAAGCATCTGTGCGCATACTGTCTACTTCACGAGGGACAAGAAGGATTAGCCGGAGGGTATCAAAGCTTCCAAATAGATCACTTCCGGCCTGTTAAGGTTTTTCCTGACCTAATCGCGGTATATAATAATCTTTGTTACGCCTGTCGATGGTGTAATCGAGCAAAATGGCAGACATGGCCATCTGAAGAACAGGAGGCGTCTCAGTACAGATTTGTCGATCCTTGTGCTGAGGACTTATACAAGGAACACGCGCGCCTAATTGCCGAGACGGGCAAACTGGAGCCAACCTCCCGACCAGGGGACTACACGATTCGCCAGATCAAGCTTAATCGAAAGATCTTTAAGGAATTGCGCCGCAAGCGTATTGCGGCTCAAGAAGAAATCCAGCAAATCAAGATAAAAATCGCTCGACTCAAGAGAGATGCCGCTCCTCAACCTCAATTATTCGCCGCTTTGGAAGAGCGTATCGAGACGTTGGAAGATCGGTACATTAATCCCAAAGTGCCGTACGAACCGGCAGATCTTCTCGTAGAGAATTAGGTCGGTAGTGCAGACCAATTGAGTGCGCCGTGGGACGCTCCGAGGCGCAATTTCGCAATGCAGAGTACGTTTGGTCTTCAACGGAGTGACAATCCGTCGTTACACGTAGAGCACGACAAGGCCGTTGCCATTCAGTTGCCGATTCCAACGCGATTTCTAAATGGCGGAGGGCCGAACAACGAAGTTTCGAAATTCACCAGGGGACGTTTCAAAAAGGTGCTCGTATTGAGCGGTCGAGACGAGGTAATACTAATTCGAAGGGCCCATGAAACTAAAAGCACCTGGCGCCACCGCGGCGACTGCCCGCTCGCCGATAAATTGGTTTCCAGGCATTTTTCTCGCTGCATTTCTGACAATCATCTCCGCGTCAAGCGCGGTCGGCAAGACGGGCGCGAGGGGGTTGAACCCCGCGGAGGAATGGGTCGTCGCGCAGGCGACCGCGGGAAAGATCGCCGACCTGGACGGCGCTCTGAATGCAGATCACACGAAGAAATTCCCTGAAGAAAAGGATCGAAAGCTCAGCGCGCAGTTTCTTGAGGACTTGCTGACGGGCACGCTACCCGGTGTCAAAATGCATCGACATGGCGTGCGAATCATCGGGGCGATCATTGACGAGTCGATTGACCTCAGAAATGCCCAAATCCCTTGGGAGGTCTGGCTGGATCATTGCCAATTCAATAAAAACGCAACTTTCGGCAGTGCGAGTTCCACCCGCGTGGTGTCGTTCGATGGCAGCACGTTTAACGCAGAAGCCACCTTCGACCGCATGAAAGTCGGAGACATCTTTTTCCGCAGGGCTGTGTTCGAAGGGCCGGTAAACTTCGCCTCAGCAGACATCGCCGGCCAATTCGTTGCAAGTGGGGCGCAGTTTCAGAACAAAGAACAGGGCGCCACCTTCAACAGCATGAAAGTCCGAGGCCACGCCTTTTTTAGTAATGCTGTCTTCGAAGGGTCAGTCAACTTTGTCTCAGCAGACATCGCTGGCAATTTCGCAGCACAAGAGGCAAAGTTTCAGAACAAGGAAAAGGAAGCAAGCTTCAACGGTATGAAAGTCGGAGGCCACGCCTTTTTCCGGAACGCCGTGTTCGAAGGGCCGGCAAACTTCAGCTTGGCAGACTTCACCAGCAATTTCGACGCGACTGGCGCTAAGTTTCAGAACAAGGAAAAGGGAGCCAACTTCAACAGCATGAAAGTCGGAGGCCACGCCTTTTTCATAAAAGCGGTGTTCGAAGGGCCGGTGGATTTTGTCCGGGCAGACGTCACCAGCAATTTCGAAGCAGATGAGGCAAAGTTTCAGGACAAGGAAAAGGGAGCTAGCTTCGGGAGCATGAAAGTCGGACAAAACGCCCTTTTCAAAAAGGCGGTGTTCGAAGGGCCGGTAGACTTCGGCTACGCCGACCTTGCCCGGCTTGATCTGTCCAGTTCTGTCTTGCCGAAAGTCGCTGCCCAATTCCGCATGCAAGGAATGATCTACAAATACATTCGCGCGGTTCCGAAAAACGAACCCGAGTCGCACAAAGCGCTTCTGAAGTTGGCTGACCAGTCGGCTTACACCGCTGATGTGTATAGCAACCTGGAAGAGTTTTTTTACGCCAGGGCTATCGCGCCGATGCAGACGAAGCTTTCATTGCAGGAAAATGTCGGGAGCGAAAAGAATACTTTCGCAGCGCTTTTGGCTCCTCCTTTGGCGCTTCTGTTGGTTACTGGTTTCGGTGGTTAGGCAGCTGGATGCTCGATCTCCTTGTAGGCTATGGACGTCGTCCGTGGCAGGCTGGCATTCCCTGCGCAGTTTTGGTCGCACTAGGCTGCGTCCTTTTTTCTCCCAACAGATGGAACCGCAAAGACCGGAGGACACGCCTCGGGTTTACAGTCGCTTCTGGTATAGCCTCGGCCTGTTCCTTCCCTTCGTGGATCTCCAAGCGGATAAAGTGTGGAAGCCAAAAGCCGATCAGACTTTCCTAAGAAGTCATATGCGTCTGCACATAATGCTGGGATGGATTCTGATTCCCATCGTCCTCGCCGCGCTAACGGGTCTCATTAAATAAGTAATGAGCCAAGGCAGGGAACTCGCTTCGGAAGCGCGATTCCAGATGAGCCGTACGGATCACTTCTGCTTAAAGCGCCGCTCATGGTCGAGCAGCCATTTCTTACGCCACAATCCGCCGCCGTAGCCGCAAAGTGTGCCATCGGCGCGAATGACGCGGTGACACGGGATCACGATGCAAATCATGTTCGTGCCGTTCGCTCGGCCAACAGCGCGACGCGCGTTTTCATCGCCGAGGCGTTTCGCCATCCAGGAATACGAGCGGGTTTCGCCAACTGGGATTGACCGCAAAATTTTCCAGGCGCGCAATTGAAAGTCCGAGCCGACCGGCGCCAGCGGGATATCAAACTCAAGCTTTTTGCCAGAAAAATACTCAGCGATCTGTTGGCGCGCTGCCGTGAGATGACGATGCTCACCAGGGACAACATTCGTTCCCAATCGCTTTCGCAGGATCGATAATTCGCGTTCAGTCGCGCGGCGATCAATAAACTCCAGCAAGCGCAATCCTTCACCATCCGCAACGGCAATCATCGCACCCAGCGGCGTGTCGATTCGCTCAGCAAGCAATGGAGCATGAGCCCTTGCCGTCGTCGGCGGTTCGCCAAAAATTTTCGTGAACGCTTCGCGGAAACCGCTCTCTGATTCAAAACCGCTGCCGTTTCTCGCTTCATCCACTCGACCGCCGCGACGCACGTCGCGCAAGGCCAATCCCATTCGCCGCGCACGATGATACGCTTGAAAGGTCATTCCGTAGTGGCGTTTGAATTGCCGGCGCGCAGTGGATGGATCAATCGCCAGCGCAGCGAGCTCCTTGTCCGTGAGCCGTCCTCCCGGAGCGCGCTCGACTTCGGAACGGAGGCGCTCGATCAATTTCGGCGGACGTTTACCTGGCTCCATCGGGTCGCAACGCAAACAGGGGCGATATCCGCTCTCCAGCGCTTCATTCGAGCTCGTGAAGAAATCGACATTCTCCGGTGCCGGCTTTTTCGCCGGGCAAGTGGGCCGGCAAAAAATTCCCGTCGTACGGACTCCAACAAAAAATATGCCTTCGAAGCTCGCGTCCCGATTCACGAGCGCGCGATACATCGTCTTCTGCGGCGGAAGGAGTTCAGGTGTTTTCATGCACGTTGGACTCGAAAAGTGTAACAACCGCGGGTTACGCTGCGCGCATCCACAAATGCAGTCTTCGGATTTTGCAGCAGCTTTTCAACAATCGCTTCTGGTTCGCTTCCGTTTACGACCTCGGCGTCGATCATCTCGTAACTTGCATTGTAAGCACGGAACGCGCGACCTCTGCGAAGGTCGTCCGGATATTCGTGGGTCGTGCTGTAGCTTTCGCATGGTTCGGCATGAACAAAGATCGGTCCAGACTCGGAATATGGATGACCGGGCGGAATTGCCGCGTACGAAAATAGAATCATGCGCTCTCCGGGTTTTGCGAAACGCAGACAATGCCGGCACGGATAACCAATCGGCGAATCTGCGATCACAACTGCGTGGTCCGCTGCGCCGGCCTCTGCTGCGCGCCGCGCGCTCTCTGCGACTTCTGTGGGAAGAGGAACTATGCGAAAGGTTGAAGTTTTCATCGAATCAAACCTAAACGCAGTGCTTCGAATTGCGCATCGACGAAATTCGGGCAGCGAATTCTGTTGTAGCCGCCTCGCTAGTTTTAGCAGCAGGCGTGCCGCCTGCGGAATCCGAGTGGTTGCAGCCGACACGGCTGCCTCTACAGCAGTACCTTCACCATCTATGATACGCGGGGTGGCCTTCTTTCACTGCGACAAAAACTCCGCGACAGGTGGCGCAAAGTTTTCCGCCAGCACTCAATGTTCCCTCAACAATCGCGCGATCATCCGTCAGATCGACAACTCTGGCGGAGAGAAAGACCGAATCGCGCGTCGGCGTTGGTCGGAGCAATTTGATGGTGTATTCCGCAGTGACGGTGCATGGCGGGCGCTCCTCATTTGCGCGCTTCATCAGATGATAGGCTGCCGTCCAGTTGCAATGACAGTCGAGCAACGTGCCGATGACGCCGCCATTTAAAACTCCATCAAAAGCTTCGTATTTTTTCTCTGGTTTCCATTCAGCAACGATTTCGCCGTTCTTCGGGAAACTGCGAATACGCAACCCATGGGAGTTTGCCGGGCCGCAACCCCAGCAGGCATTGTTCGGAGCGTACTTTTCCTGAAGTGATTTGGCACTCACGAGAAACTAGTTAGATGCGAGCCGGACCGTTCTGGCAACGCGTTGAGGACAACGCGTTCCACCTTCGAGCTTATGCGCCGCGTCCAGGAGAGTTTGGATACGGGCGCAATCTAG
>Ga0137359_10002011_pt1 | contig 16270 bp, 10 predicted proteins | sample Mad1_40_16metaG_FD_108281 | JGI IMG/M metagenome (GOLD analysis project Ga0137359, IMG submission 108281) | Vadose zone soil microbial communities from Angelo Coast Range Reserve, California, USA - Mad1_40_16 metaG | ecosystem: Environmental > Terrestrial > Soil > Vadose zone | place: USA... | reverse complement strand
GGAAATTGCACGGCTGAATAGCGGGCTCGGCGTGCACGATCAACTCTTACAACGCACGGAGCAAGCGCGGAATTCACTGGATGCAACGACAAAGTCGACTTCTGACGTACGCGACAGCCTGCGGGCACAGTCGCAAGACCTGCGTAAGAAGATGGCGACCGCAGAGGGCCCGGATGCACAGTCGCTGAAGCAGCAATTGGCGGACACTCAAAAGCGGCTGAAGCTCCTGGAGAACGAAGGAAAGATCGCGGAGACGATTGTGCACAGCTATGGGCCCAGCGTGTGTTTGCTGCACGTGGTGGTGGAGTTTCTAGACAAAGAAAGCGGGAAGCCGATCCAGATTGCCGTGGACGCGCTGGGCAAACCGCAAGTAGATGACAAGGGAATGGTGAGGTTGGATACGGGAGGAACGGGTCCGCATCTGCAGATCGACATATTCGGGACGGGATTTTTAGTGCGGCGGGATGGAAGAATCTTGACGAATCACCACGTAGCCGAACCGTGGTGGAGCAATGATGAGTTGAAAGAGCTACTCGATCACGGGGCGACGGCTTATGTGCTCTCCTACAAGGCTTATTTTCCGGGAACCTCCGATGGAATTTCGGCGAAGCTGGATAAAATTTCATCGAGCGCAGATGTGGCTGTGCTGAAACTGGAAGCGCCGACACCGCCGAACGTTGCGCTGTTGGACCTGGATGAGCGGAGCGAGGCGAGTGTGTCGGGTGAGCCGGTGGTATTGATTGGATATCCAACGGGGATCGAAGGGATTTTGGCGCGGGCGGGAACCGATGTTGCGCAGAAGATTGCGGATGGCACCCAGAGTGTCAATCAGATGATGTCGCAGTTGGCTGCGCAAAAGCTCATACGACCAACAACAACACAAGGACACATTGGCGATGTGCTGCAAGACAAGATTGTTTACGATGCAGCGACAACATCGGGTGGATCGGGCGGGCCACTATTTAATCGCGACGGGAAAGTCATTGGGGTGAACTTTGCGATCTTGAAGGGATTCGGGGGATCGAACCTGGCAGTGCCCGCCCGGTACGCGAAGGAGTTGCTCAGGTAAGCAGGCGTATCCGGCCACGGAGCCCTTGAAGGCCGCATCCTATCACGATAGACTATGGGTGTAGGTCGAAACCAGCTAAGTAGTTGATTTTGTTGCGCTCCCGCCCACCCGGCGCAACCCAAAACAGCCATGACAAAAACTGAACATTTCCCAGCGGCAGTAGAGGCACGTCCACACGGAAATCGTGGACATTTGCGGCGGAAATTGTCGCCGATGGCTTACGTGGAATTGGGGCAGGACAACGGGGGAATTCTGCTGAACCTGAGCGAGGGCGGTTTTGCGGTGCAATCGGCGCTCGCACTGAACTCGCGAGAATTTCCCGAACTTCGGTTCCAGGTGCCGTCGTTGCAAGGATGGTTGACGGCGAGCGGCCGCATCGTCTGGATCAGCGACTCAAAGAAAGAAGCGGGAATCCAATTCACGGAATTGCCGGGGGACGCTCGTACAGAGATTCAAAAGTGGGTCGCGGCGGAAGGCACTCCCGAGCAGAGTCGGGAGAGGATTCCGGTCGGGGCACCGCCACCGGTCACAACACCTTCTCCTGTCGCAGCACGTCCACCCATCGCATCTCCTAAGGAAACCGTGGGGCCTCGGCAGAATTTCGATGAGCGTTATCGTGGCACGGGAGGAGATCACGAAGGCGGAGTCGCATACGACGCCCGCGAAAATGGGAAGCAAGCGGAAAGGGAGAGCGCGCGAGCGCAGAGAGAAACCGTTGGCGCAGCGACGGCTGAGACTCCGGTGCAGGATTTTCATTTCACGGATTACTCCATGTTCGCGGCGGCACCGGAAAGAGAAGTAGTGTGGGCGCAACCGGCTCGGCACAAAGGGGGTTGGCGCGCGGCAGTGCTGGCAGTCTTGATGGCGGCGGCGTTTTTTACGCTGGGCGCGACTCTGGGACGGGAAACGGTCAATCGGTGGGTTGCTTATGCGGAAGCGTGGACGCAGAGCCAGTTTGCGACTGCGCCTGCGCCAAAGACTACGCCTCCCGCGGCGCCGGACCAGGCTCCGCTGGCAGACGTGTCGAATAACGGAACGGCGAAAGCCACCACGGGCGAAGAGCAAGGGCAAGCGAAGAGCAGTGAAACTCCGGGAACGAACCCCGGGCCTGCGGAAAACTCGGATGACGCCAAAGTAGCGACCGAAGGAAAGAGCGATGTCGGAGCAAAGGTGGGTAAGACGGAAGGAGTGAGCGGTGGGCCGGCGCGAGATGCTGCGAGCGCGAGCGCAGGCGTGTCGTCGACTCGGAATGGAAGTGCGGCCGGGGGCAATGAGCGACGCGCGGGACGCTTGACAGAAAGCGTAGTTTCGCGCGAGAGCCGTCAACCAATAGCGGACCCGAGCAGAACATCGACAGATCATTCGATCCTGGTGAACGCACCCGAGCCGGGGAGCGCGCCCTTTTTTGTGAACTTTTCGAACGAAGCGGTAAGCGCCTCTGGAGCTATCGCAATGAGCGCCCGAAGGTCGGTCGAGATCTTGCCACGAAGCTCGGCCGCATCCAGCACGGCCCAGCGCGTTGTTATCGGGAAGTTGATAGTGCATAGCCAGCCTTTTTATCCGGCGGAAGCCAGGAGCCGCGGAATTGAAGGAAGCGTGGAGTTGCGAGCGAAGATCGGACGAACAGGGCAGGTTGTCGGAGTTACGCCCGTGAGCGGGCCGTGGCTCTTGTTTCCTGCGGCAGTTGCAGCGGTGCGCGAGTGGCGCTATGAGCCGACATACGTCAACGGCGACCCAGTGGAGACGTTGGCGGATATTACTATCGTTTTTCGTTTGCGCTGAGTGCCTTTTCTAAGAACAGTTCCCGAAGTCAGGCATTTACCCGATAAGTACTGGTAGAAGACCGGATTGCCTCCCGATAGCACCCTCTCATAACCTGTTCGCATGAGGAGTCTGTCAATTCCGGAGTCCGCGGGGGCAATAGATGGAGCGCCTGAGGGCGGGCGGGGAGACAGAGTGAAGGTGCGATCCGGTGTCATTGCCAATCCGGGGACGGAGCACGTGTTTGATGGACTGACAGAGGCGGGGGAACGGAGCGATGCTCGCGGAGTGCAGCGTCCGGTGCAAATTCATCTCTTGGCGGAAGGCGAAATCGAGTCCGCGAGGTTGCAGGCGGCGTGGCAGAAGATTGTCGAGCGATTGACCACCGCAAACGAAGCCTCTGAACAGGTCAACGGAAACGGGAATGGGAATGTCCATGGCGTGAGGCGTGCCCCTTGGCAGGAGCATGACCTGCGAGGCCTGCCGCGCGAGCAGGCACGCAAGTGGATCAGTTCGTTTCTCGACACGGACGCTCAACAAGGAATCTCGTCGCAGGTATTTCCGCAAACGCGCTGCGCGCTACTTCTTACCAATAAACAGGAATGCGAGTTGGTGTGGAGCCTGCATCCGGCGTTGAGCGCACGTGTGGACGTGAAGCAAGCGATCAGGGCCTTTGTAACTGCAGGTCAATCCGACGTGCGGGTGACCCAGCTCGCGACAGATTGCGTCGAAACAGAAGCGCGAACTGAAAAGAAGTCAGCGGAAGACCAGTTGGGGTACTGGCGGAGGCAGTTGGGTGGGGAGTTGCCGGTGGTGGAGTTGCCGACCGACTATGTGCGCGCGGCGGTGCGGAGTTATCGAGGGGCGCAGAAGGAGTTGAGAATTAGCCGGGAAGTGACGGAAAAGCTCAAGCAAGTGAGCCGGGAGGAAGGGGCGACGTTGTTCATGACGCTGTTGGCCGGGTTTGATGTATTGCTGGCGCGCTACAGCGGGCAAGAAGAGTTGGTGGTGGGGACACACGTCGCGAATCGGACGCGGGTGGAGACGGACGATTCGATCGGATGCTTTTTGAATACCTTAGTGCTGCGTATGGATGCGAGCGGCAACCCCCGGTTTCGAGAGTTGGTGCAGCGGGTGAAGCAGGTCACCCTGGAGGGATACGCGCATCGGGACGTGCCCTTTGAGAAGCTAGTGGAGGAATTGCAGCCGGAGGGGGATTTAAGCCGCACAGCACTGTTTCAGGCGATGTTTGTACTGCAGACGCCGATGCCGGAAGGCAAATCGGCGGGGGTGACGCTAAATGGGGTGGAGATCGACCGCCAGGCACCGAAGGTTGATTTGAGCGTGACGATGGGGGAGACGGAGGAAGGGCTGACCGGGGTGGTCGAGTACAACGCGGAGCTTTTCGAAGCGATGACGATGCAGCGGATGGCAGAACATTGGGAACGGGTGTTGGAAGAGATCGCGAAGGATGCGGACCAGCGCGTTTGGGAGTTGCCCCTGATCGGGGGGGGTGAGCGGCGGCGCGTGGTGGACGAATGGAATCAGACGGAGGGTTGGTATCCGCGCGATAGGACCGTGGTGGAGCTGTTTGAGGAGCAGGTGCGGAGGACGCCAGAGCGCGTGGCGGTGACGTACGAGGGACAGAGTCTGAGTTATGGGGAGTTGAACCGGCGAGCGAACCAGTTGGGGCGACGACTGCGCGCATGGGGAGTGGGCCCGGAGCAACTGGTGGCGCTGTGTATGAAGCGCTCCCTGGAGATGGTCGTGGGATTGTTGGGGGTGCTGAAGGCAGGAGCGGCGTATGTACCGCTCGAGCCAGACTATCCGCGGGAGCGGTTGGCATTCATGGTGGCGGATACGGGAGTGCGGGTGGTGCTGAGTGAGGAGCGCTACCGGAGTGCGGTGGCCAGCGAAGGGATACGAGTATTGAGTTTGGATACGGAATGGGGCGACGTGGCGGAAGAGAGCGGAGATGGATTAGGGAACGAAGCGAAGCCCGAAAATTTAGCTTATGTGATTTACACCTCGGGTTCGACGGGGAAACCCAAAGGGGTGATGAACACGCACGCGGGGCTGTGCAATCGACTGTGGTGGATGCAGGAGCAGTACGGTTTAGGGGAAAACGACCGAGTATTGCAGAAGACTCCGTATAGTTTCGACGTATCGGTGTGGGAGTTTCTTTGGCCGCTGATGACCGGAGCGCGGCTGGTGATGGCGCGACCGGAAGCGCATCGGGACACCCGCTATTTGGTGGATGTGATTGAGCGAGAACAGATCACCACGATGCACTTCGTGCCCTCGATGCTGCAAACATTCGTCGAGGAGAAAGGATTGAGCCGATGCGGGAGTTTACGACGGGTGATCTGCAGCGGAGAGGCGTTAGGTGTGGAGTTGCAGGAGCGATTTTTTGCGCGGCTGAGAGCGGAGTTACACAACCTATACGGGCCGACGGAAGCGGCCATCGATGTCACCTACTGGGCATGTGAACGGGGCCAGAAGAGCCGGACCGTGCCCATAGGACGACCGATCAGCAATCTACAGATTTATCTATTGGATCCCTACAGAAACCCGGTACCGGTGGGCGTGCTAGGGGAGTTGCACATTGGTGGAGTTGGGCTGGCGCGTGGGTATTTGAATCGCGCGGAACTCACGGCGGAGAAGTTTGTGGGCAATCCGTTTCGCAAGGAACCGGGGGCGCGACTGTACAAAACGGGGGACCTGGCGCGGTATAGCGCGGATGGAGTGATTGAGTACGTAGGGCGAATCGATCATCAAGTTAAGATCCGTGGTTTCCGTATCGAGTTGGGAGAGATCGAAGCAGCGCTCACCGAGCACGAGGGGGTAAGCGAATGTGTGGTGCTGGCGCGGGAGGATGCGCAGGGGCCAAAGCGGCTGGTGGCCTACGTGGTGGCGAAGAAGCAGGCCGCGCCGACTGTGACAGAATTGCGTAAATGGGTGAAGGAGAAGTTACCGGAGTATATGGTGCCGGCAGCGATCATGATGCTTCCGGCGATACCGGTGACGCACAACGGTAAGATTGATCGTCGGGCGCTGCCGGCTCCGGACTCAGTGCGACCCGAACTCAATCGAGGCTACGTAGAGCCTGGCATCCCGGCCGAGGAGACCCTCGCACGCCAACCGGCAGTGCTGGCGATTGAGGTACCGGAACGCATCGAGGGGACAAAACCTCAAGCTGAAATGCAGTACGCGACGCTGGCCTCACAGGATACAGCCGTTCCGGCAGACAACGCTGAAGAAGAATTGATTGCGATTTGGGAAACGGTGCTCAACACGAAACCGGTCAGGGTGGATGATGATTTTTTCGACTTGGGTGGGCATTCACTTCTGGCCATAGAGCTGATGGCGCGGATTGAGGATGCGCTTGGAGTGGAATTGCCGCTTGCTTCCCTGCTGGAAGCTCCGACCGTACGAGGCCAGGCGCGCCTCGTTAGGAAGTATCGAGGGAATGGCAGCGCAGAAGATCACGGGAGTAAACAGCGGCCCATCGTGCGGCAGCTTCCCTTCTTCTTCCTTGGCGGCGACCCTACGTTCCGGGCACTTTCGCAGCGGTTGAGTGAGTTGCGCGAGTTTCATAGCCTGGGCTTGCGAGCGTCATTGGTTGCTAAGTTGAAAGATCCGAGTTCGCTTGAGGGCATCGCAGAGCAGTTTGTGCAAAGCATACGGGAGCGCCGTCCGAAAGGTCCATACATGCTGGGCGGATGGTGCGCGCATGGCCTGCTTGCGCTCGAAACCGCGCGGCAATTGAGTGCGCAGGGGCAAGAAGTGGCGCAAGTTGTGTTGCTGGAGACAGCGAATCCGGTGCGGAGAAAACAGTACAGCGGGTGGAAGCGAAGGATCGCGCGGGCGCAGCTGAAGTTTCATCTGCTGAAATTTGAGTATGGTTACCTGCAGCAATTGAATTCTACTCAAACCAGAAACTACATCGCGGGGCGGGCAGCACAGAAGTTGGCAAGAATCAGGCAATCCTTCCGCCGCGTGCTGAAAGCCGCAAAGCTCTATCCGGAGTTGGATGATCCAGGGTCAGGGAACCCGCTCGACGTGCTGTATGCGGCAGCGGCGAAATACCATCCGCAGCCATTTCAGGCACCCGTGGTTTTAATTCGGAGCACGGAGCGGACTTTTGGATTTGGGCATGTGCTGGATCTGGGATGGACGGAATTACTCGGAAGCAATCTGGAGATCTGCGAGACTCCAGGCAACCACTACACGATCTACATGCAGCCGAACGTGGACACTCTAGCGCATAAGATGAACATTTGCCTGCGACAAGCAGAAGAGCGCTCAATGCGGACGAGTGATAAGATCAGCCGTTAGTCATTTCGGCTATGGCCAATTCCCTTCCCTGGACGTCTGCCCCACGACTGGCGGCGCTTGCCCAGCACGAATTGCACGTGTGGCGGGCGACCTTAAATGTGTCCCCCTCACTAACGTGTCGGCTTGAAAGCACACTGAATGCGGATGAAAAGGAGCGGGCAGAAAAGTTCTTGGTCCCGCAGGCTCGCGAGCGCTTCGTTGCGTCAAGAGGAATCTTGCGCCAATTATTGGCGACGTACTTAGAAATTGAGCCCGAGAAGGTCGAGTTTGTGTACGGACCGCAGGGGAAGCCTTCGCTTTCGCCGGTTCATAACTCGAAGGTTTGCTTCAGCGTCTCACATTCACGAGAAATGGGGTTGTTCGCGTTTGCCAACTGCGGTGAAGTTGGCGTGGACATTGAACAGGTCAAGCCTGACTTCAGGTGCATGGAGATTGCGTCGCACTTCTTCTCGAGTGAGGAGATTGCGGCGCTCGCAAAGCTACCGCCGGAACTTGGAGTCGAGGCATTTTTTGGATGCTGGACGCGTAAAGAGGCCTATGTAAAGGCTCGTGGGCAGGGGTTGAGCATTCCGCTGCGAAGCTTCACGATTAGCTTCGCCGATAGCAAACAATTGCTGCGGGATGAAACAGGAGTGGCGTGGAGTTGCTGTGCGCTCGAACCGGCTCCGGGATTTGCGGGAGCGGTCGTCGCGGTAGGCGAAAATTGGAGTTTAAAATGTTGGCAGTGGTCCGCCGGAGTGGGGAGCCTCGATCGACCAAACGCAAAGACTTCTGTCTAAGTTGAGACTCATTGTCAGTTCGCTGCGCTCCAAAACATCAGAAACCACGTTTCAGCATTAAATAGGGTATCAGGGCGCATTCTACGATCCCCGGGACAGGATCCTCCTTATTGAATACTGCTTCGATATGGTAGCTGCGCAGCGAACGCCAGAAATCGCCGAAACGGAGGCGCCCGGCGGCAACATCACGCAGGCCGGTAGGAACGTCGGTCAGGAGACGGACCCAGGCGACACCGGGACGTCCGCGGCACTGCTCTACGGCACCGGAAAGCTGATCACGATATAACAGACTGGGAAAATCGACTCCGGCATGGGTGCCGAGCGTGTGGTATCCCCAAGTGCGAGCATTAATGTCCAGCAATTTGAATTGGCCGTCTCGAGGGTCAAGCTTGAATTCAACTTCAACCAAACCGTAATAATTGATGCTGCGAAGGAAGCGGCTGGACAGCGCCTCAAGAGCAGGCAAGTCAATCGTTTCGACGAAGGTACTGGCTCGGCCAAAGTCATGGGGATGCTGGCGTCTGCGACGTGTGACCATGCTGCCGATCGCTTTGTCCTCCTTGAAAAACGCGCAATAGCTGAACTGCTGACGACCGTCTCCGGGAATCATGTCCTACGCTAAGAGGACGTAGACGGTCTTTCCCCGAGCCAATGCACGCGGGAGCGACGACTAAGAACTTCGACCTCGGCACCGACTTCGTGAAGAAGGGCGGCGGATTCGAGGGCGCTCTGGCCGGCACCGATAACGATTACGCGCTTATTCGCAAAACGAGAAAGGCCCGGTCCCTCCGAAGTGTGGGTCACGAGCGCCGCAGGAACATGGTCGAACGCAGGCGGGCGCGCGGCAAACGCACAGATGCCGCCGGCAACGATGACGCGCGAAGCAGTTACGTCGGTGCCATCCTCAAGTGTGAGTTGAAATTTTTCGCCGTGAGGCTCAATCCCGCAGACCCTACGCGTGTCTACATCAGGGACTGCGGCACGCTGATACCACAGACCGTAGTCAACAAAGCGCTCAAGGGCGATCGGGGCGGCGAGATGATTCCCGCTGCTTACCTTGTAAGCGTCCAAGGTAAGCGTGGCGTTGGGGTCGGCAATGTTAGATGCGGACTATGCGGAACGAAGGAGCATTCCGGAGGGCATGGCAGTCCGCCGGAAACGCATCGGCTCTCCAAAGATCGATACATCGAGCCCCTTGATCTGGCGCAAGTGAGAAGCGGCGGCGAGTCCGTAAGGCCCTGCCCCAACGATGGCAACATCGAGTTTATGGCCAGAGAGGTAGGCAGCCACGGAAGCTAGGCAGGCGGGCTTTGCTGCGAAGCCGCAAAGGTCGGGATCTCGTGAGCCTGGCACTCAGAATCGAAACTGTAGACGACGCGGTTGTCCTCTAAGTGAGCGAAGGCAACGCGCGCGCGCTCCTGTTGTGAACCTTTGATTTGCCAAGCACTTCCCTCTTTAACCAGCCGCATTTCATTCCTGCTTCTCCACCAATCATTAAGCTGGCGGGGCAGAGAGAGCCACATCTTGGACTGCTGACGAAGGTAAGCGAGGCGCTCTAGAAGGCTGGAGTAGACATCGCGGGCACGCTTCTCGAGCAAGTAATCGGGATGGACAATGAAGCTGATCAAACCGTGTTGCTCGAGAACAAGTTCGATTTGCTGCTCCCAAAGATCCATCGAGTACTGGCGGAGGATGTTGAATAGAGTGTAGTCCTGCGTAGCTACCACGGGAATTTCCAGAATCTTGCCAATAAAGTAAGGCTTGGTCGTGCAGCAGCCGCCGCGCTGCGGATCGAGATGGCCTACGTTGGGCACGGACATGTCGTACGAGCAATCCAAGAATTCGTACCAATCTAGATTTCGATACAGAACGCCTGAACGATAACCGACGGAGCGAAATTTTCTCCCATAGTCGTTGATGCGAGCCACACGGCGGAGAAATTCCTCACGATTGCAAAAAAGATCACCGTCATGGTTAAAATCGTGAACGTTTATCTCGAACCCGCGTTCGCGAAGTGTGCGTAGAAATTCATCGGAGACTTCGTAGCGCACTTCCGGAATAACTTGAAAGGAGGATTTGATGTCGAAAGTGTCGTCCAGATCCATGAGTGTGGCGCAGAAGTCACGCCCGGCGGCAGTCTCGACATCATGGGTCATTGTCGCGCAACTGGAGTATCCGTCTGGCCAAAACCAGATAAAGGGAATGGGTTGGCCGGAATTGGCGCGTATGGCGCAGGCCATCATTTCATCGAGCAGGCGATCCACTGTTTGGTCAATCGGCCAGCCCGGGAAACTAGCTCGATCCCATCCGCGAAGGGCCATGCGCTGCAGATGTTTGCGTACGGAGGTCGGCAGGAAGGGTCGCATAGCGTAATAGGTTTTGCGACCGACGGCGCTAGTCACGGACCTGCGCACAGCGGGCATGGCGCCGATGTATCGCTCAAAACGTAAATTCTCCACGAGTTCATCAGGGTCAAAGGGGAGAATACAGGAATTGTTCTCGATGTGGATCGCACTGAGAACATCGTCAAGCGCAGCGGACGAGTCAGAGCTCGTTTGGCCAGCGGAGACTCTGCCATAACACGTTAAATCTCGACCAATACGGAAAAAACCTGGATCCGAAGCGAGCTCCCCGCTGAGGCGGAAATCCACGTAGTTTGCGGGGCAACGGAAATACTCCAGGAATTGCTTGTTCATTTTCTTGCTGTGCGCTCAGCCAATGTGACGGTAAAGGAGCCTTCCGGTCGCAGCGAGCAGGGAGTCGGGCATGATGGAAAAGACGCTCCTGGCAAGACGTGTGCCCCATCCCGAATTGAGATGGAATGCCTGCCGCGCGGGAAGGCGATAATATTCAAGCGGTGAGCTCACCGCACCCCAATTTTCTTTAAACGTCACAAGGCCGCCATTTTCTTGCTCTGATCGGCCTAGATCGAATTTCACGACGCCGCTTCTCTTGGCGTCCTGAATGGCTTTCCAGAACAGAAGCGAGTTGCCGCCGAGATTATTGAAGCGAGAATCGGAACATCCATATTTGTAGACGAGGACGTTCCTGTATTGCAGAGTGATGATGCTGGCAACTGGCCGGCCGTCCTTTGCGGCAATGCGGATGAGAACGCGGTCGCCAAGACACGCAACAGCATTGCGAAACCACACCAGGGGTTGCGGCGGCAGACCGTGGCGGCGGCGCGTGAGTAACAGCAGGTCATAGAACTTTCTGAGAAGCGCATCCGAGCGGCCTTCCTCGTAGGTCAGCTTCTCGCGTTCAGCGCGTTGGATTTTCCTCTGCACACAGCTCTTATGGAAGTTGTGGAACAGCGTGTCGAGGCTCGGCGTAAGATCGAGCACCTGCAGGGAGAACGATTCGCTCTTGGTAAGATCGCGCGTTCGTGCGACGCCGTTCGGGGAAAGTGGACGAAGCTCAATGTACTTCCAGTGTTTGCGATGGCGCGAAGTTCTCAGCCAAGTCGTCAACTCGGCCAACTCAGCCGAACTGGCGAGAGGTTCGCAGTGATCCGAGAACGGGAGAGAAACCAGACGGCTGCCGCTAAGCCAGCTGCGAATGCGGCAGAACACGACGCCATTGGAGAGCTCTGTTGCCGGCGGCGTGGTTGTGTAGACCACCGGCTCATAACCGTAGGTGCGGCGCAAGGCCTCAAGCCACTGCGTGGTGTGAAAAACCGAGGCATCGGGGTGGCGATCGACAAAGCTCTGCCAGCGCTGGTCTTGTAATGGGTTGAGTTTGTAAATACTCAAGGGACCTTCTCAGACCGTTGCCGGCATCATGTTCTCGCCATGAGCGGTGTCGAAGGGTCGTGAATTTTTGACTGTGCGGTACGTATTGGCGAGAACTTCGCGGTACACATCCAGGAGCCTCTGCCCTGCCACCGCCCAGGTGCATTCAGTCGCGGACCGCAAGGCTTCTGCTTTTAGCTTTGCGAGAAATTCGCGATTTTCGTACAAGAACGTGATGTGCTGGGTAAGAGCATCGACGTCCGCAATGGCATGAACAAGCGCGTTGTCCATGTGCTTGCAGATATCCGTGCATGCTTCTGAGACGAGCGGAACGCAGCCGCTGCCCATAGCTTCGGCGCAGACAAGCCCAAAACCTTCTTCGATGCTCGGGAGGACGAGGATGTCGCTCTTGCGCATGAGCTCCGGGATATCGTTGCGGTGGCCGAGCACGCGGACACTGGGATGTGACATTTGCACCGCCAGCTTCTCTCGATACGCGGGCAGAAATTCGCCGGCAATGAGGAGAATGCCATCGCGATGAGCCGGAGAGCGCAACCACGCGTCGAGGGCGAAGTGCAGTCCTTTCCTCACAGCGCAGACACCAACAAAGAGAACGGTGAGTCCGCGATTGGAGGTCGGGGCGGGGGCAGCGTTTGGATAATACATGCTCTCATCGTAGCCGTAGATGTGGCGCGCCAATTGCGCGGCGGAGAATCCACGATCGAGAAACGTTCGCATGGTGAACTCTGACGGACACAGGAGCTGATCCGCGAGGCGATACTCGTCCTCTTCTTTGCTGAGCACATCGGGCTTGTAGGCGTGCTCGTGGCCGGGGGGGAGGCTCACGCCGATGCGCTCGCACTCCTTTTGTACCACCTCAAAAGCAAAAGCGGTGTGAGCGTTTGGCCGCTCCAGTACGGACGGAATCCCTAATTGTTTCGCGGTCTTCAGGGTTTCCAGGGCGCCTAGGGGCCACGTGTGGACTATATCGAACTGGCCTTGCAAGTGTTTAAGTCGGTGCGCCACTACATGATCGTGCAGAGCGAAAGCGCGCATTGCGCCGATCATTTTGTAGGGGATGCGCATCTTCCCTCGCGCGAGGGTCGGCTGAACCCTTATTGAGGAAGGAAGCGGCTGGTGGATCGCACCAGGAAAAACGGTAACTTCGGCGCCTGCGTCGACGAGACCTTTAACTTGCTGCCAGGCGATGTAGCAAATGCGGCTTGCGCCGATCTTGTGGGGAAAACTGTAAAGAACTCGGACGCGCTTCGATTTTGGTTCAGGCTTCATATATGTTTTGGAAGAAAGACTCACGCAGCCGTGCCGGTAGCGGAGTAGCAAGGCGGCTCCGGTGAAGGCTGCGGCTGAAGAGCCGGTTTGCTTTTCTCCAAGAATTCGCGATGCCAAAGCTCGAGCACGATGAGATCGAATATCTCTTTAGAAAAACCTCCCGAGTTCAAATCGTCGGAGAGCATTTGCTGAACGGCGCTCTTCTGAAAGTAGCCTCGATCCGTAGTTTTGGAGTCCAAGAGAAGGCTGTAAACCCAATCTTTGAGATCTACGCGAAGCCATTTCTCGTATGGAACCGGGAAGCCAGCTTTTTTTCTATTAAGGATTTCGCGAGGGACGCGACCGGAAAGAGTCTTCTTGGCGATGTACTTGGTGGTGAAACCGCGCACTTTGAAGTTTTGCGGCAAAGAAGCTGCAAATTCCAGAATCTTGTGGTCGAGCAGAGGCACACGAAGCTCGATCGAATTGGCCATGGTCATCTTATCGGCTTTAATGAGTAGATCGTCGGGGAGCCAGGTCTTGGTGTCGACGTAGAGCATTTTCCCAAGAGGCCCGGCGCGATGGCCATTGCGGAGGTATTTTGTAGCGGCATGCGAAGAGACCTTCTTGTCGACGCTTTGGGCGAAGTCGTCGGAATAGAAGTGCCGCCATTGGCGATTGAAAAAGCGCGAGGGAGATGATGTTCGGCTGTAGTAAGAGTCTTCCAGGCGTGAGCGTAGAAACTCCTGTGATTTCGCTGACGAATCAGACGAAGCGAAGCGCGCGAACACGGAGAGGCTTGCTGCGAATAGCTGACGCATTGGCGAGGGCAGGCCGTTCAGGCGTTCGAGCCACACGCGGGTACGATAGTTGGAATATCCCGCAAACGCCTCGTCGCCACCTTCCCCGGAGATCAAGACTTTTACAAACGGTTTGGCGAGCCTGGACACGTAATACAGTGCCACGGCGGGAGGTTCGCAGACGGGCTCTTCCATGTGCCAAATATAGTTCGGCAGGAACTCCGCGAATTGTAGGGCATTGATTGTGGTCTCGTGATGCTCGGAACCGTATTTCTGCGCAGCCAGACGAGCATATGGGCGCTCGTCCGGCGTTTGTGGATCAGAAAAGCCGATTGTGTAACTGCTGATCGGATGAGAAGTTTTCCCGGTGGCAAATCCCAGCATCGCAGTGGAATCAACTCCACCGCTTAAGAGAAAACCAACTGGCACGTCACTAATCATGTGAAGCGCGACGGATTCTTCGAGAAGATGCAGGAGGCGGGACTTCGCCTGGCGGAACGTCAAAGGCGCGGGCTCGAAATGGAGATCCCAATATTGGCGTTTGTAGGATTTTCCGGCGCGAAAGGTGAGGGAATGTCCAGGTGCCAGCTTGTAGACGTTTTCGAAGAGAGTTTCTTCACCTGGAGTGTAGTCAAAGGTGAGAAACCTATCGATCATCGGTCGGCGGACGTCCGTTTTCATTTCGGGATCGGCTAGAAGGGCCTTGATTTCCGAAGCGAAGACTACTGAGTTCGGCGATTGCGAATAATAGAGAGGCTTGATTCCGACGCGATCGCGCGCGAGAAAAAGTGATTTGCTGCGGTCGTCCCAAATAGCAAAAGCGAACATGCCGCGCAGTTTTTCAACGCAGGCCTCGCCTAACTCTTCATAAAGATGGACGATTGTCTCTGTATCGGTTTGTGTCCTGAATATGTGGCCGCGGCCGAGTAGATATTGGCGAAGTTCCTGGTAATTATAAATTTCGCCGTTGAAAATAATGTGAACGCTGCCGTCTTCGTTGGACAACGGTTGATGACCGCCGCTCAGGTCAATAATCGAGAGGCGACGGAATCCGAGACCAACGGGACCGGAGACGAAATACCCGTCGTCGTCCGGGCCGCGGTGGCTGATCGTATCCGCCATGCTCTTGATGAGAGCGGGCGCAACGCGAGCCTCAGGATCAAAGAGAAGTTTGCCGCAGATTCCGCACATTTAGGATTCGCCTCGAAGGGATAGCCCGCATCACTTCAGAAAAGTCGGTGAAGCGAGCGAATACGAAACTCAGCGCCAGATCGTTTCGCGGCCCCAAAGCCGACCAAGTTGCTGACGACGGAGGAAACCAATCGTTTTAAGGTCATCAACTTGAGGGATTTGCTTCAGGTACCCGCTGAGAAAACCGTAGAGCAGACCGAGCGAGCCGATGATAAAAGGCCTCTTGCGTAAGCGTACGCAACATTTCGCCAGCATGAACAGCGGGTGATAACCGCAGACGTAATTCGCGCGCCCGTTCTTTACCAGTCCTGCCCAAATCCCGTCGGCCGTTCCCGTGTAGCGATGATGGAGAAGATGAAGTTCAGGGAAGCTGTGTGTCCCCCAGCCAAGCATGTTCGCTTTGACTTCGTCCATGGTGTCCCATCCCGGGGCGGGCCAGAAGCCACCGATAGCGTCCCAGCAATCGCGGCGATAAATCTTGGTCGCGCCTCGCACATGGAACTCGGGGCAAGGCTCGAATCGTTTGGCACCATTTTCTATGTAACAAATGACTCCGCCACCGATACCCAACTTGGGCTCGCGCAGAAACTTGTCGAAGCATTTTTCGAAATAAGTGCTTTCAAAAGTCAGGTCGCCATCCATTTTTACAATGAAGTCCCAAGCACTGGTGCTCAAAGCCTTGAGCCCATCATTAAACGCCTCTACTACGCCACCACCGGCTTTGCGGAACCCGCGATTGACGCGATGAACGGCGCGAATCCAGGGATATTGAGCAGCGTATTTATCGATGATGGCGGCGGTTCCGTCTGTCGAGCCATCATTTACGATCACCCACTCGGACGGGCGGACAGTTTGGGCAATCATGCTGTTTATCGTAAACGTGAGATAAGCTTCCTCATCTCGAACAGGCGAAATAACAACGTATTTTGCAGGGTCAGCGTTCATGACGCCTTGCTCTGAAGGGTCAGCGAAGAGCTGAGCTCTTCCCGCCGTACGCGGTCTACATTGCTGGAATGGGAGACGCGACGCGCCACGACATCGCCGAAGTATTTCTCCCCTTTGAAGATTTGACTCCGAACCTCTTTGGCATCCATCCATCGCCCGGAAGACAGTTTGGTGCCGCACGTGTAATTGAATTCGTAGCCCGCGGCGAGCACCGGAGCGTCGAAACAGCGTTGCGCTACTTGCGGAACTTCGCGGTTAAACTCAAAACTGAGAGCCCTAGGTTGAAACGACATGCCGCGAAGAACATGATCGTCAAAACCCTCAACATCGATTTTGACGAAAGCAGGAACGCCGTATCGGGCGGCCAACTGGTCGAGCGTAACTACG
>Ga0137359_10002010_pt1 | contig 16273 bp, 13 predicted proteins | sample Mad1_40_16metaG_FD_108281 | JGI IMG/M metagenome (GOLD analysis project Ga0137359, IMG submission 108281) | Vadose zone soil microbial communities from Angelo Coast Range Reserve, California, USA - Mad1_40_16 metaG | ecosystem: Environmental > Terrestrial > Soil > Vadose zone | place: USA... | reverse complement strand
GCCCATACCCACAAAATCTTTGTAGAGAGTTCCCCACCAGTCGCGCGCTCGCGTCAGGGTGAAGTCAGGGAATACGCTTTCGCCGGGCCATACCATTCCGACAAAAACGGAGCCGTCAGAGTTCTTAACGAAAACATCGTTCTTGGTGCCGGAGTCGTACGGGAAGTAGCCGTGGCCTGGATCTTTTTTGATGTGCAGATCGGTAATGGTGACCAGGTGAAAGCCTTGTGAGTGCAGGTCGGCGACCATCTGCTCGAAGTGCGGGAAATACTCTCGGTTTATGGTAAACGGGGCATTCCCCTGCTGGTAGTCGATGTCCAGATAAAGGACGTCCGCTGGGATTTTCTTGTCTCGCAGCGTGCTGGCAATTTCGCGGACGCGGGCCTCGGGATAGTAGCTGTAGCGACTTTGCTGATAGCCAAGCGTCCAGAGCGGCGGCAGAGGTGTGCGGCCGACGAGCGCGGTGTATTCCTGGACGACCTTCTTAGGATCAGGGCCGGCGAAAAAATAATAGTTGAGCTCGCCGCCTTCCGCGCCGAAAGAAAAATAGTCCGGCGATTCTTTGCCAAAATCGAAGCTGGTGCGATAGGTGTTGTCGAAGAACACGCCATAGGCGGTGCCTTTGTTCAGGCCCATGAAAAAAGTGATCGTCTTGTACATAGGATCGGTGGACTCGCCCCAGCCGAAGACATCGGAGTTCCACATGGTGAAGGCGCGGTTGCGGCGATTCATCGGACCGGTCTTATCGCCCAGGCCGTAATAGTTTTCGTCGGCTGGCATTTTTTTCCAGACGCGGACGCGGGGCCCGTCGAACGCCATCGGGAGCGCCGGCTCGTCGGCCAGAAGCACATTGCCTGCTGCATTGGCAAAGCGAATGAGCAACGGGGATTTTTGCGCGATGACGGTGATATTTCCGACGGTCATCCTCAGCTCATTCTTCGTGTCTTCCACTTTCACCGCCGGGGGCTGGGGCGGTGCCACGACGGCCCAGGAGGAATCCTTCGGGAAATTGCCCAGAGGCGCGACGCGCACGCGGACAGTCGCGTCATTGAAGGCGGTAATGCGCACTTTGGCGCGTCCGGCGGTCAGCTCAACGCCATCTTTGAGTTTTTCGACTCGCTGCACTGCGCCGAGGTGCTGCCAGCCCTGCCCGTAGGCGCACATGGCGCAGGATGCGAATGCGAGCAAAGTTAATGCGAAGCGTCTTGCGAGGACGAGCATGAATTTCTCCCTGTCTTAATGATGTGCCGACGACCCGAATCTGAAGGGGACTTCAGCGTATACCAACTGTGTTGCCCTAAGCTGCCAACCACGCCTCGAATAGCGCGGAAGCCTTAGCGCCTTCGATACGGCGGCGTACTGCATCCATCACGCGGCACCGCAGAGTGGTATTGCCATAAAAACCGAGCCAGTAAGGAACGTGCAGTTCGAGAGGCTGTGGCGCGACTTCCAATTGCAGATCGCGCAGCTTGAAAAAGCCTTGCTGAAAAATGACGCGCAGAACCTTTTGGCGGAGTGCGGCCTCGGCGCAAGCCCGTAGCAGCGAAGGCGCGATGCGATTTCGCGTTTGGATGCTGACGAGATCGTTTGCGACGGGTACTCGCGGAAATGTGAAGAGATCGAGTGAACCGTTCACGGCGTCCATGGCGAAAAGGGTTGAATGCGCGGCACGGCCTATACGGTACTGCACGCGATAGAGCCAGTATGGGACGTAGACGTCAGCGATTCGCTGCAACGGGCCGCTGCGCATTCTCCAGTAAAAAGTGGAAAGCCCGCCGCGGGAAAACGCTCGCAGGGCTTCCTGCTGGGTGACGTTCGGCTTCAAAGTCTGGATGTACGTTGCGCCCATGGAATTTGCGGTGCCGCCGAACCCCTAGCGGAAGTAAATCCATAGGCCGATTACCGTGGCCAGGAGCAATAGGCTGAAAACGACGTTGACGCGGTGCTCCAAAGGAGTCTCGTGCGCAGGCTTACGCACTGGCGTGCCAACAGGAACGGCGTCCATCTTTTCGTCCACCGTGGCGAAGGTCAATCCAGCCAGGCGCTTGCGGTCGGGAGCGGGGGTCATCAGGCTGACCGCGATCAGCACGGCGGAACAGATCACGAACATGAAAATGGCGTAATGCAGGAAGTTCATGTCGATGAGCCAACGGACAGCCGGCGATTGGAAGTGGTTGCCGCCCGCGCGGTCCGCGAGTTCCAGGATGAAGCGAGTGGCGCCCAGGACAAAGCCTGTCAAAAGAGAGGTGATGGAACCGGCGCCGTTGAGCCTGGGCCAGAGGATTCCAAGAATGAAGCAAGCCGAGATCGGAGGACTGATATAGGCCTGCACGCTTTGCAGGTAGATGTACAACTGGCTGCTGATGTAGCCAATAAACGGAACCCAGAGGAGGCCGAGCAGAACCATCATGCCAGTGGCGACTCGGCCGAAATTGACGAGTTGTCGCTCCGAGGCTTGCGGACGAATCTTCTTGTAGAAATCGAGAGTGACGAGGGTGGACGCGGAATTGAAGACGGAACTCATGGCGCCCATCACGGCGGCAAGCAATGCGGCCATCACCAGGCCGACGAGACCGACGGGCAAAAGATTGAGGACGAGCGTGGGATAAGCAAAATCGGGCTTCTTGACCTGCTCGGGGAAAAGGGCGAAGGCGATGATGCCAGGCAGAACGAGCATGAAGACGGGAAGGATTTTCAGGAAGCCGGCGAAAATTGTTCCCGCTTTGGCGTGGCCCTCATCTCGCGCGGAGAGCACGCGCTGCACGATGACCTGGTCGGTACACCAATACCAGATGCCAAGGATCGGCGCGCCGAAAAAAATGCCGGTCCATGGAAAGCTTGGATCGGAGATAGGCTTGATCATGTGGAAGTAGTCTGGCGGCACCATCGTGCGCAGATGCGCCAGGCCACCGACACGCCCGAGGCCGATGATGGTGAGGGCGACGGCGCCGGTGATCAGAATCAGAGTTTGAACGGTATCGGTGTAAATGACGGCGGCCAACCCGCCGGCGACGGTGTAAATTCCGGTGGCGATGACCAGAACAACGGCGGTCTTCCATAACGACCAACCAGCTACGCGTTCAAGCACCACGCTGGCGGCATAGAGCTGCACGGAGATTTTGGTGAAGATGTAGGCGATGATGGAAATGCCGGCCAGATACACGGCGGACTGACGATTGAAGCGGCGCTCCAAAAATTCGGGCATGGTGAAAACATTGCTACGCAGGTAGAAAGGCACGAAAACCCAGCCGAGAACCAGCAAAATCAAACAGGCCAGCCATTCAAAATGGCCTACAGCCAGTCCGGAAGACGCACCCGTGCCGGATAGCCCGATGAAATGTTCGGTGGAGATATTGGAAACGAACAAGGATGCGCCGATGAAAAACCATCCGATATCGCGGCCCGCAAGAAAGTAATCTTCGGAAGTGCGTTCCTTCCGCGCGAAGTACATGCCGATGCCAAAAACGATGGCGAAATAGACCCCGATGATGACGAGGTCTATCGTTGCCAGGTTGCGGTGCGCGACCGCGACCTCAGACGCAAACAGCATCTATGCCTCCTAGGAAATGCTTCTTGCCTGCCGTGCCACAGCTTCACCTGCACCCTGAAGCGGGCGCGAGAAGCCGGGCTGCCCCTGCCACTGCGAGATCTTCTGGAAACTGACGCGCGCGAAGTCTATAACACTAAGAGTGCAGGCTCAATGGGTAGAGTGTAGACGTGCCAGGCAGTCCGCAGCAATCGGTTGCTGCACCACAATCGTTTAGGCCATCATTTCCCCTCATGCCGATCCTCGCTCTGCAGAACGTCACCAAGGACTATTTCAGCGATGGGCAGCCGGTGCGGGCGCTCAATGATTTGTCGCTGGAGGTTTCGCGCGGCGAATTTGTTGCCCTGGTGGGACGCAGCGGTTGCGGGAAGTCGACCTTGCTGAGCCTGGCCGGCGCGATGGACTTCCCCAGTTCGGGTACGGTGCTCGTGGATGGCGTGGCAACAACGACCTTGCAAGACGATGCACTGGCCCGGGTCAGACGCGAAAAAATCGGGTTTATCTTCCAGTCTTTTCAGCTAATTCACACACTCACTGTATTCGAAAATGTCGAGCTGCCGCTGCTGCTGGCGGGCAAGAAGAACGCTCGAGAGATCGCGCGGGAACGGCTTTCCTGGGTAGAACTGGACGAACTTGGCGCGCGCTATCCACATCAGCTTTCGGGCGGGCAGATGCAGCGTGTGGCGATTGCACGGGCGCTGGTGCAAAACCCGGCCATCCTGCTGGCGGACGAACCGACCGGCAACCTGGATACGTCGACCGGAAATTTAATCCTTGGACTGCTGCAGCGCCTCACGCGCCAGCAAAATACCGCAACCATAATGGCCACGCACAGCGCGGAAGCGGCGGCGCTCGCGGACGTTGTAGTGAGGCTGCGGGACGGGGAAATCGCGGAAATGAAGCGGCGCTAGCGATGTCACGACTGCTTATTTTCTATCGCTTGATTGTTCGCCCGCTATTCCGCGAGCCGGTGCGCACTTCGTTGACGCTTTTGGCGATCGCGCTGGGCGTTGCCGTGGTGCTGGCCATCGACCTGGCAGGTACGGCGGCGGCAGGGTCGTTCCGATCGTCGATGGAAACGCTTGCGGGAGACCACGATCTGGAAATCGTAACCGCGGGCGGCATTCCAGAAAATGTGGTGGGAACGCTGGAAGCTTTGCCCTATCCGCTGCGGATTACGCCGCGGATCGAGGACTATGCGATCGGCGCGGAGAGGAAGCAAACGGTTCCGTTGGTTGGAGTGGATCTTGTGGCCGAAGCTGCGCGCGGCAAGGGTTCTCTCGGTTTGGCAGCCGCTGGCAGCGTATGGAAATATCTATCCGCGAAGGACAGCGTCTGGGTCGGCGAGAGCTTCGGATTGAAAAGTGGCGACAAAATTTCGCTACTCATCAACGATCAGATTGCGACGTACATCGTGCGAGGCGTTTTTCCGGATTCCAATGGCGGAGCTTCCGCCATCGTAATGGACATTTCCGCCGCCCAATATGCCCTCAAACGCATCGGCCGCGTCGATCGGATTTTGGTCCGAGTGCCGCAATATCCGAATCTGGAAGAATGGCAGCGACGCCTTGAGCAAGCACTGCCGCCAGGAATGCAGGTGCGCGCGGCAGGCGCAGGAACCAACGAGAATCGCCGTATGCTGGCAGCGTTTCGTTGGAACCTGAGGCTGCTGAGTTATATCGCGTTAATTGTCGGCGCGTTTTTGATTTACAACACAATTTCCGTTTCCGTGGTGCGGCGGCGCGCCGAAATTGGAATCGTTCGCGCACTGGGCGCCAGTCGCGGGTTGGTTTTGGGGGCGTTCGTTGGAGAAGCGGCGTGCTTCGGCTTCCTCGGCGCTTTGATCGGCATCCCGTTAGGCCGACTGATGGCCGACGGGGCAGTGCGACTGATGGGCGCCACCGTGCAAGCGCTGTACGTTACCAGCCGGCCCGGGGTGATCGCGTTGACCACGGTTCCCGTCTTGTTGGCGGTGCTCGTCGGCGTCGGAGTCGCGGTAGCTTCGGCGTATTCTCCCGCGCGCGAAGCTTCTTTCGTTTCGCCGATCGAGGCGATGGCGCACGGGCGGCGGGAGCATGCGACGCGCGTGAATAAAAGGCGCGACGTATGGATTGCGGTCGCGCTGGCATTGGCGGCAGCAGCGGCGACGCGGGCTCCCGCAGTTGGCGGCAAGCCACTGTTCGGTTATTTCGCGGCACTCCTGCTGATTTGCGCGTCGGCGTTTGCGATACCGGCGTTGGTCGACGCAATCGCCGCTACTGCTGGTGCGGCGCTAAAGAGGGTTGTCGGTATTGAGGCTTTGCTTGCGTCGCGGAGCGTTTCGTCTTCGCTGCGGCGCACGTCCGTGCTGGTGGGCGCGCTTTCCACGGCGATTGCCATGATGACCGCGGTGGGCATCATGGTCGGCAGCTTTCGCGAGACGGTTTTGCTTTGGATGGGCGACCAGCTCCCCGCGGACCTGTACCTGCGCCCCGCGGGAAATCCCGCTGCCGACCGGCATCCGACGATTTCCATCGAGCTTACGGAAAAAATCGCGCGACTGCCGGGCGTCGCGGCAATCGACCGGCTCCGCGAATACGAGATCAGCTACGAAGGCATGCCCGCGGGGCTGGGATCCGTCGAGCTGAATATCCTGCGCTCGTATCACAATGCGGACTTCCTGTCCGGACGCAAGACCAATGAGGTTTTGGCGGAGTTGCGCGACTCCGACGCAGTTCTGGTGAGCGAACCATTTGCGAATAAGCATCGCTTGCGCGCAGGCGACCCCATCACGCTGTCTCTTGGCGAGAGCCGGGCCTCCTTTCGGGTCGTCGATGTTTACTATGACTATTCCAGCGAGCGCGGCAGCATCCTGATGGACCGCAACGTCATGCTGCGCTATTTGCAGGATCCCGCTGCTTCCAATTTGGCGGTTTATGCTGCGCCCGATGCGCGCGTTGAAGATGTTCGCGCGGAAATCGAACGGGCAGCCGCCGGGCATCGCGTCCTGATGTTCACCAATCGCGACCTGCGCGGCGAGGCGCTGCGTATCTTTGACCGTACGTTTGCGATTACCTATGCCCTGGAGGCGATTGCGGTGCTCATTGCGGTGATGGGTGTTGCCGGCGCGCTGCTGGCCCTGGTGATCGATCGACGCCGCGAGTTGGGCCTGCTTCGTTTTCTTGGCGCTGCGAGCGGTCAAATTCGCAAACTCATCGTCATTGAGGCAGGACTAATCGGCTTGCTCGCCAATTTTGCCGGTATCGTGCTGGGCTTCGCGCTTTCTCTCATTCTTATTTATGTCATCAACAAACAGTCGTTCGGCTGGACGATTCGCTTTCATTGGCCGGTGGCGGTTCTTCTGGGAGCGCTGACGATGGTGTATGTGGCGACGGTTTTAGCGGGCTTGTACCCCGCACGCGTTGCCGTGCGACTGAATCCTGTCGAGGTCGTCCATGAAGAGTAGATGGACGTGTCTTGTGGCGCTGCTCTTGCTTGCCACCGCGGCAACGGCGCAATACAGGGTTGCTCTTCCCGGTTATCGTTACAAATTTCCTCGGGATCATTTTAATCATCCGGATTTTCAGACGGAGTGGTGGTATTACACCGGCAACGTCAAGTCACCGGACGGGCGTCGTTTTGGATTTGAGTTGACGTTCTTTCGGTTGGGTGTCGATCGTGATGTGAATGCAACCGGCGCGTGGGAGGTGCACGACCTGTATCTCGCGCACCTTGCGCTAAGCGATTTAGATGGCGGCAATTTTCTCCATACGGAACGCGCCAACCGCGCGGGCCCGGGCATTGCCGGTGTAAGCGAGATAGAGCGTCGAGTGTGGAACGGAAATTGGCAAGCGGCTTGGCGCGGTGACGAGCAAGTATTGCAAGCTATTGACGACCGCTTCGCACTTCACTTCACCCTGCGATCCGCGAAGCCACCGGTAATCCACGGAGAGAACGGTGTCAGCCAAAAGGCGGAAGGGGCGGGACGCGCGTCTCATTACATTTCGCTTACCCGGCTAGATACTGGGGGTGAAATCGATCTGGGCGGCACAAAGTTTCAAGTTGCGGGCACGTCGTGGATGGATCACGAATTCTTCACTCATCAACTGGAGGCCGAGCAGGTGGGGTGGGACTGGCTGAGCGTTCAACTCCAGGACAACACCGAGCTGATGCTGTTCCACATTCGACGCAAGGATGGTGCGATCGATTCGTTCTCTGCGGGAACGTTTGTGGATGCGCGCGGCAACAGCATGCATCTGCGCAAAGACGAATTCACGCTGGAACCGGCGGGACCTGCATGGACCAACCCTACGACGGGCGCGGCGTATCCGCTACGCTGGAAAATATCCGTCCCAAAACTGGGAATTGCGCTGGAAAGCTCGACCTCGCTGCCTTCGCAGGAGTTAGCATCCCCGGCGGGATTGGTACCAGCCCATTGGGAGGGCGCCGTAACCTTCACCGGCAGCAAAGGAGGGCTGCCAATCAGCAGTGTCGGATATTTGGAGATGACGGGATACGATCATCCCTTAGGAGTACTGCGGCAAAAATAATAGAAAGCCGGAGCGAGAGTGCGCCCCGGCTCATAAAAAAACCGATCTATTCGATTAATGCTGCCCGGCGCTGCGGATTTTTTCGCGGGTCGTGGTTTCTTCGGCGCCGTACGTGCGCGAAAAATCGTCTACTTGGCGTTCCGCCTCATCCTTGGCCATACCATAGCGTTCCTGAATCTTGCCAACGAGTTGATCGCGCTTCCCGCTAATCACCTGGAGATCATCGTCGGTCAACTTACCCCACTTCGCCTTAATCTTTCCGACCGCCTGCTTCCACTTGCCTTCGATTTGGTCCCAGTTCATGGAAACCTCCTGTTCAATTCTTCCGGAAAGTAGGGAAACACGAAGACGGTAGTGGGGGAATACGGCGGAGGATGGACGACGCCCTACGAAGGGGCAGGTGGCGCGGGATACAGTGGTCTACCGAGATGGGTCAAGCTTCAATGATGTTATTGCGAACGGCGTAGCGCACCAATTCGCTGACCGAGTGACAATCCAGCCGCCGCATGATGTTGGCGCGGTGCGTTTCCGCCGTCTTAACGCTCAAACCCAATTGCACAGCCACTTCCTTGCTGCTTTTGCCTTCGGCAAGCAGTTGCACAATCTCCCTTTGACGGGGAGTGAGCCGCGTTTTCGGAGACTCCCTTTGCGGCTTCTCCTTTTTGGGTCCTTGGTCCAAGTAGCCATCCAGGACCATCTGCGCTACCTTGGCGGTGAAAAATGTCTTATTGCTTCGCACAGCATTTACCGCTGTCACGAGGTCGCGGCTGGCATCGGTTTTGAGCACATAGCCGCGTGCGCCCGCATCCAGCACATCGCGAATGAGAGGATCCGATTCGTGCATGGTTAGGATTAGAATCTTTGCCCGCGAATCGTTTTTTAGCATCTGACGCGTCGCTTCCAAGCCATTTAGCGACGGCATTCCAAGGTCGAGCACCGTTACGTCGGGATGCAACTCCTTGGCCTTCTCCACGGCTTCACGCCCGTCGCTGGCCTCCCCGGCCACTTGCCACCCTGGTTGGGCTTCGAGAAGCGAACGCAAACCCTTGCGCACGATTTCGTGATCATCAGCCACTAGCAGACGAAGAGCTTCCATTTGATGTTCCTCCCAAAGGGCGCTTGCGGAATCCTGAATTCTGCGTGCCTGTCGGCTTGTACTCTATTGTGTCTTTTCTTGCGCGCACACGTACAATGCGCGCTTACAGGGAAGCATTCATCCCACCATTCCCAGGGTGAATAATGCGTTCAGCTAAGTGACTGCAGGGTAGTGGTTTATAAAACGATTAAGTTTTAGTACCAGGGATGTATCGTGTATGCGGCGCTGAAGTTTTTACATTTCCTCACTCCGAAGCATGCAGTCTTTACGGCATCCCTTACGGTTCAGCCGCACGTCAACCTGGGGGTATTCGCACTACACGATGGTTTGCGAACCGCTAGGGTCTAGGCCGTATGGAGTGCGTTTTCGCTCTTTGTAAAGCTGATTGAAGAATCGTGGCCCCCACGAGTAACAAGGGTCCATTCCACAGCCCGATTCCAAAATTGGGCACATCCAACCGCAAAAACGTACAGGAGGGAGTACATGCTGCGCTGGGCACTCGGATTTTTTATCGTCGCGCTGATCGCTGCGTTGCTGGGCTTTACCGGAATTTCGGTGGCTGCAGCCGGCATCGCCAAGATCCTGTTTTATTTGTTTTTGATTCTGTTCCTGGTCACCTTGATGGGCCACCTGCTGCGCAGATCCTGAGGCGTGGCTGAAAGTTATGAGACTCATTGGCATCGCATTAATTGTTATCGGCATTCTCGCGCTCGCGTATCAGGGCATTACGTACACGACGCACAAGAAAGTCCTGGATATCGGACCCATTCAAGCCACCAAGGAAGAGCACAACACAATTCCGATACCCCCGATTCTCGGAGCGTTGGCATTGATAGGCGGGGTGGTGATTCTTGCATCGGACCGCCGTGCTCCGTGAAGCGCAAGATGTCCTGGTCATCGGTTGTAAGGAGGCAGTTTTGATGAAAAATAAGCGATTTACAGTGCTAGCAGCCGGATTGATGGCACTGATCTTTCTGTCGTGGTCGGCGATTGGGTCAGCGAAGGACAAAGACGAAAAAGAAGTCGACCGTATACAAAATGCCGGAACGGTTCTCAAAGAGATTCTCGATATCCCGGACGACATTCCGCGGGACTTGCTCGACAAAGCACGCTGCGTAATGGTGTTCCCCTCGGTTGTTAAGGCCGCCTTCGTTGTGGGTGGCAGCTATGGACGCGGGGTGATGGTTTGCCGCACGGGCAAAGACTTCACGGGCCCGTGGGGCGCGCCGGCGATGATGGCTCTAGAAGGCGGGAGTGTGGGCTTCCAAATCGGTGGCCAGGCAACCGACTTTGTTATTCTGGTGATGGATTCCCGCGGGGCAAATAGCCTGCTTCACAGCAAAGTGAAGCTTGGCGCTGATGCCTCCATTGCAGCCGGTCCCAAAGGCCGCGATGCGCAAGCAGCCACGGACGTAACGTTCCGCTCCGAAATGTTGAGCTACTCTCGTGCGCGCGGCGTCTTCGCCGGCGTTTCGCTGGAAGGATCCTCAGTGCACCCCGATGACGACGCGAACCGGCGACTATACGGTCGAGATGTAAACGCGGACAAGATCATTACCGAATCCAAAGTTCAAGCCCCTCCGGAGGCGCGTGATCTGATCGCCGTTTTACAAAAGGCGACCCCGCATTTGAAGCAGTAACCCCCGGAGCATTCTCATAGCAAAGGGCGGAGTGCGAGCTCCGCCCTTTCTTTTGCCTAAGGCACTTCTTTCGCTGACGCTGAAATCGATCCGTGCGCTAATCCGTTTGCTGCAGCCCAAGTTGCTCGGCGGCCGCAACAGGCCTCTCGAGATTTCCCGACAGGGTCTGCCAACCGCGGCGCGAAAGACTCCAGTAAATCAGATAACCCGCTACAGCGGCGCAAGCCAATAAGACGACGCCAGCGAGCCATGCTTGCAGCACTAACTCGCCTATGCCAAACATAGCGCAGTAAACCAAGGTGCAGCCCATCACCCAGTCAAACGTGTTGGCAGCGAAATCACGAACAGGAGTAATTTCCGGCGCGAGTGCGGCGATTCGCTTCCAGCCGTGAATTGTTGGCTGCACGCGCCTGTAAAATTTCGTCAAACGTTCATCGGTTTCCGGCTGTGTCAGCAGCGTGGTCGTCAGCCAAACCACCGTAGTGACAACGACGGTAATCATGGTGCTCTTAGCGAATACCACCGAGCTATTCCCCAAGAAATGCACCCACTGAAGCGACATGGACACGATGAACGCCGCAATCATCGAAGAGATTTCGCTCCACGCATTGATCCGCCACCAGTACCAGCGCAGCAGCAACACTCCGCCCGTTCCGGCGCCCATGCCGAGCAAAAGCTGCCAGGCAGATTGAATGGAGCTGATGTGCGCGGCGGTGTAGCCGCTCAAAATCACCAGAAACACGATAAATAGTTTGCTGGCCAAGACGTAATGCTTTTCGCTGCCTCTACGCACCACAAAGCGGCGATAGAAATCATTGATGAGATAGGATGTGCCCCAATTGAGTTGGGTGCCGACGGTGGACATAAATGCCGCAAGAAATGCCGCGACCATGAGGCCGCGCAATGCCGGCGGGAGGAAGTCTCTCAGCACCATCACGTAGCCCTTTTCCGGATCGGCGGCAAACTCGGCGCTGGGGTGTAATCCTCCAATCGGTGAGTAGACAGCAACCGCGACGAGGCCGGTGACAATCCACGGCCAGGAACGCATCGCGTAATGCGCGATGTTGAACCATAGCGTGGCGCCCAGCGAATTTTTCTCGTCTTTCGCGCTGAACATCCGCTGCGCGACGTAGCCGCCGCCGCCGGGCTCCGCACCCGGATACCAGCTCGCCCACCACTGCATCGCGAGATACAAAACAAAGGTCAATACGGGCAGAGTCCAAATCGCATCGGTGGTCCAGCCCAAATGAAAGGAGGGAAAGAAAGAGAGCGCCGAACCTGTGGGCTGGCCGGCTTGCCGCACGGCGTCATTGACGTGCGACAACTGAATCTTCAGCAGCGTCATTCCGCCGATCTTCGTGACCGCCACCCAGGCGAGCACGATGATCATCGACATCTTCAGGATGAATTGGAACAAATCGGTGACCAGAACACCCCAGAGCCCGCCGATGAACGTGTATATGCCGGTAAATGGAACCAGGATCAGCACGCAAATCAAAAGTGCCGTATGCGCCGGATCTCCGAGCGTGTAATGCATCAGCGCATGACCGCCGATGGCCACTTCCAGCACCCGGCCTTGTGCGATGGCATCGCCAAGCAGCACGGTGGTGATGCTGATCATTGCTTTGATCACCCAGCCGAGAATCAGGCAATTCATCAGGCCGCCCAGATACAGCGCGCGAAAACCGCGCAGAAAAGCGGCTGGCTTGCCGCCGTACCGCAACTCCACGAACTCTACGTCCGTCAGGATTTCCGCGCGGCGCCAATAACGCGCGAAGAAAAACACGGTCATCATCCCGGAAAGGCACTGCGACCACCACAGCCAGTTCCCCGAGATTCCATTCTTCGCGACCAGCCCTGTGACGAGCAATGGCGTGTCCGCCGCAAACGTGGTGGCCACCATCGACGTGCCCGCCAACCACCACGACACATTTCTTCCTGAAACGAAAAATTCCTCGGTGCTGCCGGACGAGCGCCGGCGGTAGTACAAGCTAATCATCAAATTCAACGCCAGATAGACTGCAATGACGATCCAATCGGTTGCAGTAAGCGCCATGTTCAGGAGTCTCCTCCACGCCCAGTGCTTCGGCGTGTGAACTACAGATTCATCTCCGTTGCTTTGCCCTGGCCTCGCACACTTTCTACTCGCCGATTAATGAGAGTATCCCCAAACTGTGGACTACCTTGCGGCTGCTTGTGTGCCATGAGCAAAATGCTGCAGGCCTATTTGATTTCGGCCTTCCTCGACCAAGTAAAACCTATCCGCCTCTATATCGCTAAAGCCTTGCGTCTGGCCGCTCGGCCACCTTACTTCAACACGTTCAGCGCGTGTAGCCTTGCCGATGCCGAAGTGGGCGCGCAGATCGCTCTGCGAAAGGTAGCTGCCCCCGCCGGCAATTTCCCGGATTTGCGCGATACTTCCAGTCACCACGCGTATGCGTGCCCCCATCGCATCGCGATTACTTTTGTTGCCAACCAGCTTGAAGTTGAGAAAGTGATTGCCGTCGCCGCCGCTGTTGTGCAGCAGCAACGGCGCGTCTCCGTTGTTTGCCACGACTACATCCACATGGCCGGCGTTATTGAAGTCCGCGAATGCTACACCACGGCCCACATAAGGCGTTTGGAATCCGGGGCCTGCCGATTTCGTCCTCTCGACGAATTTGCCCTTACCCTCGTTGTGAAATAAAGAATTGAATTGCTTGAAGTGAACATCCGGCGTTGCCTCTTCTACTTCTGGATAGACATGTCCATTCGCGATGAATAAATCCAGCCAAGCATCGTTATCGTAGTCGAAGAAGCCCCCGCCGAAGCTAAGCACTCCGCGGGTAGGTCCGGTAATTCCCGCCCGATCGCTGACCTCATCAAACGAGCCCTTTCCATCGTTGTGCCAAAGATGATCCGAGTTGTTCTGGAAGTCCGTGATGAACAGATCCAGCCAGCCGTCGTTGTCGTAGTCCCCAAGCGAGATGCACATGGCCGCCATGGCATTGCCTCGCGCATCCAGGGCCATACCAGTTTGCAGGCCTATCTCATCGAAGGTTCCGTTGTGCTCGTTGTGGTAGAGATACGCGTCAACGCCGTCATTAGCTACGAACAGGTCTGGCCAACCATCATTGTCGTAGTCCGCGGCTCCCACTGCTAGATTCTTCCCGTGCGGCTGGTAAATTCCGGCTGCCCTGGTTACGTTGGTGAAGGTTCCGTCGCCATTGTTGTGATAAAGAATTGCGGGTGTGCCTTTGTATGCGTTCGGAGGGCAACTCGTCTTTACGCCGCTAACGACGCAATAGCGAGGGGCATCCGAACCTAGAGCGACATAGCTGCCCACATAAAGGTCCAGGCGGCCATCGCGGTCGTAATCGAAGAACGTAGCGCCGGAATGAAATGGCGCACCAAATTCCGTCCCGGCTACTCCGGCCTTATCCGTGACGTCTGTAAATGTGCCATTCCCGTTGTTGTGGTACAGGACGTTGCGGCCGTACTGGGTGACGTAGAGATCCGGGAAGCCATCATTGTCATAGTCTCCCCACACGCAGCCCAGGCCATATCCCGTCCCAGGAACACCAGCGGTTTGCGTGACGTCTCGAAAAGTGCCATCGCCATTATTTCGATAAAGCGCGTTGCGCACCGCGATCCCGCGATTGTAAAGATCACGGCCGTTCACGAAATAAATGTCCGGGTATCCGTCACCATTGAAATCCGAGACGCACACGCCAGGACCGAATAGTTCCCGGTTAATGGGAATGCCATCGTTGCCCCGAAAATGGACAAAGTTGATTCCGGCGGCTGCCGTTGCGTTCGTGAACTGTATGGGATTGGGCGCGGATTGCCCGTCAGGATTTTTTTGCGAACCGGATCCCCCGAAAGTCGCGGCCAGCAAGAATCCCGGCACGGCAAAACTCAGCACGAGCAAGATTGTTTGGCCTCTAAATCTAGACGCAAATCGAAAGTCATCACGCTGAAGTATCTGCCTGATCTCGATTGGCTTCCAGGTTCCTACGTGCCGTATTTTCGCGGATCGCCACCCCATTACTTCGGCGGCCCCGGGTGTTCATCGGAACTGGTTGGCCTGGGAGCATTGGCCGCTTTCTGGCTCTCAAGTTTCTCGGACGTCTCGCGCTGCAGTGCAGCTTCCCTCTTGGCATCTTCCTTGCGGCCTGCCCGGCTGTACGCCATCGCCAACTGATAATGCCCCGCGGGATTTCCAGGCTGTACCTTCACGTACGTCTCGAGCGGCGGTATCGCGTCGACAGGTTTTCCCTCAGCAATAAACGCGATACCCAGACCGAGCGAGGCATCCGTCAATCCCGCGTCGAGCTTGGTCACCTCGATAAAATGCTCAATTGCATCGTTCCATTGGCTTTCCTGCAGTGCCAGTTCTCCCAAGACGTACTCCGCTCCTGCATTACGCGGGTCGACTTCCAGTTCTTTCTGGAACTGTTCCTTGGCCCTGGCGCCTGCATCCGCGGACGGATTCGGTCGCGATAACAACAAGCGGCCCAAACGGAAATGAATTCCGGGCAAACTCGGATTCTTGTCCAGAATCGACTGATATTCCTTTTCCGCATCGTCCCACTTGCCTTGCAGCTCGAGAGCCTCGGCATTCATCTCATGGGCTTGATAAGAATCTGGCGCGGTATTTGCCAATTCCATGGACGCGCGAGTGGCAAGGTCCGAGTAAGCGTGAGTCGTAATGTAAAGGACTTCGGGATCGTGCGGAAATTCCCGATTGAGCATCTGAAGGGCTTCGACAGCAACATCGGCTTGCTCGCGGTTGATTGCGCAGCGCACCGTGGCCACGCCAGCCTTCAGCTTGGGTTCCTTATCTGCGAGATGCGGGGTGCTCTTTCGCAAAAGTTGCAGAGCTTCCTTGCATTTCCCGTGCTCGGCGAGGAGAAGACTCTGTCTTGCAGCTGCCAACGGATCAGTTGCAGCTGCTTTCGGTGGGACCTGTGCCACGACCGGCCTGATTGCCATCAGCACAAACAGAATGAATGAAATTGGGCGGTTCATAAAATCAAAATGGGGCAGGCGGGGGTGGTCGCCTGCCCCATTATACGTACTCCGTGCTTAGTAGTAGAGCTTCAGAGCAAACTGGATGTTTCTCGCAGGTTGCGAAGTCTGAATCACTCCGGTGTTGGAAGAATTCACCGTCGTGTTGGGTACCGCGAGGTTGACCCGGTTAAACGCATTCAGGAAGTCAGAGCGGAATTGCAGCTTGAATCGCTCTGTTAGCTGGAAGTTTTTCTGTAGGCTGAGATCCCAGTTGTAATATCCCGGTCCGCGCAACCCGCCGAGCTGCGGCGCACAAGTACCGAAAGTGGTCGTCGGGTCGGAATAGTTGTTGGGGTCAAACCACTGGAAGCCACCACCTTGGGTTGCGGTAGCGTTGCGCCGGCCAAATACGGTATTGGTTCCGTTGCAATTGGGACGCAAGCCGCGCGAACCCGTTCCCGTGGGATCG
>Ga0137359_10002008_pt1 | contig 16276 bp, 14 predicted proteins | sample Mad1_40_16metaG_FD_108281 | JGI IMG/M metagenome (GOLD analysis project Ga0137359, IMG submission 108281) | Vadose zone soil microbial communities from Angelo Coast Range Reserve, California, USA - Mad1_40_16 metaG | ecosystem: Environmental > Terrestrial > Soil > Vadose zone | place: USA... | reverse complement strand
CTTGGCAAACAGACACAGCCCATCGCCGCTCCACCACAGGATCTTCACCCGATCACCGCCTTTGCCACGAAAGACAAACAGCTGCCCGGAGAAAGGATCCTCGGCGAGCTGTGTCTGCACCAGGGCTGCCAGTCCATCGAAGCCCTTGCGCATGTCGGTGGCTCCCGCGGCGAGCCACACCTTTACCCCCGCAGGCAGTGCGATCACCGCTGCACCAGTAGATCGATCACTCGTGAGAGCGCCGCGGTGTTCACCCGGCCGTGCAGCACAATGCTGTGACCGTTAGCGAGCTTAATCTCGATGAGCCTGGAAGCTCGCTCGGCCCGACCGCTGTCTCTCGGTGCGGCTGCTCGAGCTCGCTCCGTCGGCAGCACCGTCGGCGTGCTGACCTTCACCGGCAGCATCTGCGGACTGTCTTGCGCAGCCTTCGGGTCCAGCAGTCCACGCCGGTACAGCTGCCGCCAGGCGAACACTTGGTTGGGGTTGACGTTGTGCCGCTGAGCTACCGTCGCAACCGAAGCCCCGCGCACATGCGTCTCCCGGACGATGCGCACCTTCTCTTCGATCGTATGCTGACGGCGAGGCCCGGTACGCCGCCCCAGCGAATCGGTCTCAACGCTCTCTGCTGCGCAGGTGTCCACCTAATCCCTAAGTGGACACCTACGATGTGCCCACTTAGCACATCATCGGCATCGCGAACTCGCAGGACTATGCGGCCAAGGCCGGACGGTTACGTTGAACCCTCTCTTTGCGAACATGAACTATCCACGAAAGCGGTTTGACACCAGTTCGCATTAGAGTGTGCGATTGCGGTGTCCTGGTTGAAGCACCAGGCGCTTCCCGCCCTTCGCTGGTGAAGGAGGCCTCGGTCCCGACCGATCGACCGACCGACCGACCGACCGACCAAGCCACTAGTTCGCCGCATCGCGGTGACCGCAACCCCCTTAGTATGCCGTGCCCTCCCGTCTTGGGGACGCCATCACACCAGCGTCACGCCCTCGTTTGCAAACGGCAGCTTTCGCAGCGTCTTTCCGGTGAGCACTGCCAGGGCATTGGCCACGGCTGGGCCGATGGGCGGCGTACCGGGTTCGCCCACACCGCTGGGATGGTTGGTTGACGGCATGATGTGTACTTCCACCTTCGGCATCTGCGTCATGCGCAGCACCGGATGGTCGTGGAAATTGGATTGCTGTACGTGGCCGTTCTTGAGTGTGATGGTGCCGCTGGTGATGGCCGACAGGCCATAGGCAATGGCCGATTCCATCTGCATGGCGACGATGTCCGGATTGACAGCGATGCCGCAGTCCACTGCGCACACGACGCGATCCACATGAAAACCCTTGCCGCGTTTCGAGATGTTGACGATCTCGGCCACAATGGTGCCGAAGCTCTCATGCAGCGCGACGCCACGCGCAGCACCGGCGGCTACCGGACTGCCCCAGCCGGCTTTTTCCGCCGCGAGATTTAGCACGGCCAGATGACGCGGCTGCTTTTCCAGCAGGTTACGGCGAAGCGTGACCGGATCCTGCTTCGTGGCACGTGCAATATCGTCGAGGAAGCATTCCACCGCATACGCGGTATGCGTGGATCCGACCGACCGCCACCACTGAATGGGAACGCCGTTTGTCGTCGTATGCAGCTCCACCTGCAGGTTGTCGATGCCGTAGGGCATGTTGGCCGCGCCTTCGACGGAGGTCGGATCCACGGGGGCGCCGGAATCCAGTGGTGAGCCGGCAATGATCGACTGGCCCACGATGCGTTGCTGCCAGCTGGTGATTCGGCCGGATTCGTCGAGTCCTGCCTTCAGCGAGTGGTAGTACGCAGGCCGGTAGTACCCGGCGCGGATGTCGTCCTCGCGTGACCAGACCAGCTTGACCGGTTTGCCGCTGCCCTCGGCCTTTGCGATAGCGACGGCATCCAGCAGGTAGTCCGCATTCGGATTGGCGCGGCGACCGAAGCTGCCACCCGCGAACAGCGTGTTGATCTTGATCTGTTCGGGCTTCAGCCCCAGGAACTTGGAGATCGTGAGCTGATCCGGTGTGTGTGACTGCTCGCCGTTCCAGATCTCGCAGCCCTGGGCGCTCAACTTCGCCACGCAGTTCAGCGGTTCCATGGACGCATGCGACAAGTACGGGAATTCGTATGCGGCTTCAACATGCCTCGCCGCCGATGCGTAGGCCCTGGCCGCATCACCAACTCTCTTTGCTTCCAGCCCTGGCTTCTGCGCCAGCGCCTTGTACTGCGCGAATATGGCATCCGATCCCATCACGAACGCGCTGGACTCATCCCACTCCACCTTCACCGCTTCACGCGCTTTCTTAGCGGTGTAGAAATCCCTGGCCACCACGGCCACACCTTCGCGCGCCGGAGTCTGGAAATGCAGCACCTGAATCACGCCAGGCATAGCTTTCGCGGCAGCGCCATCGAAACTCTTGACCTTGCCGCCGAAACGCGGCGGATAGACCACTGCGACAACCAGCATGTCTGGCAGCTGGACGTCCTGCGTAAATTGCGCAGTGCCATTGGATTTGGCGCGACTGTCGACGCGGGTCACCAGAGAGCCGATCAGCCGGAAATCCTTCGGATCCTTTACCTTAACGTCCGTCGGTGCGGCAAGCTTGCTGGCCGCAGCCACCAGTTCACCGAATCTGGCGGATTCTCTCTTGCCCGCGTGACTCACCACGCCCTGCGATATCGTGATTTCGCCGGCGGGAACCGACCACTGCTGTGCAGCCGCGGCCACCAGCAGCGCACGCGCCGTGGCACCGGCCTTGCGCATCGGATCCCAGAATGCGGCGATGGTGGTGCTGCCACCCGTGTTCTGCATCGCGCCGCCGAAAGCGGGATTGCCGAACAGCTTCACGTCGGCCGGTGCGCCTTCGACGCGCACCAGATTCCAGTCCGCATCCAGTTCCTCGGCCACCAGTGTGGCAAGACCCGTGTAAGCGCCCTGACCAATTTCGGAGTTGGGCGAAATGACGGTCACGGTGTTGTCTGCGCCGATACGCAGGAAGTGGCTCGGGGTCAGGGGCTTTGCCGGGGCGCTGCTGCCCTTGTCGGTGCAGGCCTGCAGCAACGGCCCGAAGCTGAGTATGGCAAGGGTGAGGCTGCCACCCTTGAGCACATCGCGACGCGTGGCGTCCTGCAGTTGTGCGGCGTGAACAATCTGCGTGGTCGAGGTCGCAATCAGGGTTTTCATGGCGGGGTTGATCCTGTCATAACGGTGCGCGGGTCAGGCGAGGGCGCCAGCGGCGCGGTGAATGGCGGCGCGAATGCGCTGATAGGTGCCACAGCGGCAGATGTTGCCGGACATCGCGGCATCGATATCCGCATCCGATGGCGTGCGATTCTGCTGCAGCAGGGCCGTGGCGCTCATGATCTGCCCGGACTGGCAGTATCCGCACTGCGGAACGTTTTCGGCGATCCAGGCCTCCTGTACGGCCTTGCCGATCGGCTCGACGGCGACATTCTCGATAGTGGAAATCTTCTTGCCGACCGCCGCGGATACCGGCAGAACGCAGCTGCGCGTGGCCTGGCCATCGATGTGGACGGTGCAGGCACCGCACTGGGCTATGCCACAGCCGAACTTCGTGCCCGTGAGATGAAGGCGGTCACGCAGCACCCACAATAGGGGCGTGTCGTCGGTGGCGTCGGTGGACACCTGTCTGCCGTTGATGTCGAGCATTATCATGCGGGGCGCTCCGTAACGCGAAAAGCCAAGGGTGACGCGCGAAATTTTACGATGATGTAGCTTGGCTGAGTCACTACCGGAGCTGGACCTGTTGCAAATCGCGCTCGACTGGTGCGGTGACGGCTTGCGTGCGGCGTTGGCCGCCATGGTTTCGGCCCGGGTTTCGGCGCCGCGCGCCGCGGGCAGTCAACTGGTCTGCAATGAACAGGGGCATTCCGCGGGTTCGGTGTCGCGTGGTTGCGTGGAAGTTGCGGTCATCGAGGCCGCCGGTGAAGTCATGCGCAGTGGCGCGCCGGCGCTGCTGAAATACGGCCTGAGCGACGAGCGGGCCTTTGCGGTCGGGCTGGCCTGTGGGGGGCGCATTCGAGTCTGCGTCGAGAGCCTTGCCCGATCGATGCCGCAAGGCATGGCACAGGCGCTGGATGCGGCGCAGCGCGAGTCGCGGGCGGTCGCTCTGTTCACTCCGCTTGATGGGAGCACGCACCGTCTGCTGGACGCTGCAGGACTCGAACAGCTGGCGATGACGGATCCGGTGCTCGCCAACGCCGGGTGCGTTTCGCTGCGTACCGATCGGGCACAGGTTGTGCCGTACATGGGCCGCGACGTGCTGGTGACGCCCCGCAATCCGCCATTGCGGTTGATCGTGATTGAAGCGGTACATATCAGCGAGTCGCTGTGCCTCATGGCGAAGGCTGCCGGCTATGCCGTCACGGTGGTGGATCCGCACGCGGCATTCCTGCGCAGCGAGCGCTTTCCGGGAGTAGCGCTGGGCAACGAGCCGACGCGCCAGAGCCGCACCTAACGCGCCCGTGCCACCGATGATCGCAATGCTTGTCAACTCATACTCCCGCTACCTGGCTAGGCGCTCATCTGCGCCAGGAGCAGCGCGCCATCGGTGGCTTCGTTATACATGTGTTGTCTCCCGAACAATTCGTCACTGACCCGCATTGGATTGAGCGTTATTCTGTAGTCGATAGGCTGCCGCGGCAGCGTTGGTTACATACGCGCGGATCGCCTCGACATTTGCCTCCGCAATGGCGGATCCAAAATTCGGCATACCGTTCTGCTCTAGTGCGCCTTTCCTCACCACCGCCTGGAAGGCCTCGGCGCTCTGGATCAGTGGCGAACGCTTGAGGTCCGGCACGACTCGTCGACTGGAGGTGCCGATGCCGTGACAGCTTTCGCAATAGCTACCATACAGCTGCCCTCCGCGTTGAATCATTTCGCTGCTGGCGTTGATGACGGGGGGCGCCGGTATCGGTGGCAATGAGGCTGGGAGTGCTGGCAAGATCTCTCTTGCGCCGAGCTTGTAGACCAGCACTCGGCCCTTGGCCGGTGCGGGCTTGTCTGGGACTGCGACACCGAACAGGTAGACGCCGCCGCCATTTCCTGCCTCAATGGCGATGTACTGCTCGCCATCAATCTCGTAACTGATCGGGCCGCCCTGGGCTCCCGCTTGAATGTCTTGCGACCAAAGCGTCTTTCCCGAGCGTGCATCATAGGCGACTAGGTCGGGCGCGCTGGTCGCTTCGAATACAAGACCGCCGGCCGTCGCAAGCACTCCGCCGTTGGCACCGAAATCGAGCGGCGCGCGCCAGCGCTCTTGCTGCGTCACCGGATCCCAAGCCAGCAAGGCAGCGTTGGCCCCTTTCGGCGCAGTCGCATCTCCACTGGGCGGTGGCGGCCCGCCAGCCGACCGTGCAATTCCGCTGGCGCGTGTGAAGGCCGCGGGGCGGTAGTCCGGATCGGTCTTGAAGCGGCCTGCGGGATCCTGAACGAACAGATAGGCGAGGCCCGTATCGGGACTGAACGCCATCGGTGCCCAGGAGTGCGCGCCGTTGGATACGGGATGTACGAACGCCGTGGTGCCGTTCTCGAAACGCGCTTCGGGATTCTCCAGCGGTCGGCCCGTGGCAAGGTCCACGCCATACGCCCACGAAATGGGCTGGCCCGCCGGCGTGTCAGCGGCTTTGGCCATGGGTACGATGTTCTTCGCCGAAATCAGCTTGCCGGTCTCGCGATCGATGACGTAAAAGAAACCATTTTTCGGGGCCTGCATCAGCACGCGGCGCGCTTTGCCATCGACGGTCACGGTGGCGAGGATGATCGACTGCGTCGCGGTGTGATCCCAAGTCTCTCCGGGGGAACACTGGTAGTGCCACAGGTAGTGACCGGTCGCCCGATCCACTGCGACGATGGAGGCGAGGAACAGATTGTCCCCACCGCCCGGCGAGCGAATCTGTCGGTTCCAGGGCGAGCCATTGCCGACACCCAGATAGACGCGGTCGAGCTCGGCATCGTAGGTGATGGAATCCCAGACGGTGCCGCCACCACCTTGTCGCCACCATTGGCCGTGCCACGTCTTGGCTGCCATCGGCATGATGCTATCCGACGCTGTGCGATCGGGCCCCCTGGATGGATCTCCCGGAACCGTATAAAAACGCCAGACGAGCTTGCCGGTACGCGCGTCATAGGCACTGGCATAGCCCCGTACCCCAAGCCCAATATCAGCGCCGCTATTGCCTATGAACACCAGACCTTTCGCGGTGCGCGGCGCGCCGGTAATCGTGTAGGGCTGGGACTTATCGACCGTCTGCACTTGCCAAAGCTCGCGGCCGGTGCGGGCATTGAGGCCGAAGAGACGACCGTCGATGGCGGCCAAAAAGATGCGGCCGTCGGCATAGGCGACGCCACGGCTCACCACATCGCAGCACGACTTCGCACCCTGGATGCGATCGGCCTTGGGATCGAAGACCCAAAGCTCCTTGCCCGTCTTCGCATCCAGCGCGTAGACGATGCTCCATCCGGAGGTCGCATACAAGATGCCATCGACCATAAGCGGTGTCCCCTCCACACCCCGCCCGACGCGCATGTCGTAGAACCAGGCGAGACCCAGCGATGCAACGTTGTCGGTAGAGATTTGCCTGAGCGGGCTGAACCGCTGTTCCGCGGCGTCACGTCCATACGCGGGCCAGTCACCCGGCGCTGGTGTGCCGGCTGAGATAGCGGTGGCCGGTAGCAAGCAGCCCGTCGCAGTAACAGCGGCCGCGACCATCAGCAAGTGCCTGAAGAATTGCCTGAAGGGGCGGGGCACTTGATGCGACCCTCCGCCGGCCTTAGTGCGCGATGGCCGCAGATAACATCGTGGCGGAGCCATTAGCGAGCGCCTCCACGGCCATCATCAGAGCAATAGCGGAAAAACGACCATGTGCCTCCGTGGACTGCAGATAGGGCGTGTTCATTGATCACTTTAGCGAAACCGTCGTAACGCAAGCGATTAAGAATGACTCCGTCGATGTCATTGAAATTGATGCCTGCATCTTCAGCCGCCAATTGAGTACTTCGGCACCTAGCCCAACTGCGTCGGTATGCGAAAAGACACCGCACGCGTTTCCGACTAGGACACGATTTGTCGCGCAAATTCCGTTCAGGCATCACAGTCCCCAACAAGGTCGGCGGACCGCCTCCCCTCACACTAAAGGAGACAACCTTTGGCGTGCGCCGGTCAACGCAGTTCGCGTCAGTACGATTGAGTACTACTCAATGATCGATCAATCGCCGACCTCGCAGCCGTCGCTTTCGACTGGTCATCATTGTTGGTTCATCGAAACGCTATGCGCGTCGACAAGGGCATTACTCGCAGCGGGCCCTGCGGCTAAATGCGCGCTAGAAGCCTCCCTATGGCATTCCGAAATACGGGTATTTGCTCTTCCGCCGCAGGCCGGCGCTGCCAATCGGATTGGCTGGGTGAGGGTTGTCGCAGCGATAAAAGAGGGCGAAAACATCGCCCGCTCAGACACGAAAGACGAGGTATCGCTAACCGCAGATTCTAAGTCCAGACGGGACTAAAACGGGTGTCAGGTCGCTATCAAATCTTCGACAAAGCTCTCCTCGCTACTCGCTCGGGTTCTGGCGACGGAGTCGCCTATATTATCTGCGACCACCGCGCACTAAGGCAGTACGTCCTCGGCCGCGCACTCCCCTTTCCAATGCCAATCGGGCGGTACGTTCGAAGTGGCGAGCTAATTCGTGGGCGCACGTTGCGAGGTCTGGCAACAGCCGCCGGAATTAACCCGGCGGCCCTAGAAGCGACTGTAAAAGCTTATTGAAGGGAGGCTCGGTGGCAGCGATCAGCACACCCTCGATCTCGTTTAATGTGCTCGTCAGCGTTTCGCTAACGCGCTTCGATGGAGCATCCCATCCGGAAAGATGCCCGGACTTGTTGACTGTAAGCAACCCGAACCAACTAAAATATTGCCATCGATGGGCCAATGCATCTCCCCTGTGATTTCGCAATCTGTTGAAGAGGCGGGCATTGCCTTGTCCTGCCTGCCCCACATAGACAGGCCAGCGCGCTTCGTCATAGAGTGCGTCTGTCTTGGTGCCTTTATGCCTTTATGAACCACTTCACCAAGTGCCTTGAGAGGCTCGGATAGATCCTGCGTTTCAATGTTGAACGGAGGTGAATCCATGCCCTTCCTTATCATGGGACCTAATTCAACGTCGGATGGCGCTTCCCACCAACACCCGTTGAGGGTTGGGCGAGAGTGCATGTGCGCGGCTGGTCGAGGCGGTGGACCTTCGCAGCTTCAACGTGCTTGGCTTTTGCTGGCCGATTCGCGGCGAATTCGACGTGAGAGACATCGCACGACAGGATCTGGCGGCGGGCGGTCAAGTGGCCCTCCCGGTCGTGGTCCAGAAGTCGGCCCCTGTAGAATTCTGGAATTGGCGCCCAGGGACGCCGATGGAGACCGGAATTTGGGCTAACCGCCTTTGCGTAGAACTCGTACTGGTTCTCGAGACTATCGGTCTCTCGTTCGGAGACGGCCAGCAATGCACGGAACGGGTCTTGCTGTGCCAAGCGATTGCAGCGTGCAGTGGATCGGGAAGGGAAGCATGTCGCCACTCGTCATTTAGCGGATGCGTTGGGCACCATCGGTGTGGCGCGGTGGCGGTAGGTTTCGGTTTGTCCCGTTCGATTCAGTTTGCACGCGATCCCCGACTATCTTGAGTTCTATTAACAGCCGTTACGTGTGCGGAAGTCTCGGATCCACTCGGCGGTCGCCCGCATTCCGCCAAACGGATAGAAGTGAATCAGCACCTCCCCATGGGTGGCCGGATCCAGTCTGGCGGCGTATTGCACGATCAGCCTGTCTGGGCCTGCCACCGAGAGCAGTTTGGTGAGCGACATGCCGTATTTCTTCATCACCTTGGTCGACGCGCCAACTCCGCACCGTGATGCGAAGGCCAGCAGCCGCTTCACGCTGGCGGGCCCGGGAACACCGATGCGAACCAACGCATGGACGCCAGCCTTGCGAAGCTGCTCCAGCCAGGCCAGCACCGGCTCGGCATCGAAGGTGAATTGCGTGACCACGGCAAAGTCATGGCCGCGCTCCAGGATCGCAGCCTGCTTATCCAGTTTGGCCTGCCACAGTTTCGCGTTTCCAATATCGGAGTGGCCTTCGGGGTAGCCCGAAATGCCGATCCGTCGGATTCCATATTTTGCAAGCAGGCCGGTACGGATGATCGACAGTGCATCCTCAAATGGGCCCATGGGCTGCGGCGGGTCGCCTGCAACGACGAAGGCATGATTGGTTCCCACATCGCGTTGCAAGGCAGCCAGGAAGCTTTCTAGTTCCTCCCGCGACTGCAGCCGGCGCGCCGAAATGTGCGGGATCGGCAGAAAGCCCAGATCCCGCACCCGCTTCGCCGCGGCGATCCGCATTTCGAAGGTCTCACCGGGCAGAAATGTGACCGGAATTTTGGTTCCCTGGGGAATGGTATCGGCTGCCGCCTCGAGGTGTGGGATGTCCTTCGCGGTCATCTCGATCGAATAATTGTTCAGTAACGCGCAAACTGGCTTCGCTGCGGCGGTGTTTCCTGTCGTCATCGCCATGCACCGGGGCGATCAATGCTGCGGCAGCGGCATGTAGGCCATGCGATCACCGCGAAAGGTTCCGAACCACAGCGTGTGTCCGACCTGCACGGCGCTGGCAGCGTCGTCAAATTCCTTGAACCCCGGCTCCTTCACGACCGGTGTCGTGGTCATGGTCCTGGGATCAAGCCGCACCGTGGCCCAGCCGTGCAGGGTGTTCAGCGTCTTGCTGTCGATGAACTGTCCGGTGGCGAAGATGGAACCATCCGGCGCCCAGCGCAGATTGTCGGGACAGAATTCCACCTTCACGCTCCTGCGCTCGCCGTTCCCCGACAGCGGCAAGCGGTAGATCTCGTGGCTGCCATAGGCATTGATGTACACCCAGCGCCCGTCCGGCGAAACGAGCAGTCCGTTATCACCCGATAATTGGGTCCCGGGCACTTCGTCGAAACCCTTGCCCGGCGTCCACCGGAACACCGCGCCGGTGACCTGACCCGAGAGGATGTGCTGGAAGCCCTGCTTGTCACGGCTGTCCATGAATTTGGTCATGACGAAGGCGCCGTGACCCGTGGCGGCGATGGAGTTGCCGTTCACCCCCTCGGGCGGCAGGGCACAGCCGATCCATTCGGCCGTGTCCGCAGCCGGGTGCAGGCGGAAGATCTCCACCGACTCGCGCCCACCGTGGTTGATGGCAAAAACCCTGATCTGTCCGTTGACGCGTTTGACGTCCAGACCGTGGGTCTGAAGCGCCTTCAGATCCGGCGCGCTGCAGCCCGCATATAGCGGATCAGGCATGGCCGCCAGCGACAATGCCACCGCCCTGGCGGTCTTGGCGCGGGTATCGATCAGGTACAGCCCCACGCCGCCTTGCTTGAGGGAGCCGCCCACCAGCCAGCGCCCGCCGGCCACTGGCAGAAAATCTTCGACGTTGATCAGGTTGCACACAAAGTGCAGGTCCCCCACTGGCGCACAGGCCTCTGCGCCGGCGGCCGCTTGAGCCACGGCGAACCCCCGACCCGCCAGCAGGTTCGCCAGCAGCACCCCAGGCAGCACCAGCAGAGACGCCCGTCCCCAGACCCGCTTGTTCATTTCAGCCCCTTGGCTAGCAACCATGCCGCGCCGAGCGCAGCGATACTCTGACTTCGCTTGATTAAGAATCCACCGACCGATTGCGAGTTATAGTTCAGGTCGTGCATCGATCCGGGACATATCAAGAGTCACGATGTGCCGCTCGTTCCACAGTGCGAGAGCGCCATCCATCGCCGCGGCCTTGATCAACCTAGGCGCCGAAGGATCCGCCGCCAAACGTCGGTATCCCTGGCGTTGCAATTTCTCGCGGATCTGGTCCTCGCTCATTTCCCTGGCTCCGCCGTCCTGGGTGACATAGTCGCCCCATTTCACGGTGATCTCACGACCCACTACACGCGCAACCGGCTCCGCGAACAGTCGCGCTCCATCCTCCTGTGCAGCCTGCCACTCCGGCGAGCTCACAGCCTTCCTGATGGCGCTTAGGTCATCGAACCACAACTCGGACCAGCCGTCATGGGTCATCGGGCGAAAGCTGTAGGCTTCGCGAATTCCGTGGTTCTGCAGATAGCGTCGGAGCCCAGGCAATCTCGCGCAAAGGGGACCATGGACGTTGAACCAGTGATCAAAGAAATCCTCGAATGTGAGCCCAGGACGGCGAGAGACGAGCAAGATCAACTTCACCATGTCGGGCCTGATCTCGCCTTCCGAAACAGCGCGTTCATTGGCAGTGACCCAAGCCCGCTTATGATCGCGTGGCCAACCGAGGCTGCGGTCGAAAAGCTCCGCGTCGTGGCGCAGGAAAACTTCACGTAGGGCGACGTCCCGCGGTTCCTTGCTGGGGTGGGGGAAGGCGCGGAGCACTTCCAAATTGTCGACCCAGTGGATGGACGCGCCGTCGTAGCTCGGCTCGAGTTCGCTGCCGAAAGTCTCTGGCAATGACATATGCTGGGTGTAGCGCAGCATCCACTTCAAGTGGACACCGAGGCCACCGTGGTCTTCCGTCCACTGGCGATGGAATTCGGTGAGCGGAAGATGTGGGTTGCGGTTGGCCGCGGAGATGAATTTTATCATGCTTGCGTCGTGACGCTCAGCCTGGTTGGCACGTTTACTCGATCTGCTTGCATACCGACGGTTTCTCCGCCGTTTGTCGATGCCGGCGTTTTCCTAGCAGTTCTGAAGGCAAGTGTGAGAAGCACAAGGCAAACCAGTGCCGCCGCTTCCGTCACGGTACTGAGCGATTTCCCAAGTGCGTGTTCACTGCGAAATACATACACGGTCAGTGATGCAACGGCGACCGGACCCGAACCCATACCGATTAGCGAGCCCAAAAACATACTGAGCGAAAGCGTCTGGCCTCGAAATTCATTTGGCGCGATCTGACAGAGAATCGTCGGTGCCAATCCAATGGGAATGGACACTAGAAAGATCGTCGCCGAGAGAGCCATCAGAGACACGGTCGGATTGCCGGCAGTTCCGATGAGCGCGACGATTGCGATGAGCAATGCGACTGCGCACAGTGCGGTGAGGAGTGCGCCGTCGCGGCGCCCAGAGCTCACAAGACGATCAGCGGTCCAGCCCCCTGTGGAGATGCCCGTGGACCCCGCAGCCAACAGAATAAGACCGTAGATCGTCCCAATTTCTCCTGCGGACCATCCGAAGTTGCGGATGAAATACGTGGGCAGCCACGCCGTGAGGCTTTGTATGACCATTGCATCGAGGCCGAATGCGCCATAAAGCAACAGTAGGATGCGCGAATTCTTACGAAAGAAGGCGAGCGTTGCGGCGAAGTCTCCTCCATGCGGAGCCCGCTCCCGTCGCACCGGCTCGCGTATGACTAACATCAATGCTGCAACCAAGAGCCCAGGTAGTCCGACGGCGATAAACGCGACTTGCCAGCTTCGAAGGACTCCCAGCAGCGGCACCATGACGTCGCCGTCCTGTAATACCTTGGAGATGACGAGCCCACCGAACATGAGCGAGAGCCCTCCGCCCATGTAGTTGCCCATCGTGTAGGCACTAAGGGCGCGCGCGCGGCGAGCTGGGGGGAAGTAATCGGCAATGATCGAGTAGGCGGCAGGCGTTAGACTCGCCTCCCCAATCCCTACCATCACCCGAGCGAGAAAGAGCTCCCCGAAGTTGCGCGCGAGACCGCATGCAGCCGTTGCAATACACCAGACGATCATGCCCGTTATGATCAAATTTCGCCGATGACCCCTGTCGGCAACGCGAGCCAGGGCTATGCCGAATATAGAGTAGCAAATGACAAAGGCGAAGCCGTGTAACAGACTGATACCGAGATCCGATATGCCCAGATCATTCCGGATCGGCTGCACCATCAAGCTCAGGATCTGTCGATCCATCATCGCGACGATATAGGCCACCAGCAACACACCGACGACGAACCACGCATAGAGCATGGACGAAGACACGCTGTCGCTTTTAGTCGCCGTCATCTTTACTCAGCAAAAGGATTGGAGCACTTCGGGAGATCCTGGACAACGCCTTGCTCAGGCGCCGCCGCGAGAATCAGGGAAATGGTGCAGTATTGCCCGATCCAAAATACGAGCTCCGCCACGCCCATTTCGCCGAAACACTCAAGTGCGGCGGTATAGGTCGCGTTGGTCAACTTATGGCGCGTCTCTAGCTCGATCGTGAAAGCAACGACCACCTGCTCCTCTCCCGATAGGTCTTCCGGAGTTTTGCCGTTTCGCAGCGCGGCGATCGTTGACGGCGAGAGGCCGTGGTCAGCTCCCCTGTCGCAGTGCAGCATCCACTCATACTGATCGCCCCAAAGGCGCGCGTGCACTAGGACTAGCAGCTCGACGAGGCGGGGCGGGATTACAGACTGTTTGCGAAGAGCCGCTCCCAGTCCGAGGATGTGCTTGGCGGCCTCCGGGCTTCTGAGCATCAATCGTATCGGCCCCTTGCCCTTGTTCAGGGAGGAACTATCGAATTCTGAATCCAGATCCCGTTGCGCCGGTGTCATTTCCTCGCGGTCCAGCATCCGCATTCGGACCCCGCCGATGTCTTCGCCCGCTGATGCCATTCCTGTGTTCATGCGTTATTCACGGACGCTTCTAAAGACGCAAGCTCAGGGTGATCCCATACAATCGGGGGGGGATTGCCATAGGCCACCAAGCACCCAAGTGATTGGCTGCTACCGACGGATTGCACGCTGATACCAGGGTGTTCAACTGCTCGAGGTTCGTCACGCCCGCATTGACCACTTGGTCCTTCGACAGGGGCCACGATCGAAATCGGAACATCCTGGACGTTCTCTGAGCGTTTCTGCGCGGTGACAATAACTTCCTGGAGGTTGCCAGTCGACTCCGCCTCGGTTTGATTCGGAGAGGAAGTTTGGGCGGAGGCGATGGAACTGGTAGCGCCAAACCACACGCAAAATAGGCCGACAAGAGCAGCGCTCACCGTTTCATTGGAACTCACTCAAATCTCCCCCTTGCCTGACATAGAAACACGGCTTCTTTGAGGGCACCACGGATCCGGCTCACTCAGCCTTGCCCGATCAGTCGCTCGCCCTTGCTGAATCGCAATAGCCCCTCGCTCGCGGCGGTAGTGACTTTCGCAATTTCGCGGTTCATATCGACGCCAAACTGAAATGCTCCGTTCCAATCGATATGGTTCGGGATTCGATCCAACGCTGATTTGCTGATGGATAAAGCCGCCGGCTCGAATCGGCCAACGATCCTGGCAATCTTCTGAGCCTCGGCCAGCAGTTCCGCGCGCGGACAGACCTGGTTCACCAAGCCCCAGCGCTCGGCCGTTGCTCCGTCGATCCGGTTGGTCGTGAACATCATCCAGGCGGTGCGCTTGCGCCCGAGTGAGTACTGGGTCGATGGTCCGGCGAGCCCGGGATACGTTGCAAAACCCATCTCCGGCATGCCCAGTTGTGCATCCTCCGACGCTACGGCCAAGTCGCACATGTTGATGAGCGTGACTCCGCCGCCGAGAGCAATGCCGTTTACCGCGGCAATGAAAATTGCGGGATGTGCGCGTATGGCAAGATTGACGGCTTGCCAGGAAGTGGCGGGATCCGACTCGATGCCGGCTTCACGATCGGCGCTAGCCTCTTTGAGATCCATTCCACTACAAAAACTGCTCTCGGTACCCGTTATGATCACGGCCGAAAAGCGGCCTCTCACTGATTCGAGCGCAGCAAGCATTGCCGTTCGCGCGGCTTTGTTCATGGCGTTACGTTTTGCAGGCCGATTGATGCGAAGCGTTGCGTAGCCCTCGCCCTCTTCGATGATTACGAGGTCTTCCTCACTCATCGCTATCTCCCGCGCTCGTCGGCTTGAATATCGGAATCGTCACCTCGTCCGTGGCTTGCCTGAACACGACCCGAACGGCCATGCCGATGACAAGGTCGCGCGCGCCCAGGTCCACAATGTTAGAAATGAGCACCGGCCCCTCGTCCAAAGTCACTTCTATGACGGGGTAAGGGATCTCGTCGGAGAAACCGGCGAAGTACTTCTGATGCATTACAACGAACGAGGTGATGACTCCGCGCCCCGACAGTTCTATCCAGGACCAGTTCGTATCCCGCGTGACTGGCGACACAGGGGACGGTGGAAACCATATCTTTCCGGAGGAGTTGCAGCGCTGAGCGATAAGTCTGTGTTGACGACAGGCGTCCCAAAAGGGCTGAGTCCACTGATCGACTTCCGGAAGAGGTTTGATGTAGGGCACGACTTAGTTGCGCAGAATGATGGAAGCCGCGACACTGGTGGCGAGAATGAATTGCAACGCCTCGCAATCGGGAATCTGGCGATCACCTGCCGCATTGCGCAGTTGCCGGACACCTTCCGCGATGAGGGCCCAGCCTTGCATGTAACTCTCGGATAGATGTCCGCCGCTTGTGTTGGTCGGCCATCTCCCCCGGCCGAGCTCGAGCGTGCCATCGCGTACGAACCTGCCCCCCTCCCCTTGGTCGCAGAAGCCCATCCCTTCAAGTGCAAACACGACCGTCGGCGAGAAGTTGTCGTAGATCATCAGGCCGTCTATGTCAGATCTTGGAATGTCCGCCCGCTCGTAAACGGCATCGGCCACCTGGCGCAGCGAGGAATACCAGTATTCATGGTTCGCGTAGGAATTCTGTGAGAAGTCGTCTTGCCGGGCGAAGCCCGCTACATAGACCGGTTTGTGCCGCAAGTCCTTCGCGCGCTCCGCGGTGGTCATGATCCACGCGACCCCGCCATCATTGATCAGGCAGTAATCGAGAAGGCCTAATGGCTCACAAATTCGTCGCGCGCTGCGGTGATCGTCAAGGGTCATGGGCTTTCGCATGACCGCCGCGGGATTGCGGAGTGCGTGATTGCGGAACGCCACTGCAATGTGACTGAGATCCTCCGCAGACGTACCGAACTGCGCCATATGACGCCGGAACATCATCGCGTGGATCGCGCCGGGCGAGGTGAAGCCCCAAGGCGCCCAGATACCCGGACCTCCCCCGTAAGTCATCTTTGCCGAGCGGCCGTTGTTGCCGTACACCAGCGCAATCGTAGTGGCGGAGCCGGTTGCGAGCGCCTCCACAGCCATCATAAGGGCGATGGCGGAGAAGCGGCCGTGCGCCTCCGTGGACTGCAGCCAGGGCGTATTCAAATTGGTCACTTCGGCGAAACGGTCGTAAGGCAGGCGATTGAGGATGACTCCATCGATGTCAT
>Ga0137359_10002006_pt1 | contig 16279 bp, 13 predicted proteins | sample Mad1_40_16metaG_FD_108281 | JGI IMG/M metagenome (GOLD analysis project Ga0137359, IMG submission 108281) | Vadose zone soil microbial communities from Angelo Coast Range Reserve, California, USA - Mad1_40_16 metaG | ecosystem: Environmental > Terrestrial > Soil > Vadose zone | place: USA... | reverse complement strand
GGCCGTGGCATCGCTAAATCCGTTCAAACCCTTTTCGTAGCAACAAACGTGACCCTCCACGGCACAAGGCCGTGGCATCGCTAAATCCGTTCAAACCCTTTTCATGGCAGCAAACGTGAAGCTCCACGGCGCAAGGCCGTGGCATCCCAAAAATCCGTTTCAACCCTTTTCATAGCAGCAAACGTGAAGCTCCACGGCACAAGGCCGTGGCATCCCAAAAATCCGTTTCAACCCCCCTATGTGTGTTCTCACACAGACGGCTATCTCCCTTTCATGTTATTCATACAGAAACATCTTCCTGTGAGTGTTTCCAGTGCAAGCTACGACTCTCTGGTGTAATCAACAAAGGAGAATTAAGTAATGTTGTGGACGATACTCGTAATACTGTTGGTATTGTGGTTACTCGGATTCATCGGCCATGTTGGAGGCGGGTTGATTCATATTCTGCTCGTCGTCGCCGTGATCGTGCTGGTGATCAATCTGTTGTCGGGTAGACGCTCGGTTTAGTCATTAAGCCAATGCCCCGAGAGACAAACCACGGCGAGCCACCTGCCAACCGGCTACTGGCTATGCTGCCAGAAAAAGAATATCGACGTATCTTGCCCGAGCTGAAACGCACAACTCTGACTTTCGGCGAAGTGTTGTACGACCCGGGTGATCGGATCAGGCACGTCTATTTTCCCAACAACTCGATCGTTTCATTGCTTTCAGCAGTCGGCGACAGGTCTACGCTCGAAGTCGGAATGGTCGGAAACGAAGGAATGACGGGCCTGCCTATCTTTATGGGCGTGGATGTGTCGACTACGCGCGCCCTCGTGCAGGGCTCCGGCTCGGCTATGAAAATGACATCGGGCGCAATGCGTCACGAGGCCAACCGTCTGGGCTCTCTGCATCGTCTGCTGCATCGTTATAGCCATTCGCTGCTGACGCAAATCTCTCAGTCGTCGGCTTGCAACCGTTTCCACTCGGTGGACGCGCGCCTCGCTCGCTGGTTATTGATGACCGGCGATCGACTGGGCGAGGACCAGTTTCGACTGACGCAAGATTTCATGTCTAACATGCTGGGCGTCCGGCGTGAGGGAGTAAATAAGGCAGCTGGCGCTCTGCAGGCCAAGAAACTGATTCGCTACAGTCGCGGGAATCTCGCGATCCTCAATCGGACGGGGTTGGAAGCGGCTTCCTGCGCGTGCTATGCCATTACCAAGGCCGAAAGTGACGCGTATCTGAATTGACCTCACTTACGGCCTGGAGTTTCCATATTGCAGTGGTACCGTGACCAATAGCGAGCCCGCTGCCTTTCCGACAATGCGATAAACCGTCTGTGGCGCTGGTTCTTCCTGCGTCAGAAGTCTTGAGGATGAAGTTGCGCTTGCTGCTTTCTCTTCATTGGTCCAGGCTCGACCTGCGCCGCCTTCCATCTCGAATCGCTCGACTTCGCTGGACCACATCTTTTCCCATTTCGCCATGTCAGACTTCGAGACCTTGAGTGGCTTGTCGGTTATCCTCAGACTTTCGAGGGGCTGGGAAGTGACAATGAAACTCAGCACTTCTGCGACTTGATCGCTTCTGCTGGGACTGGGCACTAGAGTGAAAAAATTTGGAGTATCTTCCTGCGCGGGCACGTCGATTAACTTTCCGGGTCTTACCCTGTTATCCCCGTTACGCGTTCGCGTGGTTGGGAAAATCAGATATGCATCGCCGAGCGAGCCATCAGCGTATTGCTCGCGATCCACAACATATAGATAGCCTGCTCTCGGTGATTCGACGCTAATGCGCACACGCTCGCCTACCTTGAGTCGTGTGTCGACTTCCATACGCTCAGGAGTCCACTCACCCTGTTGCGAACTCTCCATTACGAGCAATCGGGCGCCGCTGTCATTCTGTTTTGATGGACGCAGCCGCCACAGAGTTACGCCCAGCTCTTCGCTGTTCGCTGCATTTGACGCGGGCCGTTTAGAAGAAGCGGAGAGCGGCAAGACCGCGCCACGCGCGCGACGATATGTAGGCCGTTTGGTATTCGAGCTTGCAGCGGAGGGTGGGCGCTTTCGCGTTCGAGCTTTGGAATTAGAAACCGCCGCCGGAGTTTCGGCAGACTTGGCCGGACGCCCGCGCATGAATTCCTCAAGCACAATCTGGCGCGAGGTTCCTTCCTGGGTTTGAGCCATAGCTTGGAAACTGAACGAGACGGCACAGAGCACTGCGAAGCCGATAGTTGACTTCCATAGTTGGAGAGCGGTCAATTTTAAGATGCGGCTCATACTTTTCCTTCGAGCGACCTATTCAAATGGGCGACAAGCTGGAGACTCCGAAAAGACTGGCCGCAGAGCACACAGCACTACGACAGTGGTGATCATGGTCCATGAACACGCGGTGCATTGGTTCGGTTAGTTGGGAACCTTTTCTAACGAAAACTTATAGCTTCCTCGCCAGTCTTTATTCCACCAACCAGCCATCTTGTCCCCAGTAATGGTAGCCTCCGACTTTCCAGCGACAATGTCCATATAGATCATGTTTCCAACTCGTTTCCAACTGCCTTTACTTGGACTTCTAGTTTCACCGGAAGTCCAAGATCTACCGGCTTTGAAACTAAAAAGTACTTCACCATTTGGTAAGAATTGGAATTCGTAGTACTTATCACCACCCGGTGAGGCACCTCTCCATGTGGTTCCTTCAAGTGAACTCTTCTTAATAGCCTCGGCCGAGCGTTTGGCCTCCTCATCCTTATCCAAGATCTTCAACCGGTTGTTTGCTAAGTCTGCGAACATGCCGTTCGGGAATCTCTTCAGATATGCCCTGAAGTCATCGGCGTTCGTGGTGTTCTTAACAGAGTCCCAGAAGGCAATCTCCCCGCCGTCGCTATTTCTCAATGTTGGTTCTGGCTCGGCCGGCTTACTGACTACCTCAAGGTCTTTAATCTTGATCTTCGCCAGGGCAGCAAACTGTCCTTCAGGATACTTCGTAAGGTAAGCTTTGAAGCTATCAACACTGGTGCTGTTCTTGACTGTCTCCCAGTAACTGTACTCAAAAGCCGCTGCATCAAATCGTGTTTCGTTGGGAGCGACATTGTTCGCTCCTGAGGTCAGCCCGGTTGTAGCACCACCACTGAAATAAAATGATCCAACCAGCGACGAAGCCTCCCAAGGCACCTGTTTGTTGCCGGTGCGCTTCATCACCTCGGCGCGCACTTGCATGAACATGTCCGTGGCAGTCAAGCCCGGTTGGCGCATCGCCTTCAACAACTCAGAAGTGTACAAGCCATTCTCTCCTGCACCATCCGCCGCCACTCTGCCTGGCGCCGTTGCGTAAGCGATCAAAGTTCCGGTTGGTGCGTCCACCTGGGCCAAACCTTCGCTTGCTGATCGAAAGCTGCGTGAAAAAGGATTGTTGCGGCAGGCGTCAAGAATCACGATGTTCAAGCCATTCTGCGCATCGTCCATGTAGTTCAGCACCAGACCAACGTCCACTCCGGAGTCTTCCACGTCGGCTTCGCTTTGAATGTCTGCATCAACTGGAATGATGTAGTTGCGACCACGGGCCTGGACGCCATGACCGGCGTAATAGAACAAACCATTACCGCCGGCTTTCAGCTTTTGTCCGAACTCACGAATCAAACGCTTCATCTCTCGCTGGCTGACATTGACGCCGCTGGAAACGTCGAAGCCCAACGTCTTCAAATTCGCTGCCATATCGCGCGCATCGTTCGGGGGATTTTTCAATGGCGGCGCGTTCGTGTAGGCGCCATTGCCCATTACTAAAGCGAGGCGTCGAGTAGTCGCGCCAGTGCCTCCTGTCTGCACCAACTGGCGGTCCTGCTGCGCGTGTGAACGCGCCCCAGGTAACCAGATCATCAGCCCAATCAGGCCCAGCGTTAACGCCAACGCGCTTATCCTTGTGGCAATAGTTCGGTTCTGCATAGTCGATTAAACCTTCAATCCAAAACTTCGGGAATCTCTGTTTGCTTAGTTTGATTCAGTTAGAGCTCAGGGCGGGCAACCACAAGCGGAGAAGATTCCGCTTCGCGCCGATAGAAAACTCTCGGGCGTTGCACCTGGCGGTCCCTGGTCTTATCACCTTCTGCGAAGACGATTATCTGTTCCAACTGCCGGCCCTGCTTCTTCTGTTCTGCGACTTTCTCCAGTTGGATCTCCGGAACGCGTGCCGTGGCAAAGTCGAGCCATTCGCGCAGCAGCACTTGACCATCTTTCGGATTCTTGTCTGCCGTAGCTGATTTCAAGCCCTCTTCAACCAACGCATAGGTGAGAAATCCATGTCCCAGTCGCGATGCTTCCTGAGCAGCCTGATAACTTTGCGCGGCGGTCAGAATGTACATTCCCTTTTCATAGGCAAGCTGCGCTAGACCTTTGCTATTCATCGGCCCCCGACGCTTTTCTTCTGCTTCCAAAGCTTGACCGGAGTTGCAGGCATCAATCACCAGAAGAAGGCGGCCGGCGTCGACTCCCTCGACAGCTTGTTCCAGTTCAAGGTCAGAAATGCTGTGGCTCAATATCGATTGCAGGCCGGCTTGATCCAGTGACGTTCGTGGTCCATCGTACCCAAGGTCGTGAGGTATCAAATAGAAACGGTTTTGTTGGGCGGTACCGTGTCCGGCAAAGTAGATTACCAGCGCATCCTCGGGCTGAACCTGAGTGCGGAGGGTTTTCAAAGCATCAAGGATACGGAGCTTTGTAGCTTCTCCGTTAGCGAGGGCATTTACTTTGACGCTTGCATACTGTCCCAGCTTACTCTGCTGACGACGCATCTCTTCAGCAAAAGCTTCGGCATCAGCTACCGCATAACGAAGGTTGTATCCAGAGTTGGCGTATTCATTCACGCCAACAGCGAGGATGTAAGCGGTACCGGCACGCTTCAGACTTTCTGCCCCAGTGATCATAAGCTCGGCATCGGCGCTTTTGATGTTGTCCTTATTAAACGCATAGGCAGTGAGACGGTTCTCGCCGGCGACAATTGAAATGGGAATCGTCGTTTGCCCCGCTGAACTGCCTTGCTCCTTCAGTAGATCGCCATGCCAGACCTGCACGAGAGTGCCATTGCGAAACAATCGCAGGTCCCGTGCTCCCGCCGGAGCGTCGGACACATCAATCCTCACTCGGACCTTACGTGCGGCGACTGCGGTGTCAGATTGATCATCAACCAGTTCCAGGTTTACGTGCGGCTGGCGAAGGTCTTTTAGCGCAATGTCTGTCGCCGGGCCGGGATGTTTATCAGCAAAGATGTCGGTCAGTAGATCGGGATAAAAGAAATCGCTGAAAAACGCTTCTACTGGAGCGTAGTTGAAAGTGCTGTTGCTGAATCGCCAAATGATCTTTTTCCAAGCATCCGGGGAGCCGTCAAAGAGACCTTCCGGAGTGACGACAATCCAATCGCGCTCATCCAAAGTAATCAAACTGGCGAGTTCTCTGCCGGAACTCATCTCCCATACTTTGACACTTCCATCACGACTCCCACTCACCAGATACTTATTATTTGGGCTGAAAGCTATTGAACTGATCATCCCAACATGACCTGCGAGAGTTCGCAATTCCGCGCCTGTAGAAACGTCCCACAGTTTGACGGTTTTGTCTTGACTGCCGCTCGCGAGAATCTGTCCGTCACTGGTAAATGCGACTGATTCAACGACGTTAGAATGGCCCTTCATAGTACGCAGCTCTTTGCCTGTGGAGACATCCCACAACGTGACATTCTTGTCAAAACCTCCGCTCGCGAGCGTCCTCTCGTCGGGACTGAAGGCGAGGCAATTGACAAACGAATGCCCGTTGAGAGTGCGCAACTCAGCGCCTGTCGCAGAGTCCCACAGCTTTATGGTTTTGTCCCAACTGCCACTGGCCAGAATCTTCCCGTCACGGCTCAATATCACTGAAGCGACAATACCGGTGTGGCCAATAAAAGTGCGCAACTCTGCACCTGTCGAAACATCCCAGAGCTTGATGGAGTATTTAGCACTACTGGTGGCGAGAGTTTTCGCATCCCGACTGAATGCGAGTTTAGTTACAACAGGGGCATGCCCTTTGAGAGTGCGTAACACTGTGCCAGTGGAGACGTCCCACAGACTGACGGTGTTGTCGTCATTACCAGTGGCCAAGGTCCTTCCATCGGTGCTGAATTCTACCGAATATATTGAAGTAGACTGCTCTTTGAGACCTCGCAACTCTGCGCCCGTGGACAGGTCCCAGAGCTGGATCGTATCGTTCGAACCGCCGCTTACTAGAGTCCTTCCATCACTACTGAATGCGACCGAGATAACAGTATGAACATGCCCTTTGAGAGTGCGCAGCGCCGTGGCTGAGGTGATATCCCACAGCTTTACGGAATTGTCCTGACTACCACTGGCTAGAGTTTTTCCGTCAGGACTGAAGACGACTGAGTAAACAAAGTAGGTATGCCCTTTCAGCGTGCGTAATTCCGCTCCCGTCGACGCATCCCAGAGCTTGATCGTTTTGTCTCCGCTACCACTCGCGATTATCTTGCCATCAACACTGATTGCAACCGAATAGACCGCCTCAGAATGCCCGGTAAGAGTGCGTAGCTCCGTACCGGTGAAGAGATCCCACAGCTTGACGCTGTGGTCCCAACTGCCGCTGACGAGAGTCTTACCGTCACTGCTGAAGGCGACTGAGCTAACAGGAGACGAATGACCTTGAAGAGTTCTAAGCGCTATGCCAGTAGAAACATTCCACAACCTGACGGTGTTGTCCCAGCTGCCGCTCGCAAGTGTTTTGCCGTCAGTGCTGAAGGCGACTGATTCGACGTATCCGGCATCGGGGCTCAGAGTGCGCAGCTCTGCGCCTGTGGCGAAATCCCACAGCTTGATGGTTCTGTCCCAACTGCCGCTCGCAAGTGTTTTGCCGTCAGTGCTGAAGGCGACTGCGGTGACCTTGGAAGTCCCATGCCCGTTGAGTGTGCGCAGCTCTGCGCCTGTCGCAACATCCCAGAGCCTGATGATGCCCCAACTGCTGCTCGCCAGAATCTTCCCATCGTTACTGAAGGCAACTGACACGATATCGTTTTCATCGCCCTTTAGAGTACGCAGCTCTACGCCCGTCCTCAGGTCCCACAGCTTTATGACCATGTCCGAACCTGCGCTGGCTAGAGTCTTCCGATCAGGACTGAAGGCTACCGAATGAACCTCGCCACCAGGGCCCGTCTGCAAAGCCAACTCGGGCTTCTGCGCCCAGCACGAAGCACCTGCGAAGAGCAGCACGCCGATCGCCGGCCAATGCTTTAAATGTAATCCCAGCCTGCTCTGATTAGATATCAATGATGCTCCAGTTCCACAAAGCTCACGACAACGTCGCCTTTTGCTTTCACGTTTGTTTGTTTCTTTAGCTTGTCTTTTTCCAGTTCCGGTTTTGTCGACAGGTAATGAGTGATAAGGAAATCCCGCACCGCTTTAGCCTGACTCCTATCGTTTATGGTGCCTTTGTCTTTCTCATTGACTGCGCCTTTGACGGCCTCGAGTTCAAGCACCGGACTGGCAGCCCAAACCAGCCAGAACTTCTCCGTTCCCTGATTTTCATCGAACTGCATCCAGCCGGTTTTGATCTGTTGGTTAGCAACGACATACGAGGCGCCGGAATTTGTGGATGGGGCAGGGAAGAGCACATTCAACGTAGTAGTGCCGCCGGCCGCCGGACCTTCGTTCAAAAGATACAAGTAACCTGCTTGCGGGGTGCTGATATTCATTATGAACTTCCAGCCGTTTCCAAAGATCTCCCGTCCCGACGACTCAAACTCATCCTGTTCAGGACGGCCGTCGCGCATCTTTTGGACTGTGAGCCAATAGTTCAGGTTGCGCTCCGCCACAAGAGAGGTACTTGTGGTTTCCGCAGATGAGGTCCGCGCGTTCTTCTTGTACCAGTACCAACCACCAACCGCCAGGAGCAGAAAAACTATTCCCACAACTACAAAACCGATTGTGCCGCGTGTAGGCTTTTCCGGCCGCCGATTCGCGCTATCTACACCGCCCTTTGGCGCCTGGACCACGGGAAAAGTTGCTGCGACAGTCTTCTCGGTGATAACGGCGGGGTTGTTCGCGAGCGGCGTCAGTTCAGTCGGTCTGGGCTCGGCGGTTTGATTTGCAATTGATTCCGAGGTTGTGGCAGCGCCTTTTAACCCTCGTGAAAGTTCGTCTCCGAAATCGCGCGCGCGCGTATAACGACGATCTGGTTCAAAGGAAAGCGCTCTCAAGATCGAGGTTTGCGCAGCTGCGGGTAAGCCAGGTCGAAGATCGACTGGGTTGATCCGCACACCGGCTCGTTGCATCTCGAGCAATTCGAATCCCGTCTCCGGATTGAAAGGTTTTCGACCCGTCAGCATTTCGTAGGCGATCTCTCCGAGTGCATAAACGTCTGTCGCCGTGGAAACAGGACGACCGCTCAACTGTTCAGGAGCCATGTAAGATACAGTTCCTGCGGAAATGTTTGTGTCTGTATTCTGCGCGACGAGAGAGTCTTTAATCTTTGCGATGCCGAAGTCGATGACCTTGACCTGTTGTTCACCGTGCCCGAGCTCTTGCAGCATCACGTTCTCAGGCTTGAGATCGCGGTGAAAAATTCCCTTGTCGTGGGCTGCGGTCAGCGCACGACCAATCTGCCGAATAATGTCGGCAGACTTTTCGAGGTCCATTCCTTCCGGCTTCATCAAGGAGCGCAGCGTTGACCCATCGACGTACTGCATCGCAATGAATGGCTTGCCGTCTGCGAGCTCTCCCGAATCGATTATGCCTACTACGCCGGGGTGATCGATGCGACTGAGAGCCTCAATCTCCTGGCGAAACTTCAGCACGACGTATTCGCTCTTATAAGCATCTTCGAGCAATACCTTGATGACTACAGGTCGTGAGTGAAGCTGCAGATCCCTAGCGAGATAAACAATGCCGAAGCCGCCGCGTTTTAGCTCTCCCTCGATGAGGTAGCGACCGTTGAGCTCATTGCCTACAAGTGATGCGCCGGCAGAAAGGGAGGCGTGAATCAGTGTGGCTGAATCGTTTTGAGGATCAGATGGCATGGGGCTTAATACTTTGTTTTCGAGGCACCAGCGCTGGGGGTCTGGAGATAAATCTGGAAGACGTTTGGCAGCGTGTAGTTTACTCCGCCATCAGCTGGCTTGATCCGGGCGGCTTCGTTAACACACTCTGCGATTCTCGCTGCTATCTCGCTCTGCCCGTTGTAGAAAAGAACGTGTTCGCCGTGGTCTTTGAGATTTCCTTTTTGCGCGTCGACCTGGGCCCCCGTGCCACGCAACTTTTCCACAACCTTGTTTGCAACTTCCAGAAGATTGACTCGGTCTTTGTCGCGGTAAAAAACCGTAATCTTCATTCCGCGCAGATTGCAGGGTGACGCTTCGTCAGCATCATTCGTGACCAATGGTTTCGCATAAACGCGTGTGACTTCGAATGAGTAAGTGAGTTGACCCCACGACCCATTAATTACATCGCCATTTCGCGCGGCTTTAAACTCTTGTCCCTTTAGGCGACCTGCCAAAGTTATGTTGATCGAATTGCCTGATTGGTTCCAGCTACCATCAAGTTTGTTTTGACCCGCGATCATCAGACTTGCGCCGGCAATAAAGTTTCCGGAGAAGCCACCACCTTTGCTGAATCTTAGCTCATAAAATTTATCACCACCGGGTGAAGTGCCAACCCAAATGGAGTCGTCGAGTGAGTTGTCCATTTCCCTTAACCTGTTTCGCGCGGCCGATGTGAAAGTCCCATTTGGATATTTCTTGAGATAGGCCTTAATCTCGTCGCGACCGCCACCTTCTTTGATAGAGGACCAAAACGTCAGTTCTGCGAGTGAGTTTTGGGCATCCGTTGCCTGACTGAACGCTCGCGTGTTCTCTTCCACCTTGGCGGTCTGCGCACTGTTCAAACGGTTTCTTGCCAGTACGGCAAATTGTCCATCCGGATACTTTTCGAGATAGGCTTTGAAGTCGTCGGGATTCGTGCTGGTCTTGATGGTGTCCCAAAAACTAAGTTCGATCGCCGCCGGATCGACAAAGCTTCCCGACGGAACAGCAGCGGCTTGAGTGGCAGCCGTCGCGCCAGGTGCAGACAGAACGAGTTCTTCCGCCTTGTAACCTTCAATCGTGGCGAACGGTCGCTGCTGTTTGCCACCACCTAGATCTATAGCTATGCGCTTAGGCACCGCATCCTGGACAAACCTCACAAGTTCCGACAGTGTGACCTCTCCTGAGCCATTCGCAGCTGAACCCTTCAAAGCCTCGACTATGGCCCATGTAAAGTAACCCTGCTTCTTCTCGGTGTATTCGTAGGCGCGCTGGCCTACGCCTGTAGCATAAATCGTGGCAAAGGCCTGGACTTCGCGATTGCGTATGTCGAAGTTAAAGCCATTGACATATGCTTCGGTCAAAGGGTTCGGCGCGTCGGCCCGACCACCAGGATCGTTGCGGCAGGCGTCGAGTAGGACCATTACCTGGCCTACGCCAGTCGCCCTAATTAGGTCGCGCATGCGAGTAACATTGATGGCCGTATCTTCGAGAAAGGAAATCTGATCACTGATCTGCGCATCGGAAGGGAGCAGAAAAGCGTGCCCGCCGCGTTCCATGCCGTGTCCCGAGAAGGAGATCAGCAGCAATCCATCTTTCGGCACCGCCGCGGCCAGATTTGAAAGTCGGCGCAATAGATTGACCCGGGTGGGCTGTCGCTCAGCGGGTTGGTCTGTTGACAGGAGGATCACCTGGTCGGAGGGGAACCCGGCGTAACGAACTAATGTCTCGGCCAATATACGCGCATCATTCGCCGCGCCTCGCAGCGGGCTCACCTGCGGATCGGCGTATTTATCCACTCCAACGACCAGCGCCCAGCGCTTGCCTTTACTCGGTAATGTCTTTAGTGGCTCAATTTGCTCTAGCTGGCGCGAATCCGCTGGCGTCTGGGTTGGGGGTACCGGTGATGATGAGACAGCAGGTGTTTGAGCGGCTAATTGATAACTGCTGAAGATCGCCAGGGCAAAAGTGGTTGCGAAGACAGAGTAGAAGCGAGAGGGGGTCATAGCTTTCTCCTGAAGGTGTATTGCGCGAGTAAGGTAAGGCTGGAACTTCTAGTTGGGCGAAGGCCTTGATTGACTGAGCCCGAATAAGGCTCGCTAGCATTCTATGTCAATTTTCTTGGCAATACTAGACCAAAGAGTCTCGGCAGTGTCCTAATTTCACATCCCACTGGGTTCTTCGTGTTCTCCGTGTCTCCGTGGTGAACTGGTTTTTGGCACTTTTATCACCACGAAGGCACTGAGAACACTGAGGATGCACTAAGACAATCTCAAATTAGGCCACTACTCGAGGCTCAACTTGATCCCAATGAAGCGAAAGAGGTCCCGTGGGGGCAAAGGAGCTGTAGGGGCAGCAATCCACACTGAACCGGCAAAGTCCACGCTCCCGGTTCAATGAATTCTTCAATGGTTAGCGGTCGGGTTCAGCTCCCTTTGCGCCCGTCGCCTTACGGGTTCGCTCTGCCGTTGATGCTGTCAATTTTCCAAACGCCGCCTTCTTTCCGTAGCCCGACTCGCAATTTATCGTCGAACGATGTGCCTTTCAGCGTAACGCTGGCGGTTGCTCGTGTACCCTGAATCCTGGCTCTTGACGTGGAGATGTTTTTCTCCCAAGTCTCATCAAAATCCTGCGCATCAATAAAGAAATCAGCATCAATTCCTTCGGGCCTCTTGCGCGCACGATTTAGCGATGTCATCAATCTTTGCGTCACAAATTTGCTCAACTCGGCTTGATGTTTTTCAAGCGGTTCCAGGTTTTGATTGAGTGTGTGCAAATACCACTCATAGAAACTTCGCAAGGTCGCTTCGGGTGTCACCGACGTTTGACCCAGAACGCACGTTTCCGCCGTTGGCAAATTTATTGTGACTAAGAACAGCATGGCCAATGCAGATATACATTTCATCTCGAAGCTCCCCACCTGACTTTAATTTTAATTCAAGTTCGTGATTGGTGGCTTGTAGGGAGGTGGTGGCACTTTGTCCGAGTCGGAGAATGTCACCTCGACTGGAGTGCGGCGGCCAAAGACGTCCACCTCGACGATTAATACCGCTCTCGTCACATCAACCTTAGTCACGACGCTGATAAAGCTTTTGAAGGGCCCGGACTTGATGCGCACCGGGTCACCTGGCTTGAATTCTTGCATGGTTACGGCACCTCAATTCTGAAGGAAAAGTCTTCTACGAGAGGAAGATGCGTGACGGCCGACAGGGGAGCCAAGCTAGAAGAACACCCACCGGCTCATATTACGCGAGAAGCCAATAATGACACTCAACTCTTTAGGCGTTCGGGTGGGTACTAGAGAGTAAGCAGTAAGCCGGCCGTGGCCTTCTAGAAGCACAAGCTGTGAATCCGGCCCAGTCCCCACCAAAATGAGTTCGGGAAACTGCGCCCCACCCTCCAAGGCGCAGGCGAAGTCCAGGTGCCAACGTGTGCTCCGGCCGAATATCTTCTGACCAGCGCGAACATTTTTTGCTGCCTCACCCGGTAAACGCGAGCCGGAGGACAACCGATACCAATAGGCATCGCTAATATACTTAACCTTATTCAATTCTCCTTTGCTCAATGCATAGCGATGCCAAGCGATGCGTCGGGGAAACGATGCAAACAGGTTTCGATTCTGTCTATACCCTCGAAACTTACCCAATAGTCGTGCCCGATAAGCATTCTCTTTTTTATTCGTTGTATCCGGCTGGTCAATGACGCTTCGATCTCTATGGTCACGGTGGAGCAACGCAAGAATATTCTTTCGAAAGCGTGTGGAGGCGACCTCCGCCTTCAAGAAAGTTGCGACCATTTCGTGCTCGGATAACTCTTCAACGTGCCGCATAGCATCCGCTAGCCATCCGTCCCGCCGCTTTTTGGTAGATACTGGGCCACCAGGCTGAGCAGTTTTTCAGGGACAAATGGCTTAGGTAAGTAAGCATTGAAACCGACAGAAGCCGGATCAATCTTTAGTTGAGCGTCAATACCTAATTCACCGTAGGCGGAAATCGCTATTATCGGAACATTACTCAGATCTGGGTGTGAACGGATTCGTAATGCGGCGGCAAAGCCATCAATCTCCGGCAGCGCCAGGTCCATCAAAATGAGTTCTGGACGCTCGCGCTCCGCCATCTCCACCGCCTCTCGTCCACCAGTTGCTTCGATCACGTGGTAACCGCCCTCTTGCAGCCAGCGCTTCAAAATAACCCGGACATCGTCGTAATCATCGACGACCATGACAGTAGGAGTATTCTGCATTGCAGCATTGTACCAGCTTAGGGGAGGGTGTGATGAGGGAGTTCAAGCGACCGGGTACTGCTGCAAGTTTGGGTAAATTCTGAAATTACCACTCGATTACAGAACCGAGGAGCGGTTCGACCGGGTCCAGTCGCGCGACCATAAACCAACGACAAAATCAGGTTTTCTTACGACTTGAATATTACCCCACCAACCCGGTCGCTACCGCTGCCCGATTCTGTAATTGAGTGACAACCGTTCTCGCATGCCAAGCTGCAGCAGTACCCAAGCGACCGGGTTGCCCGTGGCACGACAACCTCAGGGAAGTCCCTATATCCTTTTGAACGTTCACTGAATACAATTTGAGTTTCCGGCGGGCCGCAACGGGTGGGAGGCTCAGCTGGTAGAGGTTGCTAACGGGTCTCCAACTATTGAGGGAAGGCTGGAGACCCGTCAGTGTTTCTGTAAAGGCCGCTATGACAAAAATTTTACTGGTTGAAGATGAAGATCGTATTCGATCGCTGCTCAAAGAAGTATTGGAAAGCGAAGGCTATGAGGTACAGGAGGCGAGCAGCGGAAAAGAGGCTCTCCGGAGCCACGCTCGTTCTCCACCAGATCTGATTTTGACCGATATTGTGATGCCGGATACAGAAGGGATCGAAATGATTATCAAGATCCGAAAAAGCGATCCCAACGTCAAAATCGTAGCAATGTCGGGTGGGGACTATCTAGCGATGGCCAGGAAACTAGGCGCCGATTGCACACTCACAAAACCCTTCTCTAATCAGACCCTCTTGGATGCCGTGAAAGCAACGCTTGAGACATGATCAACTCCAGGTGTTCTTCCAGTGGATGCTTAGCCATGCGTTTTCCTTTCAGATAAGGCTATTCTCGAGCGTCTATATATAGAGATGGTGCTGTGTTCCGATGTTGAATACCTCAGGCGCTGAATAGTGAATTCGGTTTGAGGTTGCCGGCGGGCGCCACCGACTTAACGTTGCATAAGCACAATTAAATTGCTGGCCTCTTTGAACTGTGGTATCTCTCTCAGCGTTAGGTTAGATGGTTATGAATAGTCACGAAATACCATCAAAGGCGACTCGGGGAACAAAAGGGAGTTCTCCGGCCGCAGGCTTGGGCCACGCCGGCGGGGCGGGGCCTTTGTCGTGTAACGTCATGGTCGTAGTTAGCGTAGCCGTAGTTCTGTTTTGGAACAGCGGATGACGACACGAATCTAACGACTTGAGAGTCAAAGAGGCCGTCATCCATAAACAAGGAATGACGGCCTCAATTTTTATTGTGAGGCAATGACTGCAATCGCCAATGTGCAAGTAACAGTCTGAGATTCAGCAAGTCTTCTTCGCCGCGATTGTGGGTGGCGACGAAGAATACAAAACTAGCTTAACTTCATTTGAAGCGGCAGAAATGGTGGTCTAAGCGTCATGGAACTAATGCAACTAGAGATGTTTGTGGCAGTGGTCGAGGAAGGCAGTGTACATAAGGCTGCCGACAAGGTATGTCGCACCCAGCCTGCGCTCAGCATTGCCTTACGCAAGTTGGAGATCGAGATCGGCTCGAAGCTTTTTGATCGCGCTGAGCGATATAACTACCAGCTTACACCCGCGGGCGAACTTCTTTACTCTTATGCCACACGGCTGTTGGCTCTGCGTAACGAGACGGTTGCATCCCTCCGCGACCTCGTCCACCTGCGGCGGGGCGCTGTGCGAATCGGAGCCAATGAGAGTACCAGCGTCTATCTACTACCGCGGTTCACTCAGATATTTCACGAACAGTATCCGGACATTAAGATCGAAGTCACTTGCGAACACTCGGAAAAATTAGTCTCAGAGATGCAGGCGCGCCGGCTCGATCTGGCGCTGCTCGCGTATCTCCCTGAGGATCATGACCTCGAAGCCAGACTCCTAATGCGTGATGAGCTGGTACTGATCGTCAGTCCCCGTCACCGACTAGCGCTGGTTTCAAAGGTTCACCTTAAGGACCTGGAAAAGGAGTCGATCATTATTGAAGGCGCGCCTTCGTCATTACACGAGAAGGTAGTCGACGCTTTTCGCGACCATCAGACGCCTCTCAATGTGCAAGTGAGAAGCGCCACTATTGAAACCATTAAGCAAATGGTTGTTAGTGATGTAGGTGTGGGGTTTGTGCCGCTGATGTGTGTGGACCGCGAGGTAGCCAGACGCGAGTTAATGATCGTGCCGGTCGAAGGTCTGCACCTCGATCGTAACCTTTGGGTGGTGCGGCCTCGCTCGGACGCTCACTCACATGCGGCGCTCGCTTTCATGAGAGTCGTGAACTTGCTGGCGGAAAAACTCGATCAGGATCAAACAGCTAAGGATGATTTGCCGAGATCGTCCGCAGTCGAGGTGGTTGATTTCCAAACACGCAAACACGGATGACCGCATACATGTTTCGCAGCATTCCATTCAAGTAACCGCCCAAATGGTGAATCGAATCTAAGTCGGGTCTTACCAGTGTCCACTGAATGTAGGCATCATGAACCAGATCATCGGCTTTATTCTGGTCATTGCCTTTACGCCGGTGTGCTTATTTTGGTACGTCCTTTCAGTGTAAGTGCGGTGTCGTTTGAATGGCTTGAGGCGGCGTATAGGCAATTGCGGTAGTCGGCTTACTTTTCGATGGGAATCTTATTAGTGCGCAAGAAGTCCAGAATGACGCTCGTAGGGCGCGCATAAGCGAGGCCCGCGCCTTCGTTGGTACCACGCCGCACGATCAATCCGATCACTTTTCCGCCCTCGATGTAAACGGGACTGCCACTAGCTCCAGGCCATGCAGGCTTATCGATAATGAGTCGTTTATCAACTGCTGTGTAAGTGGCCAAGTTGCCTTTAGACGTGATCGGGATCAGATACCCAAGAGGAAATCCCGTAAAGGCCAAGGGCGTGCCATCTGGAGGCATCGGCTCTTCGCTAAACGCGACTGGTTGAATGTTCGCTTTAAGTTCGTCGTTCATGAAAGGGTTGAGATCGGTGCGACAACTGGCGAGGTCCCCCTC